>Ga0210044_10009945_pt1 | contig 11460 bp, 7 predicted proteins | sample CryGey13umfilter_2_FD_183959 | JGI IMG/M metagenome (GOLD analysis project Ga0210044, IMG submission 183959) | Groundwater microbial communities from aquifer in Utah, USA - Crystal Geyser 4/9/14 3 um filter (SPAdes) (version 2) | ecosystem: Environmental > Aquatic > Deep subsurface > Groundwater...
CAAAACTTAAAAATTTTATCGTTCCAGCATGTTTCGATACTAGAACGGTTTGCTCCACAACCTTACTGGCAGTTCCTCCAATATGGAACGTCCGCATAGTCAACTGAGTCCCTGGCTCTCCGATGGACTGAGCCGCGATAACCCCAACAGGCTCACCCATTTCTACAAGCCGGCCACGGGCCAAATCTCTACCATAGCACTTGGCACACACCCCCCATCGAGATTGGCATGTGAGGACAGAACGAATTTTCACATGATCAATTCCTGCCTCCACAATGGTCTTGCAGAGCTCTTCCTCTAACTCTTCATGAGCTTCAACGATTATTTCTTGCGTGACAGGATCGCGCACATCCTCTGCTGTTAACCGCCCAAGAATGCGCTCATCGAGGGATTGAATCACTTCCCCTCCTTCTACCAAGGCCGAAACAATAATTCCGTCCGTTGTCAAGCAATCCGGCTCACTGATAATCACATCCTGAGCGGCATCCACAAGCCGCCTGGTAAGGTATCCGGAATTGGCTGTCTTCAGTGCAGTATCGGCAAGCCCCTTCCTTGCTCCATGCGTCGAAATAAAATATTGCAAAACAGTGAGACCCTCTCGGAAATTAGCGGTAATAGGAGTTTCAATAATTTCCCCTGAAGGCTTGGCCATGAGACCGCGCATTCCTCCCAATTGCCTAATCTGCTGCGAACTTCCCCGTGCACCTGAATCGGCCATCATATAGATAGGGTTAAGCCCCTCCGAGGCATCCCGTCCGGCTCCCTCTTTGATTTCTTTCATCATTTCAATGGCGACTTCCTCACCAACATGGGCCCAAATATCAATAACCTTGTTGTATCGCTCCCCATTGGTTATCAATCCTTCACTGTATTGTTCATGAACCTGAGAAACATCTCCCTTTGCTTGCTCGATCAATTCCCCTTTGCGTGAAGGAATATGCATATTGTCGATACAAATGGAAATGCCGGCTTTGGTGGCATAAGAGAACCCTAAATCTTTCAATTGATCAAGCATAACGACCACGTCATGTAAGCCGGCTTGACGATAAACACGATCAACCAATTTCGTCAGCTCTTTCTTTGTCATGAGCTGATTCACATGCGAAAAAGGCATACTGCCAGGCAGAACTTCAGAAAGAATCACTCGTCCAACCGTCGTATCAATTATATCTCCATCAATTCGTACTTTTACCCTAGCCTGCTCTTCCACTTCCTGCGAATCATAGGCAATACGAACTTCATCTGTAGACGAAAAAATCTTGCCCTCTCCACGAGCACCATCACGATCCTTAGTCAACCAATAACACCCTAGCACCATGTCCTGAGAGGGAATAGATAAAGGTCGGCCATTGGCAGGTGAAAGCACGTTATTTGCCGCCATCATTAATACCCGACACTCAATTTGGGCTTCCACCGAAAGCGGAAGGTGCACAGCCATTTGATCTCCATCAAAGTCAGCGTTAAAGGCCGCACAGACTAATGGATGAAGACGAATAGCCTTCCCTTCTACCAGAATAGGATCAAATGCTTGAATTCCCAGACGATGAAGAGTTGGAGCCCGATTCAACATGACTGGATGCTCCCGAATGACTTCATCAAGGACATCCCAGACTTCGGGACGCTCCTTTTCCACCAAACGCTTGGCACTCTTGATCGTGGTTGCCGCACCACGTTCTTCCAATTTATGGAAGATAAACGGTTTAAACAATTCCAAGGCCATCTTTTTAGGCAATCCGCATTGGTTAAGCCGCAATTCAGGACCTACGACAATCACCGAGCGTCCAGAATAATCGACCCGTTTCCCAAGCAGATTCTGCCTAAATCTCCCCTGTTTTCCTTTTAGCATATCGCTTAAAGACTTCAATGGACGCTTATTGGCACCACGGATGACCCGCCCCCGACGCCCGTTATCAAACAGCGCATCGACCGCTTCCTGAAGCATACGCATCTCATTGCGGATAATAACGCCGGGAGCTTTCAATTCCACCAATCGCTTAAGACGGTTATTGCGGTTAATTACTCGCCGGTAAAGATCATTAAGATCCGACGTAGCGAACCGTCCTCCATCTAAAGGCACCAGAGGGCGAAGTTCTGGTGGCAGCACCGGAATGGCATCCATAATCATCCATTCTGGATTATTCCCTGATTTATGGAACGCCTCGATCACCTTCAATCGCTTCGTTAGCTTTTTTCCCACAGCTGCGGAGGTTGTACTCTTGATTTTGACATGCCGTTCATCCCACAGGGCATTAATATCGACCTTTCGCAACAATTCCCGAATGGCCTCGGCACCAATACCCACCTTAAAAGAATTGGCACCATACTCCTCGACACATTCACGATATCTTTCCTCGGTCAATAACTCCCTTTCTTTCAAATTACTATTGCCCGGGTCCAGGACCACGTACGCCTCAAAATACAGGATCTTCTCCAACTGCTTTAAACTCATATCCAAAAGAATGCCAATTCGGCTGGGCACACCCTTGAGAAACCAAATATGGGCAACTGGTGCAGCCAATTCGATATGGCCCATCCTCTCCCGTCGAACTTTTGACTGAATGACTTCCACTCCACATTTATCACACACAATACCGCGGTGCTTCATCCGTTTGTATTTGCCGCAATTACATTCCCAATCCTTTGTTGGTCCAAATATTTTTGCGCAAAACAATCCATCACGCTCAGGCTTAAAGGAACGATAGTTAATGGTCTCAGGCTTTTTCACCTCGCCGTAAGACCATGACCGAATCTTCTCGGGCGAAGCGATACGAATCCGCATGGCATCAAACGAAACCGCGTCACGAGGTTTTTCAAAAAGCGAATAGATACTATCCAAGTTGGTTCCTCCGATTATGTTGAATGATGGGATTGCACAATCAGACTACCGGCTTAATCAGCAGATTTGATCAGCTCCACATCCAACCCTAAACTTTGTAATTCCTTCACTAAGACGTTAAAGGACTCCGGAAGACCCGGCTCAAGAAAGTTCTCTCCTTTCACGATCGCTTCATACATTCGAGACCGTCCAGGCACATCATCGGATTTTACCGTCAAAAATTCCTGCAAGGTGGAAGCCGCCCCATACGCCTGGAGAGCCCAGACTTCCATCTCTCCTAAGCGCTGCCCACCAAATTGAGCCTTACCTCCAAGTGGTTGCTGCGTAACCAATGAATACGGTCCTATTGAGCGAGCGTGAATCTTATCGTCAACCAAATGGTGGAGCTTCAACATATACATGTATCCCACCGTGACTGGACTCTTAAACGGTTCGCCTGTCCGGCCATCATAAACAACCGATTGCCCTGACTCAGGGAGATTCGCTTTTTTCAATAATTCCTTGATTTCTTTTTCCGACGCTCCATCGAATACGGGCGTTTCTACATGAATTCCTAAGGCTTTTGCCGCCCAGCCCAAATGAGTCTCCAGAATTTGCCCCACATTCATTCGAGAGGGAACCCCCAGGGGGTTCAGAACAATCTGGACAGGCGTTCCATCAGGGAGGTACGGCATATCCTCTTCAGCCATAATTCGAGAAACGACGCCCTTGTTTCCATGGCGGCCAGCCATTTTATCGCCCACCGCAATTTTTCTCTTAATCGCTAAATACACCTTGACAAGCTTAATGACTCCAGGAGGCAATTCATCCCCCCGTCGAAGCCGACCAACTTTTTCATCGTATTGGGTTTGCAAAATCTCGATTTGGTCTTTCGCTTCCCGTTCAATTTCATCCAACTTTTTCTGTTCTTCAGCGTCAGCCAGAATCACCCGACGCGAATCATCATCAGACAACTTACGAAGAACTTCAGCCGTAATGCGTCCCTTTTTTTTCAGAATCACTTCCCCACTATCAGGATCCATCAAATCCCGCCCGACAAATTGTCCAAGCAATAGCTTTCGAATCTTACGATTTCGCTCTTCCTCGATAATCCGCAATTCTTCCTGATAGTCTCGCTCGACTTTAACGCGATCATCGGTCTCGATTGTCCGAGACCGCTCATCCTTATCTACGCCTTTTCGTGAGAAAATCTTGACGTCCACGACAATACCTTCAATGCCAGGGGGAACTTGGAGCGAGGTATCCTTCACATCTCCAGCCTTTTCGCCAAAAATCGCACGCAATAACTTTTCCTCTGGCGTTAACTGTGTCTCTCCCTTAGGCGTGACTTTTCCCACAAGAATATCGCCTGGCTTGACTTCCGCACCAATTCGGACAATGCCACTTTCATCCAAATTTCGAAGAGCCTCTTCCCCAAGATTTGGAATGTCGCGGGTAATTTCTTCCTTTCCTAACTTAGTGTCACGCGCCTCCACCTCGAACTCCTCGATATGGATAGAAGTAAAGATATCTTCTTTGACCATTTTTTCACTTAAAAGAATGGCATCCTCATAGTTATAGCCACCCCAAGGCATAAAGGCGACTAAAATATTTTTTCCCAACGCCAACTCTCCTCGATCCATGGCTGGGCCATCTGCTAACACTTGCCCTTGCTTGACCGGCTGCCCAATTCGAACGATAGGGGTTTGGGTGATACAAGTATTTTGGTTCGTCCTCTGGAATTTGATCAAGTCATATGTATCCAGGATTCGGGAACCTTTTTTCTTCTCATCCTTTTCCTTGAGTCCAGTTCTCACCACAATTCTTCTCGCATCTACCGACTCAACAATCCCATCTCGTTGAGCAATAGCCAAATATCCAGAATCCCTCGCTACAACAGCTTCCATGCCCGTTCCCACCAAAGGTGCCTCACTTTTAATGGTGGGCACTGCTTGGCGTTGCATATTCGAACCCATAAGCGCTCGGTTTGCGTCATCATGCTCTAGAAATGGAATTAAGGCAGTGGCAACACTGACCACCTGCTTAGGAGATACATCGAGATAGTCCACCTTGTCGGGAGTGGTGGTTACAAATTCCCCTGCTTCTCTGGCTGTAATCGTTTCTGACGTGAGCATCCCGTCCTTATTCATCGCTGAATTAGCTTGAGCGATGACCACCTGATCTCCATCCAATGGAGAGAGGAACTCAACTTCGTCTGTTACGCGCCCTTTTTTAACTTTTCGAAAAGGAGCTTCAATAAACCCAAACTCATTGATCCGAGCGTACGTAGCCAAGGAAGTAATCAAACCAATATTTGGTCCCTCCGGCGTTTCAATAGGACAAATACGACTATAATGAGAGGGATGAACGTCCCGGACTTCAAATCCCGCACGCTCCCTGGTCAAACCACCTGGCCCTAAAGCCGATAGCCTGCGCTTATGGGTGATTTCCGCCAAGGGGTTAGTTTGATCCATAAACTGCGACAGTTGACTTCCAGCAAAAAACTCCTTAATGGCACCGACTATGGGTTTGGCATTGATCAGGTCATGAGGCAACACGGTTTCCATATCGAGCAGATTCATCCGCTCCTTAATGCTTCGCTCCATTCTAGCCAGACCAATACGGATTTGATTTTCCAATAACTCCCCAACTGAGCGAACACGACGATTTCCTAGATGGTCGATATCATCAACGGCACCTTTTCCAGCCTTAAGATCCACTAAACATCTCACCACTTCGACAATGTCTTGCGCGGATAACGTTCGCTGCTCCAGAGACAAATCAAGGTTAAACCGCTTATTCATCTTTAATCGACCAACAGGGGAAAGGTCATACCGCTTGGGATTCAGAAAAAGATTTTCGAACAACAACTTTGCGGACTCAATGGAAGGCATCTCCCCTGGCCGAAGCCGTTTATAAATTTCCACCCAGGCTTCTTCCTTTGAATTGGTCCGCTCGGCTTCCAAGGTATCAAGAATGACAGGACTGGTCGTAGGGCTATCCAGGTAAATAACCTTAAACCCTTCAACTCCATTTTCCAGAATTCGCTCCATCACCGGTGCCGTGAGTCGTTGGTTTTTCTCTAGAATAACTTCCTGAGTTTCAGGATCCACCAGTTCCGTTAAAACGGCTCGACCAACCAGATCTTCTTGCTTGATAGGAATTTCCTTGATTCCAGCTGAACGAATACGCCCCATGAGTGTTTTGGTGAGCTTCGTGCCTTCTTTGACTAATGGCTCGCTAGCTCCCTTCTCAAAGAGGTCCGCCGAAGATCGCAATCCTGTATGAATCTCGGGATCCAGCTTCCGGAGCAAGGCACCATTGACGATGCGCACTTCCTCCACAGGGTAATACATTTTAAGAAGATCATCAGTGCTAAAACCGAAACCTTTTAACAAAATAGTGGCCGGCATCTTCCTGCGGCGATCGATTCGGACATACAAAATATCTTTGGCATCATATTCAAAATCGAGCCACGAGCCTCGATAGGGGATGATCCGCCCAGAAAACAAGACTTTCCCACTTGAATGCGTTCGGCCCTTATCATGACCAAATGATGGCCCAGGCGACCGATGCAACTGACTAACTGCCACCCGCTCCGTGCCATTCACCATAAAGGTACCGCGCTCGGTCATCAAAGGCAGTTCACCCACATAGACTTCTTGCTCCCTAACATCCAAAACCCTGTTTTTGACACTTTTATCTTGTTGATCAAAAACGACCAATCGCACCCGAAGCTTTAAAGGTGCCGCAAAAGTCATTCCCTGCTCAATACATTCCCTGGTGTCATACTTTGGAGTTCCCAGGGAATAGCTGGAAAACTCCAAAATAGCCGAATTGTTATAATCCATAATGGGAAACACACTTTTAAAGGCTGCATGCAATCCCTTGTCCTCTCGATGATCGGGCAATGTCTCCGCCTGCAAAAATTCCTCATACGATCGGCGCTGTACTTCGACTAAATCCGGAATTTCAATATGTGAGCGAATTTTTGAAAAGCTATGTCGCTGAACACTGCCCTCAAAGGCTGATTGTCCCATTCCTGTCTCCTTAAGGATTAACGGCCACTTCAGCTTCCTGCTGGCCCTCGAACCGTCCTAGTCTCTACTTTGAGTCCTCAAAATGAGGAGAACACTACTTCACTTCGACCGTTGCGCCAACGTCTTGAAGCTTTTTCTTAATAGTTTCTGATTCCTCTTTGGACACGCCCTCTTTCACTGCCTTCGGGGCTGCTTCAACTAGGTCTTTGGCTTCCTTCAATCCCAACCCAGTAATCTCTCGCACCACCTTGATGACTTGTATCTTTTTATCCGCCGGAGCACTACCAAGGACTACCGTAAACTCCGTTTTTTCTTCAGCTGCAGGAGCAGCAGCCCCCACCGCTGCAGCCATGACTCCAACCGGCGCCGCTGCCGTCACACCAAATCTGTCCTCCAGCCCCTTAACAAGATCAGACAATTCCAGGACACTCATTCCCTCTACAACCTTAATGAAATCTTCCTTTGACATTTTAGTTTCTGTTGCACTCATCTCCCCTTCTCCTTTCTGCGTTTTGTTTTCTTGTATTGCGGCTAATACCGCAACAATGCTTCTGACAATTTGCCCTAATACCCCAACAAACCCTCGAATTGGACCTTGGAAGGCCGCCAGCAACATTGCTAACAATTCTGACTTTGACGGCAAATCCGCCACAGACGAAATTCGAGCTGGATCAAGCTGGACGCCGTCAAGAATTGCGCCTTTGAGCTGTAATTTCTCTTCACATTTCTCACTTTTAATAAAATCCCGTATAACCTTCGCCGGCAATACCGGATCATCGTAACCAATCACCAAGGCGGATTGACCCTTAAAGAATGGTTGCAAAGAAACAAGGCCGGTTCCCCCAATAGCTCTCACGGCAAGCGTGTTTTTTACTACATGCAAATTTGCCTTCGCCTGCCGAAGTCTTTTCCGCAAATCATTCATTTGATTCACGGGCATTCCTACGCACTCCGTTACAATGGCTATCCGCGCTCGAGCGAATCGCTCATGCATGGTTGCCACAGCTTCATTTTTATCAGTTTTTTTCATACCTCGAACTCACCTGCTGAGATTAAAGTTTCAACTGACCTGCTTTGCAATCGCTGCTCCGTCTAGATGGATACCCGGTCCCATAGTACTGGATAATGTCGCACTCTTCACATACTTCCCTTTACTGGATGAGGGCTTAGCCTTCAGGATTGAATCAAAAACGGCCTGGGCATTTTCTTTAATCTGTTGCCCCTGAAAAGACACCTTTCCAATAGGAACATGAATGTTTCCTGCCTTATCAACTCTATACTCCACTCTTCCCTTTCTGATCTCCTGAATGGCTTTCCCAACCTCAAAAGTCACTGTTCCAGTTTTGGGATTAGGCATTAACCCTCGTGGCCCCAACACTTTCCCCAATCTTCCGACCGCACCCATCATGTCTGGAGTCGAAATCATGGAGTCAAAATCCAACCACCCTTCTTGAATTTTCTGCAACAGGTCATCAGTACCCACAAAATCGGCACCAGCCTCCCTGGCCTCTTGTTCCTTTTCCCCCTTCGCAATCACTAAAATCCTGACCTTTTTCCCCGTTCCGTGAGGAAGGACAGTGGTCCCGCGAACCATCTGGTCCGCACGCTTTGGATCTACCCCAAGGCAAAGAGACATCTCTACCGTCTCATCGAATTTGGCAAAGGCAGCCTGTTTAACCAGGTCACTCGCCTCATCCAGTGAATACAGAGCCTTTGATACCTTCGCTAAAGCCGATTTAAATTTCTTTCCCACGGCGCATATCCTCTGTTAAAAGCCTCACAATATTTACCCCTCAACCGTAATGCCCATACTTCTCGCAGTTCCTGCAATCACCTTCATCGCAGCTGGAACATCACTGGCATTCAAATCTTCAAGCTTCAATTTAGCAATGTCCTCTAGCTGCGCCAGGGTGATTGCGCCTACTTTATTTTTGTGTGGAATTCCTGAACCCTTTATGATACCTGCCGCCTTCTTCAGTAAATCCGATGCAGGAGGAGTTTTGGTCACGAAGCTGAAGCTTCTATCCTTATAAACTGAAATGACTACCGGAATAATGCTACCTTCTTGTTTCTGCGTCCTAGCATTAAACTGCTTACAAAATTCCATAATATTCACCCCATGCTGACCCAATGAAGGCCCAACAGGAGGAGCAGGATTGGCTTTTCCAGCCGGAATCTGCAATTTAATTTGACTAACTACTTCTTTGGCCATGCCTTCACCTATCCTTGCATCGACTTGGTATTGCTTAAAATAAAAAAGGAAAACTCCACTTGATTCTAAACTCGCTCAACCTGAGAAAACGCCAATTCCACCGGCGTTGAACGACCGAAAATACTGACTAGTGCCTTGACCCGACCATGATCCTGATCTACCTCATCCACCAATCCATTAAAGCCTAAAAATGGGCCATCAACAATTCTGACATTGTCCCCTTTTGAAAAATTCGCCAACTCCCTTGGGGCCGTCACTCCAGACTCCAACTGCTTTAAAAGCGTGGCCACTTCCTCGGGATCAAGAGGGATCGGTCTGGTCCCACCTCCAATGAAACCAGTAACCTTTGGAGTTTCCTTGATCATAGCGACCACCTCGTCCCCGAGTGGACCATTTGCTTCAAGCAGAACATACCCGGGAAAGAATTTTCGCTTAGAGGCTCGGCGTTTTCCTTCTTTAAATTCCACGACATCTTCCGTAGGAACAAGGACTTGCGACACCGAATCCGCCATTCCTAATTGATTCGCCCGCTCGACAATTCCGGCTCGAACGCGTCCCTCATATCCCGCATAGGTGTGAATGACATACCAATGACTCGACATGAATTCCCTTCTTTGAAATGCTAAATAACCCTGCTAATTAACCAAACAAGAAACGAATCCACCACAGAGAGAAACAGGGACATGATCACGCAAAACAACAAAACCACCGTGGTCGACCCGATCGTCTCAGACCTAGTAGGATACGAAATCTTTTTAAGCTCCCCACCCACGTCAGACAAAAATTCCGTAATGGAAGACAATAACTTCTTAAACACCACTTACCCCCTCAGCCTTTATCTGAACTCAGACAACAATGTGACTCATCTCTGTGTTCGCCCATCAACGAACGATTATGGCAGGGGCACAGGGATTCGAACCCGGACTTTCGGTTTTGGAGACCGACGTGCTAGCCGTTGACACCATGCCCCTCCAACCTGCACGCAAGCTAAGATGACCCATACCACCAATCACTTCACCTCTTTGTGAGGGCTATGCTTCCGACAAAATCGGCAGTATTTTTTTACTTCCAACCGATCTGGATCGTTTTTCTTGTTTTTCATTGTTGAATAATTTCGGCGTTTGCAATCTCCGCACGCTAGAGAAATAATGACTCTCATCGATACACCCCTATGTTCTTACGCGACGATTTCCGTGACCACCCCGGCTCCGACCGTTCGGCCCCCTTCTCGCACTGCAAATCGCACTCCTTGCTCCATCGCAATCGGCGAGATTAACTCTCCCTCAAACGACACATTATCCCCCGGCATCACCATCTCCACCCCCGGGTTCAATTGCACCACTCCCGTAACATCCGTCGTTCGAAAGTAAAACTGCGGACGATACCCATTAAAAAATGGGGTATGCCGCCCCCCCTCCTCCTTCGTCAAGATATACACTTCCGCCTTGAATTTCGTATGCGGCGTAATGCTCTTCGGCTTGGCCAACACCATGCCGCGCTCCACATCCTCTTTCTTCGTGCCCCGCAAGAGGGCCCCAATATTGTCCCCCGCCTGCCCCTCATCCAACACTTTCCGGAACATTTCCACGCCCGTGACAATGGTCGTCTGCGTCGGCTTCAGCCCCACAATCTCAATTTCATCGCCCACCTTGACCACTCCCCGCTCAACCCGGCCCGTCACCACCGTTCCACGCCCGCTGATCGTAAAGACATCTTCAATCGGCATGAGAAATGGCTTGTCAATGGCTCGCTGCGGGGTCGGAATATACGTGTCAATCGCCTCCAATAAGCGCATAATTGACGGGACCCCCACCTCACTCTGGTCCCCCTCAATAGCCTTGATCGCTGACCCGATTACGACCGGCACCTCATCTCCCGGAAAGCCATATTTCGTGAGCAGCTCCCGCACCTCCAACTCCACCAACTCCAGCAGTTCCTTGTCTTCGACCTTGTCCGCTTTATTCAAAAAGACCACGATAAACGGCACCCCCACCTGCCGCGCCAACAGAATATGCTCCCGCGTTTGCGGCATCGGCCCATCGGCGGCACTCACCACCAAAATGGCGCCATCCATTTGCGCAGCCCCCGTAATCATGTTCTTGACATAATCCGCATGCCCGGGACAGTCGACATGCGCATAATGCCGATTGTTCGTTTCATATTCCACGTGGGAAATCGCGATAGTGAGAATCTTGGTCGGATCCCGCCGCCCTTGGCTTTCACTCGCCTTCGCCACTTCATCGTAGGGGATAAACTTGGCCTTTCCCGTATCGCTCATCACTTTCGTCAACGCCGACGTCAAGGTCGTCTTCCCATGGTCGACGTGCCCAATCGTCCCCACATTGACATGCGGCTTCTTCCGCTCAAATTTCGCCTTCGCCATGCCCTACCTC
>Ga0210044_10009947_pt1 | contig 11458 bp, 10 predicted proteins | sample CryGey13umfilter_2_FD_183959 | JGI IMG/M metagenome (GOLD analysis project Ga0210044, IMG submission 183959) | Groundwater microbial communities from aquifer in Utah, USA - Crystal Geyser 4/9/14 3 um filter (SPAdes) (version 2) | ecosystem: Environmental > Aquatic > Deep subsurface >...
GCGCCCCCGCCATCGCCCGCTGGTATGTCTCGAACCGCCTGCTGCCGTCCATCGGGCGCGCGCTCAAACGAACGGTCAGCGCGGCGCGGGTCACGGTGCGTCCCGGGCGGGTGGTGCTGTACCAGCTCGCGGTGCGCGGATCCTCCGACGACACCTCACCGCTGCTGGTGGTGCCCGAGGTCCAGATCCAGTACCGCACCCTGTCGCTGCTCTCGCGACCGGTGGAGGTCCGTCGCGTCACGCTGCATCAGCCACGCCTGAGCCTCGTTCGGCGGAGCCGTGGGGTGACCAACTTCCTGGACCTCGTTCGTCGCCGTTCGTCGTCGGGCTCGAGCTCCGGCGGGAAAATGCTCGTGGGCGCGGTGGAGCTGGTGGGGGGGCGGATCACGGTGCAGGACGAGCTGGAGGCGGCGACGGTGTCGGTGCAACGCGTGGACGGGGTGATGGAGCGCAGCCGCACCTCGACCCTGCGGCTGGGGAGCATCCGCATCGCCTCGCCCCGCGTGCCCAGCGCGCTGTTGTTCTCCTCGGTGCAGGTCCACCTGCGCGGGCGCAAGGTCGAGCGTGTGGCGGTGGAGGGCGGCGAGGTGCAGCTGCTCCCCCGGCTGCGCCTGAGCGCCATACGCGGCACGATCACTGTGCCACCCGCAAGCCTCCCTGAAGTGCACGGCGGAGCGCGCCAGACACGGGTGGCGCTCGATCTCGAGGGCAGCTACGGCGGAGCGGACGCCAGGCTGTGGAGCGCGACGGGCTGGGTATCGCCCCGGGGTGCTGGCAAGCTGCACCTGCGCGCGGCTCGCTTCAGCCTCGGGCGCATTGCCTCGATCCTCGGGCGCACACCCGTGATCCTGCCTCAGCCGACGATGATCGCGGGGCGCCTGGACCTGCAGTATGCCAGGCGTCAGCTCGCGGTCAGCGGCCGGCTGGGCGTCGAGCGTCTCAGTCTGTTTCACCCCCGACTGGCGCGTACGCCCGTGCTCGACCTGAGCGCCGTGGGACAGGTGGATGCGCGGCTGGATCTGAGCCGGCGGCAGCTGCAGCTGCGGAGCTTGACCATCGCCTCGCGTGGCATCGAGGCCCGGCTGAGCGGTACGGCGGACTGGTCCGGTGAGGCACCCCACGTCACGGCGCGGCTCGAGGTCCCCGAGGTGGCGTGTCAGCAGGTGGTGCAAGCCTTTCCACCGTCGCTGGTGCCCGCGATCCAGGGCTTCCAGCTGAAGGGCCAGTCCGCCATGGATCTGCACGCCGACATCGACTTCTCCCACCCGGACCGGCTCGATCTCGGCGGCAAGGTCGACATTCGGCGGTGCAAGGTGACCGGGGCGCCGGAGGCTGTCAGCGCCGAGCGGCTCCGTGGCCCGTTCGAGCAGCAGGTGGAGCCCACGCCGCGCCAGTATCTGGTCTTCACCGTGGGGCCCGAGAACGAGAGCTTCGCACCCTATGCCAGCATCAGCCCCAACGTGGTGCATGCCTTCCTCACCACCGAGGACGGCGGGTTCTTTCGCCATCATGGTTTCATCCCCTCGATGTTCGAGAAGGCGCTGGCCCGCAACCTTCAGCACGGCGGGTTCCGGCTGGGGGCCTCCACGATCACGATGCAGATGGTGAAGAACGTCCTGCTGACCCACGACAAGACCCTGTCCCGCAAGCTCCAGGAGCTGTTCCTCACCTGGTACCTCGAACAGGAGCTGAGCAAGGACCGGATGATGGAGATCTACCTCAACGTGATCGAGTTCGGACCGGGGATCTACGGTATCGGCAACGCGTCACGGCACTACTTCGGCAAGCTCCCGGCCGAGATCTCCCCGCTGGAGGCGGCGTTCTTCGCCAGTATCCTGCCGGCTCCCAGACGGCGCTACATCCAGTACTGCCACGGGCAGCTCACGGAGAAGTGGGACCACTACGTGCGGCGGATCCTCAGGCGCATGGCCTCCAAGGCGTTCGTGAGCGAGCAGGCGATGAAGGAGGCCGAGAGCCAGACTCTGACCTTCAACCGTGACCTGGAGGGGTTGCCGGAGAAGGAGTGCATCGAGCAGGTCAAGGAGCTGGGCGAGAGCTGGCTAAAGGAGCGGGAGCGGCTGCTTCGCGAGGCTATTTTGAGGGCCGCGCCCCACCAGGTCAGCCTGTTTTTCCCTCCGACGGCTCCGGTCAAAGTTCCCAAACGATAAACAATAAGTACGCGCGAAACGCCGCGATCGCGCGCCGTCTCCGATCCGGCCGGCAGCACCCGTACTTATTGATCATGATGGGCCTATTTCCCCAACACCGCTGGCTGGCCTATAACAGAGCTTTCTCTTGCCCGGGAGTATGTTGATGTAGGATAATAGTTTACATGAATCGTGCGATACCTCTGTCCATCGTGTGCTTGATGTTGGGCCTGTCCCCCGTCCGCGCTGAGCGGCGCGGCCTTGGGGTCGCCGGAGATTTTGGGTTTGGCGGCGTGGGTGGCAGGGCGGTGACGACGCTCCAGACCGGGGTGGATGTGGAGGAGGGGAACCTGTCCCTGGGGCTGTTCGGTCGCGTCCGGTTTCTGCTCCAGGATGACGACGAGAGCGGGGCCGTTCGCCGCCGCGACTGGGACGAGCCGAGCGACTACGTCCATATCCTGCGCTATCTGCAGTATCGGCGCGCCTTCGCCACCCGGGCGGCGGGTGAGGTGCGCATCGGGTTCCAGGCGGGAGAGATCCTGGGCTACACCCTGGGACACGGCACGCTGATCCGGGACTACAGCAACATCGCGGATCCAGATCATCCCCACGCCGGGATCCACATTCGGGTCGGCGGTCCCAGGTGGCAGCTGAACACCCTGGTGGACAACCTGATCAACCCCAGCGTCCTGGCCCAGCGCCTGGCGCTGCGTCCGCTCGAGCGCGCGCCGGGGCTTCAGGTGGGCGCGTCGCTGGTGCTGGATCCCCGGGCGCCGCTGCAGGTGGTGGGGAGCGGGGACGGTTACCCGCGTGGCGTGAGCCAGGGCTTCAACCTCACCACCGAGAACCGGGCGCTGACGCTGGTCGGGCTGGAGGCGGAGTACGCCCTGGGGGATCGCGATCGCGGCCGGGTCGTGCCGTACCTCGATCTCAACACGTCGATGCTGGGCGTGGGGCTGCACCTGGGGTCCACCGGCGAGCTGCCGCTGGCCAGGGGGCGCGCCCGTCTGACGGGGCAGCTGGAGTGGACGGTGGGATCGAGCGGCTATGCGCCAACCCACATGGGGACGTTTTACGACGTGGAGCGCTACCAGTCGTCGCTGGCCTTCGACGATCCGCAGCGAGCCACACCCGAGGACCGCGCGACCAAGCTGTCGAACCTGGCGCGCGGTGCCTATGGCGGACACGGCGCGCTGGGACAGGTCGGGTTCGCCCACGGCCGCCTGGCGGGGATCAAGCTCGGCGTCTCCTACCGTCCCGGCCCGGACGCCGTCTCCCTGTGGTGCCGCGCGACGAGCAGCCCCACCCCGCGGCTGCAGCTCGGCATGCTGCTCGTGGCCCGGGGCGTGGGCCAGGAGCAGGGCACGGGCTCGGGGCTGATGGCCATCGCCGAGGGCCGCTTCCGCATCACCGATGCGCTGTACAGTCTGGCGCAGTACACCCGCAGCTGGTCGCTACGCGCCGAGGACCGCTACTTCGGGCTGCTGCAGAGCTTCAACCTCAGCATCGGGGCGAGCTGGTCGGGGTAGCATCGCCCGCCCGGCTTCAGTCCACGTCCTGGTTGTCGTCGGGCAGCTGATGGAAGTGCCTGAGGCTCTCGACATCGGCCAGGTCCTTGTGGCGTCCGATGGTGGTTTTGATGTGAATCAGATCCCGAAGCCCGAGGAAGGGGATCGGCAGCCCGAAGAAATCGGTCTCGAAGCGATTGGGCCACGCCTTGAAGAACGGCAGATCTCCCCCGGCGCTGGCCATGATGTCCACCTTTCTCCCCACCTCCTCGCCCACCCTGATAAACGAATACGGATCGGCGATGGAGGCCGCGGTCCAGCCATCGGTGGGAGATCCCATGGCCTGCAGCACCAGCAGCGTTCTTCTCGCGTTCTCGAGGGAAGGATCGATCCAGATGTCGAGGTCGTCCGTCGCGCGGGTCAGGCCGTGGGCGATCGCCGCATAGCCTCCCACCACGAGGAAGCTAACGCCGGCGTCCAACAATCCTTGCAGCAGTCGCTTGTAGGCCGTCATCAACTCCTCGCATGCTCAATGCAAGGCGGATCGTCTCCTCGACGATCTCGAACCGCTGCTGGGGCGTCCGCTTCCGATCTTCCTCGGAGAACTCCGCCCGGGGGTCCCCCTGTCTGTGGATCGTTGCCCGTGGCATCTGTCGGAAAGTCTATCGCGACGAGGTTCGGATTGCGAGCACCACCAGCGAGCGGTGACGTGTCGATCGTTGTGTCAGGGCCTGTGAGGCGGCGAGTCCGGCGGACCGAACGCGGGAGGGTGGTCGGTCACCCACCCCGGATCGGTCATCGAAAGCGGACCGGTCGAGGGGGCGTGGGGCTCACCTCCCCCAGGTCGGTCCTCGAAAGCAGACCGGTCAAGGGGGGGTGACGGGTCACCCACCCCGGATCGGTCCCACCACCGCGGGCCGGCGAATGCCTCAGGTCGACCAGACCGTCGAGCTGCACGTCGGGCTTCACCTGAGCATCGGGGCGAGCTGGTCGGGGTGGCGCGCTCAGTTGTCGACGGGGACGTCCCAGCTCAGGATGAAGGAACCATCGCACTCGGTGCAGCCGAGGAGGTTCGCGCTTCCGGGATCCACGTATTGCGGTCACCTGGCGGTGGGTCACGCCCACCCGGTGCTTCATATCGACCGCCGACCACGTCCTCGACGGGTCCTCCGCAGAAGGGGCAGCCCTCGAGCGGCACCTCGACATCGTCCGCCTCCTCTGGCGGGGCGCGATTCGCCGCCGGGTGCCTGGGTCTGCGGCGACGAGATCGGCGCGCAAGACCCTCGGGCAACCGATCGACAAGATCCAGGAATTTAGCCATCGCGTGGGCCTTCGCCAAAAATGCGGCCAGCGAGACCCGCTGTCATCCGTGCTCGCTCACGCTCCGTCCGCTGCTCTCGACGGTCAATATGTACGGCCAGCGATGGGGACGTCGTGGGCTCTCACGGCCCGGGTTCCCGCGCCGCGAGACCCCGGACCACGAACGCGAGCAGCAGTAGGATCGACGGCCCCGAGGTGCGCTCGCCGGGGCCCGTGATCGTGCACCCTCCGCCGGTCAATGTGCCACCCTGGTGCTCCTCGATCGGCGGGAGGCCCGCGTCGGTGGTCCCCATCCCCGCGTCGAATGCCATCGTTCCCGTGCCGGCAGCAGGCGCATCGACGCAGGCCTCGTCCACCTCCCCGTCGCAGTCGTCATCCCTGCCGTTGCAGAGCTCGGTCGCGCCGGGGTGGACGGCCTCGTCGCCGTCGTCACAATCCTGCCCCTTGCACCACGGGACGCCGTCTCCGTCGGTATCCACCGGCGTCACCGTGATCGACAGAGTCAGCTTTGTGTCGGTCGGCCCCCCCTGTCCCGGATCCGAGAACCAGGCCACGAACTCCTGTACCAGATTGAAGTGCTCGACGAAATGTTGTTCCTCGCAGACCATGGGCGCGGCCACCGTGAAGCTGAAGGTCGCCGTCTCGCCCGGGGCGCAGGGCGTGGAGAGCGCAGCTGCCCGGTTCGGCGACATCCAGTTGTTCGGGGTGAAGAAGGGGCTGGCCCGGTCCCGCGGCTCCGAGGTGCCGAGGAAGGTCGTCGAGTCCCAGGTCGCGGTGCCCTTGTTGCGGAAGGTGACCGACACGGTGGCTGTGGTTCCGGACGCCATCGTCTCGGGCGCCACCACGTCCACCAGCACGGCCTGATACGCATGCCCCTTGAAGAGGTCCCCTTGAGCCGCAGATTCGATCCAGCCGTAGTAGGTGTCCATGCGGTTGGCCGAACCGAAGTGACTGACGAGGTCGCTGGACAGGGCACAGCTGCTGCAGGAGTGCACGCCGATCTGCACCTCCTCCCCGTCCCGGGTCGCGAGCACGGGCCCCCCTGAATCGCCGGGGCAGGTATTCCCTTCGGCTCCCACGGCGCCCTGATACTCGAAGTAGTGCCCCATTAGGCTGTCGACGCTGTTCTGCGCGAGATGCTTGGTCCCCCAGTCCTCCTTTCCGTGTCCGGTCGCCCCGTAGCCGACCAGGGTCACTGCCTCTCCCACGTAGGTCACCTCCGCCGCCACGCGGATCGGATTCACCCCGACCACCGGTTGATCGAGTCGCACCACGGCCACGTCGGCCACAATCGGGCAGACGGATCCGCCGAAGGAAGGGTGATGCAGGATAGACGCCGCCGAATATGCGACGCCGCTGTAGGTGCCGCCGACGTAGCCTCCGTTGACGTAGAACTGCCCGCTCAATCCCTGCACGAACGGTGGGGCGGTGGTCCCATCGACCACGCAGTGGGCCGCGGTGAGCACGGTCCTGCTCCCCACGAGGGTTCCCGTGCAGATGGAGTCGCCATCGGTGAACGTCGTCCGGAGCAGACCCACGGCCGGATGAGCCGTCTCCAACGTTCCATTCACGATGGGCTGCTCGGCGGTCCCCCATGGCTTGTCGAGGCCCCGCGGCAAGGAGACTTCGCTGCAGCTGACCAGCGTCGTTTCTACCAGCAGTAACAGAACCGAGAGTTTTGCGCACATGCCGCCCTGGATTGCAGAGAGCATGCCAAGGCATCGTTGTTCTTCCCACAATGACCGAAGAACGCCGACAGGTAGAGCAGGGGGGCCGGGCCGATGTCCCGCCTCCACTGCATCTCCGGTCGGAGCCCGTATCCGGCGTGGGATCGCCGGTGTCGGGTGGGCACAGATCGGGCGGACGGGCTGTCCGTTCGGGCGGCGTCAGGGCTCCGCCGTTTCGTTACAGCTGCAGCCTCCGAGGAGGGCCAGCAGGCTGGCGGCCAGCAGCATCCGCATCGGCTTTGACGAGATACCGCGAGCCTGGCTCTCCGGCGGATTCGGCTTGAGGTTTGGGGCACCGAGTGAGAGTATCTCGACCGTTGAGATGGGGACTACTGCTACTCGTAATAGCACTCGGTGAGTTGGCCGCCTGGGCGGGTCCTGCCAGGCGAGTCTTGGTTCTCCCGCGTGCGGGGTTTCACCTCGGATCGCTCGAGCAGGAGATCGAACGGAGTCTCGCCCTCCGACGGGGCATCCAGGTGATGCGGTGGGCCGTCGTGAGGGACCACCTGATTGCCGGGTTGCCGCATGCGAGCGACGTGATCGGCGGCGTGCTCTCCAGAGCGCGGCAGATCTACCTCGAGCAGCAGTTCGAAGAGATGGAGCGCATGTTGCTCACCGCCGAGCAACAGCATCTGCCGGCGTTGATCGAGACGGGACGGGGACCGATCCTCAATTTTCTCCTCGGGGTCGCTTTGGCCGCTCAGCAGCGTCCTGCACCAGCGATCCTGCGCTTCCAACTCGCGCAGCGTCTCGCAGCGTCTGGCACCTGACGTGGTGTTGGATGCGGAAATCTACCCCCCGGCTGTCACGGCGCTTTCTAGGAAGGCCAAGGACCTGGCGCGGGATCTTCCGACGGCGCTGCTGCGGGTCCGCGTGCAGCCGCCCGCCGAGGTCGTCTTGGACGGACGAAGCGTCGGCCGGAAGACCGTGCTCCGGGTGGCCCCAGGCCTCCACTACTGCGCGATGCGGAAATTCGGCTATCGGACGCTGGTCAAGTTGGTGACCGTGTCGGACGAGACCGCCCTCCAGGAGACGCTCGAGCCACTCGACAACGCCGCGCGCGAGCGCCAGCTCCGCGAAGGACTGCGAGACGGCACGTTCGACCCCCGTGACGACGACCAGCTTCGCGCGCTCGGCCACCTCACCGGTGCGAGCCATGTGCTCCTCTGGGAGGCGCTGCCGCTCGACCAGATCGGTGCAGCGCTGGTCCCGCTCCGGCCCGGAGAGGCGCGACGGACTGCCACCGGGGTGCGGTTGTCCCTGCCGGGCCTGTGGTCCGTGCTTTTCGAGCCGCCAGCGGCTCGTGGTTCGCCGCTCTGGCGGCGCTGGTGGGTGTGGGCCGCGGCCGGCGCTGCCGCGGTGGCGACGGCTGGCATCGTGGCTTGGCAATCTCAGCGGGAGCCGGCCGTCCTGGTTCGGGTACGATGATGGGTCGTGCCATCGGGATTCTGGTCGCGCTCCTGTTCGGCTGCCAGCCGGAGGTCGCGCTCGACGTCGTCCTCGTGGACCAGTGTGGTGATCCCGCCGCCTTCCAGGGGACGGGAAGCATCCGGGTCAGCCTCCTCGGCAGCGCGGGCCTGGGTGCCGCGGCCGACCCCACCGGATGTACCCTGCGGTCCATTTGTGTTCCGGCCGAGCCTCCTCTCGACAGCTTTGCCTCCCTCAGGAGTTCACTCGAAGCGCGGGGCACGCTGATGGTGACCGCGCCCGGGATCGATCGCGGGGTGGTCATCGCCGGGTTCCGTGACCGGATCTGTCAGCCAGACCCGATGGATCCCAATCCGCTCACCTTCTGCGGCTATCAGATCGGCGCGATCCCCGAAGATGATGCGTCCTTCTACCTCCTTGTGTCCTGCACCGCCAGCAACCTCACCCGGACCTGCTGGCCCATCCAGTTCCTGTCCACCTGTCCGTAGGTGATGCCCCGTGTCCACGAGAACAAGACCGGATCGACCGAGCAAGGGCACCCTAGGACGATGCGGCCGACGAGCGACGGTGTCTGCGACGGCGAAGGCAGGACGGTATGCGCGGACCGTTCGGCCTCTGGGGGAGCGGTGGGCCTGATTCTTGCAATTAGGATGCAGAGGAGCCAGTGACATGCTCGTCGTTATCCCCATTGTACGTCAGGCGAGACGCTTCTGCGGGTGGGTCCTGCTGCTGGCTGTGTGGAACTCGTGCACTCCCGAGGTGATCGACCGGAGTCACCAAGAGCTAGAGCAAGCCCTGGTCATGACAGGGACGTGGGCGGGCCTGCTGGGCCAGCTCAACGTCACGCTCGACTGGAGCTCGGAGTCAGCGCTCGAGCAATCGGCTCTCGACAGCATCAGGAGCCATGTAGGGCTTCTCGGGTGCGTCACGAGTGAGCAGGACGGCCGGGTTCTGCGGCTCACCTACACCGGTTGTGCAAGCAAGAACACCAAGCTGAACGGCAAGGCGGAGATCCAGGCCACGGGGCAGATCTCCGGGAGTTCGTCGGAGCTCCGCCTGACCGTGGAGATTGACTTCACCTTCTCCCTGCCCAATGGGTTGCGCCACACGTTGGGATCCCTCGAGATGATCCACCGCAAGGAGACTCCGACGCGATCAGAACAGGAGCTGAGCCTCACCGTCAACGGCACGGAGCATGTTTTCATGGTCGGATCCGCCCTACGCGTTTTCCCGTGCGTCACCCTGGACGGCCTCGGCCACGGGGAGGGACTGGTCGACCTCGTTGTCGCACCGACCGCGCTCACCTACTGCATTGCGTCGTGCCCGACAAGCGGCAGCCTCGGCATCGCGGGTCACCACCTCCAGCTCTTGCAGTTTGCAAACGGCCTGGCAGAGCGTAGTTTAGACAGCGGAGCCTACGAGCCCCTAGCCAATCCCCCCTGTGGTTCTTTGGAGCCCATGCCTTGAGGGGTTCGGCGCTCACGTGTCCTGATTGGCCCAATACTTGCGGGAGCGATCGGTGCGGATGGGCGGAGCAAGTCCACCAAGAGGAGAACCACTGCATGAAAGTCCATGGATTCAACATCCACACGAGGTCGGATCACTATGCCGCCCAGCAGTGCATGGGTGTTGTCACGCCGTTCACGCGAATCCGGAACCCGCCATCCGCCTACTTTTCCTGCAAGAGCTGCCGCAGCGTCGATTGGCACCCGTAGCCAACACCTCACCTCACCACGGACCGGGTCAGGATGGAAGACCAGATCGCCAAGAGCCAGCGCCGCCTCTTCGCTGCCCTCGAAAAGCACCTTTGGGAACCGCCGCCATCACGGGCACGGCGCTACCTCGAAGACACCAAGTCTCTTCTACCGGAAACCGACGAGCCGGCGAAGATGCTCGTCGCGCTTCACCCACTCGCGGGCTTCATCGTGCCGGCCTTCCTTGTCGCCCGCCTTGTGGAGAAGGTCCGACAAAGGCGCTTCCGGTCGCGGCTTCGACGCGAAGCGAGGCGTTCGCGGATGTTGCTCGAAGCGTTCCGGCAGTCCGGCAGGCCACCACAGTCCGTGCAGGCCTACCGGGAGCCCGCCTTCCGGGCTTCAGGGGCCCCTGCCACGGCGGCGCTGGAGGCCGAACTGGCAGCTGCGGACGAGGTCGTCCTGGTTCACTTTGCGGTTCGGGCACCCGAGCCCACTCGGCCCGCGCGTCTCCTTCAGGGCGCCGCAGTGGTGGCCCTCCGCAATGCACTGGCGAAGGTCGTCGTCGGGTCGTACACCGATGTCGGGGACCCAGCCATCGGCGCGCTCGGGGCAGACGTCGAGCGTGCTCTCAAGGGTTGGCTCCCCGTCCCCCTTCGCGTCGAAACCTGGAATTGGACCCGCGGCGACTACGCATCATTGCGGAGCGAGCAGGAGAGACCCGTGCCCGTGAATGCACAAGGCCGTTGACGGCCTTCGGCGAGTCTGATGGGGCGCGGCGGACCGCGGCGAGGGACGGGCAAGGGACAGAGCTCACTGCTCCCACGATGATCCTCGCCAAACACCGAGAATCACCGACCGTCATGGTCTTTGAACGGCTCGCCGCAGCAAGAACCTTCGAACCACTGTTACCAGCCGGTCGAAGCCCAAGGACGTCGTTCCGCCCCTCGCCGCTGTTCCCAGGGCGCAGGTCTTTCTGCGTGACTTTGTCACGGCAACCTCGAGTTCATCGGCAGTTGCGGGGGCCGATGTGGCGGCTGACGCGAATTGTTCATCAAAGAAACGGTGGACCGCGCGGCCGAGCAGGGGTAGAGTCTCTTGTTTGATGTCCCGGTCTTGATTCGAGGCAATAGACAGTTGTTCTGGGGGACGGCCGAAAAGCGCGTGGCAGAACGACACCCCCGTGTTGAACATGCCCACGTGCTGCTATTCTGGTAACGTGGATTTGCATGAAACCGTGCAGTTTGGACCCTACCGCCTTCTGCGACAGCTCGGCAGCGGGGGCATGGCCGTGGTGTACCTTGCGGAGCGCCAAGGTCCGGAGGGGTTCAGCAAGCAGGTCGCGCTGAAGGTGATCCGCGAGGAGCTGTTGTGTCGGCCCGACGTCCGGGAGACGCTGGTCAACGAGGCCAGGCTTTCCCAACGCCTCTCACATGGCAATGTTGTCCACACGTACGACTTCGGCGAGGAACAAGGACGCTACTTCCTCGCCATGGAGTACGTCGATGGCTGGTAACCGTTCAGAGGGGGGGCGGGGTTTTCGCGGGTCGCGGGTTGACGGGCCGATTCCTCGATCATTTCGATCACCTGCCGAAGGGGATCGACAAGCAAGAAAAAGCATGTTCTCTGGAAAAAAG
>Ga0210044_10009949_pt1 | contig 11456 bp, 7 predicted proteins | sample CryGey13umfilter_2_FD_183959 | JGI IMG/M metagenome (GOLD analysis project Ga0210044, IMG submission 183959) | Groundwater microbial communities from aquifer in Utah, USA - Crystal Geyser 4/9/14 3 um filter (SPAdes) (version 2) | ecosystem: Environmental > Aquatic > Deep subsurface > Groundwater...
TCCTGAATCAAAAGTTCTCTAATCACAAGTGCCCTCATCGCCTGATATTTTGCATCAAGAAGACTATCGGAAGGATGGTACTGTACTTCTTCATTAATCTGCTCAATCGTAATTTTTAGACCATTAACAGAAACTCCGGGGGCAAGGGACATTGTTTTAACGCTCCCTTCGACGGACGATTTGATACTGACGACGGAAGACATAAAAAACAGGTGCACTCCATGCATGCACCAGTCGTGTAAACGGAAAGATCAGGAAAATAAACATCCCCAGCGTCAAATGTAACTTAAAGACAAGATGGACATCACGGATATATTCAGAAGCGCCACCCTTGAAGGTAACAATCGACTGCGCCCAATTCATGAATTTTACCATCTCATAACCATCCAGATGTTTCATCGAGATCGTGATTGTCCACAAACCCAGCAACAGTTGCGCGAGAAGAAGAAATAATACGGCAATATCGGCAAACGAACTTGTTGCCCGAATACGCGGATCAAACAAACGGCGATGGAGTAGCAACAAAAGGCCAACCAGACACATAAATCCGGCAAGGCCGCCTATTGACATCGCCATAATCTGTTTAAAACCATGGGAAATTCTTAACGTATCAAACACAACAATCGGCGTTAGTAATCCAACGGCATGGCCAGCCAGAACAACAAGTATCCCGATATGAAACAAATTACTGCCCCACATCAATTGCTTCTTACGCAGGAGCTGACTTGATTTTGTACGCCATGTGTAAGGGTCACGGTCAAAACGAATAATGCTTCCCAGAAGTAATATCGACAGCGATATATACGGTAGAATCTGGAACAGAAAAAAATTAAGATCAAAAGTCATTTCCGCGCCTCCGTTTTGGGCAAGTCTTCATTGATACGAGCCAGCATGTCTTGCGCCTTCGGGCAACCACTTTGCCCAACATCAGGATTATCAAAGGCAAACTGCTCTTCCCACGCCTCATCCATTTCGTCCTGACTTAGCGGTGTACCATCATGTGCCTTTAGAGCCGCCGCCAGCTTTTTCTCATCTGGCTTACTTGAGGCTGCCTCTTTCAGGGATTCAAATAAAACAGCATAAGGACTGCTTCGTTTTTTCAGTCTCTCACCCACAACGGCAATCACATCAATTGCGCCATCCAGATTATGCCGCGCCTGATTCAAAGAAATTTGCGATAAATATTCAAGGAATAAGGGCAGGAAGTCCGGTGTATGTTCAGAAATATTTTCCAGTCCGATTTCACGATAAAGCATATCCAGCTCTACCAATGCCTGACCCCGATCACGGGAATCCCCGTGGACATGCTCGAATAAATGCAATGAAAGAGAAGGAGTGCGATCAAACAGGGACACGTAGTTTTCCTGTAAATCCAGTAAGTCCTGTACCGCAATATCCGCAATAAAGCTTTCAAGTTCTTTCAATATCTTACCGGAAAGCCAGCTTTCCTGTTTCAGGATTTCTGCCATTTCTGATGCCGCCTGCTGTAATTCAGCCGTCGGATATGTCATTAAGGCACCGATTATTTTTAGTGTATAACCGTTCATATGTTGATCCATTGTCATCCGCAACCTCCACTGCCTTTACTGCCGCAACTGCCACTACCACAGCCGCTGCCTGATTTTCCTCCCTGAATATAATCTTTGTTGGTAAACAGTGTATTGACACGGTTATCTTTTCCAGACCCGCTACGTCCGCGTGTTTGCTTGACGGATTCAAACATATCACCGCTATTGCTGTGTGGCGAGCAGCCATTGCCAAAAGTAAACCCACAGCCACCGCTTTCACCGAAGGCATCCAGTGTTTCTTCGCGGTGTCCCGTCGGAATGACAAACCGATCTTCATAATTTGCAATTGCCATGTATTTGTACATATCCTCAACCAGATCTTCAGTCAGGCCGACAAGATCAAGAGCAGATTTATCCGGCTTATTTTCCACCAGTTTACTCCGCATATAATGGCGCATGGCAATCATACGTTTAAGACCGAGAACAACCGGTTCTTCTTTACCCGCCGTCAACAGGTTCGCAAGATACTTCACCGGAATACGCAGCGATTCAATATCCGGCATAATGCCGTTATCGGCCATTGCCACTTTGCCAGCCTGCGCGGCATTCTGTACCGGGGAAAGCGGCGGAATATACCAGACCATTGGCAACGTTCTATATTCAGGATGCAACGGAAAGGCAACCTTCCATTCCATCGCCATTTTATAAACCGGAGAACGACGCGCCGCCTCCATCCAGTTATCCGGAATACCATCCTTACGTGCCTGTTTAATCACTTCCGGATCGTTTGGATCAAGGAAAATATCAAGCTGTGCCTGATACAGATCTTCTTCATCCTCTACTGAAGCCGCCTCTTCAATACGATCTGCATCATATAGCATAACGCCGAGATAACGAATACGGCCAACACAGGTTTCAGAACACACTGTCGGCTCGCCATTTTCAATCCGTGGGTAACAGAATGTACATTTTTCGGCTTTGCCGCTTTTCCAGTTGTAATAAATTTTCTTATAAGGGCATCCGGAAATACACATGCGCCAGCCACGGCATTTGTCCTGATCAATCAGGACAATCCCGTCTTCTTCACGCTTGTAAATAGAGCCTTGTGGACAGGCTGCAACACAGGTCGGATTCAGGCAATGTTCGCACAATCGTGGCAAATACATCATAAATGTATTTTCAAACTGACCGTATATTTCTGTCTCGATATTGCGGAAATTATAATCTTTTTTTCGATGTTCGAATTCAGTACCAAGAATTTCCTCCCAGTTCGGACCCCAGTTTATTTTTTCCATCCGCTGACCTGTAATCAGAGAACGCGGTCTTGCTACCGGGGGCGTTTTTGACTCCGGTGCATTTTGAACATGGTCATAATCAAACGTGAACGGTTCGTAATAATCGTCGATTTCCGGCATATCGGGATTGGCAAAAATCTTCGCCAACACTCGCCAGCGTCCGCCTATTTTTGGCTCTATCTTACCATTATCTTTACGTTTCCAGCCGCCATTCCATTTTACCTGATTTTCCCATTCCTTAGGGTAGCCAACACCAGGTTTGGTTTCAACATTATTAAACCACGCATACTCCACGCCTTCGCGCGATGTCCATACATTCTTGCAAGTAACACTACAAGTATGGCAGCCGATGCATTTATCAAGATTAAGAACCTTGCCGATTTGCGCCCTGACTTTCATTCTGCTGCTTCTCCTTCAAGCCAGTCAACATTTGCCATCTTGCGCACGATGACAAATTCATCGCGGTTAGAGCCAACTGTGCCATAGTAGTTAAAACCGTAAGATTGTTGAGCATAACCACCAATCATATGTGTTGGTTTGACCGTTGCCCGTGTGACAGAATTGTGAATACCGCCACGTGCCTGCGTAATCTGACTGCCCGGCGTATTCACAATTTTTTCCTGCGCATGATACATCAGGATCATGCCCTCATTGACACGCTGGCTCACCACAGCACGTGCCACCAGTGCGCCATTATTATTAAACACCTCAACCCAGTCATTATCTTTCACATCAACTTTTGCAGCATCCACTTCGGAAAGCCAGACAATCGGTCCGCCTCGTGACAAAGTCAGCATATGCAGGTTATCAGAATAAGTGGAGTGAATACCCCATTTCTGGTGTGGTGTGATAAAGTTCAGCGTGATCGCCGCACACTCTTTACCATGCTTGTCCATCATATCCTGCACTGTGCGGGTGTTGATTGGCGGCCTGTAAGTCACCAGCGTTTCACCAAATGCCCGCATCCATGGATGATCCTGATAAAGCTGCTGCCGTCCGGTCAGCGTCCGCCACGGAATATATTCGTGAACATTGGTATAGCCGGCATTATAACTGACATGCTCGGACTCCAGCCCGCTCCATGTTGGCGAAGAGATGATTTTACGCGGCTGCGCCTGAAGATCCCGAAAACGCAATTTCTCGTCTTCTTTGGGCAAGGCCAGATGCGTATGGTCACGTCCGGTAATTTTACTGAGCGCTGCCCATGACTTTACCGCCACCTCCCCATTTGTTTCCGGTGCAAGGCTTAAAATCACTTCACAGGCATCAATATCGCTTTCAATTTTTGCCAGCCCGTTTCGGACACCATTTAACTTTTTCAGGAAATCAACTTCATGTTCGGTATTCCACGCAATCCCCTTCCCGCCATTGCCTATTTTTTCCAGCAAGGGGCCCAACGATGTAAAGTGCTTATAAAGATTGGGATAATCACGCTCAACCACTTTGATGGCGGGGGCAGTTTTCCCGGGAACAAGGTCGCACTCACCGCGTTTCCAGTCCTTTACGTCAATTGCCTGTGCAAGCTCTCCTGCCGTATCGTGCATAATCGGTGTCAGGACAAGATCTTTTTCCACGCCGAGATGCCCCAGTGCCATTTCAGAAACTTTTTTTGCAAGACCTTTATAAATTTCCCAGTCTGATTTGCTCTGCCAGACGGGCGCGACCGCCTCGGAAAGCGGATGAATGAACGGGTGCATGTCCGAAGTGTTCATATCATTTTTTTCATACCAGCTTGCTGTTGGCAAAACGATGTCCGAATAAACGCAGGTTGTAGACATACGAAAATCAAGTGTCACCACCAGATCAAGTTTGCCTTCCGGCGCTTTATCATGCCAGACAGCTTCAATTACACTCTGCGCGCCATCCTGACCTAAATCTTTCCCCTGAACACCATGCTGCGTTCCCAATAAATGCTTTAGAAAATACTCATGTCCTTTACCGGATGAACCAAGAAGATTGGAACGCCATACAAACATATTCCGTGGCCAGTTGTCCGGGTGATCCGGATCTTCACATGACATCCGCAAATCACCGGATTTCAAGCCTTGAATTGCATAATCTACGGGATCCTTTCCGGATTTTTCCGCCTGCTTTACAATCTCGAGCGGATTAACCTGTAATTGTGGCGCAGAAGGAAGCCAGCCCATGCGTTCAGAACGGATATTACAGTCAATCAGTGTCCCCTTCCATTCATCCTTATCTGCTATGGGTGAAAGAATCTCGGAGAGTTTCAATGTTTCATAGCGCCACTGATCTGTATGGGCATAGAAAAAAGATGTCCCATTCTGCTGGCGCGGCGGTCTGACCCAGTCCAGCGCAAAAGCTAATGGTAGCCACCCCATCTGAGGCCGTAACTTTTCCTGCCCGACATAATGCGCCCAACCGCCACCAGACTGCCCCACACAGCCGCAGAATGTCAGCATATTGATACAGGCACGGTAATTCATATCCATGTGATACCAGTGATTCATCGCGGCTCCGATGATAATCATCGACTTGCCCTTCGTAATTTCAGCATTTTTGGCAAAAGCACGCGCCACTTTTATAACCTGATCGCGAGAAACACCGGTAATTTTTTCCTGCCATGCCGGCGTATAGGGTTTGTCATCATCATAGGAAGAGGCAACATGATCACCTCCCAGTCCACGATCAATACCATAATTTGCACACATTAAATCAAATACCGTGGCAACCTGTATTTCGCCTTCTTTTGTTTTCAGCGTCCGAACAGGCAAATTATGAAACAGAATATCCTGCTGACTGTTTGGCGCAAAATAGCCGGTTTCATGGGTGTTGCCTCCAAAGTAAGGAAATGCCACAGAAACGACTTTATCTTCGCTTCCCAGCAGGGTTTTTTGCAATTTTTCTTTACCCGGCGCAATATTCCACTTGCCGTCCTCGCCCCAGCGATAACCAATGGATCCTAACGGCGCAAAAGGCTGTCCGGTATTCTCGTCAAACGCAACGGTCTTCCATTCCGGATTATTTTTCTCGCCCATATCTTTATCAAGATCAGAGGCACGCAGCATCCGTCCTGGTACATAATGACCGTCTTTTTTGTCAAGCATGACAAGAAACGGCATATCAGTATAAGTGCGGCAATACTCATCAAAATATTCACAGGTACGGTCAATATGAAATTCTTTCAGAATCACATGCCCCATCGCCATACCCATCGCGGCATCCGTCCCCTGTGTCGGATTCAGCCAGATATCTCCGAACTTTGATGCTTCCGAATAATCCGGCGTAACCGTTACGATCTGTGTTCCCTTATAACGCGCCTCGGTCATAAAATGTGCATCAGGGGTACGCGTCTGCGGGACATTCGACCCCCACATAATTATAAAACCGGAATTATACCAGTCCGCACTTTCCGGTACATCTGTCTGCTCGCCCCATGTCTGTGGTGAAGCGGGTGGTAAATCACAATACCAGTCATAAAAACTCAGACAGGCACCACCAAGAAGTGATAGATAACGGGAACCGGCAGCATAAGAGACCATAGACATCGCCGGAATTGGAGAAAATCCGACAACCCGGTCAGGACCATATTTTTTTATAGTATAGATATTGGCGGCGGCGGTAATCTCATAAACTTCATCCCATGTTGCACGAACAAACCCTCCCTGCCCGCGCACTTTCTGGTAATCGCGGCGACGGGTTTCATCTGCCTGTAGCGCTTCCCATGTTTTAACCGGATCACTATGGATCACCTTTAACTCACGATAATGCTTTAAAAGCCTTTTGCGAATCATCGGATATTTCAGACGGTTGGCGCTGTAGATATACCAGCTGTAACTCGCCCCACGGGCACAGCCACGTGGCTCGTGATTAGGCAAATCAGGCCGTGTACGAGGATAATCTGTCTGCTGTGTTTCCCAGGTAATAAGACCGTTCTTAACATAGATTTTCCATGAACAGGAGCCGGTACAATTCACGCCATGTGTTGAACGTACAATTTTGTCATGCGCCCAGCGATTCCGGTAGGCATCTTCCCATTTCCGGTTTTCCGAACTGGTGACACCATGGCCATCCGAGAAATCTTCTTTCTCGTGCTTAAAAAACATTAATCGATCTAAAAAGTAGCTCATACGATGCTCCTGATAAATTTATCCTTATTTTGTCACTATCGCAAAAATGCTTCCTTGATTTGAATCAACCTCTATTCATTTTACGGATTTTTATGCTTTGCACCGGGACGCAAATAAGCCCACCAGTTCAGAAGAACACAGAAACCATAGAAAGTGGCAAAACTGTAAAGAGCAACTTCCGGCGTTGTCAATTTAATCTGTTCGCCCAGAACATGAGGAATAATAAAGGCACCATAAGCTGCCACCGCAGAAGTCCAGCCCAGAACCGGCCCTGCCTGCTCCTTATCAAATATCATGGCAACAGTACGGAAGGTCGATCCATTACCGATTCCTGTTGCCGTAAATAGAACGAGAAACAGGAGTAAAAACGGCACAAAATATATTTCCGGTGTTTCTGATCCGTAAGCCGCCTTCATATAATAGGCAACCCCTAACGCACTGACCACCATAACAACCGAGCATATCTGCGTTACCAGTGCGCCACCAATCCTGTCGGCAATCCAGCCGCCAACGGGTCTGATCAAAGCACCAATAAATGCGCCCATCCAGCCATACATCAAAGCACTCGGCCCGTTCGGGTTAGACAAATCATGCATTATTATACCGTCTTCTCCCATAATATGTTGAAAGCCGAAAATCACTTTGATTGCTAAAGGAAAAGCCGCCGCAAACCCGATAAACGATCCAAACGTCATGGTATAAAGAACCGTCATAACCCATGTATGGGGATGCTTGAAAATCCGGTATTGATGTTTTAGATTTCGACCCGTCTCTCCGGGAAACATTTTAAGCAGAAACACCGTTGCCGCAATAACACCGGGCAGAACGATATATTTGCTAATATTCCATCCAGAGCCATTCGCACTTTCCGGTAATATCAACCAAAGACCAACAGCCGCAGTTATCAACCCTATGGTAAGCATAACGCCAATCTGAAAGAATGCCATCGGCGGTGCGCCTAATTCAGGCGAAACATGTTTGGCGCGAATATTATCCATGCCCAGCCATGCAGCGATAGATAATGGAATCAGTAGAATGAGCCAGACAAATCCGGCGTTTTGAATATACGTTTCCGTGCCTGCCGGAATTTTCCCGATCAAGGTGCCGCTATAATCCTGAAGCACCATTGAAGAGCCGCCAAAAATACCAAAGGTCATGATAAGCGGGATCAGAATCTGCATGGTCGTAACACCAAAATTTCCTAGCCCCGCATTCAACCCCAGTGAAAGACCCTTCATCCTCTTGGGAAAGAAAAAACTGATATTGGACATGGATGAAGCAAAGTTACCACCACCGATACCGGACAACAATGCCAGACCCTGAAACACCCAAAGCGGTGTATTGATATCCTGAAGCGCAATGCCTGTTCCAAAAGCAGGAAGAATCAATAGTGCCGTCGTCATAAATATCGTGTTACGCCCTCCGGCAAGACGGATAAAGAAGGTCGAGGGAATACGCAATGTCGCACCGGACAAGCCGGCAATCGCCATCAAAGAAAACAGATCACCCTTGGCAAACGGGAAGCCCAGGTTAAGCATCTGTACTGTAATAATACCCCAGTAAAGCCATATTGCAAAGGCACAGAGCAAACACGGAATGGAAATCCATAAATTCCGGTAAGCAATTTTTTTACCATAACTATTCCATTGTTCTTCATTTTCCGGATCCCAGTCAACCAATCCCTGATGCTCGAATTTTACGCCTTTTGAAGCGGCTAAAAATGCATCTTTGTTTTTCGACTTATCACGTTTGAATTCCGGTAACCAAAGAGGTTTTTCAATAGCGCCTTCCATATACAGGATCGAGGCATGCATCCAGAGCAGGGCAAACACCGTAATACCAAACAGCAACATAAAACAGCTTGTCCATACGCCAATCAAATCGTTCATCAGACCGAAAACAATGGGTAAAAAGAAACCGCCCAAACCACCGATCAATCCGACAATACCGCCAACCGCGCCAACATGATCAGGGTAATAGACAGGAATATGTTTATAAACAGCAGCCTTACCCAAAGACATAAAAAAACCGAGAATAACGGTCAGGCCAACAAATGGCCACAATCCAATAGAAACAGTAAATTCAATTGGTCCCTCTATTCCCTGAACCGTGTAATGTGTTGCGGGATAAGACAGGAAGAAACAGACAATAACGCTGGCTGAAAATGTCCAGTACATAATGGTACGAGCGCCATACCTGTCAGACATCCATCCACCTAAAGCACGAAACACAGATCCTGGCAAGGCAAATGCAGCAGCCAGTAAACCCGCCGTTTTTATATCAAGACCATAAACACCGACATAATAGCGGGGCAACCACAAGGCAAGCGCAACAAAAGCACCAAAAACAAAGAAATAATATAAAGAAAACCGCCAGACCTGTAGATTTTTTAAAGGCTCCATCTGTTCCAGAATAGAACGCGGTTTTTGTTTGTTTGCTTTACGTTCGGTCAGTTTGGGGTCATCTTTTGTAAGCAGAAAAAACAAAATGGCAGCAGAAAACATAATTGCGGCATAAATTTGAGCGGTCTGCTCCCACCCTAATGCCACAAGCAAATAAGGCGCACCAAAGTTTGTCACAGCTGCCCCGACGTTACCAACACCAAAAATACCGAGCGCCGTGCCCTGTTTTGCTTTCCCGTACCATTGGGATACATAGGCAATACCGACGGCAAAGCCACCACCTGCCAATCCGACCCCCAGAGCCGCTAACAAAAACATTTCATAGGTTTCAACAGAAGATAAAAGATAGGTTGCAACGGCACTAGTCATCATGGTCAGCGTAAAAACAACACGCCCGCCATATTGATCCGTCCATATACCAAGAAGCAAACGACTTAAAGACCCCGTCAGAATCGGCGTTGCAACCAGTAACCCGAATTGCGTGTCATTTAATCCCAGATCCTCTTTTATCTGGATACCAATAATCGAGAATATTGTCCAAACCGCAAAACATACTGTAAATGCAAGGGTACTCAAAGAAAGCGCCCGCACCTGATCCGTTTTTGTGACACCGCCCGATTCCGCAATCATCGTTTCTATACTCCATAACTAATAAGGAAGATATTGATCTTCCATAGAAAAACTCTTTACCTTATAGTAATGTTTGCATGTACAATGAATGACCAACCTTGATCTGAATCAAGCGGAGAAAAGAAATGACTGAAAAAGCGGTAGAGGTATTTATTGAAGATCTGGTCAGACGCCGAAAACTGGCAGAAACCAGTAAGAATGATGAAAAAAGCCATATCCTTTTTCAAGGTCTGAGTGAAAACAGTTTACAAACGCTCTTGTCATCATCCCATATGAAAGAGATATCGGCTGGACAGCAGATTTTGCAACAAGGTGATACCCCGGAAAATCTTTACTATATTCTCGAAGGTAAAGTTAAAACCCAGCGTTTTAGCCTGGACGGAGCGGAGGTAACAATCCGTTTACTCGGTAAAGGTGAAACTTTTATGGATGCTGTGATTTTTATGGGCGGCAAATCCCCTGTCGGTGCACAAACAACCGAGGACTGCCGATTCCTGATGATTCCGGCTGAAACAGTAAGACGACAGGCTTTCAATGATAGTCAGTTTGCATGCAACCTTCTACAAATTGTGACCCGGCATTACAAAACAGCGATTCAGCAGATCGACAGCATCACGATAAAAAATCCGATCGAACGACTAGGTTATTACTTCCTGAAGCTGCACATTGAAAACGGCAGTAATAATATGGACATCACCTTGCCTTTTAAAAAATCCATGATTGCCAACCATCTGGGTATGACTCCAGAAACCTTTTCCCGTACTCTCAACCAGATCAAAAAAATGAATGTTAATATCAATCAGGGAAAATTGACAATGCGTGATGCTTACGCTCTGTGTCACTTCTGCGATCCCGATACAGCAAATACCTGCTCACGCTTTGGCTCCGAAGACTGCCCGATCAGCGAAGATAATTGCGGCGGCGGCAAGTGTCATTGAATTTATGATTTAACAGTCCCCTGGACTGTCATCCCGGCGAAAATCAGGATCTCGTGCTTTTTTCTCGATGTGGTTGCAAAGATTGCTTCTGGAAACTCCTGCGCGTTTTGCTGCCTTTTTAATATTAAGAAATCCCTGAACAAGTCCTCCCTCCCTTCAATGGTACGAAAAACCATATTCTCCATTTATTTATAGTTTTCCCGTTTTTATACACAATTTATACTTGGCATTTATCTTAAAGTATCAACTATAGATTGAAATTAACAAAAGTTAACTCTTAACTGTGGGGGATAAGGGACAATACAATGCCAAAATTACAAATTAAAAATAGCCGGACGAACATTATTTTATATGAAGGAGTTTTTGCCACTGTCAAAGACTGTCTCGAACAGGCCGTACAGGAACGGGTCTGTCTTGATTATGCTGATCTACGCCACGCCAATCTTGCCAATGGGGCACTTGACGATATAGCCAAGATCATATAAATTGATTATATTATAAAGATGACTTATTCATCCGATTTTCGCCGTAAAGTCTTATCTGTCCGCGAGAAGGAAGACCTTACAATTGCGCAAGTGGCGAAGCGTTTTTG
>Ga0210044_10009955_pt1 | contig 11451 bp, 7 predicted proteins | sample CryGey13umfilter_2_FD_183959 | JGI IMG/M metagenome (GOLD analysis project Ga0210044, IMG submission 183959) | Groundwater microbial communities from aquifer in Utah, USA - Crystal Geyser 4/9/14 3 um filter (SPAdes) (version 2) | ecosystem: Environmental > Aquatic > Deep subsurface > Groundwater...
GTTTTTTGAGGATATTAAAAACAACAGATTTATAATATTAAGTACATCAATTAGTGTTGTGATTTGCTTTCAATTTGTTTTTTGAGGATATTAAAAACAACTCCGTCGATGTAGTAATTTATAATAACGCGTTGTGATTTGCTTTCAATTTGTTTTTTGAGGATATTAAAAACAACAAATTTCCTGTACAATTTTTCTATCGCGTAGTTGTGATTTGCTTTCAATTTGTTTTTTGAGGATATTAAAAACAACTCGTGCAGAATTTTTAAGTAGCACATTTAGTTGTGATTTGCTTTCAATTTGTTTTTTGAGGATATTAAAAACAACTAATAACTCACGACGATGTTGCAACAATTGGTTGTGATTTGCTTTCAATTTGTTTTTTGAGGATATTAAAAACAACTGAAATCAAAAGTCCAGTGTGAGCCTTTAAGTTGTGATTTGCTTTCAATTTGTTTTTTGAGGATATTAAAAACAACAAATCGTTTGACATTACTATGTTTGCTAATGTTGTGATTTGCTTTCAATTTGTTTTTTGAGGATATTAAAAACAACAAAGCTGTTGCAATATTGGAAGAAGCATATGTTGTGATTTGCTTTCAATTTGTTTTTTGAGGATATTAAAAACAACAAAATTAGCCCAATTAAACGGACTAAATCTGTTGTGATTTGCTTTCAATTTGTTTTTTGAGGATATTAAAAACAACACGAATCTATAATTGACACTAATTTATATTGTTGTGATTTGCTTTCAATTTGTTTTTTGAGGATATTAAAAACAACTGTTATAAAAATTGTTAATTTAGGAAAGGTGTTGTGATTTGCTTTCAATTTGTTTTTTGAGGATATTAAAAACAACCCCGGATTATCGTATTCATTAGCTTTATTGTTGTGATTTGCTTTCAATTTGTTTTTTGAGGATATTAAAAACAACAATCACACTCATCGTCAAGCCTACATTTATGTTGTGATTTGCTTTCAATTTGTTTTTTGAGGATATTAAAAACAACGCAAAATTATAGAATAGTTGTACATCAACTGTTGTGATTTGCTTTCAATTTGTTTTTTGAGGATATTAAAAACAACTGTAGCTTTAGATGTAACTTATTGTGCTTAGTTGTGATTTGCTTTCAATTTGTTTTTTGAGGATATTAAAAACAACTGATGTCTTTAAGCATTATGCAACAGATGTGTTGTGATTTGCTTTCAATTTGTTTTTTGAGGATATTAAAAACAACTGCTCAGCTCAGCAACCTGCTCCTGAAGGTGTTGTGATTTGCTTTCAATTTGTTTTTTGAGGATATTAAAAACAACCTGTTATATAATACCTCATTAAAATATATAGACTTACAAGGATTTTACAATTGAAAAAATCCGTAAGCTAAAACTTAGAGACCGGTTTTTTAATATCCTTTTCTTAAATGTTACCCACCTATTAGGTGGTCTGCATTTTTAGAAAAGTTCAAGTTGGTGTGATTCTACGAAGCCGCTTTCTTCTTTTTTCTTACCGTAAAATATATCCATCATACCAAATTGTTTATCAGTGATTGACAGTATCCCAACGTGCCCTTTTTCTGGTAAGATGTTCTTAATCCGTTTAACGTGAACATTTTTATTTTCTTTACTGGCGCAATGGCGCACGTAAATTGAAAACTGGAACATTGAAAATCCGTCATTCATCATCTCTTTTCTAAAACGAGTATAGGCTTTCCGGTCTTTTTTTGTTTCTGTTGGCAGATCAAATAAGACTAATACCCACATAATACGATATTGATTTAAACGATTATACATATTTTAACTCATCCCCCAGCCCCTTCTCTTAGAAAGAGAAGGGGAGTTGAGGATTAATTTTTTTAAAGCAGTTACTTTTATATAATACGTTTTAGTTATGAATACTTTTAACTCATCCCTAACCCTTCTCTTGGAAAGAGAAGGGAATAGATTTAAAAATCCCTCTCTTGGTAAGAGAGGGATTTAGGGTGAGTTCGCTTTTATAAATTTTTCTATTTGATTTAATACATTCTTTAAATCATCAATTACCTGTTCATTTGAAAATCTTATCACTTTTATATTTAGTAAGTTTATAATAGCGGTTCTTAATTCATCATTGTCCTGTTGTCTTATATGATAGCCGCCATCAATTTCAACTACTAGTTTTTCTTCGTGAGAATAAAAATCTGCAATGAAAAAAGTCTCTTTACCAAGAAGATCAAAATAAATTAGGTGCTGTCGATAGAATTTTTTATTTAGAAATTTTCTATTGCGGACAACTTCCCAGAAAATCTTTTCTGCCGGAGTTGCACCCCTTCTTAATTCACGTGCAAGCTGTTTAGCAATGAGCACTAATTTTTGTTTGCTGTTTAAACTCATTGTGAACTCATCCCCCAGCCCCTTCTCTTACAAAGAGAAGGGGGGTAAGGCAATAATTTTATTTTATTGTAAGTCATATAACTTTTAAGTAACCTTTTTTCATTAACCAGAATCACATTGTTGGATAAATAATTTTTTTAGCATCTCCATTAAAACATTTTACTAATGATGATGTTGTTTTTTGCATTCCAACCATTAAAGGACTTTTTTCTCCATCAATAAAAATATCTATCGCTGGAATTGTAAGTAATTGTTTTTTTATTGAGGGTGTTAGTTCAGTAAAATCTTCACCGTCCTCAACAAAAGTTGTAACTAATTCATCAACATAAGGACGATAAGGTTCCATTATATCATCGGCAAGACAGTAAGCGTTGTATTTGTTATGATGATGAATACCAAGAGTTGGGAGTAACCCTGAGGCAACAAGTCCACGTGCTACAATAGCTCTTAAAATCGCGTAACCGTAATTAAGAAGATTGTTAGGTGGCAATCCATTTCTATCTCTTACAAATTCAAGTTCCGCGGGAAAAACAGTTTTCCAATAATAAGCTGCAGCTCTCCCTTCAAGATTATCAGGATCACCAGAGCGTACATCTTTAGCCCAGCGTTTCATATTATCATTGGGCTTTTTTCTGTTTCTTAAAACAGCTGCTTGATTATAAATCTTTGCGCTGATCGTTTGTTGCCACAATTGTTTTTTTAACGGTTCTGAGATTTTAATTTGAGCCTGAAATCGTTCACTTTGAATTAAATTGCTTTCTAAAGGAAGAAAAAGACCAGAAGGCATATGTGAAAAATTACATGTAACAAGTGCAGTGTTGTTTTCTAATAAAGCAGCAAGCAAACCTTGTGAAACTGTAATTTGTTGATGATCCAGAATAGCTATACCAACATCTTCTATTGGAATTGAATTAATGTTCCCCCGATCCAAATATTTTTGATTCGGATCAGGCTCAGATTGTTCAGCCGCTTCTTTTTTTTCTTCGGGCAATTTTATCACAAGCTGATCGTTCTTTTTAGAAAGATAAGCCGGGTTTCCAAAGTATAAAGTACGCTTGATCATAGTTTGTTCTAAAAGTTATTTACCAATTACTGAGTTAATATTTCCTAATCTATCTACTTTGAGTTTCCAACAAACAGATTTAATCTGAATTCCTTCTAAAGAATTTTGATTTTTAGATTGAGGGCTTCCAACACCCAATTCATTTTGAATTAACAAGTTTACTCCAATTTTTTCTTGTTCTTTTTTGGACAAATCAAATAGTAAGCTAGCTATGTTTGCGGGAATAAAATTCATTGTTGTCCCGCTTCCATCTGTAAACTTATATACTCTTTTTAACTGTTCAGTTGATAAATTTGAAAAATCAATAGAAATAGGGTTTTCAATATCTTCTTCTGATGGTACGTACACTAAATCATTAGGTGAAAGATGAAATAATAATTTGTCACCCTTTTCATTGATTTCCGGGATTGAGTGAAGTCCTTGCTTTTGACGCTCAATTACTATGTTTAAGGGGATTGTTTCAAAACTTCTTTTCCCATCTTCATCTTGATAAATAGCAAAAAATAAATTAGTTCCTTTAGCTGCTTCAACATATTTAGCTTTTTTATTACCGGTTTGACCTAACTGAAATTTACTACCGAGTTCAAAAAGTCTGGCTTTGTAGATTGGTTGATGAGGTTTACCGTTATTATATTTTTCAATATTCTTATTCATATCCTCGAGACCTTCTGCTGAAAATGCTAGTTCTGGATTATTTTCTTTGCTCGAAAGATAGTTTTTAAGAATTTTTTGAATTCCTGTGTCTGTAATAGATTCAATAGTTTTTAAATTGAAAGAAGTATCAACACTTTTTCTAGTTGCTGTTAATATTTTTCCATTTGGTACAGTAATTCTATTCAATACAATTTTACCTGAAACAGTTTCTTTGTGCATTGGTTTACGTATAGCCCATCTGTCGCCACTGATTTGCGAAATAACATCTTTTACAGGCTTTCCATCTTTCCCAATTCGTAAATTCCCATTCTCATCTTTATAGCTTTCATATTTATTAGTTGTTTTATTAATCACTCGCAAATTCTGTTTAAAACTTACAACAATTGTTTCTAAAATTTTTTTTGCGTCAACAGTAAAGTTTGCCCAGGGTTTTAGAAAATCTTTTGGAATTTCTTTCTCAACTCGCTTTCCTATTTTGGGATGAATATAAGATACCTTTTCAAACTTTCTAAGTTTCCTGTTTAAGTCAAATCGTTCATCGGATTTTGCATATTTATTGTTTAATAAATTTACGTGATCTCTCGTTGCACAAGCAATCACCAACGCATCTAAAGCGTGATGCCGGTGATCAATACGTTTCTTTTGAAAGTTTTTTGAAAGTTCGAGAGGAACAGTAGGTTGATGTTTTTGATATCTTTCATTATATAAGGTAAATGCGGTGCTGTTAGTAAGTCGATTCATTCGTTTAAAGCGAGGTAAAATTAAATCGTTCCAAACATCATTTAATCCCCAGTCTTGTTTTAATATATTAGTAATTTTACCATTACCTGGTATAATGTTTTTTGAATTTATCCCATCGTCATTATGATCAGAACGAACAATATTAGACAAAACGGCACTAATAAACTTGCTAATATAACGAGTGTCATTAATTTGTCGTTCAATCATTTTTTCAGGGATATCTTCCATCAATAACTTGTTGCGCTTTGAACGATTTTTTGCATAATGCGATTTTACGAAATCCTCAAAATCCTTTACTTCAAAAATTTTTACGCTTTTCCCCAAGCCTGTTTGAACAATTTCTCTATGATGATTTTTGATAAATTCCAACCCGGTTTGATTGTCTTTCAGTTTGTTTGCTGCTGCTTCACAAATCACTTTGTTGTTAAAACTATCATCAAAATATCGGCTCTGGGGAATAATATGCTCAATTTCATAATCGGCTGTAAACAATTTATTTAGTGGAATCATCTGTCCTGTATAAGGAGAACGGTATTTTTGCTCTAACCAAAGTTTATAGCGCTGCAACTCTGAACTTGATGGTTGAGCTGTTTTGCTGATTTTTACAATATCATCGGGAATTTCAATATCAGAACTTAAAATACCATCTTCAAATATTTTTAATATTTCCTGTTGTATAGGTGAATATGGACGAATGTTTTCAATGCTTGAATCATTTTTCAATTCTAAAAGTAAAGCTTTTATACGAAGATTTGTGTTCTCGTTTTCGATAACTTGATTTGTAATTTTCTTACGATCTTCAGCAGTGTTTTTCATTTCTCTGCCTAACTCAATATGAATTTCTTCAAAGAAGTCTTTATCTCCTTTTCCATATTGTTGCCAAATATCTTTAACTACACGCAATGTTTCAGTAATTATTTGTTCAACAATAGGATTTCGCAAAGAATGTTGTTTAAATTCTTTTAAATATTCTTCTAAATCTGAAACGGAATACCATTTGCCAGCGATAGCTGCTTCTGAATGACGTCCGTAAACCAAATAACTTGCTTGATATAATTGTAATCCTTTTGTGAAATCTTTCTGCTTTAAGAAACTTTTTAAAACTTGTTTTTGAACATCATCATCAGCTACGTTTTCAATTTCCTTCTCATTAAAATTAATTGCCTGTAACCGTTCTAATATTGAATTTACTCTATCTTTAACTTCAGTTGTTACTTCGATATCATTCCAATACTTTCCGATACGCATTAGAGGCAATAATTTTTTTAATGCTTTGGCTGAATAACTACCAAACTCACTTTTAAATGGTGGAAACTTTTTAAAGTTTTCGACAAAAGAATTTGCTTCTAATCTATGTTTCTTAGCAAAAGTTTTTAATGCTTTTTCATATTCTATTTTATCTGTAACTGAATAGATAATATGCCAAAGCTGTTTTTCTGTTTCCTCGGTTAAGAAATTATCCGGCAAATTTTCAACCTTTTCCAATCTTGTCTTAATAAGTGTTCTGGTTTCGTTACAAGGATATTTTTTGTCTTCTACAAAATTCCAGCGATGTGTTTTGTCTTTTAATTTGAAATGTTTTAATAAAGCTTTTTGATCAACTTCTTTTCTGTTGTTTAGGTACTCAAATAAATCTTCATAATCCTCATTATTCTTCAAAAAATCATTAGTAACATCATAGTCATCATCCTTTTTATATATGCGTAAATTGTATATCCATTGCCACAGCCTAAACTCCTGATAAAGGGGATGTGATTTAGGTATAGATTTTAAGTAGATGGTCTTTTCTTCACCATTAACATTGTACTTCTTATACTCGAAAGAACAATTGCTGATTGATGCTTTTTGACTCTTCAAAGGACGCTGGTAAAAAATAATATCATCTAAAAAAAGATGTACAAAATCTCTTTTACTTAATAAAAATTGGTGGGCTTCATTGTATTTGTAAAGTTCTCTTATACTATTGTTGAATAAATCCTCACTTTGAAGTTCAGAATGAAATTCTTGCTGTTTTTGCAAAATTTGTTTTAATTCATCTTTATAAAACTTACGTTCAATAGTACGAACCAGTTTCCCATTAATTTTTTGCTTAGGGTTTTGCAGTAAAGTATCATAGATGAATGTTCCAACAGTCTTGCCGGAGCTATCAATTTCAGTTTCAGTTTTTTTCTTTATTAATGTCCAATCATCTTCACTAGGCGCTCTGAAATGTCTCTTTTCTTTTCCGTCTTTATCAATTTTAATAGTGCCGTCATCATTCAGATCTGTAGTAATGATAAAATCTTTAACTTTATCTTTCCAATCAAATAAAGGCGTTTTGCTTGACCTGCGATAAACCAAACCACTTTCTAAAACTAAGGAATACCAAATATCCTCTTTACCTTTTTGTGGTTCATCTGCCTGTACATCGATAACTTTTAATGAATAAAACTCAACTAATTTGTTTGGATTTTCTTCCTCTTCCTCCCCTCTTAGTTGATAATATCCTCGCTTTTGATTAAAGTTTAATAATATCCAAGCTAATTCTTCTTTCTCAATTTTTTGAGTCAGGGCTTTTTTACGTAGAAAATAAATTGTCCAATCGTAAGGAATTTTCCTGTCATTTTCTAAAAGTTTAGGCTGATGTTCTCTAAAATCATTTAACATTTCCTTAAATGATTCTTTAAAAATAAAGTCATATTTATTTTTTTGTTTTTCTTCATTCCCAATTTCTTGATATGCTAATTTTGGTTCAGTTTCAGCTTTAAACTGTCCCAACCGTTTTTCAAAATCAATCAGATTGGCATAATGATTCGGCAAAAATCCCAATACATTTAATACCCTATGCAAACGCTCCCGCCTTAATAAATGCCTTTCACGCAATCTTCTTACACCTCTATAACCGGTTCTTTCCGCAGTTTGAGAAATAGAGTTTCCTTTGCTAAAATCTCCCAGAATATCTTGACTCATAGGGATTATACGGCTACCAATACCAAGAATTTTTCCATCTTTTTCATTTTCAGATTTTGCAATTAATGCCCAACCAATTGAGTTTGTCCCTAAGTCAAGTCCAAGAATAGTTTTCATTATAATTTTCCTTTTTTTTATCAAAAAGAATATTTATGTTTCGAATGAAAGCAAATCACAATAAGGATTATTCCGTTGTGAAAACATTTACAATAGTCCCGCTGAAAAGCGGGATTGTTGTTTTAAAGAATTACTGACCCTAGTGTAACTTAAAAAAATGTTACAACTTAAGCAATTAAAATTAAATTTTTAATAAAGATGATGAATTTTATTAAGGGCGCAATGAAGAATGTTTGATTTTAAATTTCAATTTTAATTGATATTCAACATTAATATGATCAGATTCAAAGTTAAGTTAAATTACATATGAATCAAATTACAAATTTGCCAGACATACATTATATTATTTTTGCTACTCTTCAAACAACAATTTTAAGAAATTTGCACTCAGTAACTCTTGGTTGATAGCCACATACATTAGTAAATATCATTTTTAATCACTCACACAAAATTTATTTCACTAAATTTGCAGCAAATATTTTTAAAATCTGGAGAAATGATGTACGAAGAACATTTGAAAACCTTGGGATCTTTATCAAACCGCATAAATCAGCTACGGGGTTATCTTTAAGTTAGATCAGAAAGAAGATGAAATAAATCAGTTACGCAATAAAACTACTCTCGACGGTTTCTGGAATGATCAGAAAGCTGCGCAGGTAGTTATGCACAAAATTAATTCTCTTGAAACATGGGTTGAACTTTGGAATGATGTTAAGAAAAAACACGACAGCATTCAGGAATTAATTGAACTTGCTGAAAGTGAAAAGGATGAGTCTTTCAAATCCGATATTGATAAGGAAATTCAGAACTTAGAAGATTCAATTGAAGAAGTTGAGCTAAAAAATATGCTTGGCGGCAGAGATGATTCAAAGAATTGTATAATGACAATTCATTCAGGTGCGGGCGGAACAGAAGCTCAGGACTGGGCAGAAATGCTGATGAGAATGTATTTGCGATACGGGGAACAGAATAATTATAAAATGACTTTGGTTGATATTCTTGAAGGAGACGGTGCAGGAATTAAAAGTGCTACAATTGAAGTTGAAGGCGAATTTGCTTATGGATATTTGCGGGCAGAAAATGGCGTTCACCGACTTGTAAGAATTTCTCCTTTTGATTCAAATAAAAGAAGGCATACTTCTTTTGCATCCGTTTTTGTTATTCCTGAAGTTGATGATACTATTGAAATTGATGTTAATCCCGCTGATTTACGAATTGATACTTATCGTTCAGGAGGCAAAGGCGGACAGAATGTTAATAAAGTTGAAACTGCCGTTCGTATTACTCACATTCCGACAAATACAGTTGCTGCTTGTCAGAGTGAACGCTCTCAGCTTCAGAACAGAGTAAATGCAATGAAACTTTTGAAGTCAAAATTATATCAGATCGAAAAAGAAAAACAGCAGGCAGAGCTTGATGAGATTGAAAAAACAAAAATGCGAATTGAATGGGGAAGTCAGATCCGTTCTTACGTTTTTCATCCTTATAATTTGGTTAAAGATCATCGCACTGATTATGAAACATCAAATACACAGGCTGTTATGGATGGTGACCTTAAAGGATTTATCAAAGCTTATCTTATGAAATATTCCGGTAATTAATGAAAAATGTTTCTGACAGGCACGAAGATTTTTTTGACAGAGTTTATAAAATTGTTGAGAAAATTCCTTATGGAAAAGTAACAACTTATGGTTTGATTGCAGAAAAATGCGGAATAAAATCATCAGCAAGAACTGTCGGTTGGGCATTAAACAAAGCAAAGTTTTCAAATCTTCCTTGTCATCGGGTTGTAAACCGAAACGGGGAATTAACAGGTAAACTGCATTTTGGTCAACCGGAATTGATGGAATTGTTATTGAAGTCCGAAGGTGTTATGTTTATTGACGGTCGCGTTGATTTGTCAAAAAATCTTTGGATTCCGAGAAAACTTTCATGAATTATTTGCCAGTCTGAAGATTAAAGTAAATGTCAGGTAATCTCAAAAGTCATTTTTACTGTCATCCTGAGCCTATCAAAGGACGGCGTAAACATTTTTTGAAGCCTGATTTTTCATAATTTATCGAGAAAAAACTTAGTGCATCCTTTTGTGATCTTCATGGTTAGTATATTTTTACCACGAAGGACTCGATGTATATCACAAAGTCCCGCTAAGTTTGAATTATCGATTATTTGTGAATAGGAAAAGATTTCTAATAGCAAATCCGTGTTAAAATATATTTCCGAGCTATTCGGATTTTATAAATTAATTAGGTCACCATACGCATTTGTCATGCTGAACCTGACTGCCGTCAGGCAAGTTCAGAATGACAAAGAAGATTCTGAAACAAGCCTGACTGCCGTCAGGCAGGGTCAGAATGACAAAAGAAGATTCTGAAGCAAGCCTATCTGCCGTCAGGCAAGTTCAGAATGACAAAAGAAGATTCTGAAACAAGCCTGACTGCTGTCAGGCAAGTTCAGAATGACAAAAGAAGATTCTGAAGCAAGCCTATCTGCTGTCAGGCAGGGTCAGAATGACAAAGAAGATTCTGAAACAAGCCTGACTGCCGTCAGGCAAGTTCAGAATGACAAAAGAAGATTCTGAAACAAGCCTGACTGCCGTCAGGCAAGTTCAGAATGACAAAAGAAGATTCTGAAGCAAGCCTATCTGCCGTCAGGCAGGGTCAGAATGACAATTTTGTAAACTTTGCGTAAGGTGGGTTAATTAAAATATTTATTTTTTTGATTACGCAATGCATTTTGATTTATCTTTTAATTGACTTTGTTTGTTAAATGCAATAGATTCTCAACCTTAATTTTGACATGGTTGCAAAAAATATACATATTTTAGAAGAACGAATATCTTCTGCATGTTTATCAGCAAAAAGAAACAGAAATGAAGTGAAGTTGATTGCTGTTTCGAAAACTTATCCTGTTTCTGAAATTGAAAATGCTTTCAAATTCGGATTGGTTGATTTTGGTGAAAACCGTGCACAGGAACTGAATCAGAAATCTGAATTATTCGATGGTGCAGTAAATTGGCATTTTATCGGTCATCTTCAGACAAACAAAGTAAAGTACGTGATTAAACCAGCAGAATATATTCATTCAGTCGAGTCAAAAAAACTTGCAGATGAAATTAATCTGCAGGCTGAAAAGATTGGAAAGATTCAGAAAATTTTGCTTGAGTTCAATGCTTCGGATGAAGAATCTAAATATGGTCTGAAGAATGAATATGATTTATTTGAACTGGCTGAGTATTGTAAAGGTAAATCAAACATTAAATTAGCCGGACTTATGACGATGGCACCGTTTACTGATGATCAAAAAATTATCAGACAGACATTTTCAAAAGTCAGGGAGCTGAAAGAAAAAATGAACAATGAAGGTTTTGAACTGAATGAGTTATCAATGGGAATGACAAATGATTTTGAGATTGCAATTGAAGAAGGTTCAACAATGCTGAGAATAGGAACTGCAATATTTGGTGACAGAGGTTAAAAAATGAAGTTTACGCCTTATAATATTAAGAATCAGGAGTTTAACAAATCATACCGTGGATTTGACAAGGAAGAAGTAAC
>Ga0210044_10009956_pt1 | contig 11451 bp, 10 predicted proteins | sample CryGey13umfilter_2_FD_183959 | JGI IMG/M metagenome (GOLD analysis project Ga0210044, IMG submission 183959) | Groundwater microbial communities from aquifer in Utah, USA - Crystal Geyser 4/9/14 3 um filter (SPAdes) (version 2) | ecosystem: Environmental > Aquatic > Deep subsurface >...
GGAACCGCCGCGATGTGGCGGGCATGACCAGGCGCAGCGTGTCGAGCAGGGCGCCGGCGTCCTCGCCGCAGGCAAGGGTGGCGACCGCCTGGGGTCCGTTGCGCAGGACTTCCTGCCTGGTCTTGGCGCGCATGGCTCAGGATCCCGTGAGGATGGAGAGTTTCATCAGCGTCATCTCGACCTGACGGTCCTTGTCGTCGGCGGCGCCGGCGTCAAGCCTGCAGCGCAGCGCGAGATCCTCAAGAGCGCCAAGACGGGCCGTGTCGAGACGGTCGGCGATGGTGGCGATCATTGCGCGCATGCGCGGCGACAGCGTCTCGTCGTTGCTGTCGATCTTCATGCTGGCGAGCATCGCCGCATGCAGGTGCTCGACGAAGCCGTCGAGCGCGGCGCCGGCGTCCGCGCCGTCGCCCCACGCCTTGCGCCAGAGCGCGATGGCGTCGGCCGGCGCGCCGAACAGGGCCTTGCCCAGCGCGACCATCATTGCTTCGTCGCCGGATCGGCCGAGCATGCCCAGCACGGCGTCAAGGGTCACTGCGCCGCTTCCGGCGTTGGCGATCGCCTGATCGAGGATCGACAGCGCGTCGCGCATCGACCCCGATCCTGCCCTGGCGATCATCTGGGAGGCGGCGGGCTCGACGCTCACGGCCTCCTCGGCCGCGACCGCGTCAAGGCGGCTTGCGATCGCCGCCGGCGCGATGCGCCCCAGCCGCAGGATCTGACAGCGCGACAGCACGGTCGCCGGGATCTTGCGCAGCTCGGTGGTGGCGAAGATGAACACCACATGCGCCGGCGGCTCCTCAAGGGTCTTGAGAAGGCTGTTCCATGCCGGTCCGGTCAGCATGTGCGCCTCGTCGAGAATGAAGATCCGCTTGCGTGACGCGACGGGCGCATAGGCGGCGTTGGCGATCATGTCACGAATGGCGTCGACGCCGTTGTTCGAGGCCGCGTCGATTTCGGTGAGGTCGAGCGAGGCGTCGCGGTCGATCGCAAGGCATGAGGCGCAGACGCCGCAGGGCTCGAGCGTCGGTCCTTCGGCGCATTGCAGCGCGCGTGCGATGATGCGTGCGGTGGTCGTCTTGCCGACGCCGCGAATGCCGGTCAGCACATAGGCCTGGCCCACCTTGCCGCTGTCGAACGCCCCCTTCAGGATGCGCACGATGTGCTCCTGGCCGATCAGGTCGGCGATTTTTCTGGGTCGGTATTTCACTGCCAACGATGTCATGGCTGTCTCCTGTGGGTGCGGCTTCGGGCCAGATGGCCGTAGCCACAGGAGATGTGAGTTTCTTTCTTGTCTTGCCGCGTTCCGCACGCCGTCCGGCTTTCGTGTTTTTTGGCGAATATCCAAAAAGACGCCTTGTTCTTTGCGCCGCCGGACCAAAGAGGCGGTGTGATGCCGGGAGGACGCCTCCATGTCGGAAAAAATGTCCAACGCCGAAGCCCAGTTGCGCGGCTTTTCGATCACCACGCTCGAAGTGACCTACGCGCTTCCGGACTACCCCTCGATCCTGAATACGTTCTTGTGGCAGGAGTACGACATCGCGCCGAAGTTTCCGCGCATGATGAGCTTTCTCCGGTTCTGGATCGAAAACATCGAAGGGCGGTTTCATTCGGCGCGCTTCGCCCATACCGCTCTGATCCGGCCGGCGGAGATCCGGCTTCTCAAGGGCGAGTTCGTACTACACTGAACGGCGCGCATTCATCTCGCGGGCGCCGCTTGTTCGGCCCCGCGCACCGCGCGCCAGGCCCCGCGCACCGCGCAGAAATCCCGCGCGCGCCGCGCGTTCGTCTTGTATCGTATCGTCGAATATCGCCGCACCAAAGTCGGATTCCATTCTGTTTTGCATCGCCTTGTCGAAGATCGCCGCACCGCAGTTGAATTCCATTCTCTTCTAGAATTGTCTTTTTATGTTGGAAATTGCCTTTTTAACATCATGTCGTGATGACAAATATTTTAGCTTGGAGCAGCGAGGGCATGATGGAGAACTCAATGCACGACACGTCGCCCGCGCCATCGCCGAAGACTCTCGAGCTTTTCTCCTTCAGGCCCTTGGGCCGCCCTCTTCAACTCGATGACGTCGAGGGCGAGCTGACGTTGATGCGAGACGCCATGAAGAGACCGCTCACCGTCGAGTGCGTGCGCCGCATCTGTGAGAAAAGCGGCACTCATCTTCTGAAGATGGTCAGCCCGCGCGCCGATGGCGAGAATGCCTGTCTCTATTTTGAGGATCCGGGTTCGAACCGCCGCCCCGCGATTTTACCATCAACGAACGCGCCGGATATTCCGTTTTGCAAGACGATCTGGCGCCCGCTTGAGATCGACGGCAGCCAGCCAATGAGCGTTGTCGATCATGTGATGAATCCGACAGATATATCGGTCACGGTTCTCGACGCCTTCCAGCGGGTTTTTGGCGCCGACGTTCTCGACGCGTTGCGCAGCACGCTGCTCGGCGGCTCGAGGCGGGTTGACAGCCTTGCGGTCGGCGAGTTTCCGATCATTTTCATTCCTCGTCCTGGTGGGGGCGATATCCAGATCACGCCGGTTTCGCCGGCGGCCGCCTTCATGGACATGAAGCGCGTGACGGATCCTTATTTCCAGAAGAGCGTGAAGGGTGAGCCGGCGCCGCCAAGGGGGCGGTGGCATCGTCAGACGGTCAGCTCAAAGATGCAGAACATTTCCGGCGCCATCAGCGGATCGAGGGTGCGTTTTCTGGCCACCATGCCGCCCGGGCTGGATCGGGCGGATGCTGATCTTTTCAAGTATGTCCATAACGGCGCGTTTCCCATCTGGCGCGACCCTGACGTCGCCGCCTGGGTGCTTCGCTATGCGAAGATGCTGAAGTCTGACGTCACCTTCAACAACCGCGACACCCGCACGGCGCTCAATACTGTTGCTGAAAGGCTGATCGCGGAGGCGGAGACTTTCATCGAGGAGGCGCTTTGTGAGGCGAGGGCGCTCGCCCTTCGTCTCGGCATGTCTCAGAATCTTGCCGCCCCGCCATCCATCGCCTCGGTCCTGCTTCGCCGCCAATGGAAAAGCGACGTCGATCGCGGCGCTGCGCGCAATGCGCTGACCAGTCCGCACTTCGAGCATCGTCTGCATCTGCGCGCCGATCGGGAGAAATAACGTCATGAACATGAGTCTGTCAGCAGTCGGCCCCGCAGTCGGCCCCGCAGTCGGCCGCATCGCGAATGCCGCCGTTGCGCAGACTGATGCGCCGAGAGTTCTTTACGCCATCCGGAATATTCGCGCGTGCGGCGTAAATCTGCTGATGAATGATTTTGCCGCCGGTCTGCCCAGCCCGCTTGCTTTTCTCGGCCTCGCCGACCTTCTTGTGCGCAGACTGAATCTGACGCCGTGGTCGGCGCGCGTTATTCCGGTGCTTCACCAGGTCTGCGTCTCTGATGGGCGGACAAAGCCCGAGATGGAGAGGAAGTCCGGCGTGTTCGGGCCTGTCGAGACGATCGAGAGCATGACAGGTGTCGTTGATCTATCGCTTCTGATCGAGGCGCCTGGCTGTTACAGCGCCGCAGATCTGGGTCTGGCAATGACCGGTTGCCGCATCGCTGGCGGGTCGATCCAGAACGATACGATCGATATCAGCCAGGTTACTGCTGACGGATCCGCTTTTCGGAGCCTGCGCCGCGGCTACGCCATGGTTCGTCCGGATCGTCCGGATCGCCTTATGATCAGCGCTGGGGATCCGGACGGAATTCGCGCGATTGCGCGGCTGATATTTCCTGCGTCTCGTCCTCAGGGATTTGGGTGGATTGCGCCGGTTGCGGTTGGCTACCGCCTGCTTGAGGACCCTGAGACGGTTCCGAAGCGGGGTCGCACCCGCAGTCGCGATATTCCCCACGTGTTCGCCGAGCCTTTGGTCGGCGTCGCCGAGCTGATTTCTGTTCGCAACGCCCGTCTGACCGGTCTCTACGAAGCGGATCTCGCGTCGCTTATGTGGTCCTGGGACGCAAGGGGATCCCTTGTTCTTGGCCATGCCGATTACCATCCCGCCCCTTCAACATCATCAACCGCTTTGTCCTGAAAAGGCCGTAAAATGTCCAAAAAATCAGCCACCGCCTCTGCGCTTTCGCTTGAAACCGGAATGCTCGCATTCGCGCGTTCCGTTCAAATCACTGAAGGCGCCTTTACCGCCACCATGAGCAAGCGTCCGGATGCTGCGGCGCCTGTGGAGATCCTGGAGAAGGGGGTTCGCGGTCAGTCGTCCGAAGACAACGCGAAGAACCCCGGCAAGAGCAATCCGCAGTCTGTCGAGTATGCCGTCGTCCCGCAGGGATATGACGGCGTCAGACTGACGTTCTCGGCGCAGTTTCTGCCGTTCTCCATGCGTCCGCATGCGTGCGGAGACACCAGCGTCGCCGATGCGTACGCGCGCCTTGCGGAGGCTTACCGCGCCGCTGGCGGGTTCGATGTCATCGCCCGTCTCTACGTCTGGAATATCGCGAACGCGCGCTTTGCGTGGCGCAATCGCTATCAGTCGGACGACATGAAGGTGACGGTGACGTTCGAGGAACAGAAACTCGTTTTCGATCCTTTTCTGCTGAACCTCGACGTTCCGGCGACGAGGGACGAGATGGCGGCGGCGCTTGTTCACGGCGACGCCGAGGCGCTCGATGCGCTCATTGCGGGCGTCGCCGAAGGGCTCTCGAACAAAAGTCGGCGGCCCTTCAGGGCTTGCGTCGCCCTTGATTCGGTCATGGAGGCCGGTCAGGAGATTTTCCCTTCGCAGGAATATGTCCGGGACGAAAAGAATGACAAGCAGTTGAGCAGGGTGCTCGCCAAGCTTCCGACTTATCATGGCGGCCGCGCCGTGATGCAGGCCTCGATGCACGCTCAAAAGATTGGCGCAGCCCTGAGACATATCGATATCTGGCACGGCGACGAAGATCATGCGGCGCCGATCGCCGTGAACCCCTATGGGGGTGTCCAGGAGACTGGCGCCGTTTTGCGCAATGCAAAGACGAAGATGAGCTTCTATAATCTGCGGTCGAAAGCGGCCGCGCTCATCGAGGGCGTCGAGGGCGCCGCGAGCGCGGCCGAGATCGACCCCGCCGCCCACTTCGTGATGGCCAACCTGATCCGCGGCGGCGTTTTCGGAGCGAGCAGCAAGGCTGCCGAGAATAAGGAATGAGCGATCTTTTTTCTGGTCAGGGGCACTGCCCCGCCACCGCGCGGATTCTGATCAAGCCGACCAGCGATGTGATCCTGGTCGGCGCCGGCAAGGACGCGATCATGCGCGTGCTGTCTGCGGTTCACCGTGTGAACCGTCACGGCTCGCCGGAGGATTTTATCGCGGTCGCTCTGCCGACCCTGCATATGGGGGAGCATTGCGCGCTGATGGGCACGGACGTCGAGCTGCTCGGCTCGGAGGCTTCTCTGGGCGCTTTTCTGCGCCTTGATGGCGTGGTGTCGATATTGCGCCGCAGAATGATTGAACACACCGAGGTCGGAGAGGTTTATCCCGAGGCGGGCATGACCGGCGCAGCGTATGTCCGCGTCCGGAAATCCGAAAAGTACACGCAGGGATGGATCCGGCGCGCGAGCGAGCGCGCCAAGAGACGTGGAAAGCCTTTTTATGCGCCGGCCCAGTCGCGTCCCAACGACCTTTCGACGCTGGCCCTTATGTATGATCAAAAGATTCTGCATGTTCGGGAGACGATCGGCGTGATCTCTGACGCGCCTCTTTTTGTTTCAACGTATGGTTTTTCGCTCGAAAAAACGCCCGCGGTTCTTCCGGTATTTCCAGAGTCAGCGCGATATGCTGAATACAGAAATGCTGTCTAAGGGCGGTCCGAGACTGCTTGTCACCGACCGTGAGGGCGCGCTTTATCTTGAGCGCGCAAGAATCCATGTCGAAAACGACCGCGTCGTCTACCATATCGCCGGCGACGAGCACTGTCGTGAATACAACATTCCGCATGTCAATCTTGCAGTGCTTTTCATTGGTCAGGGCGCATCAATCACCCAGGACGCGATGCGTCTTCTTGGTGAGGAAGGCGTCCATCTCGCTGTTACCGGATCAGGCGGAACGCCGCTTCACATGGGCGCGCTGACTGCTTATACATCGACCAGGCATTTTCGGGAAATGCTGCCGATCTATCTTTCGGCGGAGGCGTCCCTCGCCGCGGCAAAGTCGGTCATGCGCGACAGGACGGCAAGAATGCGCAAGATCGGAGTGCAGGGCGCTCAAAAAATGCTTAAGGTCAGGGATGTGCCGGGTCTTTCGCGGTGTTGTTCCGTCTTTGACGCCAATCTTAAAGAGTGCCGGGACGTGCAGCAGCTTCTTGGCTTCGAGGGGCAGTTCTCGAAGTCATGTTACGCGGCGTTCGCCCAGGCTACGACGCCGCCGGAAGCCGCCGGAAATGCGGATCGAAAGCCGGGCGCGTCGAAGAAGAATGTCTTTCGGAGAGACCCTGGCGCTCGCAGGCCGCCCCCGGCGAAGGGCGGCGACGATGAGTCTTCCAAGATGATTAACAGGTTGATCGATCACGGAAATTATTTGTGCTACGGCATGGCCGGGGCGGCGTTGTGGGCGCTGGGGATCCCTCCGCACATGTCTGTGTTCCACGGCAAGACGCGGGCAGGTGGCCTTGTTTTCGATCTTGCTGATAGCTTCAAGGACGCCCTTGTGCTGCCGCTCGCTTTCGCCCATGCCCCGGACAAGAGCGGTGAGGAGGTTGAGAAGGCTTTTCGCGGGCGACTGATCGCCGCCTTCGACCAGCACCGAATACTCAAGGAGGCGATCGAAACGGTGGAGCGCATGATACTGGCCGCCCAGCCGCGCGATCCTTCGCAAATTGAGTGCTCTTCGTCTAACGCTGCGGCGGGCTTTCGGACCGCAGCGGATGAGACCGCAGCGGATGCGGGTGCGGATGCGGGTGCGGATGCGGGTGCGGTGGAGAGGGATGTCGCGGATGGACCGGCTTCGTCGTCTTTGGACTGTGGTTTCTGAGCATGCGTGAGATAATCGCTGTCTGCAGATCGGGCAAGAAATCGAGGCTGCGCACCGCAAAGGTTCTGGATCGCTATTTCTGGCGCATTGGCGACCGCACCTGGCGCGGCAAGGCTACGAACGCCTGTCTCGACAGGGTTGCCCGCGAGCTTCGCGCAGGGGCGACCCGCAATACGGCGGTCGTGATTCACGAGGTGCGCAGCAGTATCGAAAGCAGGGTTCCGATTATCAGAATCGGTTCGAGATCTGCTTTCTCAGACGAGGGTCTGGTCCCGGTATCTTCGCATCCGGCGAGCGTGCGTGGCGGCGCGTCGATCAGGCCGGCGGCGGAGACGAATGGCATGGCCGCCGTGCGGATCGCTGCGCTTTTTCATGATCTCGGCAAGGCGACGGTTCTTTTTCAGGAAAAGTTGCGCCGCGCCATGAAGGGCGGCGAGCCTGAGGCCGACGCTGTTCGCCACGAGCTGTTTTCCGCAGCGGTCTGGGATGATCTGTGTGGCGACGTGGCTGACGCCGATCTTTCGTCGGTTTTGGTTAATCTTTCTCCAGCGCGCATTGACGCCTCTTGTCGCGCGGTCATTGCGCGGCTTGGCGCGATCCATAGCGACCCAGCTTCTCCGCTGCCGTTTTCGTTTATCGGCCGTCCCGGCTCGCTGTCGCATCTTATCGGGATGCTGACCCTCACGCACCATCGACTGCCATCGGGGTCGAACGACCATGTGGTCATGACGGGTGAACGTCACGTCCGCTCTGAGAGCGTCCTCATCGCAAAATCACATCTCGCGATCGCGTCGGGTTCGCCGTTTTGGCATGATGCATGGTGGGTGTCCCGGCTGCGGCGCGAGGCCGGGCGTATTGTGCCTGGATCGATGCCTGCGAGCGCAGACATCGCGCTTCGCGCGAGCATCATGTTTGCAGATCATCTGGGGTCTGCGCTGTCCGAGAGGTCGGAAACTTCGCCAGATCATCTCGCGAACACGACCAGGATCGACGGGAGCCGAAAGGCGGACCCTGCGGACAGCCTTCTGACGCATGTCCGTCGTGTCTACGGCCATTCCCGCGCCGCTCACGATCTGACGCATCGTTTGAGAGACAGGTTTCCGGCGATCGACTTTGCCGGTCTTCCTGTTGATGTGGCTGCTCCTGCGGTTTCATCGAACCCGAATTTTTCATGGCAGGGCGTCGCGGCGGCCGCCACAAAAGATCTCTGCTCTGCGCATGAGGGCGGATTTTTCGCCTGCATCATGTCCGGTACGGGAACCGGCAAGACGCGCGCAGCGCCGACGATTCTGGCCAGCGCCGCGATGCATGACGCAAGACCGGAGCGCAGGTATTTTCGCATGACCCTGGGCCTTGGGTTGCGTGTTCTCGCCACCCAGTCGGCAAGGGAATATGTCGAGGACCTTGGATTCCAGGAAGATGATGTCTCTGTCATGATCGGGCAGGAGCCTGTTTTGTTCGCCGCCGAGGATCCTGAATCTTCAAATGGGTCAGAAAGTCTGGTGACCATTCCAGACTGGCTATATGTCGCCCGCGCCGGGACCCGCATCCCCGATGTAGGGGATCCCGACGAGGATGGCTGGCTCAGATCTCTCTCGCTCAATACCGAGCGTGGAATTCCAGCATTTCTCGAAATGATTCTAGAGAAGGCGGGAAAAAATTCTTCATCGGCCCGCCGCCTTCTCGAATCCCCGATCATTGTAGGAACCATAGATCATCTGATGGGCGTCGCCTCGCCCGTAAATTCGAGGTTCCTTTTGCAATCATTGCGGATATTGACGTCCGATTTGATCCTTGACGAGATAGATCAGTACGACGGGGAAGACATCGCCGCTATCGGCCGCCTTGTCTTTCAGACCGGCGCCGCCGGGCGGCGCGTCGTCATCATGTCGGCCACACTGACGCTTGATATCGCCGAAGCGCTGGAGGCCGCATACCGCAATGGTTGGGCGGAGCATGCGCGCGCTTCATCGGCTGACCCGCATGTCAATCTTCTGGTGTGCGGAGACGCGCACGGCGCGGTGTTTACGAACGACCGGAAGCAGGCGATCGGATCGCTTGTTCATGATTGCCAGCAGGTGCTTCTTGCCGCCCTCCGGGCGGGACCGAAGCGTCGCCGCGCAGAGATTCTGCCGCCGTGCGAAACCTGGGATGATCTTGTGGCGCAGATCGACGCGGGCTGTTCTCGTCTTCATGATCTGAACGCGGTCGACATCGATGGGTTTCGGGTGTCTGTCGGCATGGTCCGGATGACGCGCATCTCCCATACCGTGGCGCTCGCGGCTCAGATCCGGTCGCGGAATGTAGACGGACGTCTCCGGCTGATTGTTTGCCTGCATTCACAGATGCCCCGCCTGCACCGTGCGTATATCGAGATGCGTTTGCGGCTGGCGCTGAACCGAAACGGATCCAACCCTGACGCCGGCGTTCGGCGTCTGTGTGAAGCCAGGGGGGTTTTTGAGAAGGCGGCGGCGGCGAATGTCCGCGATATCGAGATCGTTGTCATCACCTCTCCTGTGATCGAGACCGGGAACGATCTTGATTTCGACTATGGCGTCATCGATCCGATTTCGACGCGTTCAATCATTCAGTCTGCGGGTCGGGTGATGCGTCACCGTCTCGCCGGCGGCGCCCAGCCGAACATTTTTATACTTGGACGCAGTCCTGTCGCCATGCATGGCGGCCTGCTTGCGATGCCCGGTGTTGAAACCAGGCCGGCGCGAGAAACACTTGTGCCGCGCAGAGACCTTGGCGCATTTGAGGGTCGCCTGTTCGCCGAACTCGCCGGCGATGAAACATTTTCATCGATCACGGCCGCGCCGCTTTTCGACAGTGGCATTAAGTTTCCCCTTCGGGACGCCGAGGCGGGACTGTGTAAATTGATGGTTTCAGTCGGCCAAACATCTCCCCTTGGACGTTATATTTCATTTGAAAACGCCCGTTGGAATTTGACAATGACAAAAACAAGGCGGTTTCGCAGGTCTGAGACCGGAGAAATCTGTTTCTATATGATTGGAGAATGTCTCGAAGATTCAGGGTGGTATATCGATATGGCGCCTGGAACAAGAAACAGCGCCCTAAGAGCTGCTGGTGACAATGTTTCATCAGCCGATCTGCCGGCGTCTGCACTTTTTAGAAATTTGACTGTTTTGGCGTGGCAAGAGACGTCGTCAGTGTCGCGTGACATGGGTAGATCCGACTTGCGCAATCTGCTTCAGGTATCTGCAAAAATATATGACAGAGATGCTGTTCCTCAATTCACCTATAACGAGCTTACGGGGTTCACGAGAGGGTCTCCAGACGATCTTTTTGGCCCATTCGGAAAATCGCAGGCAAAACAGTAGGTTAGTTTGCCACTGAATAATTATGGTATTTTATTGTAAAGTGGCACAATATGTTGTTTTGTAATATTTTTTCGGTTTGTTTTTACTCCTTCCCGCCGGATAGGCGGCTGAGAGATGCGCCAGCTCGCGCCCTGGGCTGTCGGTCGTCCTTCCCGCCGGATAGGCGGCTGAGAGATGTCTCGTGAATAAACTGCGTCGAAACCGCCCCCTTCCCGCCGGATAGGCGGCTGAGAGAAGGGAGCCGGCGTCCGCAGAGGGCGCTTTGAACCTTCCCGCCGGATAGGCGGCTGAGAGAGGACGATGCGAACGCCGCAGCGCGAGGTGAGCCCTTCCCGCCGGATAGGCGGCTGAGAGATCTAAGCCCCTTACCACGAGAAAACCCTTTTACCTTCCCGCCGGATAGGCGGCTGAGAGAAAGAGCAGCCATGGCGTGTCGCTTGGCGATGCCCTTCCCGCCGGATAGGCGGCTGAGAGATGACGCGACCACCCCGTGACCAGGCTTGAGAGCCTTCCCGCCGGATAGGCGGCTGAGAGAAAGAACGTCGGGCGAGCCGACGCAGCCGAATTCCTTCCCGCCGGATAGGCGGCTGAGAGATTGCTCGAGTTCAAGATAGATCAGCGTCTCGACCTTCCCGCCGGATAGGCGGCTGAGAGAAGACTGCTCATGCGGCCTCAAGTCGCTGGGGTCCTTCCCGCCGGATAGGCGGCTGAGAGAATTGTGCCGCAGCGCCGTCCATGCTTCTCGCTCCTTCCCGCCGGATAGGCGGCTGAGAGATGGCGCAGGTGAGCGAGTTCGTGCGCGTGTCTCCTTCCCGCCGGATAGGCGGCTGAGAGAGGAAACGCGCTCCGACACGGTCTCCCCTCAGCCCTTCCCGCCGGATAGGCGGCTGAGAGATGTGGCGGCGCGCGCGATACTGTCTGACGCAGCCTTCCCGCCGGATAGGCGGCTGAGAGAAAAGTCGTTTCTGTTCGTCGCAGTCGAGAAAGCCTTCCCGCCGGATAGGCGGCTGAGAGAAACTGCGCCGCCAAGAGCCGTCGAGGCGCGGCCCTTCCCGCCGGATAGGCGGCTGAGAGAACGGAGTGTCGCTGGGCGATGCGCCGATCTGACCTTCCCGCCGGATAGGCGGCTGAGAGAA
>Ga0210044_10009959_pt1 | contig 11450 bp, 9 predicted proteins | sample CryGey13umfilter_2_FD_183959 | JGI IMG/M metagenome (GOLD analysis project Ga0210044, IMG submission 183959) | Groundwater microbial communities from aquifer in Utah, USA - Crystal Geyser 4/9/14 3 um filter (SPAdes) (version 2) | ecosystem: Environmental > Aquatic > Deep subsurface > Groundwater...
TCGACTCAGTGTTCCAGCAGAGCGACCAAGCTCACGGGCAATTTGCCCAGGCTTGAACCCCATTGATAACTGCGTCTGAATCATCGTTCTCTCTTCAACACTCAACTGCTTGTATAATTTTCCCATGCAACATTTTCCTCTAAAAATGTTGCACTTGGTTTTTGAGCGCGCCCTGCGCAATTTTCGGCTGTTTTTGCGTAATCCGTCCCAAATCCTTTTTTTGCTGCTGATTCCCTTTAATCCCAACATCCACCGCATTCCCGCTTCCCTGCTGCTCATCCCGCATCAGTCCCAAATCAATCACCCCCCCACATCCCCTCAAAAGAAAAACGGCCCGGAGCAATTAACTCCAAGCCGCATCTTGTTTGGTGGCCCGGGGCACTATCCAACGACCAATGGCCACCGAAACTTGATGGTGGCAACTCCCAAGGTACCCCCAGCGGTACCCCCAGAATGAGTTTTGAGCGAGGGAAATGCATTCAGGATAGGACAGCTCGTCGGCCATTACTGCCGATGGCTTGCAGATGGACCATAGACCGTTATGGAATCAGCACCGGCCATAGGAGCCTTTGTCATCCCGAGCGGCATCTTTCTAAAAACGCGTCTGCATGCTTTTAACCATAAGCGACATTCTGGCTTCCCGAAATTGGTCGGGCATCAAGGGAGTCTATGAAATTCTTTTCGCCAACAGCCCCGCTTCCGGCAACCAATTCGTTATTGCCGATGACGGCAATGGATTAGGATTGTCAGACAACTTGAATAGCTACGTCCGCTCAAACTCAACCGGAACTTTTGCAGAAGTTAATCCACTCTCTTGGATTGCGAATATGCATTCGTCACGTTTTTGCTTGTTAGTGAAAGTAATTCTTCGCGACCCGAATGATCCATGGATATACAAATCAGCACCGTGTTTTCGAGTAATTCGCCCTATTTCTGATAATCGCACTTCGTCCATTTTTGGGAGGTCACGAATAAATCTTAATTTTATATAGTCCATCACATCGTAACTTTCTTGGTCAAATTTAAAAACAATTCGATCTTTCTCCGAATCAACAATCACGCCAAAGTGTGCAACTGCAAGCCATTTGAACATGATGATGCTCAACCAAAACCACAGAATGATAAATGGGCTCTCAACAAGAAGAATAACCACCACTACTGATGGCTGAATAGGATCCATCAATAGTATCGGGAGCATGCACAAGAACAGAATAAGCGTAGGTCCAAACATAATTGCCGCAAAGGGTTTTAGGACTGCTTTGATATCATTTATTCGTCGAACTGAAGAACCTTCACTTCCCATTGAAAAATATCGACGTACCAAATATCGGTGGTAGCTGATGGTCATCAACCCGAATAGAATGAACTGCATTAAGGCCAAAAACATCAATATGAGCAAGCCAAGTAGCAGCCCACCTTCATCTTCTTTATCATTTTTCTTAGTGACCAATTTATTCTCCGAGTTAATCCGCCCCATTAAACAAAATGAACTTCTACTGGACGATTCCTATGCAATAGCAACCAATCACCATTTCCATCCAGTTTGGTCTGGAATACGCAACTTACCAAAGCCGACAAAATTCCAAAGCATTTTTGATGAACCCTTCCCAGACTGGCATTGCACCATGCTAAACATGGCTTCCTTATTGAAGAAGGAGATTCCTTTACTGACTACGTCTTGTGTCGTTTTCAGTGCGCCTCAATAAGCGCCGCTCAATCTGAAGTGTAGTTCGTTGTTCGCATCTCGCGCCGCATTGCCCAGCCGTCATGGACCCCAGCGCTGGCAATCGTCAACGCGCCCTTTCCAATGCGCCGGTTGATCGCATCCATGATCTGCATAAAATCAATTAACCCAGTGGGACTTCGACCGGACGATCTCGGTGCAAAACCAACCAATCGCCGTTTTCATCCAATGCCTCAAGTCCTATCTCAACGATGATACTCACTGCGGCATCGGGGCTATTTGCCTTGATTGCACCTTCAAGTCGCTGGCTAGCGCGTTGCATGAGCAGCCCACTTTTCCTGTAGCTGTTACTATGTTCGCTAAATGCTTTTACTTCCTGATATACCTTGATGATGCCTGCCGCAGAAAATAATAATCCATATGCGACATCGAACCATTCAGAGAGCGAGTGCGCAGACTCTGGCGAGCTATTTGTGAGAAGGGGTTGGGAGATGGTGAACACGATGAGCAAACCGACTCCAAGCCAGAAAAACACTGCCGCCCAACTCGACCAAACCTTGCTTTGGTCATTGTTCTTTTTTGCATTGTTGCCGCCCCCCTTCCCCTTTGTTCCCATAAAGTAGTGTCGCTGATCTTCGATCCAGTTGAGCCTGATACTTTCCAAGGAAGACAAATCAGTTTCTTTTTCTAACTCACCCACGTCAACTGACAATTCATTGGTTCGAAGCGCTTGGCGTATCCATTCCAGTTCATCACGCTGATCAGAAAGAAAGTAATCCGCAACACTGGCATCGATACCAGCAAGCTTCCAGTAATATTGAACACGGCAAGCTTCCGCCAAGGACCGATAATCCAAATATCGACTTTCCAATCGTTCTTTTTTTTCCCATTTGTATGCCAAAGCAGCCAAGACAATCGCCACAACAGCCCCCCACAACAACTGGGGTGAAGGAATCGGCCCGGAAAAAAGCTGTTGCAATACAATGGCGAGCGCAGCAAGTGCGCCAATCACAAAAAATATCTGGCCACGAGTTTTCTGCGCTTGCTGCGATAGCGCATCAGCAATAGCAAACATGCTCTTGCTTGGCTCTGCCAGCAACAAACGCACTGATGTTGCGGCAGCCCCACCACCTTTTAAGTAGCTTTTGCTACAGGCAAGAGCGGATGGATCAGATTTGATTAGTACCATTGCATCCTTGTTGAACACGTCGATTCGTTCAACGACCTCAGACCACCGCTCAAGTTCGCCCTCTCCGCTCATCCCTTGAGGATGAGGAGCGATGAATGTGATTCTGCCAACTTTTTCTTGACTGATAAAACCAAGATCACCATGTCGTCTTGTTACTATATGAATAACGGGCCTGGCATCAGGTATGGTGTTGCTAGACATTCCGCGACCTGCATGAGGTATCTCGGATGTAAATCTTTCTACGACATCACTTGTTCCACCCGCCAGTCCTGTTGATTTCCCATCCCAGTATGCAATCAACTGCTGCGATTGCTGCATCAGTCGTACACCCGCCCCGAAATAATCAGAAACGCTATTAGCCAGACTGGGAACGACCTCCACCCAAGTCGCCTTACACAATAGTTCATGAAACTCCTCCTTTGAACCAAAACCCTCAAAATCTCGCTCATATACTTCCACAGGTGATGGCAATATCACCCCGAGCATCCACCCCATTTCCAAGGCGCAATAGGCAGCGATCCTATCGGCCCCTTCTGCTAGGCAGCTGATTAAGACACGTGGAGAATTTGGCGTTAATCCGGCGATTTTAGTTAGAACAGAGCGAGTGGCAGTCTCCAATACTGCATTATCAGCATCAGGAATATCACGATGCCCCGTGACGCCAACAACAATTGGCGCACACCCCAGTCTGTTTATGAAATTCGATTCAGTTTTTTCACTCATACTCATTTAGCCTGGTTAAGGTTTTCCCGCAACCATTACAGGAATAATCATTCTCTTCCCATTTCGACTCAATGTAATGAGAGCATACTGATTCGCTCTCAAATTTTGAATTGCGCGAATCGAGTCACGCTTGTTTTGAATTTTCGTTCCGCCAATTCCCAGAATAACATCGCCTGTTTTAATGCCTGCTTTCTCTGCCCCCGAACCCGCTACCACGCCAGCTACATGCACACCTTCATTATTGTCAGGCATTTCAACTAAGTACTCGATTCCTATCCATCCTTCACCACCATTTTCGGAGCCGTCTGAAGTGGTTTTGTCATTCGAGAATAGGCCGCCAAATACACTCCCTGAGTTTGGCTTTTCATGACTGGCGACAACAAGTCGTTCTGCCATTAGCAATAAGTCATTGCGCACTGGAAGCCCTTCAGTTCGTTTCTTTAAAACTTCGAATTCGGCAGATAACAGAGACTCTTCGTATAACGACAGATACTTTTGAGATTCGACCTCAGGATTGGAGACTTTGCCAGAAAGTGAATTTGAAAGTAGCGACAGGAAGACCAGACTTACTTTATTTCTTTCTGGAAGAAACTCCTGTCGAACCAAATCGAACTCAGCGGATGACTCGGCATATTTTCCAATCATCAATTTTGAGATCGCCATAGTCAAATGTGCTGAATTGATTGATCCGGCGGTAGGCTTACTTACAGCGAACTGTTTAATTGATTGAATTCGACTTGCGGCTTCGATTGCATCTGAATACTTTGCATCTTCAAAATACATTCCGGCAACTGCCGATAATATGGCAATTTCAGATGAGACGCTGCTCTCCGTGGAGTACATAGATACGACCTTTTGATCCAGCAATCGCACGTATGCCTCAGTAAGAATGTTTTGGCCGTCATGGATCTTTTCTTGACTTGAAGCAAGAGAGGACAGTTTCAATGAATCAACCAATAAGCGACTGAATGTTTCTTTGCTGAGAGCATTGCTCGACAACATCTCAGAAATTATTCGGGAATATTTTTGATTCGCTTCCTCAAAATCGTTAGCTTCTACAAGCTTGGAGAATGACTCATAGATTGACGAGTCACCCATTGCACTATTTGACTCGCCCCCAGATTGCGGAGCGATTATGGCAACTGGATCCGTTGCAATTTCACTCGGACTGAAGCTCCCATAAATCCAGCGCCCAAAGAATATTACACCAGCGAATATAATTCCCAACATCGCTGCCACCAATAACTTCTCTGCCCCCTTGCCTAGCTTTGATCCCCCAAGAGCGAATATAAATCCCAACATCGCTGCCACCAATAACTTCTCTGCCCCCTTGCCTAGCTTTGATCCCCCAAGGAAGTAGCTGATCAACGAAATGAAGAACGCTGTTACCCAAAATTTAGTACCTATAAAGATGCCTGAAATGAGTACCACCCCAAAAATGATGCTCGCAAAGATTGCGGCACTATTCATCTCAGTAGGCTTTTCATCATCAGGAAATATGGGTTGCGGTTTTGCGTCATGAATTGGATCTGGTTTAACTTCAGTCTCAATAGGATTTCCATCAATATCTACCAATACTTCGCGATTACCATAACCGTTCATAGGTGAAACTAGCCCAGCTTTCTCCATGGCATCAATAAGCCTTCCTGCTCTGCTATACCCAATCCGCAGATCCCGCTGAACCAAAGATATTGCGGCGCGTCTAGATCGAAGTACACATGCCACGGCTTCAGCATAAAGAGGATCGAATCCCGAGTTCCCCGCATAGCCGCGCAAAGCTTTAATGGCCGCTTTATGACCCAGTGATGCCGCCCTCTCCATCCAGTGCTTAGATTCTTCCAAATCAGGATCAACAGCGCCTTGCCCGTAGATAAGTAACCTAGCCAAATTGAACTGGGCATCAATGTGGTTATGGTTTGCCGCTTTGCGTAACCACTTAACTCCCTCAGGGGCACTTTTCTTTACCCCATCACCAGCCAAGTGAGCATTGCCAATCCAGAATTGAGCATCCGCATATCCCTTTTGAGCCGACTTTCGAACCCAGTTGATTGCAGTCGCTTCGTCTTGCTCAACTCCGTCACCGTTCCAATACATCATCGCAACGGCAAAGGCCGCAGACATATCTCCAGCCTCGGCAAGCTTGAACAACGATTTGAATTTTGCCGTTTGGGGATTCGTCTCTTGTTCAAGAATATCCTTACGCTCAGCTTCACTTACCTCTCGTGCTTCCGCCCCCCCACATCGGGCGCACATCAAAGACGAGGCAGCCCCCTCTGCAGTGCACATGTCACAAGGAAGACTTAAGCCATGTTCAAGACAGACCATGTCTGCCCCGCAGGCAGAACAGATAAGGGACTTAGTACTGCCTGTCATTGACGGAAACCAGAGCGATTATTGCTCAAATCACGGTTCTCCCCTACTTCACTCAACTTTACGAATTTATCCTGATGGAACAAGGCACGGTTATAGTCTTCAGTCGTCGCTATCTGAAAAACAGAATTACTAATGCTCTTGCCCATCTGCTGCATCAATTTCCCGAAGTCGACATCTGACAAACCTCCGCCATCCTGCACCAACTCAATCTCGGAGCGATCTGCTTCAGCCAATAGCTGGGTACCATCGCCATCAGGCATCGCACAAAACAGTTGGACATGTCGCGCTTGGATTTTTTCAATCAACGCAGGGATCATCTTGTTATCTTCACTGCCACGGATATTTGTTTCTAAAGGTTCATCCGTGAACATGGCGATGACCCGCTTGGTATTTGCCAAAGGGCCGAACGGCATGTCCAGAGCAGTATCCAAAGCGAACAGCATTCGCTCATCACCGAAAGGTGTGAGTTGGTCTAATGACTCAATGAGTTCATCAGGATTGGAAGTGAATAGATTCGTCTGAGCATGCTCTTGCTTACTAAGATACAAAACATCCATCGGATCGACTCCCTGCCGAATCGATCTCAATTGATACAACTCACTGCCTTCGGCTGATTTCGACACACTGATACCGACAAGACCATATCGAATCGAGGCCACATACCCCTGCAATGGCTTGATGACAGTCTTAAGGTGCTTTCTTAAGGAATGAATACAGGGCTCCATGCTCAAGCTCGAATCGATGACTAACACTAGATCAACATTGGGTGCGGACATTCATTTCTCCTACAAAGTCAGTAGCAAAGACCTTTTATTTAAAACAGATTGGGTCGTTTTTCTTGTCCAGAGATAGAGCCCGCTGGGTGCAAGGTCCGCAGTGCAGCGATATCGACCGGCACTTCGATTAGCGCTGGAATCTGACTTTGTTGATATCGACCAAGAGCCAAATACGGCCTGTAGTTGGCATAGCGTAGATCACCCTCTTCTAGTTCATCGAAACCCAAGCCAGTCAGCGTCACTGCTGGATTATTCAGATACTCGACATAATGATGAAATCCCTCTTGAACATGCTCATGCCCAGTGACCATCCGCTTGGCTGGAAACAATTCAGGTTTGAGGTTGCAGAATGCCTCGAAATCTAAAAATCCATACGAGCAACCTTTGGATAAGCGATTCGGCATTCGCTTGCGGTAACGGGTGATTCGCGTCCATGTAAAGTCTTGTAGACACATGGGACTGTTCAACCAAGCATGGTATTCGTCCTTGGATGAGATATTGGCTGCTGCCCCATGCAAATCGGCAAGGGGGAAGCCCCCATGGGTGGCCAATAGGCCGTCAGGAAATAACACAGCACACGGAAGTCGCTGAGTCAGTGCAATGAAAAATTCTCCCATTTTCGCGTTGAGCTCATGCTGACTCCCTTCTTCATTTAGCGTATTCACAAATTCTGAAGGACTCACAGATGAGGAGAACTTCCCTGTTTCAGAATCTCTTGAGAACGCAATGTCGTGATTTCCTGCAATCCATGTAATCTGCCCCGGATGATCGATTGCCCAGATCAGTATCAACGCAATGCACTCAATATGGAACTCACCGCGATCGACCAAATCGCCCAAGAAAACCAACCTAAACTCTGGAGAGTTTGAATGCATCGCTTGCAGCATCGAATGCAAAGCATAGAAATCCGCATGAAGATCCCCAATGAAATACCAATTCTCTGGGGTACCGAATTCATCTATCTCAACTTCAACGACCTTACTGCTCCGATCAATATATTTCAGAGGATGATCTGGGGCTAAGGAAGAGAGTGGTTGAATTAGTTCATTGATGAATACGGGTAGATTTGATTTCACACTATCCAGAGCATCCCTCACCGGACTTTGATGCCAATAGTTTTTAGTCAGCCCTTCTATACATGAGGCCACATCAGCTGAAGGAATAAGGCGGGGTACCACATCATCAATTTCACTCATTCTTTATGACTTCCCCAGATAGATCGTTAATGGAAGCTTCTCGATTTTCTTCTTTGAGTTACCTACCGCGACATGCATTCCATCGGCAATCTCAATCGGAGCCGTAAGGGGATGGCCATCAACAATGGTTTCATTGGTAGCGCCATTGCAGTGTTCGATCATCCAGGCACCAGAAGTAGCGGCACGGAACAATTTAAATTGGGAGGAAGGCAGAAACTGGTAATCATCATGAATGCCTTTGAATGTGTATCTCCCGATTTCTGAATTGGTTGATACACGGGTAATACAGCGGCCATCCAACCATAGTTCAACGAATGCAGTAGAAACTTTTCCTACCGATGGCCCGGTTTCAGGGTGATGTAGCTTTACATCATGAGAATCTAGACCGTGCTTTTCTGGCTTGGCATCGCGAACGATTGGGCGTGGGCGCACTCTAGCTGTTGGCAATTCGAATTCCTTGCCCATCAGGGCTTCGGCAACTTGCTGCGCAGTTGGCCTATCCTTTGGAGTCGGGTTCAAACAGGCGTTCAACACATCTTCAAGAAAGTCCTTGCTGGCCACGTTCTTGATTGAGCCATGAACGGTAATGGGTTCATGCGAACTTCCCTCCTTTGCCGCCGCCTCATAGTCTTCGACTCCGACGAACGGATGCGAGCCAGTTAAGAGCTCTCCCAATATCAAGCCTAAGGTGAACACATCAGATGCGGGAATTGGCACTTTCCCAGTCAGATGTTCTGGCGATTGGTATCGCGGCGTACCGACGTAGCCATTAATTCCATCCCATGGAGCTTTCTTGTCAGCGAGGATAGAGAAATCCATATCGATGACCCGCAACCAGCGTTTGCCTGGAAGAGTTGGATGCGGCAACAAATACAGATTGTCTGGTTTTAAATCAGTATGAACAACTTGTGCTTTATGTAGCCCCGCTAAGGCATACATCATTGTGCGCGAGAAATCGACCCTTTCATCCCAATGTACATCAAGGTTGTCTTGTGTTCTCGCCAAAAACTGCTCAAGCGACTCCCCACCTTCAATAAACTGAAATACTTGATAGAAGAATCTATCCACAAAGAAATCGAGAAACTCATAACAACGTGAGCGGGTTGTCGGATCACCCTCGATGCGGCCCTTTAAATCTTGCTGATATTTAACATACGATTCAAACCAAGCCACCGTTGGAGTTGGGGACTTGTACTCCTTGAAGAACACCTTGCGCCCAGCAGCTGTCTTTGCTTCATAGGCAGTAGCAAACATTCCGTCATTTAAATGACGAACGATTTCATACTCACCTCGAGAACCTGTTTTCTTCGCTCCCGGCTTTAGTCTGATGGGCATAAAGCCTCCTTAAAGAGCGACAGCCGTATCGGCAGATTGAGAAACCGTTTTAGCTAAAGCAGCAAGCGCTTGTCTAAAATGGTTAGGGTCAGATGTGTATTCCACCATTGCTTGTACTGCATTACTCATGTCGCCCACGAATTCAAGTATTGATCTATCGACAGCAGCCAAGTCTTGATAGCAGTCATGTTCAGGGCAGTAACCAACCAAGATGATGCGAGCATTCTGAATCTCCCTCCCCACATCATCCACAGTTGCCCCCTTGGCCTCTGGAATTGAAACCTTAGGGTGGTAAGTAGCATCGGTAAAGAAGATTACGACACGAGCGGCCGAATGACGATGTCGCCACATATTCGGATTTGGAGCATCCATCCGTTCAGTAGAAGGCATTGTAGAAATCTTGAAAAGGGCATCTAGCAGAGACTCTGGCTCATCACCACCTCCCTTTGCTTCGAGACTGGCCAAGCTGGACTTCACTTCTGCGATTGAAGTCGCAAATGGAAAATCAACCCACCACTGCTGCCCGTCCGCCATCGAGTCGCGATATCCTGACACTTTTATTCGCCAGTCTTTAACAGGTGAGCCGCCATTAGCATCCGGTGTTGCTAGTGAATCGACAAAACTGTTGATGTTGTCACGAAGTGCATTGATAGATGGCTGCATACTGCCAGACACATCCAACAGAAAGACGATATCGACGATTCCCTTTGTTTTCTCTAGTGCTTCTTGTGCCATTTCATTCCCCATAAAATTTACTTCAAATATTCGACATGCAACCTATTGCACTTCAGCAATTTTGATATTGTGTTTCACGCAGATAGTTGTCAACTGTTGTTCGCCCCCCTTGGTTGTTGCTGTAACGGTTGTATTGCCGTTCTTCCGCCTCGACGTAATTGACGAGGTTGTCGTTGGTTTTGACGGCTTATATGGTTTCGGCTTTGCCACCTTAGCGATCTTGGGTGGCTTAGGTGGCTTGTAGGCTTTTACCTTTGGCGGCTTCAGCGGTTTTGGAGGCTTGTACGCCTTGACCTTCGGCGGCTTGGCTGCCTTGGGATGTTTTGGCGGTTTATAGGCTTTCACCTTCGGCGGTTTATAAGCCTTGATTTTGGGAGGATTGTTGGGCATATAGTGGCCGTGATTCGCCTACAAAACTTCAAGCAAGCAACAATAGTGCGCACTGCCTTTCGACTCAAAAGACGACGCCGCTTTTAAAACTCTGACGACCCGATATTTGACTTGATTGATTTCCTTGCTGGCAAGTGAAATCGTATGCGTTCCTTTCCTTGACTTGCCATTTGCATCAACCCAATCTTCTGGACGGTTCCCTTGCGAAACCACTACAAGATAGGTTCTGGTTTTAGGTGATATTTTTTTGTAGTGCGCAATTTTTATTAGATCATTTTCAACGAGACTCGCCGCACGCTTTGCTTTTTTTATTTCAAGCAGCGCAAGAGTATCCCGCCAATTTGCATCGGTTTCAGATATGACAATATCGGCAAGCGCTTTTTTATCCCATGTATTTTCCGTGGCAAGCTTGCTATACAAAACTTCGCATTCGATCTTGAAGTCCGGACCTGTTTTCCCACTTATCAGCCTTGTTAATTCAGCAACGATTGCGCCCTCCGGCAAAGAATGATGACGGTACTGCTGGTTCTGGTATCCAACCCAGAAAGCCAATGCCTGAAGAGAATCCTCAATTCGACCTTGCAAAACGTTTTTTGCCATTTCTATCTCCATTCTTCGTTCAACAACTCATCCAACCGCGTCCTCACCAACTTGGTCGGATCAGCATCTGCTCCCAACTCGCGCTCGCGAATCGCCAGAGCCAGGCGGTAGAGTGCCTCAGCCTCATCACTTTGGCCTTTCAGCTTAAGTAGATTACCTAGTGCGCTATATCCTGATGCAGCCGCCAGACTGTCGCCACCTTCGCTATCTATGCATCGTGCAGTGGCATCTCGTTGAAGAGGTTCAGCATTCTCCAGTCGACCAGCATTGCGAAGAGCTACTGCTAAATTTTGAAGCACTTGGATCGCTTTCTGGTCGAGTCTTCCTACGGTATTTTCGAGAATCAATATTTGCCTAGTTCTAATCTTGACTAGCTCATCAATATCCCCTACTTGCTCTAGGTACACAGCCAAGCGATCCATCGTGTTCAAGGTGTCCGGATGCTCCTC
>Ga0210044_10009967_pt1 | contig 11444 bp, 7 predicted proteins | sample CryGey13umfilter_2_FD_183959 | JGI IMG/M metagenome (GOLD analysis project Ga0210044, IMG submission 183959) | Groundwater microbial communities from aquifer in Utah, USA - Crystal Geyser 4/9/14 3 um filter (SPAdes) (version 2) | ecosystem: Environmental > Aquatic > Deep subsurface > Groundwater...
GAGCGCGAAGTCGTTCGCCAAGGTGCTGGCCAAGGTTGACGCTGCGCTCGCTGAGGCCGCCTAGCCCGCCCCCACGGTTGATCTCCGCCGTCGCCGAACCGATCCCTGACTTACGGAGAGCTGTACTTAGGGCGGACGGGTCGGGCTCTCCAGAAAACATCCAGGTCGGTGTCCTATCGTCGCTGGGCGGCGGGGTTCCCGCTGTGACCAGCACGATGGCGGTGCTCTCATCGGGTACGGCGAGGGGCAAGGGGGATCCGGGCTACATCATTCCTGGCTCGGACGACCCCTTCGGAGCGGGCATCTCCTACGAGGGAACCAGCGAGGTGCTCGCCCCTATCATGTACACCGCGTACCACAACGGCGAGCTGCAGACGGCGTCGGGTTGTCCGGCGGGAGCCACTTTGGTCAACGACTCGGTGCTGTTGAGGCTGACCCTGAGGGCACCGACCAACGCACAGGGATTCAGCTTCAACTTCCGCTTCTTCTCTTCGGAATATCCCATCTACCTGTGTTCGGCGTTCAACGACTTCTTTTTGGCGCTCTTGACCAGTGCCCACACCGAAATCCCGCCGGACCACAACATCTCGTTTGACGCCAATGGCAACCCTGTCTCCGTCAACAACGCCTTCTTCACGACGTGTGTGGCGCAGACCTGCAACTACGCCTTCATGGGCGACGACCAGGACTATGATGGTTGCCCTGGGATCGCTCCCAACATGACGTGCAGCGCGAACCAGTGTCAGACCTCGTACGGGGCGTGTCCGGATGGCGCTGCGGCGCTGGCGGCGTACGGCAACTCGTTGAATGAGGCGGGCGCTACCTCTTGGTTGACGACCCAAGCGCCGGTCTTGCCCGGTGAGGAGATCACGTTGGATCTCCACATCTGGGACACGAGCGACCACATCCTGGATTCGCTGGTGATGCTCGACAACTTCGAGTGGCTGATCGAGCCGACGGCGGTGGTCACCTTTAACTAAGGGCTCGCCGGAAAATAAGTAGACGAATCCAGGCCAGACAACATGCAACCATCAACCTCCTCCTTTCACACCTAGCCTTCTAAGGAACCCTTGGCAGCGCACCGAAGTTCACCACAGAGAGCACAGAGGACACAGAGCGGGAAAGCACCTTCTGCGACGCCAATGCCACTGTCGCGCGGACTAAGGTGACCCCTCTCTGCGGCCAACCATGCGAGTTCTAGATATTATCGGTCAACGGCCAGCAAAGAACTGAGCCCATAGCGGAGGAAAGAGAAAGGAAACTCTCTCTGTGCTCTCTGTGCTCTCTGTGGTGAGATTGGGGTCTGCTTCCATCACGAACGCCAAGTCCTGGTTAGGGACAAAAGCGCTCCACGTATTCTCCGGCAGACCCTTAGGAGCCCCACGAATTAGGCAAAATTCACGGCCCCCGTGCCTGCCCCTTGAATTAGGCAAAATTCACGGTGTCGTGGGGGCAGGCCCCCGTGCCTGCCCCATGCCCCTGGGGCACGCGACGTCGCGTAGACCCTCAAAAGCCTCGAAATCGTGTACGCGACGTCGCGCAGAGACGCAAAAGCCTCAAGATCGTGTACGCGATGTCGCGTAGACCCGCAAAAGCCCTCAAAAACGTGTACGCGACGTCGCGTAGACCCAGCATGGGCCGAAAAGCCTGGCACGCGAACTCGCGTAGACCTCGCCACGGGTTCCAACACACCCGGAGGCCGTTTTTTGAGGGTGACCAGCGCGTTCATGGCGATCGCCGATCCAGGGCAGCCGCTGGCCCCCTACGTCGCGACCTGCGATCGGATTTTCACGCGCAACGCGCGCTCACTCCTCGCTCGTTGCGTTGACGCCGTACCTTTTGAGCTTGCGGTAGAGGGTTGCGGAGCCGATCTTGAGCTGCTTGGCGGTCTGGGTCTGGTTCCCATCGTTGCGCTTGAGCACCGCGAGGATGTAGTCCTTCTCGATGTCGTGCAGCGACTGCACGACCCCTGCGTTGGCGACTGGCATGGGGAACGCCTGGCGGATCTCCTCGGGCAGGTCCTCGAGCTCCACCCGACTGCCTTGGGCGAGGGCGACCGCGCGCTCCATGGCGTTGACGAGCTCGCGCACATTGCCGGGCCACTCGTAGCGCAGCAGCTGATCGGCGACGCTTGGGGAGAGACTGGTGATGTCGCGCTCCATCCGGAGCGCGGCCTCGACGAGGAGCAGTCGGGCCAGCGGCAAAATGTCGTCGCGGCGCTCGCGCAGTGGGGCGACGTGCAGCTCGACGACCTTGAGCCGGTAGTAGAGATCTTGTCGGAAGCTGCCCTCTGTGACTCTTTGAGCCAGATCGTGGTTGGTCGCGGCCAAGATCCTCACGTTCACCGTCCGGCTCTTGTTCTCCCCGACGCGACGGATTTCTCGCTCTTGCAGCACGCGCAGCAGCTTGACCTGCATCCCTGGCGAGACCTCGCCGATCTCGTCGAGCAGTAAGGTTCCATGGTTTGCGGCTTCGAAGAGTCCGGGGCGGTCCGAGGTTGCGCTGGTGAACGCGCCGCGCACATGGCCAAAGAGCTCACTCTCGAGCAGTGTCTCGGAGATGGCCCCACAGTTGACGGCGATGAACGGGCCCAGGGCGCGACTCGACTCCGCGTGAACGAGCTGGGCGATGCGCTCCTTGCCAACTCCACACTCGCCAGTGATGAGGACCGTGGCGTCGACCTTCGCGACCCTTCGCGCCAGGTCCACTACGGTCTGCATTTTTGGACTGCGGGCGACGATTCCCGGTGGTTCCTCGATCTCTGCAGCCACAGTGAAGAGGGCCAGCCGTTGGGCCCGAAGCTTGGATTCGGCCGCCTTCAAGGTCTGCATGACCTGGCTGAGGGAGACGTCGAGGCAGGCCGAGAGGCGACCGGTTTCGAAGAACGAGAGGTCCTCGATGTGTTCTTCGCCCCACTCTGCGCGGGTGCGGCCGATGAGGTGGCAGGCCGCGTGGCCTTCGCCCAGGCAGCGATCTTCGAGGACGTAGATCTCCTTGCCGGTGGTCTGACTGGCGTAGCCGCTCATTAGGCCACAAATAGTCCAGCAAACTGCGGAGTCGGCGCGTCCGAAGTGCAACAGATGCTGCTCCGCCTCGTAGGAGGCGAGCAGCATCGCGCCCTTGGCGGTCAGCAGGTCCTCGAGGCCGGCCTCGGCGCGAAAGAGGCCGGCGAGGGCGTAGATTCGCGGGCCAGCGAGACGCCATTCCTCGTCGCTCCTCCATTCGAATTCTGACTTCATGGCCATGGCCATGCGCCAACCTTGGGCGAAACCAAACTGGGTGAGGACGGCGCGGGCCGCGGTCAGGCCGAAGTTTACGACGAGGTACTGGCGCAGAAGTCCCATGGCTACGGCGTCGACCAAGAGCATGCGCTGTCCGGCGAAACGGATCAGGCCGCCGTTGGTGTCCAGCTCCAGCAGCTCTTTGTGGTTGAGATCCGAGACGCGCATCGCCCTCTTTTCATTTTGCTTGGATGGCGTTTCATTTTGATCTTGTGCACACGTCTCCGAAACTTCGGCGATGAAAGGAGCTTGGATTGCGAATCGACGTTGCCGTCCAGATTTTCGGTTGCGCCCCATGGGTCGCCCGCCCGCAAGCGTGCGCCCCCGAAGGGGCGCGTGGTCGAATTTACAGAGCGGGTTGTGTCACCGTGCTCTGGTCGAGGGTGACGGAGGTCTGTGCCAAGAGGCGGCCGTTCACCGACGCGCCGGTTCCGAGGATGACGGCCGTCTGACAGAGCACGATGCCCTCCATGTGCGCGGTGGTTCCGATCATGACCTGACCGAAGGCCTGCCAGAAGATGTTCTTAGGCAGCGCGCCGCCGCTCAGAGTGACCTTGATGCCGTTGGCCTGGGTCACGTCGCCAGCGATCTGGAAGATCCAGACGTCGTTGGGCCCGCCGGCGAGAATCACATCCGTCGAGATGGAGAGACCAGTGCCCCACTTGTACAGACCGGGCGCTAAGGTCAGGCCGCCGATCTCGCCAGCGCCGAGCTCTGTATAGTCAGGCGTGGTGCGGCCAGCCGCGTCGGTGTAAGCGGTCTCCATGTTGCTCACGGCGGTCGTCAAACTGGCGGGGGTCGGCGGCGAATAGTCAGGCGCGCGCACTTTCCCCGTAACCTGGGTGGAGGTCGAGAACTCGTTGCTCGCATCCACCGAGAGCGAGAAGCCGGTGATTCCAGTCGAGTCGATGGGGCTGACGCCGATGTTGCCGATCACAGCGGAGGCTGGAACGGTGTCGACTCCAGACTTCGCCAAGATCGCGTAGTCGCCAGCCAGGCCGAGAATCACAGGGGCTGGCCCCAGGGTCACGGTCGCGCTGGTGGTGAAGGTCCAACTGAAGTCGACGGCCAAGGCGTTGCCTGCCAGATCTTCTGCGCTCGCCGCGATCGAGGCGGTAAACAAGGTGTCGAGCGCCAGGTCCGCGCTGGGCTCGAAGGTGACCGTCATGCCCGCGTAAGTGACGATTCCGGCGACAGCCGTGACGCCAGGCCCAGTGACGGTGAAGGTCGTTGCGCTCAGGGAGGTCGGGTTCATCGCCTCGGAGAACTCAGCGCTGAGGCTGCCGCTGGAGGACACATTCACCGCCGCTGCGGCGGGGAGAGTCGAGAGGACTGTCGGCGCCTCGGTATCCAAGGTCGTGCCGGTCGTAAAGCTCCAGGCGAAGGCGGCCTCGAGCGCGTTGCCCGCCAGATCTTTGGCGCCCACCGCGACGTTCCCGTTGTAGACGGTGCCTGCAGTGAGCACCTCGTTGGGCTCGAAGGAGGCGGTGACACCGGTGTAGGTCACCTTTCCAGAGATCGCGTCCGCACCTTGTTTCAGGGTGAAGGTCGCGTCGCTGATGGTCGAGGGGTCCATTTCCTCGCTGAAGGTCACTGCGATGTTGCCGTTGAGCGCCACCGCCGTGTCCGCGTCCGCTGGGACGGTGGTGGCGACGCTGGGCGCCGTGGTGTCCGGCGTGGTCGACTCGCCGTCGTCGCAGGCTGCGACGAGCAAAGAGACGGCGAAGAGGGCGCCGAGTGTCGTGGACAGTTTCGAGAAATATCGGGGTCTCATGAGGAGCTCCTTGGTGATGTTGGGGCGTTTCGCCGCCTCAACGAGGACGAATGAACTACGGTGTGGGCTGAGACACTGCGTTGTGGTTGAGGGTGACCGCAGTTTGGGCCAAGATCCGGCCGTTGACTGACGCTCCTGCTCCTAGGGCAATCGAGGTTTGACCGAGCACGATGCCCTCGAGGTGTGCGTTGGCTCCGAGCGTGACCGCACCCGCGACCTCCCAGAAGATGTTGTTGGCGGAGGCGCCGCCGGTAAGGAGGACCTGGGCTCCGGCCGCTTGGGTCACGGCGCCGGCGATTTGGAAGATCCAGACATCGTCCGGACCGCCGTCGAGAATCACATCCGTGGTGATGGACAGAGCGGTGGTCCAATTGTAGAGCCCCGGGGAGAGGGTCAGGCTCCCGATTTCTCCGCCGCCGAGCCCAACGAAGTCGGGCGTTGTCCGGCTGGCCGCGTCAGCGAAAGCCGCCTGCATGTCGCCGACCGTCGTGATCAGGTCCTCCGGCGTCGGGTTCGCATAATTGGCTGCGCGCACTTGACCTGTGACCTGAATCGCGGTCGAAAATTGACCGCTCAGATCCATGACGAGCACGAAGCCGGTGATGGCCGTCGAATTGATGGGGCTCACCCCAAGATTGCCAATCACCGTGGAGGGTGGGAGGTTGGTCACTCCGGCGCTCGCCAGGATCACGTAATCTTCGGCCAGCCCGAGCTGCACCGGTTCAGGTCCCAGGGCAACGAGCACGTCGGTGTCAATCGTATCGGCGTCCATCGCGTCGGCGTCGGTCGCGTCGGCATCGGTCGCGTCGGCAACTTCGGTCGCGTCGGCAACTTCGGTCGCGTCGGCAACTTCGGTCGCGTCGGCAACTTCGGTCGCGTCGGCAACTTCGGTCGCGTCGGAGTCGGTCGAGTCGGCATCGATCACCTCGGCGGAGTCGGTCGAGTCGGCAACATCGGTCGTGTGCACATCTGGCGTGTCCACCCCGTCGGCGAGGTCGACCCCATCGGACTTGTCTTTGACGTCTGTCGCGTCGTCGATGCTGAGCTCGTCGCCCCCATCGATCGAGTCCGACGAGTCTTCTACTGCGTTGTAGGTGATTGAGGAGGTGTCATCGCAGGCAGTCAGGAGCAGGGCGAGCAAGCCAAAGGCAAGACCGATGTTGACCGAGGCTGATTGCAAGTTGGGGTTCACGTTAATCCTTGGCGACTGCAATGACCGAACCTTCGCCGTTCTCAGAGGGGCGAAGATTCGGTCGTTCGTTTACAGACTCAGACCCTAGAGAGCAGGTTGCGTCACGGCGTTCTGGTCGAGGGTGACCGCCGTCTGCGCCAAGAGTCTGCCGTTCACCGACGCGCCCGTCCCTAGGACGATGGCGGTCTGACAGAGCACGATTCCTTCGAAGTGTGCGGTGGTGCCGATCATGACCTGACCGAAGGCTTGCCAGAAGATGTTCTTGGGCAACGCGCCGCCGCTCAGGGTGATGAGGGTCCCGTTGGCCTGGGTCACGTCGCCAGCGATCTGGAATATCCAGACGTCGTTGGGGCCGCCATCGAGGACCATGCTGGTCGAGATGGAGACGCCGGTGCCCCACTTGTAGAGGCCGGGCACGAGGGTCAGGCCGCCGATTTCGCCGGCGCCGAGCTCTGTGAAGTCAGGAATCGACCGGCCGGCCGCGTCGGTGTACGCCGTCTCCATATTGCCGATGGCGGTGGTCAGGTTCGAGGGAGTCGGCACTGCGTAGTCGGGAGCAAACACCTGGCCTGTGATCTGACTGGAGGTGGCAAACTGCGTGGTGGAGTCGAGCGTGAGGGAGAACCCTGTGACGGCGGTCGAGTCGATAGGGCTGACGCCGATGTTGCCGACGATCGCGGAGGAAGGCACGGTGTCGATGCCAGACTTCGCGAGGATGACGTAGTCACCAGCCAAGCCGAGGGGCACAGGATCCGGCCCGAGGAAGGTCTCTGCACCGGTCGTGAAGCTCCAGAGGTAATCACTCTCGAGGGCAATACCGGCGAGATCCTCGGCGCCGGTCGTAATGGTGGCCTCGAACAGCGTGTCGGGAGCGAGCTCGAACAGGGGGATGAAGACCGCTTGCGTTCCAGAGGATGAGACGTTGCCTTCGATCCCGATGGCGCCTGGCCCAGTGACCGTGAAGGTCATGTCCGTCAGGGTATACGGGTTCATCCCCTCAGAGAAGGTCACTCTGACACTTCGGTTGAGCGCCACGTTGATGTCGGCGTCGAGAGGAGCGGTGGTCATTACAAAGGGCGCATCCGTGTCCGCAACGTCCGTGTCCGCAACGTCCATGTCTGCGAGCTCGGTGTCCGCGACCTCCGTGAGGTCTGCGACATCCATTGTGTCGCCGTTCGTCGCGTCGCCGTTCGTCACATCGTCGTTCGTCGCGTCGCCGTTCGTCGCGTCGCCAGCGTTCGTGCCGTCGTTCGCCGCGTCGCCGTTCGTCGCGTCGCCGTTTGTCGCGTCGCCAGCGTTCGTGCCGTCGTTCGCCGCGTCGGTGTTCATCGTGTCGTCAACGTCCGTGTCGCCAGCGCTCGAGGTGTCTCCGACATCGAGCGAGTCTGAGATATCGGCCGTCAAAGAGCTGTCGTCGCAGCCCACCGCGAGCAGGGTGAGTAGGGAGAGCAGCCAGAAGGTGCTACCCGGTCTGAAGGGGTTGGATTTCGAGTTGAGTTTCATGACGGTCTCCTGGACGACGTTTGACCCTATCGGCTGCTCACCCATTGCTCCCGTGAGAAGTCGTCGGCCAGTTGTTCGGAAACTCGAGAGAGCATGAAGCGTTGCGTGTGGGACAGGCCAAACCTGACCGTGCTCTCGGATTCAGGGAGGTCCTAGTGCAGCGTTCGGGCCAACTGCCGACGCGAATGATTTCAGCTACTTAAAAAAATTGAGCCAAAACCAACCTGAATAGGCAATCAAATCGAATGCACTCAAATCAATTTGACTGGGCCCATCTCGAAAATGAGACGATCGCCAATCCAGGCCTACGCGTCGTGGCATGGGGACGATCGCCACAGGCGCGTCGTGGTTCAATCGCCACAAACGCGTCGTGGTTCATGGACGATCGCCACAGGCGCGTCGTGGTTCATGACGATCGCCACAGGCGGCCGCCGGCCCCCTACGCGTCGTGGTTCATGGGACGATCGCCAATCCAGGCCGGTCCGCCGTCGTGGGTTTACCGGATGATTGCCAATCCTGGGCGGCCGCCGGCCGCCGCTACGGCTGCGAGAGATCGTCGAACAGCTTCGTCTCGACGAAGCTCTTCTCGCCTAGGCTCTCCAACCAGCTGTCGATGACCTTGGCGCTCTCCTCCTGCATCAGCTCGGACTCGCACTGCTGCAGGGTCTTGTCCCACTCCTTGTTGTTCACCTCGGCGATGGCGTCGATGCGCAGGATGTGGAACCCGGCGGAGGTCTCGATGATGTCGCTGATTTGACCGGCTTTCAGGTCGAAGATGGGGTCGAAGTCCGAAGCCAGGTCGCCGCGGGCGAAGGTGCCCAACAAGCCCCCGCGCTCGCGGCTGCGGCCACTGGAGAACTTGGTGGCCAGCTCTTCGAAGGGCACGTCGCCCTGTATGGCCATCTCGTAGAGGTTGCGCGCGGCCGAGTAGCGGGCTCGGTCGACGCCGTCCCAATAGGCCGCATAGAGCGTACCGAGCTTCGAGTCTGTACCGAGCTCTTCGTCGCGCGGCTCGGCGACGACGAGGAGCTGGCGGACCGTGTACTCGTTGCGCAGCTTGCCGGCCGGCAACTTCTGCCGCGCACAGGCCTCGATGTCGGCGTCGGAGACGTTGGCTTGGCCGCCGAGCTCGGTGCGGATGACGAACTGGGTCTTGAGCTCGTCGCGCAGGAAGCGTCGGAACGAGTCCCACGGAATCCCCTCTTTGGCCATGAGCTCGCGGTACTCTTGCTCCGTCTTGTTGAAGCGGTCGTAGATCATCTGCAGGCGCTCATCGACCTCGGCGGCCCCTACTGGCGCTTGCATCTTGTTCGCCTCTTGGACCAACAGTCGGGTCTGGATCATGCGCTTGAGCAGGGCTTCGATCTGCTCCTTTCGGTTCGGGGCGCGCTCCAGGGCGTCAATCGACACGCCGGTGCTGGCCAGCCGGATGCGGCCATCGATGCGCAGGTCGTTGTAAGTGATGACGTCGTCGCCGACGATGGCCGCGATGCGGTCGATGGTCTCGGCGCTCGCCAGGCCCGGGATGGCCAGCAGCACGGCGAGGAACAACAGAGAGAGAGAGGCACGTCGCATAACTTCTCGGTTCGATGGGCCTTCGACAGCGCGGATGGTCTCGGCGTGTCGGCCAGCAAAAGAGTCGATGCCAGGCGGCACACTCCCAGAAGCGCCCATTGGCGTCAAGGTTTGCCGTTGACCTGCCCGAGGAGCTCGGTGGCGCCGCGCAGGGACTCGTCGACGACCTCGACTTGGGCGGCCTCGAGGAGCCGCTGCCGCTCGCTCTCCCAGCGCTGGTCGCGCTCCTTTTGGATCAGGTCTTGGCGCACGAAGGCTCGCGCCTCTTCCTTTGGCATGGGCTGGGCCGCTTCCCTCTCGACAATGAAGTAGAGGAAACTCCCTTCGTCGGTCGTGACGGCGGGCGGCAGCGGGACGGGGTCCGCAGTCCATTGGAGAGCGGCCTCGAGCACCTCGGCGGGCAAGGTCAGCTCGGCATCCCGGCGCTCCAGCGGCCCGATGATGGTGCTGGCGACGTACTCCTCGGTGGTCCGCCGAGCGAGGAGATTGAAGACCTCTGCCGGCGATTTCGGCGGCCCTGCTGCCAGCAACACTCTGTAGGCGATGCGCAGACGCTGGGCGCGCTGTGCAGATAAGCAACGAATGAGGTCGAGAGTCACTCTCGGTTCCGTGAGATGCGGGCCCTCAGCCAGCCGCTCTACCTGCGCTGGCTCGAGGTCGACGGACATCGTGGTTTCGAAATCTTGGCGCAGTTGGCGCTCGAGCGACTGGCGCGTGGCGAAGAGCACATCGGGATCGTCCCCGTAGCCCTGCGTTTGGGCTTCCTGTGCCAGCAGGGTGAAGGTCACCATGTCGCCGAAGTAGCGCCGCATGGCGGTTTCGCCTTTGACGCTGAGGCGCAGAAACACTGGGAGCTCGGATATGGATGCCTGAAATTTGGCCAAGGTAATGGGCTCGCCGTTGACGCGCGCGATGACCTTGGCCTCGGCGGCGGCTTGCCGCACGGCCTCTTCGTCCTCGGGACGGGTGGGCTTGGCACAGGAGAACAACGCCAGCATCGTGGCGAGGCAGAGAACGCTGAGGATCCAGTGGTGAGGGGACATGGCTCTTTTGTAACCGCTGGGGAGCTCGGGTCCAAGGGCAGGCGAGGTGAGGGTTGCGCGCGCCGCCGCGAGAGTTCGGGAGAAAACTACGTCTTGGTCGAGGCGCTGTCGAGTGTCTCGAAGTCGCGCTGAGTCGCGCTGAGTATGACGCCGACTGGCACGCTGGGCCGGAAGCAGGGCGACGCGCGACCGTCCGTCTTTGATTGACCGAGATCGCCTCAGTCCGTATGATGCAAACGCCTCTGGCTTTCTGCTGGGGCCGTTTCACTCCAGTTCGCGCTGCCGACAAGAGGAAGACCTCCATGTTCTGGAAGACTCACGCCCAAAGCTTCGCTGTTCTCTTCGTGCTCTCCGCCTGCGTCGCCCTCTTCGCGGCTTGTGATGACAGCCCCAGCGACACTTTTCATGAGACCAAGCAACCGATCATCAACTCGGACAAAAAGATTGTCAGCTTTAGCGTCGTGCAGCTCAACGAGTCGTCGGCGGAGATCGTCAAGCTGGTGAACGACGGGGAGGGTGACTTGCTGATCAGCGACATGACCATCGCTGGACAGGGCGCGGAGCTGTTCAAAGTTCGCATCCAGAAAGACGTCGACTACGCCGGTGAAGACCTCACGCTGCTCCCGAAGGAGGAGCGCGAGCTGCAGGTCGTGTTCACGCCGACCTCGGTAGGTTCGGCCTCCGCGGCCCTGACCATCCACTGCAACGACCCCGGCGCGCAAGAGTACACCATCACGCTCAACGCCCTGGAGATCGGGCCGCAGCCCCAGGTCTCGCCGAACCCCGTCGTCTTCGGACAGGTCAAGGCCGACGAGACCGAGACTCAGAAAGTGACCGTGGCCAACGTGGGCAGCGCGCCGTTGACCATCACCAACATCTCCATCTCGGGCAGCTTGGACTTCACGCCGGAGGTCGGCACCCGCGAGAACGTCACTTTCCCAGCCCCACCACTCGAGCCCAACGCCAGCTTCGAGCTGCGCATCATCTATGCCCCGCCGTCGCTCGGTCCGGACGTCGCGAAGCTGATCATCGACTACGAGTTCGGCGGCGAGCCGCGTCAGTACACGGCGGAGATC
>Ga0210044_10009971_pt1 | contig 11440 bp, 7 predicted proteins | sample CryGey13umfilter_2_FD_183959 | JGI IMG/M metagenome (GOLD analysis project Ga0210044, IMG submission 183959) | Groundwater microbial communities from aquifer in Utah, USA - Crystal Geyser 4/9/14 3 um filter (SPAdes) (version 2) | ecosystem: Environmental > Aquatic > Deep subsurface > Groundwater...
CATCAAATCTCTCTGCCCTGTCGTCGCCATGCAAAGACAACACACGTAAATTAGGTGTAAATTTTTTTGCCTCATTTTTCCAGTTTGCGATAAGCGAAGTTGGCATAACAATAAGCGTTGGATTTGTTAATTTTGAATCTTCTTTAAGCTTTGAAATATGAGCAAGTGTTTGCACCGTTTTTCCAAGCCCCATATCATCTGCCAAGATACCGCCAAATTTAAATTCATAGAGAAAATTCAGCCAGTTTAAGCCATCTTGCTGATATTCTCTTAGAGTTGCATTTAAACATTTTGGAGGCTCCGCCCTTTTTATACCTTTAAAATCTTTTAGTTTTTTTGAGAGTTCAAGTATCTCTTTGTTCCCCCGCCAGATGACATTATCATCCATAAACTCTATTAAGTGAGCATCATAAGAAGAAATACTCAGCCTTTCATTTTTATCTTTTTTGTCAAACAGCTCTACTATTGTTTTTATAATCGGCTGAATCTGTTTTGAGGAGACCTCTACAAAATGGTTTTTGCTCACCTCAATATTGATAATCTCCGGCATTTGTGAGAAGTCATCAAACTCAGCGATAATGCTCGATACAAGCGGCGCTATTGGTTGCGACACTCCATTAAATTCAAGATTAAAAGAGAGGCTAAACCAATTGTTAGACGCCTCACTATCTACAACAACACTCGAATTTGATTCAAATTTCATAGCGAACTCTTCATCACGCTCGATTAACCAGCCGTCATCTTTAAGTCTTGGCATGTGGATATTTAAAAATTCTTTCCAGATTATAAGTTGTTCTTGTCTATTATCATCACTTAAAAAGACATATAAATCATTATTTACACTCTGTGTTTTAAAACCAAAAGCCTCAATAATTTCTTTTATCATTTGCTCATACACTAAATCTTTTGTCAACTCTACTTTTTCATTTTCCTCGTAAAAAGTTCTCATGGCATCTCTTGGAAAATATTTCACGCTATACTCTTCATACAAGAAATCGAGTTTAAAAGAGTTGTCTTTTAGATTTATTCTAGGGGTAGGTTGTGTATCAATTTTTTTTGTTGAGATACTTTTTGGAGTATGTATCTCAATATTTGGAGCACTCTGACTAACAGCTGTAAAGACCTTTCCTATCTCATCTTTATCAAACTTTGGAGCATTACAGAGCTCTCTATACATCTCAATATCAATATCTAACTCCTGAGCTTTGTTCTCTTTTATATCTATAAGAAAAGGCGGATTAGTCTCTAAAACTCTATACTCTTTTTTATCGAGATTTGATTTTAAACTATATTCACCCATGTAAAGTTTAAAATCATAGACCACATGAAAAAGTTCATTTTGCAGTTTTAAAGGGGTTTGATTAGAGTCAAAATAGCATCTGTTTGTTAAAAAAATCTCTTTTGCCATCAAATATCCAAGAGTTCCGCTTAAGGATTCATCTCTTGAACCGTATTTAAAATCAATATACAAAGTGCTTGCCATTGCCAATATATTTTCATCATCACTATTTTTCAATTCACGATAAGAGTAGCTGTGAACAGCCCTGTATCCATCCAACTTTGTACCCTTGCTAATTGAGCCATTTTTGAGGATTTTAGATTTGTAAAAGCGTAGCTTGCCTATTTCATGAGACTTTGCACCATCCAGCCTATAAGTAAAAAAGTACTCTCCGCTCTGAATCTTCTCTTTCTCGAGTTGTTGCTTAACTTCTTTGCAAGAGTTTTGTAGATTTTGCAGCCACTTATCTACCGATGAGATTTGAGCAAAAGAGTTTTCCTGAGCTTCAATCTCGTTTGTATCTTTATCAACTGTATACTTTATACATACGGCAACAACATGTTTGCAATTGTGCCCAACCGGACATGAGCATCGACCTTCTATATATCTTGTGCCCCCTATAGTTTTATCAATATCAATATCTTGTCTATAAGTTCCTGTATCGCCTTCAACGGTAGCTATTAAAATAACTGAGGTTTCACTCTCAAATTCTATTTGACACTTTAAAACTCTGTGAGCATTAAAATAACGAAAACCCCTCTCGTAGTAATTATTATCTGTATTGTCTTTTATATCTTGTATTGTTAATTGCATCTTTCTCCTCATTTTTAGGGCATATTATTAAGTATAGGTTAGTAAATAAATTCTCTCTGCACTATTATTTTGTTACAGCAGAGATTTCTCTTTGCCAATCTTCTTGAGTGCCCACATCATATACTGTCCGATTTTTTCTTTGTAAAAAAACAGCCGCAATATGACTATGGCTACCGCTTCTGCAATAAACAATAATTTCTTTTCCTTTAGGGATAACATCGTATAACTTTTTAATCTTTTTTATAGGAATATTAATAGCATTTTCAATATGTTTTTTTGCAAACTCTTCTGAAGTTCTCACATCTACAATAATTGCCCCATTTTTCGCTGCAATATGAGCGACTCTTAAATCTTCATCACTTACTTTAGAACACGCGACAAAAAAAGTTAATAATAACAAAATGCCAAATATATTTAAAAGATGTTTTTTTATTGTAATTTCCTCATTTAGTTATATCTCCTTAACTCTCAAACTAACCTCATACATTATCTGTTGCAACGGTAGCATATCTTCATATATCTCATAAAGCGTATCTATTAACTCTTCTGCATTTTGGATTAAGTTTGGGTTTAAAATTTTGAACGTTGCCATCCCCTTGTAAAGGCTCAGGTCTGCAGCGGGCATCTCTGCGCTGAAACCTTTGGGATAGCGCTTATACCCTTTTTCCAGATGGGTATACCCTTTGGCTGTTATGCTTATTAAAAGTGCTTCTAGGGCAACTCTTTTACCCTCATCGCTGATATACTCCCTAAAGGCATCAAGCATGGGTTTTTCAAACCATCTAACACCGGCGGCAACAAGTAACTCTTCGGGTGAAAAATGCAGATAAAAGCAGGAACTTTGCATTCTTTTTGTGTTGCCCTGCCAAAAAATAATTCCGATACGGCTTTTTATAGGCTCTTTATTTGCGCCCATTCTGCGGGTATCTCTGTAAATTCTATAGAGTGATTTGTTTATTTTTGGGATAGCGTTTATGGTGGGTTCTAAAGCCTGGAGGTGCTCTCCCATTTCCTCGACAAAAAGTCGGGATGGGTTTAGAATGAGCTCTTCGTACTCTTTTTTATGATTTGCAAACCATTCCTTGTTGTTGTTCTCTCTTATAGCTTCTAAAAAAGGTAAAGTCTTTTTACTAAAACCTTTAAATTCCACATGCCAACCTTAGGCTAACTTTCTGTTTCTAAAGGCTAAAGCGATAACTACAAATATAATCAGATAAGTAACAGGTACAAAATCCGGAATCGGGACAGGGTCGCCTTTTGCGTAAGAGTGAAGCCCTGCTAAATAGTAGTTTACTCCAAAGTAAGTCATAATTACCGAAGTAAATGATAGTAGGGAGATAACACTGTAGTTAAATTCATTGTAAAGAGATTTTATAAATCTCAGGTGAAGAACCACCGCATAAACTAAAATAGTCACTAATGCCCAAGTCTCTTTTGGATCCCAACCCCAGTATCTGCCCCAAGATTCATTTGCCCATACACCACCTAAAAAGTTACCGACAGTTAAAAGCACCAGTCCTACCATTAGACTCATCTCGTTTATAGAGTTTAACTCTTTGATAGAGAGACTGATATGCTTTTCATTATTGGGAGTTTTAAGTACAAATAGTATGATTGTAATAAAACCAAGCAGTGCACCCAAACCTAAGAAACCATAACTTGCCGTAATCATTGAGACATGTATGCTTAGCCAGTAGGAGTTAAGAACAGGAACCAAGTTTGTTACCTGCGGGTCCATCCAGTTTAAGTGCGCTACAAAAAGAATAAGTCCGGCTAAAATTCCCGTAGACGCCATAGTCATAGAGGAGCGTTTTGAAAATATAAACCCGGCTAAAACCGATGCCCAGCCTATATAAATCATAGACTCATAGCCGTTAGACCAAGGAGAGTGTCCTGAAATGTACCATCTGTTTGCAAGCCCTATAGTGTGAGCTATAAAAAGTACGATTAATGCCCAAAGTGTTATTTTAGTGTATATTGCTATGTTAAATTTCGGTTTTAAAATCTTCACAAAACTCAAAATTAAAAGTAAAAAACCTAAGATAAGGTAAAGCGGATAAATTCGCTCAAATATTTTAGCTTCGTTATAAAAAACCTCTGCAGCGATTCTGTTTTCACTCGGATAAACAGCTGCCCCGTAAAACTTCTGATATTCAGAGAGTTTTGCTATAGCTGCATCTGACTTACTCCAATCTCCACTCTTCAATGAAGCTTCAATTGCTGTAAAATAATCAACAGCAATGGCTCTTAATTTTTCGCCATTCTCCGGAGTAAATGTTTGCAGAGCTTCTATGGTTGCAAACCATTTATTGTTGAGATCATTTGGCTTTGGCCAAATTTTTATAAGTTCTCCCGTATAAACCATATAAGCAATATTGACACGCTCATCAATTTTTAAAACTTCTTTATCAAACCTGTCTCTGTGTTTCGCCTCTTTTCTAACAGCATTGTCCACAACTTCTGCAAGTTTATAACCACTCATATTCTCTGCATCTTCAAAAAACTGAGCAAATGAAGCCTGGAGTGCATCTTCTTTTATGCCGATTAGTTTATTTACATCTTTATCTTTAGTACGAATAATTTTTATATCTCTGTAGATATCGGGTCTAATCATCATTCCAAGAACTACCTGATTTGCACTCAGCTTGTACTCACCTACACTAACACTCGAACCTCTATACATTTTAGCCACTATTTCAGTTGAAAGCGTGTCAAGCGGTTTCATTCTTCCGCCGCTGTCTTGAACTACTAACTGACCGAATTTTTGGGCATGTGCTTTGTCAAAAGAGAGTATCGTTTTTATAGCCGGGTTTAAATCCTCAGCATCTGCGGGTGTTAAACTAAATAGTAAGCCAACTGCTACCAAAAAGCCAAGAGCTTTTTGCTCACTGGCACTTCTGGCTCTTTTTGCCAGTTGAGCAAATCTATGTTTTTTTGATACCAGTGACCAGAACATTCCTAAAGCTAAAAGAAAATAGCCAATATATGTTGGCAAAGTTCCGGGGTCGTTGTTTACAGAAAGCACTGTTCCCTTCTCATCTTGGTCATAAGATGCCTGAAAAAATCTGTATCCGCGGTGTTGTAAAATATTATTCATAAAAATCCTGTATGGCTTTTGGATGTTTTGCTCTTCATCAATCAAAATAACTTCACTAGCATAGGATGCCGGGCTCATAGAACCCGGGTATCTTTCTAGCTGAAAATCTAAAAGTTTGATTTTGAAAGGGAGCTGCACCTCTTTAGAACCATAAGAGAGATGTACATCTACTCCATTAACAACAGTATGAAAATCCTGAGCCAGTTCTCTTTGCTGAGAAAAAACTAAAATATCTTTTGACTCAGAACCGACACTGATTTTAAAACGAAGGGCATCTTTTCCAGGTCTCATAGGTAAAGCATTTGGATTTGAAACTATTTTCATAGTGGCATGTGGAAAAAACTCACGAAGAACAAAACTGCTCTCGCCAGTTGTAAAGAGAGTTCTTACAGTCAAAGGTTCTTCGTCGTTTTTACTCAGTTCACCCTTTGTGCCATCATTCATTTTCAAATAGCTAAGTGGCATCTCATGCTTCATAAGCAATACATCGTTTTGTACATATAAAGAGATAACAGGTTTTGAGAAAATTTTTGTAGAGTTAAAATCTAACACAAAATCTGCTGACTCAAAATATTCACCCATTTTTAGCTTAATCGGCTGACCTTCTCCACCTGCCGTAACCATCATATTTGCAACAGCATAACCCTCTGCTTTGTCTTCTACTAGAGTTTCTACAGCATCAGGAATATACTCCATGAGTTCAACATTTACTTTTTTTTCATCTATCTCTAGCGAAGCAGACAAGCTGTTTGAACTTTTTTTAGACAAGAAAGAAGTCTCTTGGGAAATAACTTTTTTATCCCCGGAGATAGCTGTAACAGTGAAGTACGTGTCCCTGCTTACGATGCTTGATGCACTTTGATTTTCACGAATATGCATATTGCCTTCAAAGCCGAAAAAACGAGTAATCGTAGCACCGATAATAATAACAATAAATGCCATGTGGAAAATAAAAATAGGAGCTTTTTTTAGTGTATACATCTTCTGTTTGTATATATTTAACGCAAGGTTGAGAGTTAAAAGTCCAAGTAAAATTTCAAACCATAAAGCATTATATATATCTGCCTGAGCAGTTGTAGTTCCGTAGTCATTTTCTACAAATGTAGCATAGCCAATTGTAAATGCAAAAATCAGCATCATAATAGCCATTGTTTTCATAGAGGTAAAAATCGAGAGTAGTTGTTGCATAAGTAAAAACCTTTATTTTAAAAAATGTATTCTATTCAAAATAAGACAATAACGGACTATTTTTTTACTAGTTCAAAAAACTTTTCTATATATTGTGCTATTTCATCGTTAGCTTCAGTTGCTCACTTCTCTTTTTAATTTACTTTACCATACTGTCTAAATAACCAAACAGCTCAGTGGAAGCATTTTCAGCCTCTTTGAATAGTTTAACTATCTCTTCTCTGTTAGCCTTGGTGTCTTTCTCAATAAGCGTCATAGCTTTTACAACACTTTCATGAACTTTTTTGTGTGGGGTTAAAAGACTGGTGTATGCGCTACTTTTAGAAAACTGAGCTTTTCCTTCATTGGCATACCATTTACCGAGATTACAATTTTCATGATTACCGAGTAAAACATTTGATTTTGATTCAAGTGCTGCTGAATATGCATTGTTTTTATAAATCATATGATCAAGTTTCGCCATATTTGCAAAAAGCTCATGACCGATTTGAGTATTGTCTTTCGTTATTTTTTCCGAATTTGTCACAAGTTTATGAAGTGAATTTTTAAAATCATCTAATTTCTCTTGAGATGAAATCGCATGTTTCTCAATTGACTCACTATTTTCTGACATACTCGTAGAGTTTTGTTTTAAAACGCTTATATTTGCTTCTACTTCACTTGTCGCTTTTTGCGTTCTCTCTGCGAGTTTTCTTACTTCGTCGGCTACAACAGCGAAGCCTCGTCCATGTTCACCTGCACGAGCAGCCTCAATTGCAGCATTGAGTGCCAGCAAATTCGTTTGGTCTGAAATATCTTTAATAAGAGAAATAACATTAAAAATCTCTTCCACATTTGAACTTAACTGCTCTGAAGAGAGTCTAGAATCACTAATCATCTCCGTAATGTTTGAAATAGTATTTATAATTTCATCAGTAGAAGTAGTAACACTGGTAATTACATATTCCGTTTGGGCATTAAGATCATTAACGGCATTCACATTTTCTAAATTCACTTCCATACTGGCATGAAGTTTATTTGAATTAGAGATAGAGCCTTTAATCATACTATCTGCAAGAGCTAAGGTGATCTTATTTTTTTCCATATTCTCTTCAACTTCTCGTGAAGATTCTATTGCTCTATTTGCTTCAGATTTTGCTTCATCTGCAAGCGCTTCAACCTTGTCTAAAAAGGTGTTAAAACTTGCGCTTGCATGACCGAGTTCATCTCCTGAGCTAACAGGAAGTCTTTTTGACAAATCAGCATTACCTTGTGCGAGTTCTGAAGCAACTTTATCAAGACGAAGAATAGGCTCCGTTACACTTTTTTTAAGAATATACATAATAAACATTAAAATAAAAAGATCTAAAAATGCCATAATATAGACTTGACTCAGCAGCGAGTCTTCTGACTTCACAATAACTCTATTAACATTTGCAATTTTATTACCGATAAGTGTATAGCCGACAATATTTTGTGAAAAGTCTTTGATTGGTTCAGAAACTACAAAATATTTCTCTGTTGTCTGAAAGTTTTTAGTATTGGCAATATTTATATTTACTAAATCATTAAAAAAATCTTTCTCAATTGCACTTTCATTAACTGCCAATGTAAACTTACCGACTTTAGGTGCATTTCCCATTAAAGTTGCGACTGATAAATACTCATTTTTCATGACCATTACCATGTCATAACCATGAATTTTTTTAGTATTTTTAACGATAGAGTTAAGACCTTGCATAAACTCTACAGAACCAAGATATTCACCCTCATTTATAATAGGAGCAATCCCACGAAGAACTAGACCTGCACGACCAAGCTCAATGGCTACTAATGGTTTTTTATTTGCCTTAACATTCACAACAGTTTCTCTGAATGAACTTAAATCATCACCAAACTTTGTTGGTTTCCATGCTCTTAAAAAACTATGAATATTAGCATCATGAATGTGAACTTTCACATTTTTGTAGTTTGTGTTTTCTTTAAATTCTTTAGAGATTGCACCAAGACCGCTAATTGCCAGTTCTCTATTATTTTCTTTTAAAGCTCTGACTACATCATAATTTTTAGATAGATTTATAGCATTTGTCAGACCTATGCTCTCTTTAGACTCCATAGACTCGCCATAGAGTGAACGAAGTGTTTGTGCTTGAGTTTTATATACATCTTCTTTCATCTCGCTAATTGATATGAAATAATTTATCATGACAACCACAAAACCAATGAGAATTGATAAAATAAGAGGAATATGGATTTTTTTACTAATCGATAGATTGTGCATCAATAAGAACCTTTGTAAATATAATTTTTAGGGTAAATTATAGCAGTAAAATGTAAAATAAATATAAAATATATCTCTTTTATAAATTTATTTCTTTAAAAGAAAAGTTTTCTAAATTATATTTTTTTTGTGAAAGCTCCACTCTATTTTTCATAATCTTATAGATGGTATTATGGCTATTTTTTAATGAACTAAAGTTTTTATTTATTTTTTCATTTGACTGAATTAAAATAAATTTTCTCTTTCCGTTATCTTCTAAATTGAGTTTCATTACAGCCTCTGCAGTTGTGCCACTCCCCGCAAAAAAGTCCAGAACCAAAGCCTCTTTTTTCTTATATGTAACCGATTTAATAAGTGTTTTTATAAGCTCAACAGGCTTTGGCTGCGAAAAAGCTTCAAAGCCGAAAAGCTCTGTTGTTTCAGAAGTTGCCTCTTCATAAGTAGCCATGTTATAACTATCTTTCGTGAGCATGTTTCTCATCAGTTTTGCTTTTGTCTCTTTTTTCATATAGTTAACTCTAAAGGGTATTTTAGCAACCCTTAAGAGTGCACCCTCTTCTATCAATTTATTAAGAGTATTCTGAGAATATCTCCAGTGTCCGCGCATACGAAAACTCTTAACATTAACTCCATCTTTTATCTCTACATCATCCAATAAAAACAATTCAACATTTTTCTTGGACATATCAGATGCTTTTATAATTGTGCCCTTCTCCCCGGAGAAAACCTTAGAAGAAAAAGATACACTCTTTGAAGCAAACAGCAACTCTTGTAAAGGGTTGTTTCTAAAGTTTAAAGGATGCGGTTTATCTTCGCCGGAGCTTTCTATACTGAGCATGGGAGCAAGCTTTATATTTTTAGCATAACACAAAATATACTCACTCATTTTTGCAACTTTTGTATGTAAAAAAGAGGGCTTCTTTTTCTTTTGCCAGATAAGTTGAGCCATAAAATTACTTTCGCCGAAAATTTCATCACAAACAAGCTTTAACTGCGCGACCTCGTTGTCATCTATACTTATAAAAATAACTCCGTCCTCTTTTAACATTGCACATGCCAAGATAACTCTGGGATAGATAAAATTCAGCCAAGAACTATGAGTGTCAAATTTATCTTTATATATAAACTTATGATTTTTAGTGTTGTAAGGAGGGTCTATGTAAATGAGATCTATTTTTGAGGCGTACTCTTTTTTCATTGCTTTTAGGGCATCCAAATTATCTGCATTTATAAGTAGGTTTTGTGTTGTAAAGTTTACATTCTGCTTACTTGGTGAAAATGCCTCTTTCTTTGCCTCTTTTTTGCCGTGCCAATTGAGAGCGTAAGAGTTCACTAGAGCTTTTTAAAAACTATTTTAAAATCTCCACTCTCTAACTCTGTTGCTTCGTACTCACAAAAGCTTGCTATTTTTTCATATAAAGGCGTTGGCTCATGAAAAAATATGCCAACAAGCCTGTCGTTCTCACTTTTGAGCATTGTTAAACCATGTATAGTATTTACCATAGGTTCCGGCGGTGAACACTCCGTTGCGTTAAACTCATAAAATGTCAGTCCATCTTCTTTATATTTGTAAAACTTCAGTGTGGTTCTTGGTACTTCAACTAACTCTTTGTGCAAAATAAGTCCTTATACCCTTAGTTGTAAATATATTTTTCTTCTTCTTGATTCCATGTAAACTTATTGGAAACTTTCTTAAAAGCTTTTAAAACTATAGTTTCATGACAATCATTACCGTAAATTGTAATAGGAGTATGATAGTACCTGTTATACGATTTTATGGGGTTGCGCAGCATCTGCTTGAATGTTATTACTATTTTTCCATCATAAGGCTCAAAAGGAACTATGGAAACAATAGTCTTATTTTTAACCTTACATTTAAAATGACAACTGACATAAAATCTGTCTATTTTTACATGGTCTAAAAGTGATACAACATTTTCATGAGTCATAAGCATACAAAACTCCAAAGGTAATTATTTTAATTTTAAGCAAAAAATATTCCACTAAACAAGCGGTAATTTTATGATTTTGAAAGTTTTATTTCAAAACCTTTTCTTTTGCCATTCATAAGTTCAACACTGCCGCCGTGGACTTCAGCTATCTGACGAGACAAAACAAGCCCTAAACCGTTACCTTTGACTTTAGTACTCACAAAAGCCTCAAATAAATCTTTTTTGTCTTTGATAGCGACACCTGTATCGTAGATATAAAATTTATGAAATTTCTCATCTGCTTCATAAAGTATTTCTATCTCGCCTTCATTGTTTTCGTCAAGTTCTATGGCATCAATGGCATTTATTATAAAATTAGAAAAGAGCATCTCAAGCAAGTCTTTGTCCGCCATTAAAATAAATTTTTGCTCCGGGAAGATAAAAGTTATTTTTTTTGAGTAAGCATAATAAGCTATAGACATATCAAGAGACTCTTTTAAAGCACTCCATAAAAATGCTTCTTTGTTGGCTTCTATACCTTTGGAAAACATTAAAGTAGATCGTATGATTCTCTCTATTCTGTAAAGAGACTTTTGTATCTCTTCAACTATTGGTATATTTTCAGGAATAACTTTCTTTTTGAGAGTTGAACTCAACAGTGCGATAGAACCGATTGGATTTCTTATTTCATGCGAAAGGTGAGCCGCCATTTGACCCATTGTTGCAAGGTTGTCTTTTCTTTTTTGCTCAGTAATATCTGTTGCACTCATCATAATTTTGTCTTCATATGTTGAGCTTTTTACGAGGTATGATTTTTTGTTAAACTGTACCTCGTAGTCATCGTTTTTAGACTCTAAAAGTTCTAAAAGTTC
>Ga0210044_10009973_pt1 | contig 11437 bp, 17 predicted proteins | sample CryGey13umfilter_2_FD_183959 | JGI IMG/M metagenome (GOLD analysis project Ga0210044, IMG submission 183959) | Groundwater microbial communities from aquifer in Utah, USA - Crystal Geyser 4/9/14 3 um filter (SPAdes) (version 2) | ecosystem: Environmental > Aquatic > Deep subsurface >...
AAAGCAAAATTGACAAGGCAAAGATAATAGGAATTACGCCGGCCGGGTTAACATTTAATGGCAAATAAGTTGATACGCCGCCGTAAAGCCGCATGCCCCGAACTCTTTTGGCATAAGAAACCGGAATGTTTCTCCTCGCTTCATTGACCAGAACGACGCCGGCAATAATCAGCAGAGACATCGCAAAAAATAACAAATAACCCGGTATTTTTGACGGATCCCCTTGAAAGTCATTATAAGCGCCGTAAATATTCATCGGTAAACCAGCTACGATTCCGGCGAAAATCAAAAGAGAAACGCCATTGCCAACTCCTTTTTCGGAAATCAACTCTCCCAGCCATATCAGAAAAACAGCGCCTGCCGTAATAGTTAAGATTGAAGTAAAAAAATCTAAGCCGGAAAGATGTCCAATCACATTTTGCCGCTGAAACAAAGCTAACATCGCATAACCCTGTAAAGCAGCCAGAGGAACGGTTAACAACCTGCCGTACTGATTAAACTTTTGACGACCGGCCTCTCCTTCTTCTTTATAAAGACGCTCCAGCCGGGGAAAAATCATTGTCAGTAATTGTAAAATTATCGTGGCTGTAATATACGGCCCCAGGCCCAGCATCACAATTGAAAGTTTTTCTAAGGCCCCCCCCGTAAAGACATTTAAAAGACCGAAGGCCTGAAATTGGTTAAAAAAATTACTTAAGTTTTCGGCATTGATTCCAGGTATCGGGATATTGGCCATAACCCGAAAAACAGCGAAAATTGCCAAAACAAAAAGAATTTTGTTGCGCAAATCTTTAATTTTGAAAATTTGAATTACTTTTTGATACCACATAAACTCGTATTTTGTATTTAGTATTTTGTATTTTGTATAAAAACTATTCCAAAGAATTCTAAAATAAAATCAATACAATATACAAAATACAAGATACAAGATACTAAATACTAATTTTGCCGCCGGCTTTCGCAACTTTATCTCTGGCACTTTTAGAAATCTGACAACCCTCAACAATCAAAGGCTTACTTATTTCTCCTTTTCCTAAAATTTTAACTTCTGGTATTCTTCCTTTTATTCTATGCACAATTCCTTTTTCCAGCAATATTCTTGGAGTTATTTTTTCGTCAGAACCAAACCTTTTTTCTAAAATATCCAAATTTACCCCCACACCAAAAATTGGTGTAGGGGTTGATTTTTGTCTGCACCCTCTTAACTTCGAATATCTCTTAATAAATTCTCTGATAACCGGCTTTAATCTCTTGCCGGAGCGCGCTTTTTGACCCTTAAGACCTTGGCCGGAATAAGTACCGCGTTTGCCTCCCCGGCCAACGCGTTTTCTCTTTTTTATTTTATGAATAGGTTTTAGTTGATGTAATTGCATAAATTCAGCTCAAAGCTCAAAAGTCAAAGCTCAAAGCTACAGCGTCAAGCTTAAAGCTTTTAGTTTTAAGTTGCAGTTTTGACTTTTGCGCTTTGCGCTTTGAGTTTTTTTAATGCTTCAATTGTCGCTCTGGCATTATTTAATTTATTTCCTGTTCTGCCCAAAATTTTTGATGAAATGTTTTTTATTCCAACTAAATTGCAAATTACCCTGACAGTTCCACCGGCCGCCAAGCCCCGGCCTTTTCTTTTTGGTAAAAGTAAAACTCTGGCTGCTCCAAATTTAGCTAAAACTTCATGAGGAATAGTGTCTTGAATAATGGGGACCTGAATTAAATTCTTTTTCGCCAATCTGGTTGCTTTATCTACGGCTTGAGCCACATCCAGGCCCTTAGCCACTCCTACTCCTACCTTACCTTGTTTATTTCCGATTACTACCACAGCCCGAAAGCGAAAACGCCGACCGCCAGCCGCTACCCGCGTCACCCTCGCCAAATCAAGGAGTTTTGACTCAAATTCAGGAGCCCGCTCTGACTGTGCAAATGTGGCAGGTGCAAGATAGCCTTTTTTCCCAGCACTCTCTTCACCTTTTTTTACCCGAGCCGCAGTAAAGGGTGGAAAAGAGGATTTATCCTCTTTGACTACTGAATTATTTTCTTTTTTTACTTCTTTTTTCATAAAAAATTATTATAATTTAAAATTTTAAACCGCCTGCCCTGGCCCCTTCAGCTAAACTTTTTATACGACCGTGGTATTTATATCCTCCTCGGTCAAAAATGATTTTGTCAATTTTTTTCTCCAAGGCTTTTTTAGCAATTAATTTTCCAACTTCAAAAGCTATACCTATTTTTCCCGTTCTGCCTGTTTTTTCCTCCTTGGGTTTTTTATACGGCGTTGAAATTTCTTTTTGTCGAAGAACATTCGTTCTTCTCCGCCCTTCGCTTCGCTCGGGCATATGAGGTGATTTTTTAAATTCTTGATCCCGAGCGGTTGCCAATATAATACTTTTTTCATCATCAATCAATTGAGCGTAAATATGTTTTGCCGACCTGAAAACACAAAGCCGAGGAATTCTCATGGTTCCTTTTAATTTTGCTCTTATTTTTTTATGGCGTCTTATTTTTTTTTGCTGTTTTTCTAACATAAAAACTGTATCGTACTAAAGTTCGCTATTAACTACCCGAGCGTTAGCGAAGGGTGGAAAAGTTCAAAGAAACAAGTTTCTTCTCTCGTTTCGCCTTCGGCTCAACGAACGAATGTTCTTTGACTATTTGGTCCCTGCCGCTACTGCTTTTTTACCCATCTTTTTTCTAATCTTTTCTCCCAAATACTTTATTCCCTTTCCCTTATAAGGTTCGGGCGGCTTCACTCTTCTGATAAGAGCTGAGGTTTCGCCAACCAGTTCTTTATCAATTCCTGAAACAGTAATGATATTTTTATCTACTGAAAATTTTATCCCCGGGGGCGCCTTTATTTCCACCGGGTGACTGTATCCCACATACAATAGAAGATTTTCTCCTGGTAGTCGATGAACTTCGTTCATCTCCACCCTTCGCTGCGGCTCGGGTAACTGAGCTTTGTAACCTAATCCCCCTATTTCCAATTTTTTTTCATAACCCTCATTTACTCCTTTCAGCATATTAGCTAAAAGGGCGCGGCTCAAACCCCATAAGGCCTTGTTTTTTTTAGTTTCAATCAGGAGACGTAAAAAGATCTTTCCTTCTTTTATGTCAATTTTAATTTCGGGTCGAATTTCCCGAGAGAGTTCGCCCTTTGATCCAGAAACTTTTATTGTCTGACCTTCAATTTTTACATCTATGCCCTGAGGTATTAAAATTGGTTTTTTGCCGACTCTTGACATAATTTTTTATAAATTAAGATTAAAGAAGCGAGGCAACAAATTTTAAAGTAACTTTCGCAGTCCCGTCGGCACGGTCCGCGTGAAACGCGGCGACGGGACGAGAATGTAGATAGTCAAATCTCGCTGGGATTTGAACTATCGGTACTTTAAAACTTCGTTGCCGAAGCAAATACTACCACACTTCGCAAATTACTTCTCCTCCCAATCTCTGCTTTTTAACCTCTTTGTCGGTCATTAATCCTTTTGGCGTTGAAATTATTGCTATCCCGTAACCCGATTTTACAGGTCTCACTTCTCTAAAACTTTTGTAAATGCGCTGGCCGGGCTTTGAAACCATCTTTAATCCTGAAATGACGGGGATTTTGTCCTTATATCTTAAAGTAATTTCAATAGTCCTTTTCGTTCTTTTCCCTTTCTTCTCCGCTTTCTCAATAAAACCTTTTTCTTCTAAAACTCTTGCAATTTCATATTTCAAATTAGAAAAAGGCACATCAACCCGTTCTTTTAAAACGGCTTGAGCATTACGTATTCGATTTAACATATCGCTAATTGGATCCATAAGCACTTCGCTAAATTAAAAATTTAAAATGAAAAGCGTAAAAATAATTTTGAATTTTACATTACCAGCTACTTTTTTTAACTCCTGGTATCAATCCTTGATTGGCCATTTCCCTAAAACAGATTCTGCATAATCCAAATTTTCTCATATACGCCCTCTTTCTGCCGCACCTAAAACAGCGTCTGGTAATTCGACTGGTAAACTTCGGTTTCTTTTTAGATTTGGCGACTTGAGCTGTCGTGGCCATAGGCGCTTCGCTAAATTAAAAATTTAAGGCGAAGAGAACTACGTTCTCTTCTTCATCTTCGCTTACCGAAGCCTCAGCTGAGGTGGAAAAGAGGTTTACCTCTTTGACCCTGCGGAAGCTTGATAAGTGAAAAGTGAAAAATTAATTTTGAATTATGATGTCTTAATTGGAAAACCTAGTAATCTTAGAAGTTCTATCCCTTCTTCACGAGTTTTAACATTAGTAACTACGGTTATTTCAAACCCGAGATTAATTTTTGCTTTTTCCGGTAAAATTTCAGGAAAAGTGATTTGTTCTTTAATTGCTAACGTTAAATTTCCTTTTTTATCAAAAGAGCTCTGTTCAATTCCCCGGAAATCACGCGAACGCGGCAGGCCGATATGAATTAATCTCTCTAAAAAATCGTACATTCTCTGATCTCTTAAAGTCACTCGCGCTCCTATCGCCATCCCCTTTCTTATTTTGAATCCTGAAATTGATTTTTTGGCATAAGTCAAAACCGCCTTTTGTCCGCAAATCAGAGAAATATCATTTAAAATGCTTTCGCAAATTTTTTTCTGTTCGTCTGAGGTTTTACCGGAGATTAATCTTCCAAAACCCGTGTTTACCACCACCTTCTTAATTTTCGGAACCGCCATATCGTTCTTATATCCAAACCTTTCTTTCATTTGAGGTATTACCTCTTTTTGATATTTATCTTTTAATCTAAGCATATTTTAATTTTATATTTCTTGTCCGCATTTTTTACAAATCCTAAATTTCTTTTTTTGCACAATCTTATAGCCTACTTTTATCGCTTTTCCGCATTTTGAGCATATAAATTTAACATTGGAAATATCAATCGGGCCGGGAATTTGGACAATCTGACCTTTTTCTCCTGTTTTTTTTGGTCTAACGTGTTTTTTCCTGATATTAGCTCCTTCGGCTATAATTCTTTTTTCTTTTGGAAAAACTTCTAACACCTTGGCCTTCTTTCCTCGGTCTTTTCCGGACGTTATTAAAATGGTATCACCTTTTTTAATCTTCATAAAACAAGTTTTTTAGAATAAAAAACGAAGTTGGAGGAAGATGAAGCAAAGCTTCATCGCCCGACTTCATACTCCGAACGTTAGTGAAGGAAATAATGAACGAAGTTCATTAGACTAATTCTTCTGCTAAGGCGGCAATTTTATCAAATCCTTTTTCTTTTAATTCTTTGGGTAAAGGCCCCGAAATTCTTCCTCCTTTGGGTTCTTTACTCTTTCCTTCCAAAATCACGCAGGCATTATCATCAAACCTGATATAAGAACCATCCGGCCTCCTAAATTCTTTTTTTTGCCTGACAACCACGGCTCTAACTACATCGTGTTTTTTCACAGGCTTCCTTGGTTCGGCCACCTTTACCGTCCCAACGATGACATCTCCAAGACTGGCATAACGTCGCCGTGTGCTGCCTAAAACATTAAAGCACTGAAGAATTTTGGCTCCCGTGTTATCAACGACTTTTAACATGGTGCGTGGCTGAATCATAGTGGTAATACAAGGTTAGTCGCTCGCCCTCTCGGGCTCGCTCTTTAGAAACCGAACCGCAGCGAGGTTTCTAACGTTTTCGCCTCAGGCTTAAAGCCTGTTTTCCTATACGGGAGAACCGGAGGGTTCTCCCGACCCCTCTCCGATGTGGGATGTTAATTTTTTAATAACTCGCCACTTCTTCTCTTTACTAATCGGTCGACATTCCTCAATAATAACTCTATCACCCACTTTATATTCTCCCTGTTCAACGTGGGCTTGGTATTTTTTTGAAATTCTGTATCTTCTAAGATATTTAGGATGTTCCTTAATTCTTTCCATCTTAACAACTATTGTTTTTTGCATTTTATTTGCAACGATTGTACCGATTAATTGTTTTTTGGGCATAAATTTCCTAGTATAGTAAGGATTCTCGCAATATCTTTTTTTATTTGCCGGATTTCTCTGACATTTTTTACTTTTCCGGTAACCAAATCAAATCTCAAAGACCCTTGACGTTCTCTTATATCTTTCAGAAGTTTTCCTAATTCTTCTTTTGATTTTTGACGTAATTCTTTAATCTCCATTGCTATATTTTAACAACAAAATTGTTTAATATATCTTGAATTAGCGGAATATAAATTTGGTTTTTATCGGCAATTTGTCGGCCGCTTTTTCAAAAGCTTCTCTGGCCTGTTCTTCTTTCAATCCTTCCAGTTCAAATAAAATCCGGCCGGGTTTTATAGGAAAAACATAGTGGTCAACGCCTCCTTTACCTCCGCCCATCGGCACTTCGGTTCCTTTTTTGGTAACGGGTTTATCCGGAAAAATCCGCACCCATAGTTTTCCTCCTTTTTTTAAATACCTAATAACAGCACGTCTCGCTGCTTCAATTTGTCTGGCGGTTATCCATTTGGTTTCTAAAGATTTAAGACCAAAGGTTCCAAAAACCAGCTCGGTCCCCCGAGTCTCAATGCCTTTTGACCTTCCTTTTCGCCATTTTCGGTGTTTAACTTTTTTTGGCATTAGTATCGCCATATTGGTACAGCTTTTAGAATTTTTCTCCCTTATATATCCAGACCTTCACCCCGACTACCCCATAGGTACAGTGGGCCTGTGCCTGAGCGTAATCAATATCAGCCCGCAAAGTCTGACGGGGCAACTTGCCTTTTTTCAACCATTCAGTTCTGGCAATTTCATTTCCATTCAGACGACCGGCCAGCTCTATCCGACAGCCTTCTACTCCTTTTTGTGTTGCAATTTTCTCTATCGTTTGTTTTAAAGCCCTTCTATAAGCAATTCTTTTTTCAATTTGTTGAGCAACCCACTGGCTGGATAAACTGGCTGATAACCAGGGATTCTTAACTTCTCTGATTTCAATCCTTATCGCGACTTTGTCAGGGATGGGAGATGAAGTGGGCATTTCTCTTTTTCCTCCTTTACCCGAGCGCAGCGAAGGGTGGAGATGAACGAAGGTTCTTCGACTAATCTTCAATACCTTATTCTCTAACACTCTTTTTAATTCTTCTACTCCTCCTCCTCCTCTGCCAATTATTAACCCGGGCCTAGCACTGGACATAATGATGTTTATTTTACCGGGAAATCTCTCAATTTCAATTCTTTCTATCCCAATCTTCCCTAATTTATTTCCTAAAAATTCTCTAATTCTAAAATCTTCCTCTAAATATTGAGTAAACTTTTTTTTGTCTAACCAGCGGGAATCCCAATCGCTTAATTCTTTTAATCTAAATATTTTAGGATGAACTTTGTGTGCCATAATTTTTGCTTCGCAACCCGAGCGAAGCGAAGGGTGGAGAAGAACGAATGTTCTTCGAGAAGCGCTAAAAGGATTTTCTTTTAAAAATTCTTTTTATTCCTTTGACTATTTTTGGTTTTTGGGTCATTATACCTGTTGGTTTTAACCCGATCTTTTCTTTTTTTGTCGTTTTTTCTTCCGATTTTGGTTCTCCGCCTTCTTTTACGCGAGCGTTAGCGAAGTGTGAAGATGAACGAAGTTCATCGACTTTTGATATTTTTTCCTCTATTTTGTCGTATTTTTCAGTTACCCGAGCGTTAGCGAAGGGTGAAGATGAAGCGCCAGCTTCATCGACTACCCGAGCGTTAGCGAAGGGTGAAGATGAAGCGCCAGCTTCATCGACTTTTTTAATCTTTTCAACTTTTTTTGCCTGTCCCTTAGAAAGCTTGCTTTCCTTCGGAGGTTTTTTAACAATTTCATCAAGCCAAAGCGTAACATGGGAAGTTTTTTTCTGAATTTCGTAAGCCTGGCCTCGCGCCCTGGGCATATATCTTTTATATTTCGGCCCTTCATCAACTGAAATTTTACAAATATAAAGATTTGATTCTTGCAGTTGAAAATTATTACGAGCTGAAGCAATGGCTGATTTTAAAAGTTTCAGCAGAGGTTCATTTGCTTTCTTTACGGTAAAGTGCAAAAGTGTTTGAGCCTGTTCAACCGATTTGCCTCTAATTAAATCAGCGACTAAACGGACTTTACGAGGCGCAATTCTAAGATATTTTAATTTAGCAACTACTGGCATACCCCGTATATCAACTTCCAGAGCCAAACGCCGTTAGGTGCGTTTTGTCCTGTTTGTGGTTATTTAATATTAATAATTTCATATTTACATCCCTTGAAGTTATGCCCCGGCGTTTGTTTAGAACGCACCTACTGGAAGTTGTATTGCGGGGCATATATTTATTCTTTTAGTTTTTCGGCTTCTTTTTGTTTTACATTGCTTTCCAATTCTCTTTGCATTCTGCCGCCGTGCCTTAAGAATCTCGTGGTAGGAGAAAATTCTCCAAGGCGATGACCGACCATCTCTTCGGTTGCCCTAACCTCAATAAATTCCCGACCGTTATGCACGCCAAAAGTAAAACCGATCATTTCCGGCGTTATAGTACAAGCCCTTGCCCATGTTTTAATAATTTCTTTGGTCCCCGCTTTAAGATTTTTTATTTTTTTTAATAATTTCTCATCAACATAGGGACCTTTCTTTAATGACCTTGCCATAGTGGGATGTTATTTCTTTTTCTTTTGTCTTCTTTGAATAATATACTTATTTGTCCATTTCTTTTTTCTCCTCGTCTTGACTCCTCTGGCTGGTTTTCCCCATGGAGTTTTAGGAAATTTCAATCCAATCGGAGTCTTTCCTTCGCCGCCACCATGAGGATGGTCCGGCGGAATCATGGCTGCCCCCCGAACGGTCGGTCGCCAACCTTTTAACCTCCTTCTGCCCGCTTTCCCAACTATTTCAAATCTCTTTTCCGGATGGGAAATTTGGCCAATTGAAGCAAAGCACTCTTGAGAAATTTTTCTAATCTCTCCCGAAGGCATTTCTAAATGAGTGAATTTCCCCTCCTGAGCTAAAACCGTAGCTCCTGTGCCGCCACCCCTGACCATTTTTCCTCCCCGACCGGGTTCCATTTCAATATTGTAAACCGTGGTTCCTACTAGAATATTTTTTAATTTTGTGCGATTGCCTAACTTAATTTCAGCTTTTTCCTGACAGATTATCTCATCGCCAATTTTTATGTCGTGGGGTGCAATTTGATACAACTTCTCTCCGTCGTCGTATTCCAGAAGCATCAGAAAAGCGGTCCGGTAAGGGTCGTATTCTAAAGCGACAACTTTAGCTTTAATCCCTATTTTTTCCTGAGCAAAATCAACCATCCGATAAAGCCTTTTTACTCCGCCGCCGCGATGCCAAACCGTGATTCTACCCGAACTAGCCCTACCCGCTTTCTTTTTTAAAGAAAGAAGGAGTTTTTTTTCCGGTTCTTTTTTTGTTAAAATTGACTTTGACATAGTGGTAGTACCTTGGCGATATCGCGGTACGCGCGAATTTAAATGTCGCCTTCGGCGACCGCGCTATCACCGCTCTTTAGAAACCGAATCGCAGTGAGGTGAAAAAGAGATTTATCTCTTTGACAACCCTCGGTTTCTAACGTTTTTGGCTTTGCCAAAAGCCTGTTTTCCTACACGGGAGAACCGGAGGGTTCTAGGTCGGGAGTTTCCGCTTCGCGGAGAACTCTCGCGACCCGCCCCGCCCCCTCTCCGATGTGGGGTGGTTATTTTATATCCTTTGAAGCGAGGCAACAAGTTTTAAAGTAAATTTCGCAGGCGGCAAAGCATGGTTTCTGAGCGAAGCGAAGAATTTGCCGCCGAGAATTTAGATAGTCAAATTCCGCTGGGAATTTGAACTATCGGTATTTTAAAACTTGCTGCCGAAGCGACTATCTTGGCATTACTTCAATTTTTTGGCCTGCTTTTATTTTAACAACTGCCTTCTTATATCCTGCTCTCCAGCCCGATATTTTGCCTAACCTCCTTTTTTTCGGTTTTACTTTAATAATTCTGACCGACGATATATCAACATTGTATAAATCTTCAATCGCTTTTTTGATTTCAATTTTATTTGTTTCCGGATAAACTTTAAAAACATACTGATTTTTTTCTGCCAGAGCTGTTGCTTTTTCGGTGATTTGCGGCGCTTTCAGAATCCGGTAAGCTATGCCCATCTTCTTTTCTTTTATCTTCCGAGGTTTTACTTCTAAAACTGCTTCTTTTACCCGAGCGTTAGCGAAAGGTGGAGATGAGCGTAGCTCATCGACTTTAGGTTTTTCTTCTTTGATTCCTTCAATTTTTTCAACAGGTTCCACTGCTTTTTTCTCCGGTTTTTTCTTTTTAAAAATGTTAAAAACTGCCATAAATTATTTCTTAAAAGTTTCTTTTATTACCTTAATTGTTTCTTTCGGCATCAATAGATATTTAAAAGAAAGTAAATCCAAAGCATTTAGGTCTTTGGCTTGTATCGTTTCAACGTTAGCCAAATTGCGCGTCGCCAAAATCAAGTTTTTGTCCATTTCAGGCAAAGCGATTAAAACGCTACCGTCTCCAAAATTTTTAATTTTTAATTTTAAATTTTTAATAATTTCGTCCATCAATTTGGTTTTCGGCTTTTCTATTTTTAATTCATCTAATAATATCAAAAAATTGTTTTTGGCTTTGGCAGATATTACCATAAAGAACGCTAATCTTCGCATTTTTTTTGGAATTTCTTTTTTAAAAACTCTGGCTTTTGTCGGACCGAAAGTGACGCCGCCTCCTCTCCACAAAGGAGAACGAATGGAACCGTGCCTTGCTCGTCCTGTTCCTTTTTGCCGCCACGGCTTTCTGCCTCCGCCCCGCACCTCGCTTCTGTCTTTGGTATGAGCAATAACTTTTCTCCTGTTTGCCATCTGAGATGTCGCCACTTGATAAATCAAATTATGATTCATCTTTACATTAAAAATTTCCGGCGCTAACTTTACAGAAGAAACTTCCTTTCCGCTCACATCATAAACCGGCGATTCCAACTCTGTCTCGCCTGATTTAGGCGATACCCTTGGTTTTTTTTCTTTCTTTGTTGATTTAATTGTTTTTTTTCTTTTTGCTTTGATAGATGACATAATTAGCAAACAATTTCTCTTTTCGTTACACCATCAAAGTTTATCTTTGTTCTGGCGTTTTTTTTATTTCTCTCTAAAGCAGGGCAACAAGTTTTCAAAACATTAAAGCAAGGCAGTTGCTGACAAGGACGCTTCGGAGGCTGAGCGGCCACGGTTTGCCGACGAAGTCGGCAAGAGCGAAGCCGAGAAACGAGCAGCAGTTAGCTCGGTGGGCTAACTGACTGCGTGCCTTGGAACGCAACTGCCGAGCGATATCCTTTGAAACTTCGTTGCCGAGCGCTCATCCTCTAATTTCTAACAATGTACCGCGCCTCCCCGGAACCCCAGTAGTAGAAGCTTCGCTTCACTACGGGGCAAGCTGCACCTTTTAACCCCTGATTTCAAGGAGAGTTCCTTTTCGTCCAGGGACTGCTCCCTTTACAACAAGTAAATTATTTTCTG
>Ga0210044_10009974_pt1 | contig 11436 bp, 12 predicted proteins | sample CryGey13umfilter_2_FD_183959 | JGI IMG/M metagenome (GOLD analysis project Ga0210044, IMG submission 183959) | Groundwater microbial communities from aquifer in Utah, USA - Crystal Geyser 4/9/14 3 um filter (SPAdes) (version 2) | ecosystem: Environmental > Aquatic > Deep subsurface >...
AAGGGATCCCCCAAACTCTTCGGTTCGAAGCGACATAGCCTGTGCCCATTTCACCAAATATATCGGCGGATCGCAAATCCCTGGTGTGGCGTCGCGCGATTTTCCTGGGGCTTTGGATTATATTATTTATTTTGACAGTTTACGACGATGTCATGGGACCGGGCAATGGCAGAAAGCGGCCCGGCTCGATATCCGTTGACACCCCGGCGGTAATTTGTATACTGTATACAGTACGTCGTCTTGCCGGGGGTGTGTCATGACCTCTCCACCGATGGATCCCTCCATCATTGCCGCACCCCCGGCAAACGATCCGGAGGATGGTTTTTTCGTCCCGTCGGTCCGTTCACCCGGAAAAAGGTTCCCACCGAAAGGAGGTCCGATATGTTCAAGAAGATCCTTGTGCCCCTGGACGGTTCGGCGCTGGCGGAGCGTGCGATCGAACAGGTGGAGAAGATGGCGACGGGGTCGGTCGCAGAGGTGCTTCTCCTGAAGGTCGTCCAGGCGCCCCTTGGGAAGGCGCCGGAGGCGGGACCGATGGAGGAGTCGAAGGCGTTCGCCGAGAGCGTGACCCGGGCGAAAGCGTATCTCGAGAGGATCGCCACCCGGCTCGGCGCGATCTCCGTGAAGTCGCGGATCCTGGTCCCCTCCGGAGAACCGTACGCCGAGATCCTCGCGGCCGCCCACAAGGAGGACGTCGACTGCATCGTGATGAGCACCCACGGCGGAACGGCCCTCGCACGGACGCTGCTCGGGAGCACGGCCGAAAGGGTGGTGTACACCACCAAGCGGCCGGTCTTCCTGGTCAAGCCAGAGAAGATCCATACCGCCCGCATCGAGGAGGGGGACATCTTCGCCGGCGTCGAACGGTAGACCCGCCGAACCACGGGGCGCCCACCCTTGCGGGTCCGGGCGCCCTCCCTCCACGAGGGACGATCTCTTCCGCAGGGGATTTTCCGCAGGGGCGTCCACCGATAGGCGGTTCATGTGTGTCCCGGTTCCGTGGTAGAATGCACGACAGGGAGGGAACCATGGGACCCGTCGACTACATTCCGAGGATCCGCGACAACTACGCGCGGCTGGGGTACAAGGCGTACCACTGGGTGGTCAACCGGGACACCGCGCCGTGGGCGCCGCTGCGCAAGCCGCTGTCGCAATGCAAACTGGGGGTGGCCGCCTCGGGAGGGGTCTACGTCACCGGGCAGACGGCCTTCCACTACAAGGACGACATCTCGTATCGCGAGATCCCGACGGACGTGGACACGAGGGACCTGCGCGCGACCCACTTCGCCTACGACCTGTCCGACGCGCGTACGGACCCGAACGTCGTCTTCCCGATCGACGCGCTGCGCCGCCTTGTGCGGGAGGGGTTCCTCGGGAGCCTCTCGAGCCGCTGCTACACGTTCATGGGTGGGATCTACTCCTCCCGCCGCGTTTCCGAGGATCTCGCCCCGCGCCTGACCGCCCGGTTCCTCGAGGACGGCGTGGACGCGGTGCTGCTCGTTCCGGTCTGACCCGTCTGCCACCAGTCCGTGGGACTGGTCGCGAGGCACACGGAGGCCGCCGGGATCCCGACGCTCTGCATGACGAGCGCGCGGGACATCACGCGGGCGGTCAACCCTCCCCGCGCGGCGTTCCTCGACTTCCCCCTCGGGCATACGACCGGCAAGCCGCACGAACCCGATCTGCAGCGCCGAATCCTCGTCGAAGCGCTCTCGTCCTTCGAGACGATGACGGCCCCGGGCTCCGTGAAGGAGCTTCCGTTCCGCTGGTCGGAGGACGAGGAGTGGAAAGCGAAGGCGTTCGCGGAAGGGGACGACCGGACGCCCCGCCACGACACCCCGCAATACCAGGACGAGGAGGACCGGCGCCGGGCGGAGCAGGGGGGCTCGCCCACCTGCCCCGTCTGCCGATCCTGACGCGCGGCGGCGGGAGGACCGTCACTTGCTCAAGCGAACGTTCGGGTGGCACTCCTGGCAGGCGCCCCTGACCTTCTTGTTCGTCTTCATGTGGCAGTTCTTGCACTTGTAGTGCATCGCCTCGCGGAACGAAGGGGTCTTCCCGTCGCGCTTGGCGGCGTGGCAATCGGAGCACTTCTCCGAATCGGGGTTGTGATGGCACGTCTGGCACTTCCCGATCCGCTGCGCGTGCCCCTGATGGTCGAACGTCACCTGCCGCTTTTCGTAGACTTTGAGGACGATCTTCCCGGGGATCTTCCCCTTCGCCTTCTCCTCCGCCCCTCCCTGAACGACCGCGGCCATCAGCGTGACCGCGACAACCAACGTCAACGACACGAACCGTTTCATCCGGCGATTCCTCCCCCATCGAAGTTCCGACGATCCGGAATGCTTTATAAGCGGTTTATCTTATCGGATCCGGCGGCCCCGTGCGGCACGAAAGTTCCTCGGAAGATCCTCCCGGGGACGGTCGCCCGACGTGCGTGACACCGGGTCCCGGCTTTGCTACCTTGACTGGAACCCCCTGGAAGCGAGGAGCGCGCGGATGACCTCTCCCCTGTCCCCCCTGTTCCGCCCGTCCCGGATCGCCGTTATCGGCGCATCGTCGAACCCCGACAAGATGGGGTTCCAGATCTTCCGCAACATCCAGGAGGCCGGCTTTGCCGGCGAGATCGTCCCCGTGAACCCGAAGGGGGAGGTGATCCTGGGGGTGGCCTCCATAAAATCGGCCGCCGAACTCCCCGAGGGGACCGACCTCGCGGTCGTGATCATCCCGGCGAAGCTCGTCCCCGGGACGATGCGGGAGCTGGGGGGACGGAACGTGAAGTCGGCGATCGTGATCACGGGCGGGTTCGCCGAGTCCGGGGAAGCGGGAGCGGCCCTCCAGGCGGAGATGACGGAGGCGGCGCAGGCGGCGGGCATCCGCGTGGTCGGGCCCAACTGCCAGGGCGTGAACTACCCGTACCACGGCGTGTGCGCCTCGTGGCCGCTGATCACCCGCCGGGGGGAGATGGCGATCGTCTCGCAAAGCGGCACCGTCGGCGCGGCGCTGATCGACTGGGCGGCGGAGGAGCGGCTCGGGTTCTCCGCCTTCGTCAGCATGGGGAACCGTTCGGACGTCGACGAGGCGGACCTGATCGGATTCTTCGCGGAGGACCCGCACACGAAGGTGATCGCCCTCTACATCGAAGGGGTGAAGGACGCCGCGAAGTTCCTCTCCGCCGTCCGCGCCTGCCCGAAGCCTGTCGTGATCTTCAAGGCCGGGCGGACCGAGCGGGGACGCAAGGCGGCGGAGTCGCACACCCGGTCGCTCGCGGGGCGCGACGAGATCTACGATGCCGTGTTCCGCCAGAACGGCGTGCATCGCGCCGCCACGCTCGAGGAGTTGTACGACTTCGCGAAGGCCCTCGCCTACGTCCCGCCCCCCAAGGGTCCGCGAATGCTGATCGTCACGAGCTCCGGCGGGTCCGCGATCATCGCCACCGACGTGGCCGAGGAGGAAGGGCTGCGCGTCACCCCGCTCTCCGCCGCACTCACCGGAAAGCTCCGGGAGATCCTCCCCTCCCACTGCATCGTCGGGAACCCCCTCGATCTCACCGGGGACACCGACGCGGCCCGCTACCGGAACGTGCTCGACGCGGCGGAAGGGGAGTTCGACGCGGTGATGACGATCTTCGGGGACCCGATTCCCGGGGCCTCCGAAGTGATCCGCCCCGGGCGGTGCGAGCTGGTGGCGTACCTCGGCGGCGCCGACGTGGAGCGCGCGGAACGGTTGCTTTTCCACGAGAAGAAGATCGCGGTCTTCCCCACGCCGGAGCGGGCCGTGAAGGCCCTCTCCTGCCATGTCCGGTTCGACCGCGACCGTTTCCCGCTCTCCGTGGAAGGGGCGGGACACGCGGAGGCGACGCCGGGGACGGCGATGACTCCCGCCGACTCGATGGAGTTCCTCGCCCGCGCCGGATTCCCGTTGACCCGCTTCCGGCGGGCCGGGACGGAGGACGAGGCGGCCGCCGCCGCGCGTGGGATCGGATTCCCCGTGGCGGTGAAGATGAACTCTCCCGACGTCACGCACAAGAGCGACGCCGGCGGCGTCTTCCTGGACGTGACCGACGACGCCGGCCTCCGAGCGGCGTTCCGGGCGATACGGGAAGCGGAAGGAAGGCTTGGCGCGCGGGCCGGAGGGGCGCTCGTCTGCGCGATGGCGCCCGCCGGGCACGAGGTGATCGTCGGCGTGACGAAGGATCCGCAGTTCGGCCACGCCGTGATGTTCGGCCTCGGGGGGATCTTCGTCGAGGTGATGAAGGACGTCTCGTTCCGCGTGGCGCCGCTCTCGGAGAAGGACGCCGTGGAGATGATCCGAGAGATCCGGGGGTACAGGGCGCTGACGGGGCTGCGCGGGAAGCCCGCCGGGGACCTCGACGCCCTGCGGATGCTCTTGCTGCAGCTGTCGGCGTTCCTTGCGTCGCACCCGGAAGTCGTGGAGATGGACCTCAACCCGGTCATCGTTCACGCCCGGGGGATCTCCATCGCCGACGCCCGGGTGGTATTGCGAGGCTGAGGGCCGGCTGCGCCGCCTCGGAGGGCGGGGCTCCGTTCGTGGCTCGCCGTGCGATGAACCTGCACGGCTGCGCTTTACCTCACTTCGCCCCCCCTCCTGCGGCGACTCCGCCGGACCGTCCCGTTGCGTTTGCCTTCCGTCCTGTCTTTTCGATACGTACCGTATTGCGGAAGAAGACGGCGTGGCTGTCCCCGAACCACGGCGGGGTTCGGGCCGCGATCGCGCGGATCGCGGGGTCGCCAAGGATTCGCTTTTGCAGGAACCGCTGGGCCTGCGCCCTCCCCCAGCCGTCGCTCACGGGGACCCGCCGGTACAGGCGAAGTGGTCCGCCGGCCTGGAACCCGCGCTCCGGCGGCACGCCCCCTTCCGCAAGCCCCGGCCAGGACGCCTCGCGGGGCAGGTTGAGGATCGACAGGTTGAGGAACCCGATCTCCCCCGCGTGCGCCGCGAGGAACGACCGCGTCCGCTCCGCGTCGGTCTCCGTCTCCCCGGGGGCGCCGAGCATCACGTACACGTAGGCGGCGATCCCCGCCCGCGCGAGGTTCGACAGGATCTTTGAGGCGTCGGCGACGCGGGTCCCCTTCCTCATTCGATCAAGAAGCGGCTGCGAGCCGCTCTCCAGCCCCAGCTGAAGCATCGAGCACCCCGACGCGGCGAGCGCCGAGGCGAACCCCGGTTCGAGCAGTTCCCGCTCGAAGCGGGCGAACCCGTGCCACGACAGGCCGCGCAGCGCACTCCCCCCGTCCGCCATCGCCCGGAGAACGGCGACAGGGATGGCGTTGTCCGCCAGGTGGAACCGCCGGACGCCATACCGATCGGACAACTCCCGCAGCAGCGCAGGGAACGTCCCCGCGTCCGCCGCGCGATACGGGTGGACGGGGGAGACCGCCTCGGGACAGAACCGGCATCTCCTCCAGTAGCACCCCCGCGTCGCGGCGACGGGGAGGACCGGCTCCGGGGACAGATACTCCCGAAGCGGCGCGAACCCGAAATCGGGGAAGAACTCCACCGCTTCCCCGTCCTCGAAAAAGGGACCGCCGCCCGCCGACGCGCCACCGGCCGCCGCGGCGAGGACGCTCTCCCCCGGTCCGAACCCGACCCGGTCGAAGGGGAGGAACGCGAGCCCCATGCCGCGAAGCGAACGCTTCCAGGAGGTGAACATCCCCCCGCCTCCGTAGACGGGGACGCCGGTCAGGCGGCGTCGCAACAACCCCGCGAGTTCAAAGGCGGGGAGGAGCTGGTGCCGGTAGTTCACGGAGATCGCGACGCCGCGCGGACGCATCCGCTCGACGCGGGGGAGGAGGGCGTCCCGGAAGTAGCCGGAAAAGACCGTTCCCGCTTTCCCGGACGCCGCGAGAGAAAGGTCCCGGGGCGAAAACTCGGAGAGATCCCCGTGCACGTAGTCGCCGAGCGTCCATCGTTCGCGCCCCCTCGCTCCACGATACGCGGACAGCGCCGTGTTCAGGTGGCGGGCGGCGGTGGTGTAGCGGGGGAACGATCTTCCGGCCGCGGGGGACCGGAGGAAGGAGAGCGCCCGGGGGACGTTCTTCATGGCCCGGTGGAGAGCGGTCGCGGGCGCGGGGCCGGCCGCGGCGGCCAGCCGATCCCCGTCGAGCAGGTAAAGGTACGACTCGAGGTTGGCGTCGATCGCTTCCGCCGTCGCGCCTGCGCGGCGCAGGTGGGAGAGGAGCACCGCCGTCCCCAGCGGTGGTTCCGCGGGCCGGGCGGCGGGCGGGTGAATCAGCAGGAGGTCCGGACCGGCCATGTCATTCGTCAGCGGACATCAGTCGTCCACGTCCACGACTTCGAAGTCCCCCTCGTATTTGCAGCGGGGGCAACGCTCCGGGACCTCCTCCACGTCGATCTTGAACTCCTCCCCGCACTCGGGGCACAGCACGACCCATTTGCTCACGAAATCGCCTCCTTTCGGGTTGCGCCGAAAGAGTACTATTTTACCGCGGTTCCACCAACTTCAGCCTCGCGCGCTTCCACGATAAGATATCGTATCTGTCTGGAGGGCACGATGGAGTCCGTGGGGAAGGACAAGGACGGGCGGACCGGGACGATCCTGCTGGTCGAGGATTCGGACGTAGTCCGCAACGTGATCGCCCGGATGCTCGAGGAAGGCGGGTTCACCGTTCTTCCGGCTTCCAGCGGGGTGGAGGCGCTGGCGCTGGCGCGTCGGGGGGACACGGCGATCGACCTCCTGCTGACCGACATCGTCATGCCGGAGATGAGCGGCGTGGAACTGGTCGACCGGATCGAGAAGGAACGCCCCGGCATGCGCATCCTTTTCATGACCGGGTACGCCGACGAGGTCGTCGTGAACGAGGGGATCCTCGGGAAGCACCGGGAGTGCATCGGAAAACCGTTCACCCAGGAGCAGATCACGAAGCGGGTGCGGGAAATCCTCTCCCCCTGACCCGCACCCCCGCCGCCGGCTGCTGCTGCGTCAGGCAGTGGATCGTGCCGAACCCCCACACGAGGTCCACGGCGTGGATCCCGATCACCGGTCGGTCTCGGAACAGCCCGGAGAGGACCCCGAGCGCGATCCGGTCGTTCGGGTCGTTGAAGGTTGGGACGAGCACCGCCGCGTTGCAGACGTAGAAGTTGGCGTAGCTGGCCGGCACCCGGATTCCGTCGAAGCGCAGCGGCGCGGGCAACGGCAGCGGGACCACCTCGGGGCGGGAACCGTCTTCCAGCCGGGCGGCCGCGAGCCGCTCCCGGTTCTCTTCGAGCACGCGATGATTCGGATCCTTCGGGTCCCCCTCCCGGCACAGCACCACCGTGCGGGGTCCCGTGAAACGGCACAAGTCGTCCACGTGGCCGTGCGTATCGTCCCCGGCGATCCCCTTTCCCAGCCAGATCACGGTCGTGACGCCGAGAAACGTGCGAAAGACCTCCTCCATCCCCTTCCGGGTCATCCCCGGGTTCCGGACCTGCGTCACGGGGTCGAGCAGGCACTCCTCGGTGGCGATCAGCGTCCCCCGCCCGTTCACCTCGATCGCGCCCCCCTCGAGAACGACCCCCTTTCCGCGGTATCGCACCGGGAGCAAGGGAACCCCGAGCGCCTTCGCGGCCCGCGCCGGGATGCCCGCATCCTTCCGGCAGTTCGGGTAGCGCGCCCACGCGTTGAACCCGAACCCGGCGACGGCCGCTTCGCGCTTCGGGCGCTCCCTGCGCACGAAGATCGGGCCGAAGTCGCGCGTCCAGCCGCGATCGGTGGGGAAACGGAAGAACTCGACCCGGGAGAGATCCGCCCCGACGCGGGAGAGGAGCCGGAGCGCCTTCGCCTGGTGCGCCATCGACTCGACGAGGATCCGTACGATCTCGCCTGCGGCGATCTTCCGCGCGATCTCCCCGTAGACCCAGGGGATGGCCGTGAACTTCCCTGGCCAGTCGGACCGGTTGTGCGGCCAGCCGATCCAGGTCGCCTCGTGCGGCTCCCACTCCGCCGGCATCCGGAAACCGCGGGGCGCCGGCGTCCCCGCCGCGGGGGTCAACGCCCCTTCCCCCACGGCTCGTCGTCGAGGACGCGGCTCGTGATCCCCCCGTAGGCGTCGATCCGCCGGTCCCGCAGGAACGGCCAGTTCCGGCGCACCTCCTCGATGCGGGCAAGGTCGACCTCGGCGAACAGGATCTCTTCCCGGTCTTCGGACGCCTCGGCCAGGATCTCGCCCTGCGGGCCGCACAGGAACGAGGACCCCCAGAATTCGATCCCGTCTCCTCCCCGCGCCGGGATTTCGCGCCCCACGCGGTTGACGGCCGCCACGTAGACGCCGTTCGCCACGGCGTGTCCCCGCTGCACGATCCGCCAGGCGTCGCGCTGCCGCTCGCCGTGCTCTTCCTTCTCGCACGGGTGCCACCCGATCGCGGTCGGGTAGAAAAGGACGCTGGCCCCGGCGAGGGCCGTCAGGCGTGCCGCTTCCGGGTACCACTGGTCCCAGCAGATGAGCGTGCCGATCCGCCCCGCGCGGGTGTCGAAGGCGCGAAAGCCGAGGTCCCCCGGAGTGAAATAGAACTTCTCGTAGAACGCCGGGTCGTCCGGGATGTGCATCTTCCGGTAGATCCCGGCGATCGTCCCGTCGGCGTCGATCACCGCGGCGCTGTTGTGGCACACCCCCGGGGCCCGGCGCTCGAAGACCGGGGCGACCACGACGACGCCGGCATCCCGCGCCACGGCGGAAAGGGCGTCCGTGGTCGGACCGGGAAGCGGCTCCGCGAGGTCGAAGAAGGCGGTCTCCTCGGTCTGGCAGAAGTACCGGGTGCGGAACAGCTCGGGCAGGCAGACCACCCGCGCACCCCCGCGAGCCGCCTCGCGGACCCGGTCGACGCCCTGTTCGAGGTTCTCCCGCGGGTCCGTCCCCATCGCCATCTGGACGAGGGCGACCGGGAACTTCCCGGGCCCTTCCTTCCGGGCCGCGCTCATCCGGCGAGGTCCAGGAAGAGCCACGGCGTCGCCTTCTTCCTCTCCCGCTCGTACCGGTCGATCTCCGCTGCGCTCGTGAGGGTCAGGGCGATCTCGTCCAGCCCCTCGAGGAGGCACTTCTTCGCGAAGGGGTCGACCCGGAAGGCGTGGATGTCGCCGCCCGGACCCCTGACCGTCTGGGCCGGCAGGTCCACCGCGATCTTGCCGCCCGGCGCGGCCAGAAGGGCGTCGATCAACGACCTCACCTCCGCCGCCGGCAGCGTCACGGGGAGCATCCCGTTCTTCAGGCAGTTGTTGTGGAAGATGTCACTGAACGACGGGGCGATCACCGCGCGGAAACCGAAGTCCATCAGCGCCCACACGGCGTGCTCGCGCGAGGAGCCGCAGCCGAAGTTCTCGCCCGCCACGAGAACCTTTCCACCCCGGAACGAAGGCCGGTTCAGCGGGAAGTCGGGCAGCTCCGCCCCCCCCGCGTCGTACCGCCACGCGAAGAAGAGCCCGACGCCCAGCCCCGTCCGCTTCAGGGTCTTCAGGTACCGCGCCGGGATGATGGCGTCGGTGTCGACGTTCCCCCGGTCCAGGGGGACGCCCACGGTGTCCAACGACACGAACTTCTCGATCATCGCACCACCTCCCGCACGTCGGCGATGCGGCCGGATACCGCCGCGGCGGCGGCCATCGCGGGGCTCATCAGGTGCGTCCGCCCCCCGGGCCCCTGCCGCCCCTCGAAATTCCGGTTCGACGTCGAGGCGCACCGCTCGCCGGGCTTGAGCTTGTCCGGGTTCATCCCGAGGCACATGGAGCACCCCGGAAGCCGCCACTGGAACCCGGCCGCGACGAACACCCGGTCGAGCCCCTCCTCCTCCGCCTGTCGCTTCACCAGCCCCGACCCCGGAACGACCAGCGCCGTCACGTTCGCGTGGACCTTGCGCCCCGAAGCAACCGCGGCGGCCGCGCGCAGGTCCTCGATCCGCGAGTTCGTGCAGGAGCCGATGAAGACCTTGTCCACGACGATGTCGGTCATCCGCGTTCCCGGCGCGAGCCCCATGTACTCGAGCGCCCGCCGCATCCGCGCCCGTTCCGACGGGTCCGGCTGCGCCTCCGGGTCCGGAACGACCCCGCCCACGGGGAGGGCGTCCTGCGGGCTCGTCCCCCAGGTGACGTGCGGCTCGAGGTTCGACGCGTCGAGCGTCTCCTCCCGGTCCCACGTCGCGTCCGGGTCGGACGGGAGCGTCTTCCAGTCCGCCACCGCGGCGTCCCACATCTCCGCCGGGGGTGCCAGGGGCCGCCCTTTGAGGTACGCGGAGGTGGTTTCGTCGGGGGCGATCAAGCCGAAGCGGGCCCCCGCCTCGATCGTCATGTTGCACACCGTCATCCGCCCTTCCATCGACATCTTCCGGATCGTCTCCCCGGCGAACTCGATCGCGTACCCCGTTCCCCCGGAGGCGCCGATCTTCGCGATCACCGCGAGGATGACGTCCTTCGGCGTGACCATGAAGGGAAGCGCGCCGTTCACCGTGACGCGCATCCGCCGCGGCGTCCCCTGCCACAAGGTCTGCGTGGCGAGCACGTGCTCGACCTCGGAGGTGCCGACGCCGAACGCGATCGCCCCGAAGGCCCCCAGCGTCCCGGTGTGGGAATCGCCGCAGACGATCGTGATCCCCGGCTGGACGAGCCCGGACTCGGGGCCGATGATGTGCACGATCCCCTGCCTCGGATCGGTGATGTCGAACAGGGCAACCCCCGCGCCGAGGGCGTTATTCCGCAGCTCCTCGATCTGCTCGCGGCTCTCGCGGTCGTCGATCCGCTCCGTCCGGTCGGGCGTGGTCGGAACGTTATGGTCCGGCACGGCCAGCATCGCGCCGGGCCGGCGCACGGATCGGCCGGCCAGCCGCAGCCCCTCGAACGCCTGGGGGCTCGTCACCTCGTGGATCAGCTGGCGATCGATATAGAGGAGGACGTTCCCGTCCCCCCGGGCCGTCACGACGTGACGGTCCCGGATCTTTTCGAACAGCGTCCGCATGGATCTCCTTTCACACGCGGCGAATATACCATTATATTGGTATGGCGCCGCCGTCAGAACGATCCGGCGGCGAAAATGATCGGCCGGCGCCGGGAGAGAGGTGGGGAAAATGAGCGAAGTCGTCCAGGTGGAGCGGAACGAGGGGGTCGCGACGATCCGGATGAACCGGCCGGACCGCTTGAACGCGTACAACCCGGAGATGGGCGAATCGCTGATGTCGGCCGTTTCGGAAGCCTCGGTCGACCCTTCGGTCCGGTGCATCGTGCTCACCGGCGGGGGGAAGGCATTCTCCGCGGGGGGCGACGTCGAATTCATGGCGGCGTTCCGGGAGGAAGGACACGGGAAGTTCCTCGATTTCGCGATCCGGCTGCACGCGTTGATCGCCTCGCTGCGGAAAGCGCCGAAACCGGTGATCGCCGCGGTCAACGGGGTCGCGGCGGGGGCGGGTTTCTCGATGGCGCTGGCGTGCGAC
>Ga0210044_10009976_pt1 | contig 11435 bp, 6 predicted proteins | sample CryGey13umfilter_2_FD_183959 | JGI IMG/M metagenome (GOLD analysis project Ga0210044, IMG submission 183959) | Groundwater microbial communities from aquifer in Utah, USA - Crystal Geyser 4/9/14 3 um filter (SPAdes) (version 2) | ecosystem: Environmental > Aquatic > Deep subsurface > Groundwater...
CACCGCATCGAAGCGTTCGTTTCCGAGACCTACCTGCCGCTGCTGAAGAAGGGGACGCCCGTCCAGGTGGTTCTCGACGCCGACCCGGCGAAACCGTTCACGGTCGCCGTCACGGAGGTGGTCCCGACGATCGACCCGGCGAGCCGCACCTTTACGGTCAAGGCGGACCTCCCGTCGGGCCGGGCGCGGTCGGGCCAGTCCGCCAAGGTTCGTTTCGCCGCCGGGCGGGGAACGGTCCTCGCGGTCCCGAAACGGGCTCTCACCCGCGCGGGCGGCTCCGACGGCGTGTTCACGGTCGGCGCCGCGGACAACGTGGCGCGTCTCACCATGATCACCCTCGGCGCGGAGGAAGGCGACCGGGTGGAAGTCCTCTCCGGCATCGAAGAAGGAGTGTGGGTCGCCCTGTCGCCGCTCGACAAGCTCTCCGACGGCGCGCGGGTGGAGGTCCGCCGGTGAACGCCCCGGAGCCGATCCGCCATCTCGGGATCGCCGGCCGGATCGCGGCCGCCTTCATCGGGTCCCGCCTCACGCCGCTGGTCATCATCGCGTCGGTCCTGCTCGGCGTGGGCGCCGTGCTCCTTCTCCCGCGGGAGGAGGAGCCGCAGATCGTGGTGCCGATGGTCGACGTCTTCGTTCAGATGCCCGGGGCCTCGGCGAACGAGGTGGAGAACCGGGTCACCCGGCCGATGGAGAAGCTGCTGTGGGAGATCCCGGGGGTGGAGTACGTCTACTCCACGACGTCGCCCGGGCAGTCGATGGCGATCGTCCGGTTCAAGGTGGGGCAGGACGAGGGAAAAAGCATCGTCCGCCTGAACCAGAAGATGTCCGCCAATTTCGACCTGATCCCGCCGGGGGCGACCCGGCCGCTGATCAAGCCGCGTTCCATCGACGACGTCCCGATCCTTGCGGTCACGCTCTCCTCGGTCCGCCACGACCCGTTCTCTCTGCGCCGGATCGCCCAGCAGCTCCACGACCAGGTGACATCGGTCCCCGACGTCTCGGAGGTGAAGATCATCGGCGGCCGGCGGCGCCAGGTGCGGGTGCTCCTCGACCCGGCCCGGATGGCGGCGCGCGGCGTCGCACCGGCCGCCCTCGTCGGGATGCTGCGGCAGGCGAACCGGCAGCTTCCCTCGGGGAGCTTTTCCGCCGGGAACCGCGAGTTCCTCGTCGAGGCGGGCGGGTTCCTGCGCACGGCCGAGGACGTGGGCCAGGTGGTCGCGGGGGTCGCGGGCGGACGTCCCGTCTATCTTCGGGACGTGGCGCGGATCGTGGACGGGCCGGAGGAGCCGGCCGACTACGTCCTCTTCGGGCTGGGGCCGGCGGCGCGCGCGGGCGACGCCGGGGCGCACCCCGCGGTGACCCTCTCCGTCGCCAAGCGGAAGGGGACCAACGCGATCGAGGTGGCGGACAAGGTCTTGGCGAAGGTCGAGGCGCTGAAAGGAACTCTCGTCCCGGGCGACGTCACCCTGACGGTCACGCGGAACTACGGCGAGACGGCCGCGGAGAAGTCGAACGAGCTCCTCCTGCACATGCTGATCGCCGTCGTCTCGGTGTCGATCCTCATCTGGTTCACCCTCGGGTTCCGTGAGGCGGGGATCGTCGCGACGGTCATCCCCGTGACCCTCGCCCTCACCCTCACCGTCTTCTACCTCACCGGGTACACGCTGAACCGGGTGACGCTCTTCGCGCTCATCTTCTCCATCGGGATCCTCGTGGACGACGCGATCGTCGTGGTCGAAAACATCGTCCGCCACTACCGGCTCCCGGAGAACCGGGGGCGCTCCGTGAGCGACATCGCCATCGAGGCGGTGGACGAGGTCGGGAACCCGACGATCCTCGCCACGTTCGCGGTGATCGCCGCGATCCTCCCGATGGCGTTCGTCCGGGGCCTGATGGGCCCGTACATGCGGCCGATCCCGGTGGGCGCCACGGCGGCGATGCTCTTCTCTCTCCTCGTCGCCTTCGTCGTCACCCCCTGGACCGGGGTCCGGCTGCTTCGGAAGGAAGTCGGGGGGCAGGATCATGCCACCGAGGGGTGGACCACGCGCCTCTACCGGGAGGCGATGGGGCGGCTCCTTCACCGGCCCGCCTGGCGCTACGGCTTCCTGACGATGGTCGTCGTGCTGCTGCTCGGATCCGCGTCGCTCGTCGCGCTCCGGTGGGTGCAGGTGAAGATGTTGCCGTTCGACAACAAGAGCGAGTTCCAGGTGGTCGTCGACATGCCGGAAGGGTCGACGCTCGAGCAGACCGCCGCCGCGACCCGGGAGGTCGGCGCCGTCGTCGCCGCCGTGCCGGAAGTGTCGAATTACCAGATGTACGTCGGGACCTCCTCCCCTTACAACTTCAACGGGCTGGTGCGCCACTACTTCCTGCGGCGGGGGGCGAACGTGGCGGACCTACAGGTGAACCTCGTCCCGAAGGGGGAGCGGAAGGACCAGAGCCACGACATCGCAAGGCGGGTCCGTCCGGCGATCCAGGCGGCGGCCGCGCGGTACGGCGCGAACGTGAAGGTGTCGGAAGTCCCCCCGGGACCGCCGGTCCTGCAGACGCTGGTGGCCGAAGTGTACGGGCCGGACTACCCGGGGCAGATCGAGGTTGCCCGCAAGGTCAAGGAGATCCTGTCGAAGACCCCGGGGGTGGTCGACATCGACTGGTACGTGGAGGATGATCAACCGCGATACCGGTTCGAGGTCGATCCGGCCAAGGCGGCGTCGAACGGCGTTTCCACGGAACAGGTGGCCGAAACGCTGCGCCTCGCGGTGGACGGGACGAGCGTCGGCCTGCTCCACCGGGCCGGGGAGAAGGAAGACGTGCCGATCGTCCTGCGCCTCCCGCGGGCGGATCGGTCGCGGCTGGACAGCCTGAAAGCGGTCCGGGTGACGGGCCGCCGGGGGAACCTCGTCCCCCTCGGCGAGTTGGTGCGGGTGAAGGAGGAGACCGCCGAGAAGAGCATCTACCACAAGAACCTGATGCCCGTGGTGTACGTGACCGCCGACGTCGCCGGGGTGGTGGAAAGCCCCGTGTACGCCATCCTGTCGATCGACAAGGAGCTCGACAAGCTGACGCTTCCGGGCGGGTACAAGCTCGAGCGGTACGTGGCGGCCCAGCCGGGGTCCGACCGGAAGATCGCGATGAAGTGGGACGGGGAGTGGCATATCACCTACGAGGTGTTCCGCGACCTCGGCCTCGCGTTCGCCGCCGTGCTCGTGCTGATCTACATCCTGGTGGTCGGGTGGTTCCAGTCGTTCCGGACGCCGCTTACGATCATGGCCGCGATCCCGTTCTCCCTCGTGGGGATCCTTCCGGCCCACGCGCTGATGGGGGCCTTCTTCACCGCCACCTCGATGATCGGGTTCATCGCGGGGGCAGGGATCGTGGTGCGCAACTCGATCATTCTCGTGGACTTCGTGGAGCTGCGCCTGAAGCAGGGGATGCCGCTGGACCAGGCCGTGATCGACGCGGGGGCGGTCCGGTTCCGGCCGATGCTCCTTACAGCGGCGGCGGTGATCGTCGGCGCCTCGGTGATCCTGTTCGACCCGATCTTCCAGGGGATGGCGATCTCGCTGATGGCGGGGGAGGTGGCGTCGCTCCTCCTGTCGCGGATGACGGTCCCGATCCTTTACTTTATGAGTATGGATCGGTCAGCGCGATAGGGGGGACATACCTGGTGTAAACCCGGGATGCAGGGAAGGTGTGTCCCCCACTGCGAGCCGCCGGGCGCGGAAAGCTTAGTACTTCAATTCATAAATACGGTGGCATTCGAGTGCCGCTGCATCCGCACCGGCTGCGTTGCGCTCCCTCACCGTACTTGCCCAGTACGCCTCGGTCGCGGCGCCTTGCCGGATGCGGCGCATCGACCCTCTCGGTGCGTCACCGTATTTATGAACTGAAGTACTTAGGGGAGGGTCCGGCGGCGCAGCCGGACCCGGGCCTACTTCCCCGGGGGCATCTTCTTCAGCGTCTCGAGCTGCTTCGAGGCGGTCTGCAGAGAGCGGGCCGCCTCCACGTGCCCGGGGTCGTAGGAAAGGATCGTCTTCCAGTCGGCGATCGCCGCCGGAACCTCCCCCCGGCGGTACTCCGTCAGCGCCTTCTCCATCAGCGCCGCGCTGAGCCGGTCGACCTTCGACTTCACCTCGCTCCGGGTGAAAGGGTAACCGCGCGCGTTCGCCGCGGGGTGCGTGAGGAACCGCAGCGTCCCCATCCAGCGCTTCCCCGCGTCTTCCCACTTTCCCAGGGCGTACGCCGCGTCCCCGTTCTTCTTGAGGGCGAGCAGCGTGCCGTCGAACTCCCGGGCGACCCCCGCGTGGCCCGGCTTCTCCTGCCATGCCGCCGAGAACAGCTCGAGGGCCCGTTCGTGCCCCCCCTCCTGCAGCGCCGCCATCCCCTCGGCGAACAGCTTGTCGGCCACGGGGACTGCAGGTGGCTTCGCGGCGGGGACTGCAGGTGGCTTCGCGGCGGGGGCGGCAGGTGGCTTCGCGGCGGGCGGTATCGCGGGCAGGGTCGTGGGGGGGGGGATCGCACGTCTCGCGCACCCGGAAAAAGCGGTTGCGGCGAGGGCACAGAGGAGAAGGGCCGTCGGAACGGTTTTTCGTCTCAAAGCGCCATGCTCTTCAGGGTGGTTTCGTCCATCGGCGGCATCTCGCGCATCATCTTCGCGAAGGCGTCGGCCAGTTCCGGGGAGAACTGCGTCCCTCGGAACCGCAGGATCTCGGTGATCGCCGCTTCTTCCGAAAGCGCCTGCCTGTACGGCCGGTCGGTGGTCATCGCGTCGAAGGCGTCGGCCAGCGCGATGAGCTGGGCGTGGAGCGGGATCTCGTCCCCCCGGATTCCGTCCGGGTATCCCTCCCCGTTGTACCACTCGTGGTGGCCGCGCACCACGGGGATGTACCGGTGGAGGAACGGCGCCATCCGGAGGATCTCCGTGCCGTCGGCGGGATGGCTTTTCATCTGCTCCTCCTCGGAGCGAGACAGGCGCTCCCCCTTGAGGAGGACGCCGTCGGGAGTCTGGATCTTCCCGAGGTCGTGGAAGATCGCCGCCCGCTCCAGGTGGGATAGCTCCTCCTCGGCCATCCCGAGTCGACGCCCGAGCGCGCACGATATCCGCGCCACGCGGGTGGAGTGCCCCATCGTGTACGGGTCCCTCGCATCCAGCGACGCGGCGATGACGCGGACCATGCTGACGTACGCTTCCTCGAGCTGGAGCGCCTTCTTCTTCAGGTCGGTCTTCTGGGCGAGGATCGTCTCCGCCATCCGGTTGAAGTTCCGTGTGAGCGCGCCCAGCTCGTCGGAGGAGCGCGCCGGAACGGGCTGGAACGTCTCGCTGTTCGCGAGGGAGAGGACCCCTTGGTGAAGCCGCTTCACCGGGGTGGTGATGAACCACGAGAGCAGCAGCGTCCCGAAGATGGCGGCCACCAGGATGACCGTCGCCGCCGCGAAGATCCGCTGCCGGATCACACGCTGCGCGGTCACGAGACCCTGCATGGAGAGCCCGAGGGAGGCGATCCCCACGCGCCGTCCCGCGAAGGAGATCGGGGTGGTGTATTCGATGAGCCGCCGCCCGTCGCGCACCACCTCGTCCGCCCGCGTGTCGCCGAACGTTCCCAGCGGAAGCAGGGGTGGAACGGGACGGTACGGTTTCCCTCTCTCCGCCACCCGGTCGTGGGCCGCCACGATGTCGGAGGCGTCCCGGATGGCGACGAAGGCGATGTCCCGGTCGCTCGCCCGGGTTTCCGAGACCAGCCGGTCGAGCCCCAGCGGATCGTTCAACAGCAGGAAATGTCCCGCGGAGAGGGCCACCACGCGGGAAATGGCGGCCCCACGCAGAAGCAGGTCGCGGCGCAGGGTGGACTGGGTCACCCCCGTGACCACCCAGGTCACGGTGGCGATCAGGAGGAAGACGAGGGGGAGCAGGAACCCGAACAGTTTCAGGCGAAGGCCCATCCCGACCCGCCGTTCGATTCCCCCCGGTCCGGTCTCTTTTTTCTCGGCATCCATGGTAATTCTATATTATACGAGGAACGATCCGTGGGTTGTGTTTCATCTCGGCGTGATTGAATAAAAAGGGGCGCGGGGCGGTCTTACCCGCGACGACATGGATGGAGGTGGCGCATGACGATTTCGAGATCGGTTTTCAGGGGCCTGCTGGCGGGGGGGGCGATTGTCGCCGCGATCGGATTTTCGGAGCCCGCCCGGGCGGGGGTGAACGTCAGCATCAACCTGGGGCCGCCGCCGATCGTGGTGTCCGCGCCCCCGGAGGTCGTGATGATCCCGGGGTCCCAGGTCCACTTCGTACCGGACCCCGGCATCGACGTGTTCTTCTACAGCGGGTACTGGTGGTCGCCGCGCGGTGAGCGGTGGTACCGTGCGCGGGCGTATAACGGCCCGTGGGGGGTGATCGAGCGGCGTCGGGTGCCCCGGGCGGTGATCTACGTGCCGCGGGACTACAGGATGCGGTACGAGCGGGAGCGGCATGTCCCGTACGGTCAATGGAAGAAGGATCGCAGCCGTTGGGACCGGGAGAACCGGAAGTCGCACAAGCGGTGGGAGAAGGAGCGCGAGAAGGAGTGGAAGCGGGGCGAAAAGGAACAGGGGAAGGACGACAGGCACGGCGACCGCGGTGACGACCGGGGTGACGACCGCGGCGGCGACCGCGGCGGCGGGCACGGCAAGCACGGCCGGTAGCACGACAACCAAACGGGAGGTGCCGGCGGAGTCGCCGCAGGAGGGGGGGCGCAGTGGGACCGGCCCCCCGCCCTCCGAGGCGACGCAGCCGAAGGGTGAGTCCCGGAGCCTGAGTACACAACGGTTATGCGCTCAAGCGAGGCGCGCGAGGGCCTCGTTCGAGACGAACCAGTACCGTTCCGGGAGGCGCAGGAGATCCCCCTCCCGGAGCAGCACGCCGGATCCGATCAGGGTTTCCACGGCCTCCCGCACCTCGTCGGGCGGGGGGCCGTTCTTTCGTTCGATGGAGGGCGGGGACACCCCTTCCGACATTCGCAACCCGAAGATAAGCGACTCCTTCCACGCATCTTCCCGGCCGCAGGTGTGGACCGGTCCCCACGCCAGGCGCCCTTTTTCGAGCGCACGAGTGTAATCGGGCAAGGAGGGCGGGTTCGCCGTCCGAAGCCCGATGGGAGCCGCTTCGCCTGGAAACAGCAGCCCGTGGGCCGAGGGACCGAGCCCGAGGTACCCGTCCCGGCGCCAATATTTCAGGTTGTGGCGGCACTCCTTCCCCGGCCGGGCGAAGTTGGAGATCTCGTAGTGGTGGTACCCCGCGGACTTCAAGGTTTCCCGCGTCGCCGTGTACATCCGGGCGACGGTGTCGTCGTCGGGCAGGGCGATCTCGCCGCGGCCGATCGCCCCGTGGATCGGCGTCCCGGGCTCCGGCGTCAGCGCGTAGGCCGACACGTGGTCGGGCAGGAACGTCACGGCGCGGTCGAGGTCCTCTCGCCAATCCGCCTCGCTCTGGCCGGGGTTTCCGAAGATGAGGTCGATCCCCACGGAGGAGAACCCCGCCCTGCGCGCCCCCCGGTACGCAGCGCGGACGTCCTCCACGGAGTGGATCCGTCCGAGGGCGGAAAGGGTTTCCGGCCGGAACGACTGGACCCCGAGGCTCACGCGGTTGAAGCCGCCCTCCCGCAGCCGCGCGAAATCGTCGCCGGTCACCGTCCCCGGGTTCGCCTCCGTCGTGATCTCGGCATCTTCCGCCACGGGGAATCGGGACCGGACCGCGGCGAGGAGCCGGTTGAGCCGCTCCGGCCCGAGGACCGTCGGTGTCCCGCCGCCGAAGTAGACGGTGTCCGTCGGGACCTCCGACTCCCCGGGGTACGAACTCAGCAGGAGATCCATCTCCCGCTCCACGAGCGCGGGGAACCCGTCCCTGACCTCTTCGCCGGCGACGGAGTAGAAGTCGCAATACCCGCACTTGCGGACGCAGAACGGAACGTGAACGTAGACCCCCCGCATGGGCGCCATTCTCCCCCAACGGCGATCAACCGGCAACGCCCGCAACGGGAGGGTCCGGCGGAGTCGCCGCAGGAGGGGGGGCGCAGTGAGGTAAAGCGCAGCCGTGCAGGTTCACCGCACGGCGAGCCACGAACGGAGCCCCGCCCTCCGAGGCGACGAAGCCAAAAGGATCGCTCTTTGCGGAGAAGCGTCGATATTGCGGGCGTTGCTGGCCTTGACACGCCCCCTGAAGCGAATCATCATTCAGTCTCGCGTTCCGTCCGACACCGACCCGACAGGAGGTAGGAACCGATGTTTCCGAAAATCCGCAAGGTGGCCGTGCTCGGAGCCGGCGTGATGGGTTCCGGGATCGCGGCGCACCTGGCCAACGCCGGGATCTCCTGCCTGATGCTCGACATCGTCCCGCCGACGCTCTCCGACGACGAGAAGAAGAAGGGAGTGACGACGAAGAGCCCCGCTTTCCGGAACCGCTTCGCCCTGAAAGGGCTGGAGGCGATCCGGAAGAGCCGTCCATCCCCGATCTATTCGCTGAAGGACCTGGCTCGGATCGAGATCGGGAATTTCGACGACGACTTCGCGAAGATCGCGGAGTGCGACTGGATCGTCGAGGTGGTGGTCGAGAACCTGGCGATCAAGCGGGCGCTCTACGCGAAGATCGAGGCGATCTGGAAACCGGGGATCGTCGTCTCCTCGAACACCTCGGGGATCTCGATCGCGCAGATGATGGAAGGGCGCGCGAAGGAGTTCCGCCGCCACTTCCTCGTCACGCATTTCTTCAACCCCGTCCGGTACATGAAGCTGCTTGAGATGGTCGCCGGGAAAGACACCTCCCCCGAGATCCTCGCGGGGATGGCCTCCTTCGGCGAGCGGGTCCTCGGGAAGGGGATCGTCTACGGGAAGGACACCCCGAATTTCGTCGGGAACCGGGTCGGCGTCTTCGCGATGATGCACGCGATGCACGCGATGATCGAGGACGGGCTGACCATCGAGGAGGTCGACAAGGTCCTCGGGCCCGCGATGGGGCGCCCCAAATCGGCCGCCTTCGGCACCGCCGATCTCGTGGGGCTCGACACGCTCCTCCACGTCTCCGACAACGTGTACGCGAATCTCAAGGACGATCCCGACCGCGAGCGGTTCCTTCCGCCCCCCTTCGTGAAGGAGATGGCGAAGCGCGGCTTGCTGGGCCGCAAGACCGGCGCCGGTTTCTTCAAGATGGAGGGAAAGGGGGACACGAAGCGGAAGTATGTCCTCGACTACAACGCCCTCGACTACCGTCCGGCGGAGAAGGTCTCCTTCCCGTCCCTCGACGCGGCGAAGGGCGAGGAGGAGGCGGGGGCGCGGATCCGGAAAGTGATCTCCGGGGACGACAAGGCGGCGAAGTACGCCTGGAAGGTGCTCTCCGAGACGCTGCTCTACTCCGCGAAGCGGATCCCGGAGATCGCGGACGACGTCTACAACGTCGACAACGCGATGAAGTGGGGGTTCAACTGGAGCCTCGGCCCCTTCGAGACGTGGGACGCGATCGGGGTCGCGGAATCGGTCGCACGGATGAAGGCCGAGGGGAAGACGATCCCGGCGAACGTCGGGAAGATGCTCTCTTCGGGGGTGTCCTCCTTCTATCGCCGCCGGAAGGGTGTGCTGGAGTTTTTCGATTTCGCCTCCGGAGGATATGTGCCTGCCCCTCTTTCCCCGAACATCATTCTTCTCCCTTCGCTTGCGGAGCGGAAGAAGGAGATCCGGCGGAACGCGGGCGCGTCGCTCTATGACCTCGGCGACGACGTGCTGTGCGTGGAGTTCCACACGAAGATGAATACCATCGACGCCGACATCGCTTCCATGCTGATGGAGGGCGTCGATCTCGCCGAGAAGGAGTTCGCGGGCCTGGTCATCGCGAACCACGCCGAGCATTTCTGCGCCGGGGCGAACCTGATGCTCGTCTTCCTCGAGGCGCAGAACAAGCGGTTCGACAACATCGAGACGATGGTCAAGGGGTTCCAGGACGCGTGCATGCGGCTACGGTACTCTTCGGTCCCGGCCGTGGCGGCCCCCGCCGGGATGGCGCTGGGCGGCGGGTGCGAGATGTGCCTTGCCGCCGACCGGATCCGCGCGGCGGCCGAGACGTACATGGGGCTGGTCGAGGTGGGCGTGGGGCTGTTGCCCGCCGGCGGGGGGTTGAAGGAGATGGCGATCCGCCACCTCGAGGGGATCCCGGAAGGGGTCGCCGCGGACCCGCTCCCGTTCTTGCGCAAGGCGTTCGAGACGGTCGGGATGGCGAAGGTCTCCACGTCGGCGAAGGAGGCCCGCGAGCTCGGCTTCCTGCGGGCCACGGACCGGATCACCCTCCAGCGCGACTTCCTGATCCGGGACGCGAAGAACTCGGTGCTCGCGATGAACCGGGAGGGGTACGAGATGCCGGAGGCGCGCAGCGTCGCGCTGCCCGGGCGGTCGGCCTTCCCGGCGTTCGCCTACGGGCTCTACACGATGAAGGCGGCGGGGCAGATCAGCGAGTTCGACGAGAAGGTCGGCCGGAAGATCGCCTCCGTCCTGACGGGCGGCGACGTCCCGCCGGGGACGAAGCGGACCGAGCAGGAGCTGCTCGACATGGAGCGCGAGGCGTTCCTGTCGCTGTGCGGCGAGGAGAAGACCCAGGCGCGCATCCAGTTCATGCTGATGAAGGGCAAGCCGCTGCGGAACTGAGCCGAGGGCACACCGCCCGCTCACGTGGAAGCGCACGACGCAGGGGGGGGCGATGCTGGGTGTAGCCGGGGAGGCGGGTGTTTCAGTTCCTCCATCCGGCGTGGCACCGAGAGCGTCGATGCGCCACGCCGGCAAGGCGCGCGACTGAGACGTACTGGGGAGTACGGCGCAAGGAGCGCAACGCAGCCGGAGCGGATGCAGCGGGGCTCGAATGCAGGCGGATGGTGGAATTGAAACACTAGGTCGGATGCGAGCGGGGAGCCCCCTGCGGAGAAGCGGAATAATCAGCGGGCGCCACCATTGATTGCGAGGGGGGGGATACGACGATGGCGAAGGCATACATCATCGCGTCGGTTCGCACGGCGGTGGGCAAGGCGTACAAGGGAAGCCTGAAGGACACCCGCCCGGACGACCTCGGCGCGGCGGCGATTCGAGCGGCGCTGGACCGCGTGCCGAACCTCGACCCGGCGCGCATCGACGACGTGATCATGGGATGCGCGATGCCCGAGGGGGAGCAGGGGATGAACGTCGCCCGCATCTGCGCCCTGAAGGCGGGGGTGCCGGACAGCGTCCCCGCGATGACGGTCAACCGGTTCTGCTCCTCGGGGCTGCAGTCGATCGCGATCGCGGCGGAACGGATCCTCGCGCGGTTCGCCGACGTGGTCGTGGCCGGCGGCGCCGAGTCGATGACGATGGTCCCGATGGGCGGCAACAAGCCTTCCTTCAACCCGGAACTGATCGAACACCGCCCGGAGGTCTTCCTGCCGATGGGG
>Ga0210044_10009977_pt1 | contig 11433 bp, 12 predicted proteins | sample CryGey13umfilter_2_FD_183959 | JGI IMG/M metagenome (GOLD analysis project Ga0210044, IMG submission 183959) | Groundwater microbial communities from aquifer in Utah, USA - Crystal Geyser 4/9/14 3 um filter (SPAdes) (version 2) | ecosystem: Environmental > Aquatic > Deep subsurface >...
GCCTTTCTCTGGATGCCTGGAGGCCTCCACCGCGTGAATATAAAGATGATTGGCCAGGGGATGATCGGGGTTGTGCTTCAGCGCCGCCAGGAGAACCTGCAAAATTTCCGGCGTCCAGGGTTTCGCCTCTTTCTGCCGGGTCCACAAATCCCAGGGATGCAGGTCCATCAGGGCTTCGGCCAGCAGGGCCAGCACATCGGCGTCCTTTGGAAACTCAAGGGCCGCGGCACGCATGGCGTCGGCATAGGCTTCATCCAGCGCCGTGCGGTCTGTTGCCGGTTCGGGGGCATAGCGTTTCTCAAGCGCCCGGATCAACGTCTGCTCTTTAAGCGTCACGGACCCGGCCAGATTGCTGGCTTTCACGACCGCCTGCCAGGCTTCGGCAACGGCGGAATCTTCCATGCCGGCGTTGATGTTGGGCCCGAGAACAAGCGCCCACCCCCAGTAACACAGGGCGCATTGGGGATCGAGCCGGACCGCCTCCTGAAACGAGCGCGCCGCCTCGGCATGGTTGAAGGCGAAGGACAAAACCATGCCCTGATCGAAATAACGCCGCGCCAGGGAATTCTCTGTGGCGACGGAAAAGTGATAGTTGCCCATCCCGGAAAAAAGCGGGGCGGAAGCCGTTGCCTCCTCCGCCCTGACAGGCGCGGCGTAACTCAGGATCATTGCCAGAATCAGGCTAAATCTGGCGAGATTCACCGGGACCTGCATGGGGGATCTCCTTTGCCATTCGCTTACGGGATTGTCCGGGAAAACGGCTGTGCGCCGCGGAAACTGCAAACTTTGATTTTAAAGTTTAATAGGATATTCGGCAACAGCGCAACTGCAAAAGCGAAAAATAGCAGTCCACTGCTTTTAAAGGAGTTGAGCGATTGCGGCGAGAGGTAAAACTTTGCCCTGGAGGGGATGGATGAATTCAAACACCCGGCAGAGAATTTTCTCTGCCGGGAGATACCCGTTTATCTGGGGATTACTTTCGTCGCCTGCGGACCCTTCTGACCCTGGACAATCTCGAACTCCACCTGCTGTCCCTCTCTCAGCGTTTTAAAGCCATCCGACTGAATTTCCGAAAAATGGACGAAACAATCGCTGCCATCTTCGGTCTCTAAAAAGCCATACCCTTTACTTTCGTTAAACCATTTTACCGTTCCACGAGCCATGCTTGAAACACTCCTCTTAAACTAGGGAATGGCTTCACAAGTTGTTGCAAATTGAGCCTTCCCGATTGCAAAAAACGCCGCTGGTTTTTCCAGAGCCTGGTATATCGAGGGTGGATCGGGACAAAAAAAAACCATCCAAAGAAGGAGGATGGCCGCATAAACGTTTATTTTTCCCTGTCTCAATTCACGGCTACGGATGTTCCCGCCGCCGCGTTATGCGTCAACCCACCGATATGGAGCTGATAATTTCACGGAACCTTTTTGTTGTCAAGTTTATTTGCTAGAGGAAAGAGGCCGGTTTCCCATATTACCCCGATCGGGAATGCGCGCAAAAAAGACGGTGTTTTTGCGCATGTTTTTTATCAACCCGCCGTGATTGCCATTACAATATCTCCCCCGGAGATTATCAACCAACCCCCTATATTACTTCTTTTACGGAGGACACCATGAGCAAAAAGCAATTCAAGGTTGAGGTGATCAAGGAAGGCGCACTGGGAACCCTTTTTCTCGGAGCCAGTAAACTGCCCATAGATAAACTGGAGGAAACGCTGAATGATTACGGACAGGAAGGCTGGGATCTGGAGTTCATGGTGATCGAAAGCCACCGCTTCCTGCTGTTCTGGACGCGGGAAGCGGCGATCATCACTCTGTCCCGCGCCATCGCCTGAGCTCAGGGTCCCCCCGGAGACAGAGCGATTGAGGAACATCCTTATAATCGGCGGCCAATGCCGCTTTTGTTGCCGCAAGCGGCTATTCATGGACGAAAATAATACGTGGCCGGGGATATCACGGATTGAAAAAAGTTATTTCTTTTGTGTCATGTCCACTTTGCCGTCGAAGTTTCGGTCCAGCTCCACCCGGGCCAGTTTCCCGGAAGCATTAAAATGCTCCCAGCGGTCGGCCCTGCCGTCCTGGTTGGTGTCGTACTCCACCCGGACCAGTTTTTTTGCGGCATCGAAGTATTGCCACTGGTCGGGTTTGCCGTCGCCTGTGGTATCGAACGCGGAATGCTCCAGAATTTCGCCGGATAAAAACACGCTCCACTGATCCACCTTACCGTTGTCATCGGCGTCTCTTTCCACCCGGATCAGTTTTTCCTCATCGTTGTAAAACTGCCAGGTATCCGTTTTCCCGTTCTGGTTTTGGTCGATCTCCACTTTTGCCAGTTTCTCATTGCTCCCGTATAGCTCTTTCCAATCGATCACATCGTTGAACTGGCTCGATTTTTCCACCCGCGTCAGCGCTCCCGTATCGGAATAAATCTGAAAATGATCCATTTTCCCGTCGCCGTTGCGGTCGAACTCCACCCGGACCACCTTTTTACCGGCGCCATAAAAATCGATCTGATCCACTTTGCCGTCCGCATTGGCATCGTGTTCAATTTTTTCGACCTCTCCATTTGCCGAAACGTGCTGCCACTGATCTATTTTGCCGTCAAAATTCGAATCGATCTCGTTGACTTCCGCCCAGCCCGGAGAAACGAGCATCAGAAAATAAAAAACTACAAAACCAGCCATGCGCCTGTTTGATCCTGAATTTGTTTTTCTAATTTTTGGCATTGCGAAACCCTGAAGTTGGTTGACGTGTTTTTCACCCATGTTCTAAAAACTCATTCCTGCAATTGAAACTTGAAAGGCAAAATTATTTCCAAAAAAGGTTGGCCAATTTCATCGGGCAAGCCGGGAAAAGGAGCCGCCCGCTTCACCGCCGCAATGGTTTCCTGGTCCAGTTCGGGATAATCGGTTTTAGACACGAGGGCAATATTTTTTACCTCGCCATTTTTCATGACGGTAAACCGGATCGTCACTTTCCCTTCCTGCCCGGATTCTCTCGCCGCTTCGGGATACTGTTTGGCGGCGGCGATCTCCCCTTGCAGCTTTTGCAGATAATTTCTCAATACTCCCCCATCGACAATTTCCTCCGCCGCACGCGGAGCCGGCAGGTTTGCCGCCACGGCGGCTCGGGCTGTATAAATTTTATCCATATTATTCGACGGGACGCCGGACTCCAGATCAGGAGTCAGCGGATTGATCCGCAGGAAATCCTCGGAACCGAAGTCTGGCCGCCTTGCCACTTTATAATTCGCCGGATTTTTCTGCCCTGCAACTAAAACGTTGGATGTTCCAATCTTTTGCGCATTGGGAAGGCCGGTCGCCAGGGACCTTGAGCTTGCGCGAATTTGCTGAGTCGTTTTCATGGCCTGGGCTGAAACAGCGCCGCCGGCCACGGGTTTGGGATTGGCAAACGAGGGAGCAAAACCGGCGGCGCTTTTATAGACACGGGCCTGTTTTCCTAACACTGCGGGGAACCCGGCCGCGCTTTGCACCGGCCCTGGCAGGGGTGAGGCGTCTGCCGGCTTTATGGCGCTCACCCGGGAGGCCGCAACCTTGAAGGCAGGGCTTTGCTCGATCTTCAGTGGTTCGATCTGATGCAGGCTCGGGAGTAACACAGGCACGGCAACGTTGGCCTTGACCTGTTGAACCATTTTCTCTACGGGTTTTATATTTTGCGGCTCCATCTTTACCGGCTCCTGAATTTTATGGGACACAGGTTCCAGCGCGATTTCCTTGGGCTCGATTTTTGCCGCGGAATAGGAAGACCGCGGTTTCCGCAAAATTTCGGGAGCCACTTCCCTGGGTTTTTCATCTTGTAGTTGCTTGATCGCGGATTTTTTTTCAGGTTGCGGTTCTCTTTTAACCATTGCGATTTTGAACTTCTGGGGGACGGGCCGGGGCTCGGGTTTTTTCTGTGAAAGAAGGTTTCCCGACAGCAGAACAAAAATAAAGTGCATTAAGAACGATCCAACGAGCGCGCAGGCGATCGGCGCTTCAGCAATAGATGACCACTGGATTCTTTTTGCCATGACGCATCCTCTAATTTCCGGGTTCCGTGGCTAATATAAAATCCATCGCCCCCGCCTGTTTTGCTATATCCATGATCTCCCCCACCTCGGCAAAAACGATTTCCCTGTCGCCTTCGATGGTCACCACCTTATTTTCGCGGTCCTGCAATACCGCGCTTAATTTCTCCAGCAAATCCCTCAGGTGGATGTCCTGGCGATCCAATTGCAGTTGATGGTTGCGGCTCACACTGACGACAATATTTTTTTCTTCGCTTTTGCTGGAGGATTCCGCCTGCGGCAGGCTGATCGCGTTGCCCTGCTTGATGGCGGTGGAAGTCAGCAAAAAGAAAATCAGCAATAGAAATACGATATTGATCATGGGCGCGAGGTCGAGCTGGAAAAGCTCTTTCTCCTGTGAATCCTTCCGCAACTTGATCATCTGCTTATCCTATATGGTGGATGAAAAAATTCCCATTCGCCTAGCGAATGATGGAAAAACTTTCCGCACCCGCTTTTTTAGCCAAATCCAGAACCCGGACAAATGTGTCGTATGGGACTTGATTGTGTATGTCCACCACCAGGCTCCTGTCCTTTCCATGAACCCACTTGCTTTTAAGTTCCCGGCCAATCCCGTCGAGCTCAAGAACCTGCCCTTCCAGGCGGAGCGAACCGTCCTGATTGACGGTCAAAGTCAAAGGCCGTTCCGGAGTTTCAACGCCTGCGCTTTCTCCCGGCAGATGGATATCGATCCCCTGCCCCGGCACGGAGAACGTCAGCATGAAAAAAATCAGCAACAGGAAGACCACGTCGATCAGAGGCGTGATATCCAGCCGGTAACTTTTTTTCCTTTTTTTAATCAGTTCCACTTTGCGCCGCCCGATAGATTCATTTTACAGATTACAGCCGTGACTTCACGCCTCAATCAAGTCGCCTTTCCAATCGTCCTGTAGTTTATCCGCCGCCTCTTTTTCATCGCAAAAGTGATGGATCAGCAGACGCCCGCATTTTTCCAGATGAAACGCAAGGCTCTCCGTCCGGCGGTTGAAAAAGTGCAGCATGACCATGGTGGGAATCGCGACGGACAATCCCGCGGCGGTGGTGAGCAGCGCTTCCCAGATACCCCCCGCCAGCAGGCTCGGGTCCACAATCCCTTTATGCCCGGCCACTTTATTGAACGCCTGAACCATGCCGATCACGGTGCCCAATAGCCCGAGGAGCGGCGTGATGCTGGCGATCACCTCCAGTCCGCGGATGTATTTATTATTCTTATTGACTTCCTCCTGCCCCACCTCGGACAAGGTTTCTTCCATTTGCCACCGGGGCAGATGCCTCAACCGCAGGCCTTCGCCGATCATCCGCTTTATAGAATCCCTGGAATCTTGATGATCGCTCAGCTCCTCCACGGGACCGCCGTTTTGCAACGATTCTCTAAAATGCTTCAGGGTTTTTTCCGGGTCCTCCTGGGTCGTGCGCATGAAATACAACCGTTCGATGACGATCGCCAGGGCAATGACAGAACAGGCCAGGATGGGAATCATGATGAATCCCCCCTTGCCGATCAAACTGAAGGCAGACTGAATAAAGTCGAACATTTTTTCACTCCTTACTTTTTTATTTTTCAGCTTTGCTTAGAAATTTTCAGTCATAAAATAAAATTGGGGCCGGGTCGCAAAAATTATTTACAATGATTTCCCCCCCTGAAATAACAAGATCCGGATATTCCAGAAGTTTGAAATTATGCCTGGGGTCCCCTTTGACCGCGATAATGTCAGCAGGCGCGCCAGGTTGAAGGGTGCCGAGGAGCGGCAAACCCAGATGCTGACCCGCATTCGATGTCGCGGCATGCAAGGCATCCATCGATTCCATTTTTGCCATTTGCGTCATATGGATTAGCTCTTGCGCATCGATCCCCCAGGGAATATCCGGGTGGGCAATTTCCGCGCCGTACAAAAACTCACCCCCTAATAATTGCCAGGCGGCGGAGTTCTGTGCGACACCCTGGCATTTTGATAACGTGTCCAATGTCGTGACAATTTTCACTTTCTTTGCCACCGCTTGTTTCAGAAGCGCTTCCGGGATCGCGTCACAGGGTACGTGCGCCCATTCATCGACATCCGAATTTATAGCCAGTTGCACTCCTTTTTCTTCTGCAACATGTGCAGTCACCTTGCGGTTATTTTTATGCGCTTCATCCACAATGGCTTTTATAATCGGTTCCGGCAGCAGGGGCCAGTTTTGTTTTAAGTGTAAATCCTTGTGTGCGGGCGGGCGATGAAGATTCCCATGTTCTGCCGGCGGATTATGATTTCCATGACCATGTGAAGAGAACCAGGGAGCACCCGCTTCTCCTCCGGGTTCCAGGGCAATCTTGATGATGACAGCTCCCCCGCTTACAAGATCGCGAACAGTCTTTCGGGCTTCTTCGACGGAGGAAACCGCGATTGCGATATTTGACGATCCCAGGTTTGGGATGGGATACCCCCCGGGCGCAGTGATGATCGGTCCGGAAGTCAACACCCGCAGACTGCCTTTGCCGCCGTAGGGCTTGTGAACGGGGCCGCCTAAATCTCGAACTGTCGTGATTCCATGCTTGAGGACGGTTTCAGCCGGCACATTCTGAAAGGAAAGATGAGCGTGCAGTTCAATAAAACCAGGCAATACCGTTGCATCGCCCAAGTCAATCACCTTCACATTTTCGAGCTGTATTGATTCACGGGAACCGACTCTTGCAACTTTTCCATCTTTCACCAATAGGGCGACATCTGTTCTGATGTTTTTGCCATCGAAAACGCGGGCCGCCTCAAGAAGAATGGCTCCGGGTTCTGTTTCCTCGGCCGCCGCAAAGGAAGGGATCAAAACGGTCAGGGCTAGAAACAGGGCGGGGCTGCATTTCCTGATTGATCCCCAAAATTTTCCTGATTTCATATATTTCATCATTTTCAGCTTTTTCTATGCAAACGAATCAACAAGCAAATATCAAGAAGACCGGGCCCCGTTTGGGTCTCGCAACCATCTCTGGAGGTCTTGGGAGTCTTTTTCTGGCATTGAGAAATAGAGCCCGGCCTCCTGATATTAAAAAATTGATAATTTTTCATTGGAAACGTCTAACTCTTTCTTCAACCGGCCCCGGCACAGAACGGCTTTCTGCCCGCTGTCTGAAAGTTCCGTCCAGGTGGCATACACCCTGCCTCCGGTTCCCGGAAACAGCAGGGGATAGGAAACGCTGTCACCCAGAAAAGGAATCTTTTCAGGCGCAGAAGGCTTGCCGGTTTCCGAAATCTTCATGAGCCAGGGGCGGATGTTTCCCCAGCCGTCATCGACGTTGGGCTCCCGGCCCTGAAAAATGACCCAGGCCTCATTGGCGATCATCTCGATGTCCGGGTGGTTGGCGTCGAGCACGTCTCCCTGAACCTCGCCAAGATATTGAAAGCTCTTCCCCGCATCGGGCGAGACCGCCGCGCGCAAAGCGGCCTTGTTTTCCGCGCCGCTGTACCAGACCACCAATAACCGGCCGTTGACGTATCCCATCGCCGGCCCCGAGTGCGCACACCCGTTGATCTTCCAGCCCTGCTCTGTCACGCGGACCTTTTCAGACCACGTTTCCCCTTTGTCTTTGGAGGTCGAAACGACCACGACACGATTGTTGTCTTCATAAACATGCCGCCAGGAAACAAACACCCTGCCGGAATCGTCGAACGCGATGGCCGGGCGGCAGCAGGGGCAGATGGCCCCGGAAATTTTTACACTTTTGCCAAAGGACTCGCCGCGGTCGGTCGATTTGGCGATATAAAGCGAACCGGTTCCAGCCGGGTTGGTTTCCTTGTCGCGGCCATCCAGCCAGGCCGCATAAATCGTTCCGTCCGGCGCCACTTCCATGGCTTGAAAGGAATGGTAGCCTTCGCCGCGGTCGTCATTCACCGTTACCGCCGGCGTGAAACTGCGGCCAAAATTCAGGGAGCGGGCGAACTTGAGGTCATTGCCCCCCTGCCAGAACGCATACATTTCAATCCCCGGCCCTTTTCTCAGCAAAGGCCCGTTTTCGCCGTGGGCGCTGACTTCCCCCGCGACTTCGTTGATCGCATACGGCCTGGAAAAGGTGTCGCCCATCGTGTGCGAGCTCAGATAAAACAGATCCTGCCCGCCCTTCTCTTTATGCGCCGCATAAATAAAACTCATGCCCTCGGAGGTTTTCAACGAAAGCTGAAGTCCGTTGCCTTGCCCCACAACGCGCGGCTGGCTTTCCCAACTCGCCAGGCTTTCCCCGGTTGCCGGATTGGATTGCGCGCCTCCTCCCGCTTTACCGGGAAGAGGCGGGTTCAATCCAGAACCGGCACAGGAAATTGAGAAAAACAGCAGGAACAGGCTGACGCATAAACTGATATTGCGGGTAAGGTGCACGGCTGTTTTTCTCCCCATCCATTCGCTGCAAAAGGTTGACAAAATTTTCTTTCCTTATCTTATGAGACTAGAACCTGACGGTGACCCCGCCGAAAAATCGCCGCCCGTCGCCGCCATAAAAAAGCGCCGAAGCAGGGGTCGCGGTGACCGCCGTGGAAAAATTGGAAACGTACTCGGTGTCGAACAGGTTGCGCCCGGTGGCAAACAGGCTGACGTTCTTATTGACCTCGTAGCCGGCGCCAACACCCATCAACGCATAACCGGGCGCGGTAAACGTGTTGGTGAAATCCACATCGGCCTCACTGACCACATCCGCATTCACGGCGGCATACCAATGGTCCCGGTGGTCGTAGCGCAGTTCCGTGCGGTACACATGCGGAGGCACGCCGGGAATCGAGTTGTCGCCGAATTGCGCGTCGCCGTCGAAATGAAAATCGCTGTAGGTGTAGACATTGTTCCACTTCAGACGATCCCCGCCGGAGATCAGGTTTTTGGCCAGTTCAATTCCCAGACCCGCTTCCACGCCCTGATGAATCGTATCCTCGGCGTTAAACACGGTAGACGGAATGCCGCCGCCGGTCGTGAACTTTAACAGTTCGTCATCCAGCCAGGCGCGGTAATAGATCAATTCCCAATCGACAATCCCCTTTTGCCCGCGCGTGCCGATTTCAAAAGTCCAGGCTTTCTGCGCGTGCAGATCGATAAAGCCCGCCGTGCCCCCCTGAGTCAGATCGCTGAAATCGGGCGGCTCGAAACTTTTCGTGATATTGGCGAACAACTGCACGGCCTGGGAATGGTCGTACAGGACGCCCACTCTGGGGTTGAACGATTCGTAGGTATCGCCGTCGGTTTCGCTGGGCGTCAGCTTGTTGTCCACATCGCGGCGCGCCCAGACCACCTGCCCCCCGGCGATCAACGCCAACTGAGGCGTTACGAAAAACTGATTTTCTCCATACACCACGACGTTGTAGGCGGACTGGTCGGCATCGGCCGTCAAAGCGCCGCGCTGGCCGCCGCTGTTCACAAATACCGCCGCATCCGTCTCTCCCAGGTGAGTCGTCACGCCAATACGGAAGCGGTTCAAAAATGCGCCGATGTTATAACTCCCGGAGCCTTGCGCGAACACGCCGTAGTTGAAGCTGTCCTGATCGATGACGCCGACAAAACTGGTGATGGGATGAAACAGGGATTTACCGGCAAAAAATGCGCCGACATCGAGCAAATTTCCTCCGCCAAGATCAAAGGTGGTTTTATTGGCCACGCGGACGGAATCGATATCGCGGTGTTCATCATCCGTGATCACCGAGCTGCGCACGGCTTTCGGATCGGTGAGCGCGGAAGACAGGGTCACGGTTCCGGGCAATTCAAGATCGATGGTGTTCGCGGAAAAATAAAAACGGGTTTCAGCTTCCTGGGAGAGCTTGAGCCCGAAATTGGAATTGAGCTTGATGTTCTCCTGATTGGCATGGTCGCGAAATCCGTTGCTCTTCAACCCCGTGATGCTGACAAAAAGATCGGAATTTTCAAACACCCGGCCCGATTGAATATTTCCCCGGTAGGTGTCGTCGGACCCCGCCTCAAGGCGAAGCTGATCGCCCGGATGGCTCTGGCCGGTCTTGGAGATCATATTAAGAGAACCGCCAATGGAAGCGCCTCCGTATTGCAGGCCATTGCCGCCCTTAAAAACCTCGATCCGCTGCAAAGTGAGGTTATCTATTTCCTGAAAATCGCCGCTGCTGTCCGCCGAATTGAAGGGAACCCCGTCCTGAAACGTCGCCAGCCCTTTTTGATGAAAATCACGTTCAATACCGGAACCGCGGATCGAAATACGCACCTCCTCGGCAAAACGTTTGGTCGCGTAGACTCCGGGCACAAAGGAAAGCGTATCTTCAAAGTTCTGACTGAAATCATTCTCAAAGGCCTTGCTGTCGACCACCGCGGCCCCGCCGGGAGTGCGCTGGATGATTTTTGCCGCCTCCAGATTGCTGGGAACCGTCAACGTGCCTTTGGTGTTCTCGAAGGTTCCAATGGATGTCCCGGTAAATTCCTTTAGCTTCGCCTTTGGCGCTTCAATGAGAACTTCCGGCAACTTGATTGTTTTATTGTCCGCTTCATCCGCGAAAGCAAATGACATGAAAACCAAACTCAACAAGGCGCCAGTCACAAGCGCGCGGGAAAACACTTTCTCCTGAAAAATCATGGACGCACTCCTGCCTTTCTTTATTCCTGATCGATTCTTTTAGGGTTATTTTTTATGGAGTTGCCAAAAAAATTCACGCCTCAGACCTTGACTGCCAGCCCGGATCAGAAAAAAATTCCTGAAAGGGGGCAGCGCCTGCAAATCAAGGGAATTCCGCTCCAAGGAATGCGGAAAACCGCCTTTGATCAAAACAGGTACGGCTTTATGATTTTTTTGGAACTAAATTAACGAAAGGAAAGTCAGAGAGACTGCGGAGGGTGGTCCAACTGCAACAAAAGGGAAAACTGGTAACGCGGGAATAATTGGATAACGCTTTCGGCCTCATCGTTACCCTCTATAGAGGAAGATTCGGAAACAGAAAAATGGTTCTTGGAAAAACTGACCGCCGCGGGAATCGACGCCAGAGGCCCTCCGCCGCAATCCGGACCGAGAAAGAACTGATCCATCGTTTTATGCTTTGCGGCGTGCGGACAGGGAAGCCCCTTCTGGTGATGGTTCAGCGGACAGGCATGGCGCGCCTGTTCGCTTTCCAGCGCCGGGCTCTTCTTTTCCTTGTGATCCTTGTGATGAAAAGCAGACGCACCCGCGCCTGAAGTCCAGAACAGGACCGCCAAAAGGGCGCATAGGATGATCTTTACTGTGTCTCGCATGAAGTCGATTATATTCCAATGGTTCTTACATATTCAAGAGTTACTTTTCCATAAAGCCCATTTTCACCGGGGAATCTGCTTATGAGGGAGGCATGATTTCGGAGGGCGGAAAAGTTACCGGCTTGCCACTCCCGCAGTTCCCGCAAGGGGACGACATCCGGGCAGGCCGCACCCGCCTCC
>Ga0210044_10009980_pt1 | contig 11429 bp, 11 predicted proteins | sample CryGey13umfilter_2_FD_183959 | JGI IMG/M metagenome (GOLD analysis project Ga0210044, IMG submission 183959) | Groundwater microbial communities from aquifer in Utah, USA - Crystal Geyser 4/9/14 3 um filter (SPAdes) (version 2) | ecosystem: Environmental > Aquatic > Deep subsurface >...
CTAGTTATAAAGATGTGTACCGAGTTCGAATAGGAAGCATTCGTATTATCTTTCTAGACACGGGAAATCATACTGAGGTTTTAGAAATCAGCAGAAGGAGTGAGAAGACGTATAAAGATTTTTAGTCCCCCCCAAACAAAGTTGTCAAACCAACTCCAACCTCACTCACACAAGTAAAGAACCCCGTCCCAGAGGGACGGGGCATTCGCCAGCGTCCCTCTGGGACTAACCGGGGGTTCTTTTCTGTATAGGTGTCGCCCTCGGCGACCCATTTTTCAATGTTGCATTCATCCCCAGGGTGAAGAAATGCTGGGAGCATTTCTGCAAGACTTGTTGAGATATTTTGTGAGGTATCGAAACAAAATGTCCAACAAGTAGACAGCACCTGTAAGGTGAACCCTGGGGCATTCTGCAACAATTACAGTAAAACGAAAACACTATCATATATGATAGTGTTTTCGTTTTAGAAATTTAACCGCTTCTGGTTTCGTAATTAAGTTTGATGTGGAATCAAATAGCAAAACGTGGATTGTCGCGTTGCAACTCGCAATGCGGGTGGCTCAAAGTCCATTGACGAAATGTTTGGATCCTAACTTCAATTTATCTTAATTTGGAGTGGTTCCCTTATATGACGGTAAAAAATAACAACAGTATTGCCAATATGAATTCTTTCCACATAATCTCAGATACATATCTGTATTCCTTAATGATAAAAGAAAATACTAAATGTGTTTAGACATTACAAAAAATAATTTTGGCAAATATCCCCCTAAATCAACTGTAACTCAAAAACCTGTAGAATAATGTATAATTAACAATAGATTTGAACCAACGCCAGGGAGGGCGCTATGAGGAAAATGTTTGTCTTGATTGTCCTTGTCTGGTTGCTTATGGCTACGAATACCAGCGCTCTGACAATGGCAGAAGCACAGAAATGTGCTGATGAGTTACTTAGTTCCTACAACACCAAAAACTACCCTGCAAGATTGCTTTTGGTTGAAGCTATCACCAGTCGTACTTTTGGTGCTACATATCGATTAATGGGTGACTATGAAAAATATGAAGCCGTAGAGGCGACAAGGAAAGTACTACGAGAATCATTTGAAGAATCAACTGGAAAATACCAATATAGAGATCTTTCGATCAACGTTGTTGAAGCCAAAAAAAATGGTTTTCGTATCAAAGGAGATGTTTATATTGTCTCTCCAAAATATACTGGGTCAGTCTCGTTTATGGTACTCGTTAACTCTGAATGCAAAATTGAACAAGCTCGCATTGGCGAAATCTATGCCTTGGATGTAACCTTACGCGAGATGCTCAAGAGAGAAACCAGATGGAAAGATCTTTTGAGATAGAGAATGAAAGGGTCGGTGGTAACACCGACCCTTTTTCGTAAAAAATTTTCATTATTTTTGAAACATTGTTTAACCAACTCTATTTCGACACACGCGCTTGAAAATCATCAGTACAGTGCGCCCAATCTGGGACAAATACAGCAAACTAGAGTGAAAGTGACCGCGTGCCAGTTTGTATATACAAAACGGCCGGCCCCTAGTGGGGCCGGCCGTTTTACCAAATTCTTAACTGACAGAAACTTCCTTGGTTTTTTTAATTTCTTTCTTTACTCCATTGTTACTTCCCGCTCGAACACGCTTCTTTACTTCAAAATCAAGTTCATCCTTTTTCATATCTACTCGTACCGTACCACCACGAAGCATACCTTCATTTATCATCAGACTAGCTACTGGCGTTAGTATTTTACTTTGAATTACCCGTTTTAATGGTCTAGCACCAAATTTTGGATCGTATCCTTCCTTGGCCAAATAATCCATCACAGCGTCACTAACCGTTAGAGCAATCTCCTTTCGGCGCAACCGCTCCATTACATCTTTGATTTGCAAACCAACAATACTGCGAATGGTTTTCGGAGAAAGAAGATCAAAGACGACAATCTCATCCAAACGATTGAGAAATTCCGGTCGAAAGAATTGTTTCAAACTTTCCAACACTTTATCCTTAGCTTGACTGTACTGGGCTTCTGCTCCATGTTCAATCGCAAAACCAAAATTTGACATTCTATCAATGTGTTCGGCTCCAATATTTGAAGTCATGATAATGACGGTATTGCGAAAATTAACTTTTCTTCCTTTAGCATCAGTAAGATGTCCTGAATCAAGTACTTGCAACAAAATGTTGAATACCTCAGGATGAGCTTTTTCAATTTCATCCAGCAGAATAACCGAGTAAGGACGGTGTCGTACGCGTTCGGTAATATTGCCACTCTCCTCGTATCCCACATACCCGGGCGGTGAGCCAATAATTTTAGAAACTGAGTGTTTTTCCATAAATTCAGACATATCAACTCTAATCAGTGCCTCAGGATCATTAAACATAAATTCCGCCACCGCCCGGGATAATTCTGTTTTACCAACTCCAGTTGGACCAAGAAACAAAAATGAACCAATCGGTCGGTTGGGGTCAGCAATACCAGCTCGCGAACGCTTAATGGCGTTAGCAATTAATGAAATAGCTTGCTCTTGACCAATAACTCTTTTTTTCAATTCTTCTTCAATTCGGGAAAGTTTTTGTACTTCTGCTTCAAGCATGCGTGACACAGGAATTCCAGTCCAACGCGAAACCACCAAAGCAATATCTTCTTCAGTTACTTCCTCCTTAAGGAGTCGGCGACGATGCTGTAATTTTTTTAATCTTTTTAGCTTGGTCTCAAGATCTTTTTCCAAGGACGGAATAGTGTCGTAACGAATCTCGGCTGCTTTAGTTAAATCCGCTCTCGCTTCGGCACTGTCGGCTTCAAGACGGAGTTCCTCAAGTTCCTTCTTATCTTTTCCAATTTCACCCAAAGCTTCTTTTTCATTGTTCCATTTTGTTTCTAAAGCAGAAGTCATTTCACGCAACTCACCAATTTCGTAAGCAATTTCTTTGAGTCTATCCTTAATATGTTTTTTCTGTTCTGATGTTTCTTTTTCCTTTTTTAAGGCCTCTCTTTCAATTTCTAAACGTCTGACACGATGATCAGCATCTACCAATTCTTCTGGTTTATTTTCTAATGAAATCCGTAAAGCAGCAGCCGCTTCATCAATCAAGTCCACAGCTTTATCAGGCAAAAATCTATCAGTGATATAACGAGCTGACAAATTAACAGCTGCCACTATAGCATCATCGGTGATTCTAACTCCATGAAATAATTCGTATTTTTCTGCGATACCACGCAAGATGGCAATAGTATCATCTTGACTTGGTTCGTTCACAAAGACTGGCTGAAAACGTCGCGTCAAGGCGGGATCTCGTTCAATGTGTTTTTGGTATTCTTTCAAAGTCGTTGCCCCGATTACCCGCATTTCACCGCGGGCCAAAGCTGGTTTCAGCATGTTGGAAGCATCCATTGAACCTTCAGCTTGTCCTGCTCCAACAATGGTGTGAAGTTCGTCAATAAAAAGAATTATCTGTCCTTGAGAACTTTCTATTTCTTTCATTACATTTTTTAATCGTTCTTCAAATTCACCACGAAACTTTGTTCCTGCCACCAGAAGACCGAGGTCTAATGAAAGAATTTCTTTACCCTTTATGGATTCCGGTACCTGTCCTTGGGAAATTTGTTGAGCAAGTCCTTCGGCAATAGCCGTTTTACCAACCCCGGCTTCTCCAATCAAAACTGGATTGTTTTTGGTCCGACGTGAGAGAATTTGAATAACCCGTTGCACTTCAGTGTCACGTCCAATTACTGGATCTAGTTTATTATCCTTTGCCAGCTTTGTTAAATTACGAGTATATTTGCCTAACGCTCGAAATTTTTTTGGTTGTTCGGCATCGGTTACATGATGTTCACGAATTTCCTTAATCACCCCAAGCACACGATTCTTATCCAATCCCACTCGTAAAATCATTTCGGCTGCTGGTCCAGGGTGCTCTAGTACAGCCACAAATAAATGTTCTACCCCCACATAAGAATCACCTAGTTGTTCAGCTAAATGTCCAGAATATTCTAATACTTTAGCTAATTCTGGCGTCAAATAAAGTTGGTATGATTGTGAAATATCAGAAGAAGACTCTGGATCTTCAAGAGCGTCAAGTAATAAATCCGTAAAAGCGATAATATCAATGTCTAATTTATCCAACACTGAAATCACCATGCTTTCATCTTGCATGGAGAGCGAGGTTAACAAATGAATTGGACTGACATGGTTTTGACCACGCTCAATCGCAAGTTCATGAGCTTTACGAATGGCTTCCTTGGCCTTGGTAGTAAAATTTTGAAAATTTGGCATATTATGTTTGTCTTAAATGTCTTTTAGCTTGATTTCAGATGGGTAATGATCTACCTTAAACAGAAAAGCTGACGGCTACTAACTGACTACTCTATAATGCAATATAAAAATATCATTGTCAAAAAATAACTACCGAATTCCTACATTGTCTAGGTGTTTAATCAAAATGGCTACAGTTTTATCAATTTCCTTTTTTGTGTTTGTTTCACCTAAAGTGAAACGCAAGGTACTCGTGGCGCGACCTACCTCACCAGAAATCTCCATCACGACGGCACTTTTTCCTCCGCCAGCACTACTGCAAGCACTCTTGGTACTAATCGCCACACCATGAGTGTCAAATACCACCACCGCAAATTCGCTATCCAAACCCAGAATTGAAAGGTTAACATTATTAGCAACCCTGTTCATATCAACAGCGCCATTTATTATCATTCCAGGAATTTTCCTAGTGAGCTGAAGAATAAAATAATCCCGCATTTTTCTAACTGACAGACTACGCTCCAACCATGACCCTTGAGCTATTCCCAAAGCTATGGTAGCACCGACAATTTGCGCCAAAGGTTCTGTGCCGGGACGAAGGCCGTTTTCCTGACCTCCTCCAAAGATAATTGGTTCCAAATCAATTCCTTTTCCGTGTGCCAAAATTCCAACCCCCTTCGGTCCACCGAATTTACTGGCATCAAATGACATCAAGTCAATTTTAAAGCGTGCCAATTCACACGGTAGCCACAAAGGTGCCTGGGCAGCATCAACATATAACAAAATATGTTGTAACGAAGGCGCTCCCTTTATCAATAACCTCTTTATTGCCCCTAAATCTTCAATGGTGCCAATTTCACTATTAACATAACTAACTACCACTAAAATGGTTTGGACATTAATTAATTTTTTCAATTCTGCCAAAATCACCCGGCCATTGCTGTCAACAGCGACATAATGTATTTTTACTCCCTCTCTAGCCAAATAATCCACCGTCTTTATCGTCGCAGGGTGTTCAATTCTGGTAGTAATAATTTCCATTTGAGCAAATGGAATGCCGATTTTTCTTTTATTGGCGACCACTCCCCTAATGGCCAAGTTATTACTTTCAGTTCCACCACTTGTGAAGGTCACACTAGTCGGTTGAATTTGTAAAATCTGGGCCACTTTAGCTCTGGCTTCATCTAAAGCTTTTTTAGCTAATTGTCCCTCTTGGTGAATGGCACTAGCATTACCGAAAATTTCTCTAAAATATGGTGACATTGCCTTAACGACTTCTGGATACAGTGGTGTGGCTGAAGCATGATCAAGATACACTCTTGAGGTGTCCGAAGTTCTTTGTCCAGCGACAAATTTATTGATAAATTTTTTCCCAAGTGAAAACATTCTGAAATCATGACATGGGGTGAAATATATGTAAATATCTGCTATACTCGCTGAACATCATTATTAGTATTGCCTTCCCTGGCCTTTATTACAAAATCACTATGACTAAAAACGGGAAAAAAACCATCGCTAACATCAGTAAACGACCACCCATAGTGGTAGTTATGGGACATATTGACCATGGTAAATCAACCCTCTTGGATTTTATCCGAAAGAGTCATGTAGTGGATAACGAAGCTGGTGGTATTACACAACACTTATCAGCTTATGTTGTTAAACATGAGACCAAGGATGGTAATCAGGAAACCATTACTTTCCTTGATACCCCTGGACACTCCGCCTTTCAGAAAATGCGTTTGCGCGGTGCAGATGTGGCCGACATTGCCATTTTAGTGGTATCGGCTGAAGATGGGGTTAAACCTCAGACTATTGAAGCCCTAGAGTGTATTAAGCAAGCAAAAATTCCTTTTATTGTCGCCATTAATAAAATTGATAAACCGGAAGCCAATATTACTCGCACTCAGGCCAGTTTAATTGAGCACGAAATTTATATTGAAGGCATGGGAGGTGATATTCCTTGGGCACCAATTTCTGCCAAAACTGGTGAGGGGATTTCAGATTTGTTAGATTTAATTATTTTAGCGTCTGATTTATCAGAACTAAAAGGTGATCAGTCAGCTCCAGCCGAAGGAATAGTAATTGAGGGAAAATTGGACCAAAAGCGTGGCAGTACGGCCACACTGATTATTACGAACGGTACCTTAAAAAGTGGCCAATTCATTGTTTCTGGTACCAGTTTTGCTCCAGTCAGAATTATGGAAGATATGAATGGAAAAGCTATCAAGGAAGCCAGTCTTTCCACTCCAGTTGGTATTGTTGGTTGGAGTACTATTCCTAAAGCCGGAAGCAAATTCTATACAGTTGGTAGTAAAAAAGAAGCAGAGGTGGCAATGTTAAAAACTATAACCCCCCTCATAGCAGATCATAAAAAAAGTGGCCTACCCACCATTCCAATTCTTATTAAAGCCGACGCCCTTGGCACTCTGGACGCGATTGAGTACGAACTTAGTGCCTTTGTATCAGACCGAATTAGCGTACGGATTATCAATACTGGGATTGGCCCAATTTCTGAAAATGATGTCCAAGCAGTGAGCGCTACTAAGGACGCCATTATTGTTGGCTTTAATGTTAAAATTGAACGAGGTGCAACTGATTTGGCTGAACGCTTAGGTGTAGAAATACAAGCTTTCAATATCATTTACGAATTGTCGGATTGGCTTAATACTGCCCTCAAAAACCGCACTCCTAAAGTGGAAGAAAAAATAATCACTGGTCATGCTAAGGTGCTTAAACATTTTAGTACCCAAAAACACACCCATATTTTAGGTGGTCGGATTGAAGATGGTGTATTAAAACTTGGACAGGGAGTAAGAGTTTTTCGTCGAGAATTAGAGGTGGCCAAAGGAATTATCAAGAATTTACAACAACAAAAATCAGACATTAAACTTGTGAATGAAGGAGAATTTGGTCTTCAAATTGATGCTAAAAATGAAATTGCCCCAGGAGATATAATTGAGGGTTTTGAAATAGTAATTACTTAATTCAATATGGATATTTCACCAAACACTTTTGATAGGCACGATCGGGCTAATTCTTTAATTAAAGAAATTGTTGCTAACTTCATTCAACAAGAGGCGGATTCTAATCCCTTGATCACCGTCACCAATGTCACCATTTCACCAGATTACCATCAGGCGACCATTTTTTTTACCACCATTCCAAGTGACCGTGAGGCAGATGCTTTGATTTTTCTTAAACGTCAAGCCAAAGAAATGCGTGGCTTTGTGAAGAAAAAAAGTAAATTAAAAATTATTCCTTATCTTGAATTTTCAGTTGATTACGGCGAAAGGCATCGCCAACATATTGATGAAATCGCTCAGGAAATTGACCGAATTAATACTAATGTGTCAAAAAATACCGAGCTGTAAAAGACCAGGAATATTTTTACAGAAATACGTCCACATTATATTTTGTCTATTGGTGTTAAAAATGCTAAAGTATTACTTGACCAGTCCTGGTGGCGAAGTGGTTAACGCTGCGGTTTGCAAAACCGCCATTCGTGGGTTCAACTCCCACCCAGGACTCATGTATCTGACTGCGGTCAAGATACACAATGGATTTATAATAAGCCCAGGTGGTGTAATCGGTAGCCACGCAAGACTTAAAATTTTGTGATCGTAAGGTCGTGCGGGTTCAAGTCCCGCCCTGGGCACAATGTGGAAACTCTTCAGCGTTTTAGCTGGAGAGTTTTTACATTTGCCCTAGAGACTTGAAGCCAGATTGAGCTGGATTGTGAGCATGCGAAGCAATCCAGCTCAATCAGGATTCGATCCGCGCAACGCTTTTCTAAACGAAAAGCTGCACTTTGAAGGCGCACAATTTTCACTCCATTCAAATGGTGCGCCTTCAAGGGCTTGAACCTTGGACCGTCTCCTTAAGAGGGAGCTGCTCTACCAACTGAGCTAAAGGCGCATGTTTATTTGAATGGGCAAAGTGTACAAGATTTTGTTGTCTAATTCAAGAGCTATTTTAATAAATTCACGAATCTAAAGTATTGTGCTACAATCTTGCCACACAAGTTTTTGTGTATTCGCGCGAGTGGCGTAATTGGTAGCCGCGTTAGTTTTAGGAACTAATGGAGTAATCCGTGGAGGTTCAAGTCCTCTCTCGCGCACAGTAACAAAAATCAGTTCGACTTTTTAGTTGGGCGATTTTTATTTGTGCGTGAGAAGTGAGTGATTTAATATCACTCACGTGAGGACTTGAAAAAGTTGCCAGCTCTTTTGAAAAAAGAGCGACAACCTGTACTGAACATGTGATGTTCGAATCTTTTCTCGCGCCTCAACTTGCTTTATATAACAAAAGGATAATAAGATAATCAGGGGAGTCTGTGATAAAAACGAAAACACTTCTATATATAGAAGTGTTTTCGTTTTTGCATGCAGTCGCTTCAGATTAAATTCAGTAATCTGAAGCGACTCAGGCATAAATGCATACTCGTCTGGATTAAGTTCAATGTAAAAAAAATATAAGGATTACCCATCTGGCAAGAGCCAATAGCTACTAATAGTACATAATAGGATGGACTCGGCCTGGCTGTTTCAATACCTACCATAACACTACACGTTTCTTTGTTTTTGTGTAGTGAGATATCATTCATACTCCCTTCTATGAGAAATTTGCAAAATTACTGACTAAAGTTAATATAGAATATTATCATCCCAAGGATATATACTTATTAGCATTATTATGACGCAACAAAATACTCAATTTGACTTTGGTGACGGAATACAACCCACCTCCCCTTTCATGCTTTTTGAATATATTATTAGTGATCGGGGTAGCCGATATTCTGTCAGTATTGGTTTTGTCACCGGGCGAGAAGATATAAAAAATTTTCTATCCAAACTAAAGACACCAAAAAAATACGCTAGAGCAGATCATCACAGCTGGGCAGCTCGTCTTTCACATGATGGTACCATTTACGAAACCAAAAGTGACGATGGCGAGACTGGTGCTGGGATGGTGATACTCCGGATTATGCAAAAAAGGAACGTCACCAACTGCATCATCTCTGTCACTCGTTGGTTTGGTGGAATAAAATTGGAAGGCGACCGTTTCAAACATATTCAAGACGCCACCATCTACGCGATTGACCACCTTGAGTAATAGATTTATATCGCAGTTAACTGCGATATAAACCTTGATTCATTATTGTCACATTTTTCATAACACCACGTCTTTGTGAACCCTCCTTTAGTTGCGGGCAAAGCGTGGCAGGAGAAGCAATCCATAGCCGTCATCGTGTTCGTCTTCGCGAGTCGCAACGTGGCGATTTACTTCTTCACCGAAACAACAACCAAGTGACATCCTGAATTGTCAAAATAGCTTGCAAAATAAGCCCAAAATACCTTTTCAAAACTTGACTTTTAACATGATTTATGCTAATATGTTAGGTGGAATGGGCGGGTTGTACCCCACTTCCCCGCAGTCACACAAAAACGTGATGATTGCTGGCAAGTTGGGCATCTCGCCCATAAATGAAACAGTCCGCGGATGAGAAGCTATGCTTCCCCGCTTTGACATGGAAGGACTAAATGATGATCCGTATCATTCTGATACTGGTAGTAGCGATCGTGATTGTAGCGATCGTTTCGACTATCAATCCCCTGTTCGGGACGCTGATCACCGCTCTGTTTATCGGAGTTGTGCTTACCGCTCTTCCATTTGCTGTTTTTTTGGCCATTGCGCCGATCTTCAAGCAACTGGTAGACGACCCTGACGCGCAGCGTCTACTGACACTCTTTGTCGCTGTCGAGCCCGGTCGTACTGTCACGATCATGAGGGAAGGTAATCTCGACCACTTTCTTCATGGAAAAGACGACAGGAAACTGGCGACTTTCGTGTTCGATGAAGAGACCTTCACGAATTACTACCTTAACAGATACGACATGTACGTCTTTCGGAGGTTTGGAGTCCGTTTTGTTGGCATTCCTTTCATCCACAGCATCCGCTACAAAGGCCTACTCCGGTATAAACTGATCGGGGAAGGAAACAAAAAAAAGTTCATGTTGGTTAAAGCTGGTGACCCCGGCTATTACACCAATCATGTGCGGACGCGTTCTAATCCCTGGTACTATGAGTGGGAAAAGGTGGATATTGAAGGCATCCCCTTCACTGTTCGGGGGGCGGCCTACTACCGGATCAACCCAAACAAAGTTCGTGAGGCGAACTTCGATACATCGGCATGGGACGAACAACTCAACCTGGCCGTTAATCGGGAAGGTCGTCAGAAACTTCGGTCGACGATGACCATCGCCAAAGCCATCGGGGTTGTGCGCAACACTATCTGGGAGGATACCCCACCAGAAACTGCAAAACTCACCGAGGTCGCCGACGAAATCATGGAAGCTGTTAAAGGGTATAAATTCAAAAACCCGGAGAATGGCATCACTCGGACTCTCGAAGCGTTCGGTATCGACATACTACATTTCGATATCATTGATTTCGATCCCGAACTTGATGGCAATGCGCTGAAGGCGTTTCAAGCGCCTACGTTGGCCCGTCGCCTTGCACAAGCTCGAGAACTCGAAGGGAAGGGTGAACGTGCCTACCAAGAAGAGGTCTTGGCCGCTCTGGCCAGTCAGCCTGAACTTGCAGAGGTGATGTCCAGAAACAAGGCACTGGTGGATGCAGTCAAAGGCGGTGGCGAAATAACCACCCTCATAACCGCGCTCATTCAGGGTCTCCAGAAAAAGTAAGGAGTAAGCATGGAAAATCTTTACATACTCCTGTTTGTGATTGTTATTCTGGCAATCCCAATCTTGAGTATCGTCGGCATCATCATTCTCCTGCGCATGAACACCGGGAAAGTGAAAATCGTGGCTGCACCTTCGGCTACGGGAGCAACAACCCCAACCGGGACAGGCGCACCGGCTCCGACGCCGACAGGGACCACCACGCCTTCAAAGAAGATGCCGACGTGGGGGAAAGGGCTGCTGGCAACAGCGGTTGTTTTGATTATCATCTACTGGGGCGGAGAAATTCTTTCCGCCCTGAAGGGCTGGGACTGGTCGACCACCAGTCTTGGCAAGACCATCGATGGTGCGACTGGCCCTGGCTGGTCAAATCTTCTGTGGCTCTTTCTACTGGTGCCGCTCTACTTTCTAGTCGGACTTCCCAAAGGTCTGGCGAAGAATGCGGGGACGCTACTGAGCT
>Ga0210044_10009990_pt1 | contig 11418 bp, 11 predicted proteins | sample CryGey13umfilter_2_FD_183959 | JGI IMG/M metagenome (GOLD analysis project Ga0210044, IMG submission 183959) | Groundwater microbial communities from aquifer in Utah, USA - Crystal Geyser 4/9/14 3 um filter (SPAdes) (version 2) | ecosystem: Environmental > Aquatic > Deep subsurface >...
TTCTTATGCTCACTCTCTCACCAAACTTTTCAAGTCTTTTTGTGGAGAAATCTATAGCAGTTTGATCTTGGTCTATGGCTATAACTCTGGCATGTGGATTTGCTTCTAGTATCATACTGGAATGTCCGGCATATCCCATAGTACAATCAATAATAATTCCGTCATTCATATCTTTAAATATATCTAAAACTTCTCTGTATAGAACTGGAATATGCGGAATATCTTGCAAAAAAACCCTTCTTGTATTTTCATTGAATTATACATTAATTTATATAATAGAGATATTGGCTTACAATATTAGGTCTAATCATAGCAAAATTTGACTCTTCATATGACACTATTTAGATAGTTAATAATAAACTTTTCTGTTTTTCTGTACAATAAACAATCAAAATAATTTTATGAGAATATATGAGCGAAGGAGCTAAATGAAAAAGCAGCAGCAAAATAATATTGCAATGTTTATAGATTGTGATAATGTAAGCGCTAAGTATATAGAAAGTATATTCGATGATTTATCGCAGTATGGAACTGTAAATATCAGGAGAGCTTATGGAGATTGGAAAGACAAAAAACTTTACGGTTGGGAAAATATTTTACAAGATTATAACATTAAACCTATTCAGCAATTTGCTTATACAAAAGGGAAAAATGCGACTGATATCGCTATGATAATCGATATTATGGATATTCTTTACACCAAAGAGCTTGAAGCTATTGTTCTCATAACAAGCGATAGTGATTTTACTCCTATTGTTACAAGAATATTGTCTGATGGACTGACTGTTTATGGATACGGAGAGTCAAAAACGCCTATGGCATTCGTAAATGCATGTTCGCAATTTATTTATGTTGAAAAGTTAAGTGTTTTGAAAAATGATGAGACAAAAGAAGAACTTTCTCAAAACAACAATCATCATGCCGTGACAGAAGCTGTTACTAAATATGCCGGAAACAACTACGATATACGAAAAGACTTTAAGCTTATAAATTTAATTAAGCAAGGTGTTGAAATGACCGCTGATGAGCAAGGGTGGACGGATGTTAAAGATGTGTCTATGTACATACGAAAAAACTCTTCCTTCTCTCAGGTTAACTATGGGTTTAAAAAGATGGGCGACCTTATTAAAGCCTTGGATTTATTTGATATGGAATATTTCGGAGACAGAAAAACGCAACTAATGATAAGAGTAAGAGACAAGCGAAATAAATAAATTATTTGTAATCTTCTCTTTGCAATAAGTAAAAGTAGGCGGATTGTTGCAAAAAATAGTTCACAACACAAAGGAGTTAGTCATGGTATATACTTATTTTATGGAAATTATTGCATTCATACTTATTTTACTAGTTATTGTCATTTACTTTATATACAAAAATAAAAAAGCAAGTAAAAGCAATAAGGTTGAAGATATTATTGAACCTCTAGATGTATTAAACGCAACGAAAGAGGAAACTTTTGGTGAAGAAAATAAAAGGGTTGAAAAAGAAGAAATTGTAGTTCAAACCAAGAGAGCTGTTATTCCAAAAAGAGCAGTCCCTCCACACGGTAAAATTTCTAAAAATGATTTTAAAACTTTTGCGGGCACTAAGATACTTGTCGCTGAAGATAACTTGATTAACCAAAAAGTTATCTTTGGACTTTTAGCAGATACAGGTATAGAGATTACGATGGCAAATGATGGTCAAGAAGCGCTTGATATTCTGGAAAAAAACAGTGATTTTACTATGATTTTAATGGATTCACATATGCCAAGAGTTGGCGGTCTTGAAGCAACCCGACACATTAGAGCAAACCCAAACTACAATCACATTGTTGTTGTTGCCTTAAGCGGTGACACTGCCTCTGATGACAGAAAAAAGATGAACGAAGCAGGCATGGCAGAATATCTTGAAAAACCGCTAAGAATGGATGCTCTTTATGATATTTTGTATGCTTATTCAGGTAATAATGAACCTAAAGAACAAAGCGAAACGGATGAGTTAAATAGTGATAAAGGTTTAAAAATCTGTGGCGGAGATGAAGGTTTTTACCATGAAATACTTGATGAATTTGTTGCAACTTATTCTAACTCTGCTAAAGAACTTGAAACTATGATAAACAGCGACAAACTCCAAGAAGCAAATCAATTACTACTTGATTTAATAGGAGTTACAGCTAGCATTGGAGCTGATAATCTCAAGAGTATAGCAGAACATCTCAAAGAAGCTCTGCTGCATGAACAAAGCTATTTAGATGCCCTTACTGAGTACAAGAGACACTTAAATTCACTTTTAAGAGATATTAAAGAGTACAAATAAGTTTTATCTTACTTGTCCACTTCCATAAATCTTATACTTATAAGTAGTTAAGCCTTCTATACCCATAGGTCCGCGAGCATGGAGTTTGTTTGTACTTATGCCGACTTCTGCACCAAAACCGAAAGAGCCGCCATCCGTAAAGCGAGTTGATGCATTTACATATACACAAGCAGCATCTATTGCATTTAAAAACTGCTCAGCCGTAGTAATATTTTCAGTTATAATAGCCTCTGAATGACCTGAACTGAATCTTACTACATGTTCTATAGCGCCTTCTACTCCATCAACTACTTTTATATTTAAAATATTTGCCAAATATTCAGTGTCATAATCTTCATCGCTGGCATGTGCAATGTCAATAATACTTTGAGTATTTGAGCACCCTTTTAACTCTGTATGCGCTCTGTCAAACTCAGCCTTTAAAAGAGGAAGTGCCTCTTTTGCTATAGCACTATCTACTAAAAGTGTCTCCATGGCATTACAAACACCGGGACGCTGAACTTTTGCATTAATAGCAATTGCAATCGCATTGCTCAATTTTGCATCTTTGTCTATATAAGTATGACACTGCCCTTTGTCATGTTTGACTACACTGACGCTTGCATTGTCAGTTACATACTTGATGAGCCCTGCTCCACCGCGAGGAATAATCAGATCAACATATTTGTCCATCTTGATAAGTTTTGCTACACCCTCACGTGAGGAGTCCGGAATCAGTGAAATCAGAGATGTCGGCAAGTTGTTCTTTTGCAAAGTAGCCTGAAGAACTTTTGCTATTGCTCTGTTTGAATTCTCTGCCTCTTTGCCACCCTTGAGTACACAAACATTTGAACTCTTAAAGCATAGCGCTGCTGTGTCAGAGGTAACATTTGGGCGAGATTCATAAATAATACCGATAACCCCGATAGGGATAGATACTTTTTCTATTTTCAAATCATCCTCAGTAACCCAGCCATCAATTACCCGACCAACAGGCTCTTTAAGAGCTGCTATCTCTTCGATTGCAACTGCCATAGCGTCAATTCGGCTTTCATCTAAAAGCAGTCTGTCTTTTAGTGCAGACGATAAGTTGCTTTGATCTGCCTCAGACATATCTAAAGCGTTTGCTTCAAGTAAGTCCATTGTATTTGCACGAATAGATGCTGCCATCTCTTTTAAAATTCTTTTTTTCTCTGCTCCGGTTAATGTAGATAAAATTCTACTTGCTTGTTTTGCTTCTTGTAAAAACTTCTCCATAATTATTTCTCCTTATCGTTTTTTGCTTCAAAAAGTGTGCCTAGAGTATGCTTGTTATCTAAAAGAAAAGATTCCGCAGCACTCAAGTCAAAACCATTTGTTAAAAACATTTTTCTTCCATGTTTCATCATAAAATCTGCCGCTTTTAGCTTGGTAACAATACCGCCCGTTGCAAAGGGATTATTTGGTGTTGAATCATCTAGAAGTACACCCTCTGGAAGTTTATGCACTATTTTATATATTTTCGCATCTTCAAACTCTTGAGGATTTTTATCATAATAGCCGTCTATATCACTTAAAATTACCAACAAATCAGCTTTTATGGCATGTGCCACATTTGCCGAGAGCTGGTCATTATCTCCAAATAGCTGCTCTGGAGTTGATGTTATATCATTCTCGTTTATAATCGGTAAAATGTCATGACTTAAATGTGCATCTATTATATCTTGAAACATTTTAGTTCTTTTTCTGGAATCAAAGTCATCCTCGGTAAGAAGTATTTGAGCCGTATCTATATCAAAAATATCAAATTTTTTCTTATAACTTGTCATAAGTATCGGCTGACCTGCCGCTGCAATAGCCTTTTTGCCTATCTGCTTTGTTTTATCAAGCTTTAGGGCTGAATAACCAGCCGCAACTGCTCCTGATGTTACCAAAACCACTTCAAATTTTTTTTTAAGTTTTACTATCAAATGAACTAAATTTAACATTCTCTCTTTTGCGATTTCATTTTTTTGTGTCAATACCGCACTACCGACTTTAATTACTACTCTATCCATAAGCTCTCCTTGTGTAAACTTTATAAACTGTATACGTGGTATACTAGCATAAAAAAGTAAGGACAACTATGAAAACAATCACATTTATCGGAAACGGCAACATGGCACTAAGTATTGCCAAGGGTTTAAAAAATAGATACACAATTGAGGTAGTCGGCAGAAATTTAGACAAACTGGACAAATTTGAAAAAGATCTTGGAATAACTATACAAAAGCATTTACTTGAGGGCTTTGACACTACAGACAAGACAGTACTCCTTTGTGTAAAACCTGCTAATGTTGAAGAGATATCACAACTCATAAAGGGTAGGGCAAGAGTTATTTTCTCTGTTTTAGCCGGAACTTCAGTGGAAAAACTCCGCACAAATCTAAATCCACATGCCGTGGTCAGAACTATGCCAAACCTTGCTGCAAGTGTAAACAAATCAATGACTACTTTAACCGGCGATATTGAGTTTAAAGAAGAAGCACAAAAAGTTTTAGGTGCTATAGGCGCTACAAGATGGTTATCGAGTGAGAAAGAGATAAACATTGCAACAGCCCTAGCCGGAAGCGGTCCTGCATATTTAGCACTTATATCTGAAGCCTTAACCGATGGTGCGGTAAAACAGGGTCTTAAACGTGATGATGCGATGGCTATTATGAGAGGTCTTTTTGGCGGCTTTGGAGTGCTTATACAAGATATTCACCCGGCCCTTCTAAAAGACGGTGTTATGAGCCCCGGTGGTACTACGGCAGCGGGTTATGGTGCATTAGAAGATGGCAATGTCAGAAGTGCTTGCATGAGTGCTATTGAAAAAGCCTATACGAAAGCTACGCAGTTATAACTTTGACTCTATTTGCACATGCCGGACTCCGGCATGTGCAAACAGTTCTCTAAACTATAAAAACTTCAATATCTCTTTTTCAATATCTTCTTTTTCTATAACTCTATTATGAACTATCTTTTTATTGAATAGTTCTTTTACCATTACCGGAATTTCGACCTTAGCTTCTTTTGAAATACTCTCAAGTGCTATAATGTCTTTTGCATCAACCTCGCCTGTTAAGGCATTTGCTATTACCGGTGAAAACTTTGTCCATTCGGCAGTTGAATAAATAATACTTTTTATCTTTGGATTTGACAAAGTTTCATAAGCTTTAAAACATGTTGCTGTGTGAGGGTCCATTAAGTAACCATCAGCAAAAGCAGCTTTTATATACTCTTTGCCCTCTTCATCACTGCAGTAATCAGCCACAAAAATCTCTTGGAGTTTCTCAAGTTCCCAAGACGATAGTGTATAAATCTTCTCTTTATCAAGACCTTCCATCAACTCTCGTGTTCTGCTTGCTCCATACAGACCAAAAAGAACTCTCTCAACATTAGATGATTTTAAAATATCCATAGCCGGCGATGTGGTTAGTTTTAAATTACCCTCTCTTATGTCATATATACCTGTCTGAATCAGTCTGGTTAAAATATTATTCTCATTTGAAGAGATGACCAACTTTTCAACCGGAAGTCCCATAAGCATGGCGTAGTAGCCACCGAGAACATTTCCAAAATTTCCGCTTGGAACATTCAGGTAAACTTTTTCACCTATCTCAATCGCATTTTGTCTTACTAGTTCAAGATAGTTGTGTATATGGTAAACTATTTGAAAAATAATTCTTCCGAAGTTTACTGAATTTGCAGCAGATAAGGAGATGTTTTTTTCTTTGAGTGTTGCTTTAAAACTCGGCGAAACCAAGAGGTTTTTAAGTGCCGACTGTGCATCATCAAAATTACCTTTAATTCCTATGACTTTTAAGTTTGAAGCACTCTCTGTCACCATCTGAAGTCTTTGAACATCAGAAGTTCCATTGGCAGGGTACATACAAACGACTTGAATATTTTTTTGATTTTTAAAAGTCTCTAAGGCAGCAGGACCCGTGTCTCCGCTTGTTGCAGCAAGAATCAGATAATTTTCATCTCTTTTTTGGGCAACTGATGAAAGAATTTTACCAAAAGGCTGCAGTGCCATATCTTTAAATGCACGGGTCGGTCCATGGTAAAGTTCACTAACATAAAGATTATCTTTTATTTTTACTACAGGAACAGGATTGCTCGAATCATCAAATTTGTCATATAAAGCCAGTGCCTCATCAATAACACTTTGGTCTATATCTATTTCAAAACGGGACAACATATCTGATGCCAGTTCTTTATAGGAAGAGTTTAGATGTTTATTTAAAAACTCTTCACCCAGCTCAGGAAGAGTCTCTGGCACATAAAGACCGCCAAATGAAGCAATCGGAGATAGAATAGCCTGGGAAAAAGTTACTGCTTTGGGTCTTGTTTCGTCATTACCGCGAGTTTGTATAAAATTCATTGTATGCTCTACTTATTTTTTGAAATTATATCTAAATGTCTATAAAATTTATTTTATAGCATGGCATGTGGAATGATAAATATTTAGTTATTTTTAGTGTCGTATGTAATAAAAGAGAAAAAAAGATATAAAAGCATAATAGCAGCAACTATTTCATAACCTATTGCCCAGACAATCAAAATTGCAGATTTATCAAGAAGTTTAAAGTTATCAAAATTTCCATGCGCTACATAAAACAGAAGAAAAACTGCACCGATGAAATAAGGGATAATGATAAAATAAATTGTATACGCAACACCTTCATATCCAGCAGGAGTAAATGAGAACTTACTTAAATCAATTTTCTGCGATGCAAAAGAAACACGTTTTTTAGGCTGAACCTTCTTCTTGTTTCTTTCATTACGCAAAAGCTGGTTGTAATACATCATATTATTACGACTATTATTACCATCTATTTTTTGATCCATAACTAACCTTATATTCAATCTTTCTAATTGTATTTAGAAATAACTTAATATAACATTATTGAAAAAGCCTTATAGGGTTGATATGAAATGATTTTTGAGTTACTTCAAATATCAGCTCATCACTTACTCGCCCTATTGTGTACCCTTTTTTAATCTTTTTACCGGTTTTAATATTTGGAGATATTTGAGAGAGGTTTGCATAGATAGTATGCAGACCATTATCATGTTCAATAATTACTATATTATCTAAAACAGCTGTTTTATCTGCATAAATAACTTTTCCATTAAAGACAGTTTTAACTTTTGCATTTGACTCATTAGGTTTCAATGAAATGGATTCATTAAATATTTTTATTCTATAAATAGGGTCTGTATAGGTCCCATACTCTTTTGTAATAGTATAGAAATCAAGCGGCGCTATAGTTTTTGCACCCTTATACTCTTTTGTTTTAATTGCTTTATAACTGCTTCCGTGCTTTTTAACCTTCAGCAGCTGTTCATCTGGGGGCAATTGCTGAGATTCAAAAGCCTCTTTTCTCGCTTTTTGCTCTTGAGCTTTTCTTGTTTCGTCAATTTTAATAATATTTAATTTTGCAAGAGTCTTTTTGAGCTCATCTTGTTTGTTTAAAAGTTTTTTTAACTCTTTTTTATAGGATTCTTTATTAATTTCTAGTTTCTTTAAAGAATTTTTATTCTCTGCTTGAGTATGTAATAAATCTTTTCTTTTTTTATCAATATTTGATATCGCGACTTCTAAAGAGCTGGCATGCAAACTTAAAAAATCTATATCTTTTGAATTATTATAAAACTTATTATTTAAAACCTCTGCTTTTTCTTTCGCATTACTTAGCATAGATTTAAGGACTTCAAACTCAATGAGAGACTCTTTATTGACCGTATATTTTTCATCTAAAATGATGGAGAGAGAGACTGTTTGCGCTATTGTAAAAATAAGTTCATCTTCTATTTCGCTTTGTTGTTTTTTAAGCATATCTTGCGATTTTTTAAGTTCTTGTAACTGCAGTGTATTTTCATTATAGCTACTCTCTTTTTCACCAAGTTCGGCTATAAGCTCCTGCAAATATTTTTCTTGTTGTAATATTTCTCGTTTTTGTTCTAAAATAGCTTTTGCATTATCCGCCATTTTTTCATTTATAGAGCTGAATGTTTTACTGAATGAACTTATTCTTTTACTGGCATCATTTATCTTATTATCAATATTGCTCTTGGCATGTGGAAGTGTAAAAGTCAATAATAAAGCTAAAAATAAGCGAATCATACCTCTTCTTTATGCCCCAAAACTATTAAAGACGCTAACAAAATTGACAAGCTTATTGCTACACCTAAAAGCAAAATAAAATCATTTAATGGGTCAAACACGACTACGCTTATACCAATGTATTCAAATTGCTCCAATATCCACTGACTTGATGCTATATATGAGAAAAGACCAAAAGCAAATGCACTGGCAATAAGGGCATCAACGATGGAGAGTCTAAATAATACGGCAGAACGTAGCCAAACAGGCGCACCAAAGAGTCCCATTATGCTCATTCTCTCTGAGTGTTTAAATTGCCAAATTCTAAGCTCTTTAAAAATAAGTAAAGTAGTGACAATAAAAACCGAGAAAGCAAAAACAGTGACTACGCCTTTAAAAAGAAGTAGAAACTTGTATGTAGTATCATGCGTATGAGCAAAGTCTTCTACTTTTGTTATAAACTTATTTTGTAATAAATCTTTTTTTAGCACAACTATCTCTTGTGGAGTTGGGTAATATTCTAAACTAAGTTTATAAAATTTTGGCAGTGTTAACTTTAAAAACTCTATATTATTGCTGTCCATTCCAGTATTTAATCTTGTTATTACGTTATCTGGACTCAGCTCTTGTGCTTGTGAAATCATTTTATTTATTTCTAAGATATTTGTATCTGACAACTTTTTTTGACTCACAATTACTACTGAATAGTTACTGGCTAAGTTCTCTTTATATGCTTCTATAGATCTTTCAACAATTATAAAAATTTGCATAGAAAAGAGAATGCTAAGCAGTGCAATAACAAGAGAGAGATGATTTTTAATTGACTTCATTAATTCTCCCGTATTCTATATGGAAATGCTTATAATCAACATTAAGACTCTCAGGAATATGGTGGGTAACAACTATCACGGTAGTTTTAAGCTGTTTGTGCGCACCTTCAAGCAGGTTCCAAATGAGTTGAGAGGAGTAATCATCAAGATTTCCAGTTGGCTCATCTGCTAAAATCAAGATAGGGTTGTGAGACAAGGCTCTAGCCATAGCAACTCTTTGTTGCTCTCCACCGCTGAGTTCTAATGGATGTTTTCCTGCTTGATGTTTAAGTCTTACATGCTTTAAAAGGGTGTCGACTTGATTTTGGATTATATTTTTATCGTAGCCATTTATTATAAGCGGCAGCATTATATTTTTCTCAATTGTCCACTCTTTAACAAGTTTATAATCTTGAAAAACTATACCAATATGTCGTCTTAGAAAGTTAAGTTTAGTATTTGAGACCCCGCTCAATTCAACTCCACCGACAATCAAGCTTCCTTGATTGGGTTTTAGAGCACCGTAAATAGACTTTAAAAGCGTAGATTTTCCACTACCGCTTGCTCCGGTTATAAAAACAAAACTTCCTGAATTTACAGAGAAGTCTGCCTGATTAATAATTGTTTCGTTGCTAGAATATGATAAGGACAAATTATTAGCAATGATAACTTTATCCATTTAACATTCCATTTAAAAAATCATGTGCAATCAGATTGCTTTTTGATTTTAGAGGATGCGTAGGATAATAGGAGACTTTATTTGAGTTTATAAGAACATATAAGTGTTCAGGTCTGTTAAAACTTCCCATTGATAAACGAATCATAATGCCATCATCTAAAGTATACACTCTCTCAAAATGTATAAATCCCCCATCAAACTTCTTTGTTGAACCGTGAAGCTCAATTATCTTGGCATGTGGAAGTGTCACTTCACAAAATTCAAAACTGCCCTCAACTGCCAGCATTGGAGAAGTTTCTTCATTTATCATAGTCACATCATAAATATTTTTCTCCATTTTTTTCCATCTATCTTCGTACTTTGAACTTATGGCTATCTCTTTATTTTTATTTATATGAAGCGTTGTCTTGTTGAAGGCTATAAATGTCTCATAGGAGTAGGCATAATATCTTTCACTGTCTGTTCGAAGTTCTAACTGTCCGTTAACTTTCAAGACTCTTTTAGACTCCTCTATGAAAGAAGTAGATATAACTCTTCTATGTGGTTTTTTATCCCATGGAACCGGAAAATGCACATAGATTTTACTTACAAGATTAGATGGAACCAATTCCATAAAAAGTCTTGCATCATAATCAAGAATAAGCAGATTCTTAATATTTTGAATACTTATCTGTTTTAGCACCTGTTCTATAGAAGGTCTGTGAATTTCAAGACCTATAAACAAAATATCCGGATTTTTTACAGCCTGATGAAGAAGATGTCTTCCTGAGCCAAAACCAACCTCTATTCTTACATCTTCGGCATGTGGAAACTCTGTTGCAAAAAAGTTTATATCTTTTAAAGCGGTTACCTCTTGGAGGTGCATGTTTTTTTGGTACTCGGGAACATTTGAAGATAAGACATTCAAGTTGGCGAGTTTTGCATAGGAGAGAAGTGTTTTATGAACATTATAAATCGAAGCCGGTCTTGTCAGTTTGTCCGATTTTAATAAATTTTTACCCTCATCTTCAAGTGCCAGTAAAAAAAAGCTATCATTCTCAACACTGACTGAGATAAGTGTTTCATTACTATGATGGACATTTTTGGCGATGAAGTTAAAAGTAACTTCATCCCAACTTTGAGGAAAACTTATCTCGTTAAATTTTTCTATGTGTAAATGTGGCATTAACTCTCGTTTTAATTAAAATCTTGTACAGGAATAATTTTTTCACTCCCAACTTCTACCGAAGAAGGAGTTAGTGTTTGTTGTTTTTGAACATTACTGCTTTTTAAAGCTGGAACTTTAAATATTTCTGGAGACTTAAACTCTATTTTTATGCTTGGCTCTGAGCGAATAGAATTTTTATCAACCGCAAAAATTTTATAATAGTATGTCATATTAGGTTCTATATTTGAATCTACAAATCTTTTTGTGTTTATACCATTAATCTCTTCATTAATCTCTTTAAACCAACTTGTTTTAAAGCTTTTAAAAAGAACATAACTTTTAGTTCTTGGGTCAACTTCATTCCAAATGAGTTGAACTTTATTGCCGATTAGTT
>Ga0210044_10009993_pt1 | contig 11412 bp, 9 predicted proteins | sample CryGey13umfilter_2_FD_183959 | JGI IMG/M metagenome (GOLD analysis project Ga0210044, IMG submission 183959) | Groundwater microbial communities from aquifer in Utah, USA - Crystal Geyser 4/9/14 3 um filter (SPAdes) (version 2) | ecosystem: Environmental > Aquatic > Deep subsurface > Groundwater...
AGGAAAGCTATCGGTTATTTGATACTTGTCAGACTTACCGTCCAAACTCGATTTAAAAACCAATTGGTTGGCAAGCCGGGAAAAATAAACGTTAGTTTTTGACAATTCGTAACTTGAAACATCTTCTGCGATCAGGCTCAGATCGTCTTTATTTTTTATATTCGCCCGATAGAGTGAATTGCCAAGCAAAAAGAAAAGATAATCTCGGTCACGCGGGTCCCAACGCACATTTTTGATGTCGGTCTTACCCAAAAAATCATTCAAGTTGAAAAAATTATCCTCAGTGGGATCCAAAATGAAATAGGCATATTCAGTTTTGCTATCAGTAGCCAGGGTTGTGGTTGTTTTTGTCGTGGTTTCCTCCAAGACTTTTTGAACCGGGACGGACAAATAGTCTTCTTCTGGCGACCACTCTAAATTTTCTTTTTTTGTCTCATCGAGCAAATTCCATCCGGGAAAAAGAAAAACGTTTTTTATCTCGTTTCCCTTTATATCCAAAATATTTACAGCCATCCCGTTATTGATAGGTTGGTTAAAGGCCAACAGCTTATCATTTGGTGAAATAAAAAATTTCTGTATTTCACTTGTATTATAGGCAAACTTTTCATATGCATTTCTGACCAGAATAATGTTCCAGAACTCACTGGATATTCCGCTGTGCACCTCGGTTTTCTTATCCCATTTCTGAAAATCATTAGCGCTGACTATTAAGTTGTATTTCCGCGGAAGAAGGCCGGAAATATTGTAGGAGTTGTTGATACGACTTAGGGTTTTTGCTTGGACTAATTTGCCATTTAGGCTCACATCCGATGCTTGAGGGTTGGATTTGATATTTATTGATCCACTATGAACAAAAACACCCCGACTTGCATCAAAGCGGTATCCGCGAGCGCGCAAAACTACCAAGGGCGTGGTTATTAAAAATATGACCGTTAATGTCCAGAAAAAAACAGTTCTTTTAAATTTTTCCATAGTTCACTTATAATGTTAGCGTCAAGAAGGCTTCTTGTCCAGCTAACAATCCGCGCTTCAATGGATAATCAGTTAGGTGATTAACCTGAATTTTGCGCAGGTTGACAATAGATACCAGATAATATAAAATGATTGATGTAACTATTCACGAGTATTAATATGTTGGCAATCATCAAAACTGGTGGCAAGCAATACAAAGTTAACGTGGGAGACAAAATCAAAGTAGAAAAATTGGAAGGTAAGGAAGGGAGCGAGGTGTCCTTTAAGGAAGTCTTGTTTGTAGGTTCGGAAAAGGAGATAAAGATAGGTATGCCGCTTGTGAAAGGCGCAAAAGTGGAAGGAAAGATTCTGAAGACCGCCAAAGGAAAGAAAGTTACCGGCATCAAATTCAAGGCCAAGAAAAGATACAAAGTTAAATTTGGCCATCGGCAGACTATGACGGAAGTAGAGATCGTCGCAATAAGCTAAAAAAGAAATTAAATCTTTTTCGTAACAATAGTCCACGGTCGTTATCTATTGTTACGGAAAGTTTAAAATTAATTAGCCTAAAAAGTGTTTAAACAAAAATGGAAACTAAAAAAGCAATAACAATTGGAATTATCGCGTTAATATTTATCGCCACCGCTGCAATGTTCGCGGTCAAAATTGCCAAGAAAAATTCATCCGTCAGCTCTTCTTCGCAAGTTCAGAATACAAAGACAGCCAGTAAGGCGGGGAGCGCCAATGATTCTTCTGTGCAAAGTTCGACTTCAGCCGACCCGGATGTTACAGCTCTTGAATCTGACCTTAATTCCGTAAGTGAGGAGGATTTTGGGGATGCGAGCTTGTCTGATTCGGTAGTTGGGCTGTAAGAATATTTTCAGAAAAATAAAATCCCTTCGGGAGCGAAGTCCCGAAGGGATTTTTTGCGTTGAATGCGTTATTTAGTCAGAGCACGGAGTGTGCAGTTGGATTTCGAGATGTCGGAGTCCGACGGGCACACGGACGATCTTGATCTTCCGTATTCTATTTAAGGGAATAACCTGTTCCACAAACCATTCGTTACGACAGCGCGCTGCTTGCATGTACGCACGTTTCTTAATGACTAAGAAACGGTTGTTCCAATCCAGTTCGATAAGATAGCTTCTTGGGCCTGGAAGCATCGGCCCATTGCGCTCTGCCTGCCAGAAAGATTCGAATCTTCCATGCAAAACTCCGGGAATCCGGATTTCATGGACATGCGTTGCATGCATGAAATGGTGGATTATTCGCACGCATTCCGGAGAATCTTTTTTCTCTACCTTATTGAAGGTGCGGACAAATTCGGCAAGTTCCTTGAGGGTGTATTGCCCGCAGAAAACTTGAGCAGCATATCTTTTTCTGATTGACACATTCCGCCTGGTTTCTTGATCTAATATGACAAAAAAGTTTTCTTTCAAGGTACACACCTCCTTCGTAAAATTTGTTTATTTTACCTTAACTTACAGAAGCTGATTTGGCAAGAAAGAGAAATAGTGATATAATATCACCATATATGATATAAATCCCAATATCAAGATCCCAAATCCTAAATAAATCCTAAATCCAAAAATCAAAAATTTTGATATTTGTGAATTTAGAAATTAGGATTTGTTTAGAAATTAGAAATTAGAAATTTGGAATTTAAAAACTTTATATTTAACTAAATCCTGATGTCCTTGGATAGCACTAAATTATCAAACGATGGCCGCATTATCGCGCATCTCGATATGGACGCATTTTTCGCCGCGATCGAAGAGCGGGACAATCCCAGGCTAAAGGGACGGCCGATCGTGGTCGGCGCGGATCCGATGGAGGGCCATGGCCGAGGCGTGGTGTCAACGGCCAACTACAAAGCCCGGGAATATGGCATCCGGTCGGCTGTGCCGATTTCTAAAGCCTGGGAATTTTCCCAAAAAGCCAAGCGGGAGGGAAAACCGGAAGCTGTTTTTTTAGACGGGCATTATAAAAAATACGGCGAAGTTTCCGGTCGGATTATGGAAATCGTCCGAAAATATTCCAAGACGGTGGAGCAAGCCAGTGTGGATGAAGCCTATTTTGATTTGTCGCCGAGAGCCGAGCTCTCGGAATACCGAGAGCTCGGCTCTCGCCCGGGGGGATTCGATACAGCGAAAGAAATTTGTCGCGAAATTAAGGAAGAAATAAAAGAAAAAGAAAAGTTGACGGCTTCTATCGGAATCGGACCGAATAAATTGATTGCCAAAATCGCCTCTGATATGCAAAAACCGGACGGGCTGACAATAATAAATTCGGATGAAGTAGAGGAATTTTTGGAGCCACTCTCTATCCGAAAAATTCCCGGCATCGGTCCGAAAACCGAACAATTTTTCAACGCGCGGGGAATACGCATCGTCCGAGATTTGAAAAAATATAATCTAGCCGAAATGGAGGAGATGCTGGGGAAATGGGGAGGCGATTTGTATGACAAAATTCGAGGAATTGATGATTCAGAAATTACCGAAGAATATGAAGCCAAATCCATCGGCGAGCAAGAAACTTTTCAGGTTGATACGCTAGATTTTAAATTTATTTTTGAACGGATGGAGTCGTTGTGCCAGGATGTATTTCGTCGGTTCAAAGAAAGCGATTTTAAAAGCTATAAAACAGTGACAATCACCGTTCGCTTTTCCGGCTTTGAAACCAAGAATCGTTCGCATACTTTACCCAAGCCGGCCAATACGCTGAAAATTTTAACCGTAGAATCAACCCGGCTCCTAATGCCCTTTTTTGACTCCCGCGAAAATCCCAAGCGCGAACTCATCCGGCTGGTAGGGGTGAGGGTGGAAAAAATGAAGTAAGAATGCTATAATTTTTATATAAAATTATATAGAACTAAGAAACCCAAATGACTAAACAAATGCCATCCTACGGATGGTCCGCCGTAGGCGGAAAAAAAATAATCCAGAGAACCATAATAATTTTTTCCGTGCTGATGCTGCCGCTAATAACGCTAGCCGAGGGAGTATGTAAAGTTAACGGAAAAGATATTCCGTGCGAAGATGTTTATAAAGCGGCCAAGCCGTTCATTGGAGTCGGTCTTGGAATCTTCGCCGTTTTTGCGGTTATCGGACTTTTGCTGACGATTTTTTGGATCTGGATGATCGTGCACGCGGCGACGAAGAATATCGAAAACAAAGCGCTGTGGATAATTTTGCTCATCATCTTTGGCGTGCTGGCGGCCATCGTTTATTATTTCGCCATCAAGCGGCCTTTTGATAAAAACCAGCCGATCATAACCTCTCCGCCGGCCAGTCCGGGACCGACTCCGGAAGGGACGAAAATAGCATAGTTTGACATGAAAATATGGCAAGAGTATAATTTCTCTATGCAAATCACAAAGTGCGATATTTGTAAAAAGAGAATAGGTAGTAATTCCAATAGCATACACGTAGGCATTGGAAGCATATTTTCTAATCATTTTGAGCTGTGCAGTAGTTGCGGGAAGCCCGTTATTAAATTACTGAAAACTAAAAAACTTTTAAAGGAAGATATGACTTCCAAAAAATAATGGATGAAGATAAGAAAAAGGAAATACGCGAGATTGCCAAGGAAGTCGCGACAGTGGTAAATGAAGATTTAAAAAGCCAATTCAAAATTTTTGGCGAAGGTTTATCTGGCGTAAGGGAAACAGTTAATTTAATAGCCGATGACATGGATCATGTAAAATCGGACATCGTTGACATAAAATCGGAACTAAAAGATATCAGGGGTGATATTAAAGTTATTAAAGGAAATATCGTCGAGATAAATGAAAAGCTCGATAAAAAGGCCGAAAAAGAGGTGGTAGATGGCCACGAAAAACGCCTGGTTAGCCTAGAGGATATGGCTCTGCCAAAGGCAGCTTGACACCTTTTTCAAAATCGGCTAAAATACAGAGGCTTTAAAAAAAGTAATTTTTTACAATAAAAAAGGCAACCAAACATTAACTAAAATCTAGTTTCGGCCCAAGGCCGATCCGCCTAGGGCGGAAAGTTCGGGTGAAGAAAATACAGCAATAAAAGTATTTTAAATATTTTTATCGCTGTGTTTTTTGTTCCCACTTGAAGAGCGAGTGGTATCGCGAAAAGCAAGCACTTTAATAATTGAATATGTTCAGCAACCCCGTAAAATAAAATTTTGCTTTCGCGAAATTTCATCACGGGGTAAAAATAATCGTGAAGAATCAGACTTGGCTTATCGAGATCCCGTCATGCGACGGGACCTGATTTTATAGCCAAATCGAAGATTTGGATAAAATCGTGGTTTTTTGCGATTAGTCCTGCCCGCAATGCTTCGCGTCTATTTTGATTTAAGAAATCTGAATGTTTCGAAAGATTCATACAGAGAGTACTGAATGTAAAGTAGCATAGCGATGCAGGCGGGCCTATCCCGAGTAAAATTGGGAAAGAGCTAAAAATTGAAGTTAAAACCTTCATATAACTAACCCTCCTTCTCCGCTTCGGCGGATTCGGACGGGTAAAAAATCTTGAAAGCAGTCTATGCTTTTAAGTAGATGAGCAGAATCTATTTGGTCCGCCCAAGGCGGACTCAAAAAGATTTGCTAAGCTCATCTTTTTGAGAGTTTGATCCTAGCTCAGGATGAACGCTGGCGGCGTGGATAAGGCATGCAAGTCGAGTGGGTTTAGGCCCACGGCAAACGGGTTAGTAATACATAGGAATCTGCCCTGAAGTCGTGAATAACTCGGAGAAATCCGAGATAATGCACGATGTACTCTACGGAGTAAAGATTTATCGCTTCAGGAGGAGCCTGTGTCCTATCAGCTTGTTGGTGGTGTAAAAGACTACCAAGGCTATGACGGGTAGGGGGTGTGAGAGCACGGCCCCCAACATTGGGACTGAGACACTGCCCAAACTCCTACGGGAGGCTGCAGTCGAGAATATTCGTCAATGCCCGAAAGGGTGAACGAGCGACGCCGCGTGCGGGATGAAGGCCTTCGGGTTGTAAACCGCTTTTCTTAGGGAAAAATTTGTGATTGTACCTGAGGAATAAGAGGTTACTAACTCTGTGCCAGCAGTAGCGGTAATACAGAGACCTCAAGCGTTATCCGGATTTATTGGGCGTAAAGAGCATGTAGGCGGATATATTAGTCAGATGTCAAATCTTCGAGCTCAACTCGAAAACTGCATTTGAAACGGTATATCTGGAGACAGTGAGAGACTAATGGAACATATGGTGTAGCAGTGAAATGCGTTGATATCATATGGAACACCAAAGGCGAAGGCATTTAGTTGGCACTGTTCTGACGCTGAGATGCGAAAGCGTGGGTAGCGAATGGGATTAGATACCCCAGTAGTCCACGCCGTAAACGATGCATACTTGGTATTAGGAGAATCGACCCTCCTAGTGTCGTAGCTAACGCGTTAAGTATGCCGCCTGGGAAGTACGGCCGCAAGGCTAAAACTCAAAGGAATAGACGGGGATCCGCACAAGTGGTGGAGCATGTGGTTTAATTCGACGGTAAGCGAGAAACCTCACCAGGGCTTGAAACTTAGCTGCATTATGGAGAAATTCATAAGCCTTAGAGGGTGCTAAGCAGGTGCTGCACGGTTGTCGTCAGCTCGTGCCGTAAGGTGTTCTGTTAAGTCAGGAAACGAGCGCAACCCCTGTTTCGTGTTACATTTTCACGAAAGACTGCCCAGAACCTAGCGCGCTTCGCGCTTAAATTCTAAATTTAAAATTTTAAAACAATTTTCAATGATTAAATTTAAAAATTAGTCATTTGGATTTCAATTAAAATTTAAAATTAAAAATTGAAAATTTAGCGTGAGCAAAGCGAAACGCGTTAAGTTCTGGGAGGAAGGTAGGGATGACGTCAAATCAGCGTGGCCCTCTGACGCCCTGGGCTACACACGTGCTACAATGGCCGAGACAAAGGGTTGCCAAGTCGCAAGACGGAGCTAATCCCAAAAACTCGGTCTCAGTTCGGATTGAGGTCTGCAACTCGACCTCATGAAGCCGGAATCACTAGTAATCGTGAATCATAATGTCACGGTGAATACGTTCTCGGATCTTGTACTCACCGCCCGTCACACCAGGAGAGTCGGTAACACCCAAAGACCCCGTTTTAAAGCGGGGGCCACGGTGGGATCGATGATAAAGGTGAAGTCGTAACAAGGCATCCGTAGCGGAAGCTGTGGATGGATCACCTCCTTTCTAGGGAGAACCGATAATAATCCAGAGTATTGCTCGTGAAGTCCTGATCCGTCATTGGATGAGGATGAGCAGTATGGTTATTATCCGACGGTCGAATTCCGAGTTTACTCGGAACACGTCAAAGGCCCCAACTGAGCCAAATAATCAGTAGTTGTGCAAGTATACACAGCGTAGACTCTCGGACTAATCGCATAAGATTGTGAACATATATAAAAGACCGCTTTCGTGGCGGTTTTTGTGTTATAATCAAACTATGAAAAATATCGGAGTTTTAATTTACACATACAACAGAACTGATGATGCCAAAATAAATATGGACATTATCAGAAATGTTTGGGAAAAATCCAAGCATTTTGAAGATGTAAAGATAGTTCATTCTTTCAACGGCAAGAAGACGTGGTATCCAAAAAAGTATCTTGAAAATGATTTAGTGGTTACAAAAAACAGCTGGCATTTTCAAGGGGCTTCAGATTTAATTGACGCTGGGATTAAGACATTTCAGAAAAAACATAAAAATATTGATTATGTTGTCGTGTTAGCTTCTGACACTTGGCTGATTAAGCTCGCCTATATTGAGAACATTTTAAATAAAATGAAAAAGGATAACCTGTATCTAGCTACTTGTCCTTGGGGACTTCCAGAACGGAATGAAATAAGAGATGTTGGAATGGCTGTAGATTTTTTTATTGTTGATTTGAAATGGGCAACCAAATATAAAATGTTTCCAATCAATTATGCCGATTTTTATAAAAAATACGAAGAGCTGTTTCTATACCAAAAAGGAGGGAATGTAATGTTAGAAAAGCTTTTATATGCAAGGTATTTGGAAGCTGTGAGTAGGGAAGAAAAATCTGGGGGAGTTGCTAGAAAAAAGGCAATAAAGAAGCTACATGAGTTGAAGGATAGAGAACCTGTGCATAGCCGTATTGATAAAGAAGGATATTGGATAAGAAATATGTATTGGGCTAAAATGGGTTTACTTTCTTATCACGACCCCACACCGAAAAAGAAAATTCTAAAGAAAAATAATGTTGTTGTTGGCAAAAATATAGAAAAATTACTACAGAGCCGAGACCTATCGTATTATAATAATGGCACCACTAAAATGCAGCATAATTGCAATTAACTCCGATTTATCGGAGTAACAGCAAAGCCCCAACAGAGCTATAATCTGTAGGCGTGCAAGTATACACGCTGTAGACTCTCGGACTAATCGCAAAAGATTACGATGCTGGACAAGAATAAAGAACGCCAGAAATGGCGTTTTTTTGATTATTGTTTTATAGTTTATACATGAAGAAAGACAAAATCAAAATACGCATAGCATTTTATGCTTTATTTGGGATTTTAGGATTATTAGTCGTGATGACACCCCACATAATTGATGGGCATTTTTTCGTACCTGAAAAAAGTGCTGAATCACTATTCCTTTTTGTGGAAATGACGATTGGATACTTGTTTTACAGATTTTATCTAAGAAAAATGGAAGATGTCCAAAATGAAAAAACGCAATACGAAAAAAGGCTAGTCCATTCATTTAAATATATCGGAGAAACGAATAATATTGTTGATATTTTCAAAAGATTTGGCAGATTTTTTCCAAAGGATGATGCAGCAACTCAAAAAAAAGAAATTTTTAATACTCTATTATCAAACTTAGTGGTTTCTGTTGCAAAATCGAAAAAAGGGCTTCTGCGATTCATTGATGTAAAAAGCGAGCAAACCTTAAAAGAGTTCTTTGTCCTTGAAAACGGAGATAATTTTGGATTCAAAGTTTCAAATTCGGCTGTACTAAAATCTGAAAGTTATGAAGATAAGGACTTTGTAATTATAGAAAGCGACTATAGAAACACTGGCGTATGTTGCATACTGTGCACCACAAAGACAAAAAATATTGATATTGAGCTAGTCAAGTCTCTTTTAAACCAAACTCATTTATTGTATCTAGTCATTTATAAGAAAGTTAGTATACAATAAAAAACTACAAAAAATGTAAGGTGTTTTGCGTTACATAAAAGGTGAATCTGCAATATATCCTTGTATCGGCAGTACTACTTTATACTTTATACAAATGCCTATGAAAAAGACATTATTTTTATTTATAATTCTCGTGTTTTTGACTGTTTCGTCAGTTGTTTCTGCTCAAGGCATGATGGGTTTTTTCAACTCGTCTTCTGATAGCACCGCCATACAAAGTCAGCAACAAGAAGAACAAGAAGGTAAAAATTTTTTGGATAACTTAAAAAATAAAACAGCTACTTGCTCGCAACTCAAAGATACGGACTTTGAAAAAATTGGTGAGTACTTTATGGGTCAATCTATCGGGAATACCTCAAGGCACATTGCCATGAATGAGATGATGAAATCCATGATGGGAGAACAAGGAGAAGAACAGATGCATACTGCCTGGGGTAAGCGAGGAAGCGGTTGCGATACTTCCGCTTCATATCCCCAAGGTTTCAGTTTTATGCCGATGATGGGAGGTTGGTCGTCTTCCACAGGCACAGGATTTAATCAAAATAATAATAATTCTATGATGTGGGGATTTGGCAACAATCCAATGGGCTGGGGATTTGGTTTCGGCTGGATATTTATGATTCTCTTCTGGGGACTCATCATTTGGGGCATTATTGCACTGGTTCGAGGTGGAATAGGACACGGTTGTTGGGGGCGTGGTCACAACGGACACGGAGAAAGAACACCTTTGGATATTCTTAAGGAGCGTTATGCTAAGGGGGAGATAAACAGGGAAGAATTTGAAACAAAGAAAAAAGACTTAGAATAATGTGAAATTTTGCAAAGACAGGGGAAGCCCTGTTTTTGTATGCTTTGGGGGCTGTGTATAACTTCCCTTCTCTCTCTCTCTCTCTTATGGTATAATCAATTCAGGTTTAATTCGTAATAAAATAAAAATAAGTATGCAAAAACTCAAGAAAAATTTGCCCTTGGTTGTTATCATCGGTATCCTGTTTGCGACAGGAATGGTTTTCGCCAATGCGTTTTCCTCCCAAAAGAGTCCGCTCGGAGTGGCGATAGCTTTAGGAGAAGATGATGAAGACAGAAGTGATGAAGCCGATGAACGAGAGGACAATGATGATAATGACCGAGACGAAGATGAAAACGACCGAGAGGATGAGAATAAAAATGATGATGAAGATGGTGACAAAGAGGATGAACAAAAAACTAATCGCACCAGAAATTCCAATCAAGTCAGAACCCAAGAGGCTGATAACGATGATGAGAATGAAGCCGATGAAGTTGACGAGGATAAGAATGAAGATGCCGATGACCTCAATGAAAATATCAGCGAACTTAACAAGGACATCCGAAAAGTGGAGTTGAAAATAAGCGTGCTGTCTGCCAATGGATTTGCGGTTGATTCTCTTAATAATAATTTAGCAGAAGTGAAGGGGATGGTTGCTCAAGCTAACGCCTGGTCTGCTTCTAATCCCAAAGGAGCAGAGGATATTTTAGAAAATGCTGAACACAAATTGGAACGAGTGGAAAAACTGGTCAAAATGTCTTTGAAAGATGATGACGAAGACGAAGAAAGCACTGAAGAGGCGATTGAAGAAATTGGCGAACTTAAAAGAGATATTGCCAAGATTGAAACCAGATTAAGTTTTGCTTCTTCCAGAGGCATAGATGTTTCGGCTTATAGGACGATACTTAATGGCGCAAAAGAATTACTAACTCAAGCCGAAGAAAAACTATCCGCAGGCAACTATATTGAAGCCGAAGCCCTGGCTGAAATAGCTGACAAAAAACTGGACAAGATTGATGATGTCATTGAAGATTTGGATGAAGATGACGATGATGATGAAGAAGTGGCGAAAGAATACAAGAACGAAGTGGCTCAATTCGTCCATAATTTGAAGACCATTGGAGAAATTGAAGGCGGAATCGGACAACAAGTCAGAGTGGTGGCTCAGGCTCAAAATGACTCGGAGGCGAAAGTGGAAAATTCAATTAACGAGGTCAATAGTCGAGGTGGATTTGCAAAATTCTTAATCGGACCGAAACATGGAAGTATTGCCGAAGTAAAGACCGCTATCACTGAAAACCAGACCAGAGTCAAAGTGCTAACCGAATTGATGAATCAATTGACTGACCCAGCGGTGAAATTGGTTTTGCGAGACCAAATCACTATTCTCAACCAGCAAAACGCTAATCTTCAGAAATTTGTGACTAAAAATGAAAGCAAAATCAGTGTATTTGGTTGGTTGATAAGATTGTTCTCGTAAAATTTCTTGATAGCAAAAACCGCC
>Ga0210044_10009994_pt1 | contig 11411 bp, 14 predicted proteins | sample CryGey13umfilter_2_FD_183959 | JGI IMG/M metagenome (GOLD analysis project Ga0210044, IMG submission 183959) | Groundwater microbial communities from aquifer in Utah, USA - Crystal Geyser 4/9/14 3 um filter (SPAdes) (version 2) | ecosystem: Environmental > Aquatic > Deep subsurface >...
CCTTTCAAATAGATGGTATGCACACGAGTACAGAGTAAGAATTGTCAGTAGTCATAGTTGTAATCTCCTTTCAAATAGATGGTATGCACACGCCGCAATGTAATTTCATCACGCTTTCCTAAGTTGTAATCTCCTTTCAAATAGATGGTATGCACACGTTTTACACGAACAGAACTGGAGTGAAAATGGTTGTAATCTCCTTTCAAATAGATGGTATGCACACGGTTTTGGCTAACGACCCTGATAGTGGTATTGTTGTAATCTCCTTTCAAATAGATGGTATGCACACGACAGAAATCTCATAACACATTGATAGCGTAGTTGTAATCTCCTTTCAAATAGATGGTATGCACACGGGAAAACTTAAATTATTCGTAAAATACAATATATTCCGTAATATTATGGTTAAAAAAAACAGAATGTCAAAGAACTTTTATTAGAAAAAGAAGGCATTTTTTAAATCATGGTTCAATTTGTCGTAAGGGTTATCCTTCACATTTAAATATGTTTTCAAAACTTCAAGAACTTTTTCAATATTGTCAATATTTGCTTTTTTTAGTTTTTCATTTATTAAAAATGATGATACAGGTTCGAAGGCATGGGCGCCAATAGAATAATTTCGCAGTTGGGTTAGACATTGAAGTTTACTGAAAAATTCATCTTGTTGCTTATATTCCAGCAAGGCAAGTAATAAAGTTGTAGATGGGTCGTTTGATTGATAATCTAATTTTTTTGATTCTAAAAAATCTTTAAGTTTAGAGTCATTTTCTATTACTTGTATAAATGCATTTTCCCAATTATGTTGAGTACAACCCGTAATATTGTATAAATCTAATACTTTATTTTTTAACAATTCTTCATATAACCTGAAGAATCGCAATAAAAAATCCACATAGTTTTTTTGCTTGAATTTGATAAGCATATTCCAGTAAAGTTCTTTTGTTTTATTGCTTTGAACTTTGAATTTGGCTGTTTCTGTCAGTAATGTTTCCTGAATATTTCTTTGACTGGGTGAAAGTTTTGTAAGTGCCAGGGAAGCATTATCAAAATCAAAATTCAGGCGATGGCTGGCGTATTGTGCAACGATACGCACATCATCCTGCAGGTCTTCTAATTCAGCAATAGCTTCATAATTGTAGTTTTCCAACAAGGCAAGGGCTTTTCGTTTTTCGCTGTCCGATAGAAACAGTTTGCTGAACTCAAGCGGCGCACAGGTTTGAGTTTTTTCGTTAACATACAATACCTTTACTTTTTTTCCGTATCTGGCAAGGCAATTAAGTGTTAAACCTGTATTAATAGCATCAATGCCTCCCATAGAATGCAGGTATATGGCTTGTGCATCTCCAAGCAGGTGGAAAGGTTTTTTCCCAAGTTGTTGTTTCCAGAAAGTGTACATGGAATCTAAATAGGTAACATTTTCGTTAATTTCTATTATGCGTATATCGGGTAATTTATTTTTATATTTTACAGGAAGCAACATTTGAATAATTTTACAGAAATATAAAGTATCACCGTTATGTGGGGGATTTTGGTTTGTAGCAATTAAAATCACTAAATCAATTTTCTTATTTTCACAAAGCAAATATTCAATGGTGGGTTTAATAATAGGAAATGATAAGAGGTGTTTAATTTTATTGTAGTTTTCAAATAAAATTTTGCCTCCATCACGGGCTTTAATTGCCTTATCGTTTATAAATATTTGTTGAGTTATTTTATTGCCCAAAGCTTTCTCAATATCTGATTTTTGGGATTGTATATCTCTTGTACCGGTGGTAATGATAAGTGAATTCATTATATTTTTTATTTTAATTGTTTTACAAAACTAATATTAATTACTTTACCATTTTGCACATTGGTTATTTTTACCTTTGCCAAAGTGCTTAATGGTAAATAGGCAAAATAATTTAATTTAACTTCCTGTTCTTTTCCTGGTTCAAAAAGGAAAAGGCGGAAAATTTTAATTTTTGGATTAAAAGTATCTGTTGCTACAAGTTGGGCATCAACTATGGCTCCGGGCTGAAGTTTGCCGGTAAAATAAGTGGGTTTATAAGGTTCTTTAGGCGTTGTTATAACAGGAGGTTGTGATGCCGGTGCTTTGTTACTTTTGTGTGTTGATAATTCTTTTGCTTCGTTTTCGGAAATAATACGCAACCATCCAATAGGTTCAATAATACCATCTCCTGAAATCAGTCGTTTTGATTTTGGAAAATTATCGGGATTGGCTTCGTACCTTTGACCATGTTTTCTTAATTTATTGGCTCCGGGTTTATCGCCAATGCCAAATTTTTCCATTACTTCTTTAAAAATCTTTTTCAATTCTTCATTTTTTAATAAATACAAAAGTTCAGTAATACCTGTAAAGCCACTACCAAAGCCAATATGGATAGAACAATTAAAATCGTAATTAAAACCTTTTTGCAAATGTTCTTTTTTAAACAAAGGAAAACCTTTTCTATCTTTATTAACTTCGTGTTTTAATAAATTGGTTGTCCAAGTGATATCCCATTTTTTTTGTTTATCAGAGAAGGTAAAAACACATTCTAAAATAAAGTTAATTGTTTTCTTTCTTAATTCTTCTTTATTTTCTTTGTTTATAGTATCAATATCCAAATTAAAAATATTTTTCACTTTCTGTTTTATACCAAGCCATTGTTCTTTACCTTTAATTATGATTGCATCGTTTTTGATTTGAGATTTTATTGACAGAAGAAAATCAATATTAAAATCAATTTCAAATTCTATTACCTGATTTGTTGGAATTACTTCTAAACTTGGTGCTTGTGGTTGTTTATTGGCAACAAAAGTGAAACTGTTACTGTTTCTGTCTTTAATTTTAGAAACCAGATATAAATCAGTATTGACTAAACCAAGGTTGTTAACCTGACTTGTTATATTACTATCCGAAATAAATAAAAATTTAAGAATATCAAATTTTTCATCGTCATATTTTATTTGTTTGTTTCCTGTCTGTATTCCGCAATAAAAAGCAAATTGCTCAATTTTATCTGTAAATCTTTTTATTTTTTCTTTTGGATTTTGTTTTGCTTCCTGTAATTCATTTTCTATAATGGCATATATTCTGTTTTTATCAGCATATCTTGATAGATAATTGTACAATAATGCTGTTCTTATAGATCCTTTAATACTTGAACCGGGTATGTAAGGTTGATTAAAAGCAGTCTTTATATGTCCCCTGATTTGATTCTTTGGAAATATTTGAAATGGAATTTTATTTATATGAGCATTATCATTCAGATATTTTATAAACTCTTTTTCTTTTCTTATTTTATCAGATTTTACAAAATTCAGAAGGTTAAAATTTTTTCTGCTTTCAGATAATTGTTTATTTATATTTTTATTCCATTTGTCTTTCTTTTTTTGTGTTTTTAAATTCTCAATATCTTTTGTAGTATTACTAATCCATGTTACATAATCATTATAAGAAATATTGTTAAGAGATAAAAATTCTAAAAATTGATTTTGGGATATATTATAATAAATATTTTTATCCAGTATATAATCTAATGCATATAATTCTTTGCCATTCCCAATATGAACAGGAGTAATTGTTTTAAGATATAATTTCATATTAATTATTTTTTTTCCACGAATTTACTCACAAATACTTTTATTTTATTGGTGTTCGTGAGATCGCTTCGCTAAGTTCACGAATTTACACTAATTGATATTCATTTTAATCATAAAGCCAAGCCCATACTGAAAAACATTATGAAATAATCCGGCTTTTTCATCTTGCTGTTTAACAATAGTATTTGAACCATATTGATGGTTATTTATTGCAGGAAAAACAGAACCTTCTTTAAACATCATGGTCGGGAGCTTATCAAATTTTTTATATTTCAAATATCCAATATACCCTTGCCGTTTTTCCAACTGATAATTAAAATACGGATTGTTTTTGAAAAGTTGCAGTTCTTCTTTTGTCGGGTAATAAAGGGAAATGTTTGTAACCGAATTATAATCAGTAGGTTCATTTAAAGAAAAATTTTCCACTTCAAATTTAAAAAATCCTTTGCCTGTGCTTCTGTCGCCACCTATTCCAACATGAGATAACCATCGTAGTGCAGTTTTAAGTTTTTCAATATTCCCTTTAGCAAGAAAAAATAATCCGGCTCCGTGTTTTATTTCACCTTCATTTTCATTTGCAAAATACATTTCGGTGGAATGGAATAATTGATCTGCTTCATTAATTTTTAGGGTTCCTCCTTTAATGCGGTCAATACGGTTATGGGTTACGCTTTCTGTTTCGGGTTTTGGTGGAAATATAGTCTTATCTTCTTTTTTTATAGCTGTAACAATATAATTGTTATCTAAAGAACCAGTAATATATTTTTCAAATAATTCTTTCTTTAATAATGTAATTTTTTTTATTTTTTTTCTTAACGAAGCATCAGCAACTTTTTCCGAAGCTTTTATGTTATTATCATAAGGTTCAAATTCTTTGAGTGGTAATATTGGTCTTGAAAAGTAAATAGTTTTTTCTTTATTCTCATTTAAAGTAAAAGGGAAAGCCGAAGAAATAATAAATTCCGGGGAATTTGACAGATAGGAATCAATAAATTTTTCAAGTTCATTATTTCCATATATATTACGGATAGCCCAGCAGATAATTCCCCAAAGTGTATCGGAACGTAAATCAGTAATAAACGTACTTTGAGGTGTTAGATATATTATTTTGGTATTTTCCATTATTTTTCAGAATTAATAAAGTTTTCAATGGCGGCAATAAAGTCTTTCATATCGTAAAACATTGATAAAATATCGGTTTCAGTAAATTCAATAAAAGTATCATAATCGCCTATATTCCGTTTATTAAAAGCAGTGTAAATAATTTTATTGTATTTGATTTCAATTTTTTTTGTATGAATAAAGTTTTTATTAAACCATCCGAGTAATTGCTGATGTTTGGAAGATTCATATTTGTATTTTAAAGCCAATGCTAATAATGAATAGAACATACCGTAGTAAATTCTGTTTACAGCAGCTCTGTATTTGTTTTTTGCAATAAGGATATCGGCTTCTTCAATAGTCTCTTTCGCCTGTTGAAGACGATATTCAATTAACGTATTACGTTCTTCTTCTGTTATCATGCGTAAATACCATTATTAAGTATGTTTTCAAATATGGGTTGTTTTCCTCTTAGCGATGTATTTATTTCATTTTCAGAAATAATATGAGCATCAATTAAAATATCGTATTTCATATTTATTTCGCATAAAGCGTCGTAAATTATGTTACACACTTTCCAGTCATAATCATTTTTAAGCACAATGCAGACATCATAATCGGAAAACTCATTTGCAACACCTTTTGCATGAGAGCCGAAAAGAATTACATCTTTAACGTCAATATTGTGTATTGATTTTAATTGTAATTTTATCTCTTTTAAAAGAAGTTTATTTTCTATCATATTGTGGCTACTTTATAATTAAGAACTATTTCCGACAGGTTTTTAAATTCATTTATTTTTTCATCAGCTTTTAAATAATTTCCTATTCCGGATTTATATTCATCACATTTCACCATTAAAGGTTCTGCAATTTTAAATTTAATTTTACCATATCCTCTGCTGCCAGAATTACCAAGTGTAGAATGTTCTAATAGTCGCATTGCTTGAATCAGATTTTGTAAATCTTCATTTACCTTTTTAAATTCAGAATCTGCATTTTCTTCTTCAGACATAATGTAAACACTATAAATCATCTCAAAGTCAAATTCTGAACCGGCTACCACGCGTTCAATAAAACGGGGGTTAGCGGCAGAAGTAAGGCGGTCAATAGTATTTTCGGGTTTATATTCAGTATAGAGCAATTCGCTGTCCATTTTTTTCCACATATTAATTGTTTCGCTATTCGGATTACAATCGCGTACTATTAAACGGGTTGGTCCATCGTTTTTTTGCTTTTCATTAGCACCAATACCAAATAACCTTACAATCTGCTCGTCTGATGAAACATCACCATTTTCAGATACAACTCCCATACTGTATTCAAGCAATGTACGCAATTTCCCTTTTAACGAACTTCCGGGGATATATGGCAACCTGTTTTGTGGATTTCTGAGAACAGGCGAATCAACCCCTCCGATTTCAAGTTTATCTTTGCTGCCGCCAATGTGTAATCCTGTAACACATTCAATCTTGCCACGAATAATAATATTGGCAAGGAATTTCGGATAAGTACTGTTATTATTTTCCATATTTATAAAAATTATTTTTTTTAATCTCCGCCATAATATTTGTGATAAGCAACAACACTTTCAATTAAATTGAAAAAGTTTTTTACTGCTTTTTCTTTATCATTAGCTTTTAAAACAGCATCAATGGCATCATCCATAAATGTTTTAAAATCTTCTACCTTTTTTTGTCTGCCTGCAGCATAAGCAAGTTTAGGTTTTAACAAAACTAATTTTGGTTCAATCATCGAAAAATTAAACTCATTCATTGAAAGCATATCATTCTTTATTAACACCACAGCGCCGAAAAAGTTACGGATTTGGTTTGTCTTAATTTCTTTTTCTGCAAAAGCTTTACCTTTATTTTTTGCTTCTTCAATAAGAGCTTCTGCTTTAATTATATCTAAATTTTCCATATTACTGTTTATTTAATTTTCTTGTTTTCAAAATTACATAATTTAACGGAATCTGGTAATTTTTAATGATGTCTTCTTTAGAAAAAACTTTTAAAATTACCGAAATAATATCTTTTTCAATACTATTTTGGGCATCTTCAATTTTTTCGGCAGTAAAACCATGCCGTGCAAAAAGGTAATGTAACTGGGCAACATTTTTATAAAGTTTATCAGTATCAACTTGTCCGTTTTGTTTCAGGCATGATTTTATTATCCTCAATAAGCGATGCACTAATGAGCGTGCAAGTTTGTCTTTATCTTTTAATTCTTCCTCGTTTGTGTAATAAGACAATTTTTCAGCAAAATCAATCATAGCACAATAATTATCCCAGTTTAATGTGCAGCCGAACACTGTTACTGCATTTTTTATTTTCCCGTCTTTCTCAAAATCTTTTGAAAGTTCCTCAAGTTCAGCGGTTTTTTCAGACATTCTTGCTATCGGGAAATGGTTGTCACAGAGGAAAATACCTGCACTAAACGAAAAACTCTGGTTTTGGCAAGTGAACTCTTTAAATTTTTTGTACAGTTCTTTTGCAAAGTGCAAAATATTGAACCATGAGCCAATTAAGAAAGCATCGTCTCCGCCTGAATATGTAATATAAAGCTTATATTTTTCAGCAAGAACATTCATATAACCGCTAAAAAATAAATCAAGTTCACGGCTTAGTGTCGCAATTCTTGAAAATGATGCTTTTTCACCCAACCCAAAACCAAAAATGCCCCCAAGATTATCTACATCAAGACGGATTGCCGCTAATTGCGGATAAGATAATTCCTTAGATTCTTTATAATTTATTTTTGCAAGCTCTTCAAAAGAACAGACAGATTTTGTTTGTGAGTTAATCTCTGCATGACAACCAATAAAACGAAAACCATAAGAAATAGGGAATTTAAAATCAGATAGTTTTTCAGGATACATTAAAAAATCGGAATTGTTAATTGCAATGACTCTGCAATTTTTAACTTTGTTTTCCTTTTGTTTAAGGAAATTTCTGATTTTTTGTTCTTCTGTTTCTTTTTCATTAGATTCAGAAGTATTTGGCAGAAAATAATATGTATTAAAATCCTCAAAACTTGCTACTATTTCACTATCATTAGCAAAATCATTACTGTTTTTAGTAGTAATTTCAATAAGATAGTCGGCATAAGGTAAATTTTTCCCTATTTTTATATCGTCATTAAAATCTTGCTCGCCGGGTTGCCCAAAAATGATTTCTTCAAGATAGTTTTCGTGTTTCTTATATTTTGCTTTATTGAGGTTATGATTAACTTTTGCTATTGCCTTGTTTGCTTGTGTGTACAATTCTTCACCAAATTTTTCCTTACCAATAATAAGTCCTAATCTTGAACCTGTCTTTTTGAAAAGAAAAAGATTTATATCTTTTATCAAACTTGATATTATATCATCAATTCCTTCAAAATAAGGAGCGGTGATAAAGAAATGCCCTCCTCCTGAATACAATATATTGGCTTCATACAGGTTTAATCTTTCTAAAAACTGTCCTGCAATAAAATCTGTAAGTAAATTTATATAAAAAGACCTGCCTCTTAGTCTCTTTGACAGTCCTTTGCTGTCGCCGGTTACCTGAAGGTCAATATCCGAATAAATAAATTTTTGAATACCGGTAATATCTCCTTTAATAAGATAAAATTCTTTTTTTACTCTATGAGGAGTATATTGTTTGAGTGATTGTTCGTCCAAATGATAAGTAAAGCAATTAACTATACCCGCAGTAGCCCTTAGATGGTCAAATAAACTTATGTCTGGAGTTGATTTAAAGCCTGCCGATGAAATTTTTGAAGTATATTTTTTTAATAAATAATATATTGTATATGCTAATGCATTCAAATCTTTAATTGTTCGTATTTTTTTTATTTCCTTAATAAAATCCTGTAATAATGCCTGATGCTTTTTGATGATGTCATGTTCGTCATATTTCCATTTTTCAGTGTCATTTGTAGCAGGTTCATTAATTGGAAATATATTTTCCTCATTTACCGCAACAGGATAATAATAGAATAATCCTTGTTTATTATTTTCATCATTAATTTTTACCGAGGATAGAATTGATAATAATGGTCGTCTGGTTTCTTTGCTTTTTTCTTCTTCTCTTTCGGTTGAAACTAACATATCTGCAATCTTCACGTATGAAAGCGCTTCATGATGTTTGCTTGAATTTATTAAAAAATCTTTATATGTCTCAAAAGCCTTAATTTTACCAAAATGTTCCCTGATAAAATTTTCACCAAGATACTCATGTCCTTCACCTGCTTTTGTTTCCTGACTTCTATATATAAATTTTCCAATATCGTGAAGTAATGCACTTAGATAAATGAGTTTTCTTAAATTATCTGTATCTATATTTTCCATAAACCTGTTTTAAATTTTTGTTACTACTCAGCAGCAAATATATTACATTTTTTATTCACCTAATAATAAAAAACCATAAAAAATGTTCAATGCCAAACGAACAACTAACAATGTTCAAGTCATCGTTCGTAATCTAACGGACTCGCTTAATTGTCAACCGGACTTTTGCCGCGATCGAGATTCTTTCTGGCAGTTTCAATACTTTTTGAAAAGATAGCAAGAAGTTCCAAACATTCTTTAAATGCCTTTTCTGATTTACTTAAAACTTCTTTATTTTGCTCATTGTAAATTGAACATTTGGCATTGTTCGTTTTTTAATCTTAATATTCTTTCATTGGCTGCTGAGCAGTCACAAATTTTTAATTATAATTTAGACCCCCTCGTATTTTTTACAGGATTTTCATCCGCCCTCTGATAAAATTTTCCTATATCATGTAATAATGCACTTAGGTAAATTATCTTTCTTAAATTATCTGTATCTATATTTTCCATAAACCTGTTTTAAATTTTTATTTCAATACCGTTTTTTTTTATTTCATCAATAAAAGGGTCGCCTTTCCGGAAATAAGATGAAGAGAATGGATGTGGCTCTATATTTACGAATTTCACATTAACAGGAACTAACATTTTCCAATTAAAATAAGAGTTATCAGTAAATTGGTCAGAAACTAAAACAATATCTATATCTGAATATTCATCAGCTTTTCCGTTCGCATACGAACCAAAAAGAATAACCTTTTTGATTTGAATATTTCTTTTTTTACAATGCCTGATATAATCAAGTATCAGGTTAATTGTCCTTTTTCTATTAAGCATATTTTAAATTTTTTAACTTTCTCTAATTTATTATAAGTAAATCTTTTATTTGCTATCTTATATAATGATTGAATATAATCAGGATATCTTCCTGCAATGCAAAATTTGTTCATCACTTCAAGAAAATATTTTATTGAGGTTATGAATTTTTGGCGGATAATTAGTTTTATTATATTTTACCCATATTGCTTTGCAGATTTTTTCAAGGTGCAAATGAGCAAAAAATAAACAATGCTGATAGCGCTTCGTTTTGAAAAGATGGTCTGCTGTTTTCAAGTCATCTTTTGCACTTTTAAGCCAGTATTGTATATGTTCCTCTTTTGTCATCTTATTGTAAATTTTTAATTCTAATTCTGTCCCTCGGATTTTTGTGCAGGATTTTTATCCGCCCTTTGATAAAATTTTCCAATATCGTGGAGCAGTGCGGCAAGATAAACTTTATATCTTTCAATTTCAGAAGTCATATTATTTATTGACATATAACATTAGTACTTACCTCAGATAATTCAAATTTCAATTTTCCTTTTTCTTTGATTTTTTTTATAACCCCAAAACCTAGGCTGACAGCTTTTCCTAATCCAATATAATCAGGTAAAAAAACATTTGTGGTAAAACTTATATTAAATGCAAGAAATTCAATGCCCTTGTATTTAACTAATCGCTGTTTGTGAATTTCATTGATAACAAGTTGAATTTGTTTATCTATATTCCATTTAACGCCTTCGGCAAATGAGATGATGTGAGCAATAAGAATCTTTTCAAGGAAACGAATTTTTTCTATCAATGAAATCAGATTGTGATAATTTTTATAATTGTCGCTATTAAAAGCAATCCAATTATTTATTCTGTAATTGAAGTTTTTATCCCAAACCTGTAAATTAAATTGATTTAAATCAAGTTTCAGAATTTTAAGTTCAATGATGTTTTTCCCAATGGTAATGTTCCAATCTTTATTGGTTAAAAAACGATTTATTTCTCCCGCACCTTCTTCCAGACAAATAATTGCCGGATTATTGTTTATGCGTTTATACTGAATGAGAGGATACCTGTACAAACGAGTATTATCGTCTAAATGATGATGAAATAAAACACTGTCTTTCCCTACCTTTTTTGCAATTGCAGCACGAAAAGCAGGAATTTCATAATCTTCAATTTTATTTTCAAACTGGAGACGAAGTAATTTAAGTTTTTTCATTTATAATCATTTTAAAAAAAACAAAGATAAAAAAATATCAAATAATTAAAAATTATAATCTTTCCTTAAATCCGCAAGTTAACCCACATTGCAGTTTTTTATGCAAAATTATAAAAAAATTGGTTGTTCACTCCTATTTTGAGCAACAATTACAAATCCGATAGCTATCGGATGTTAACCCAACTTGAAATTTTTTTCTCGAAAAAATGAGATAATTGAGTTATTTTCATATTGGGTGGTGGTGCTTTTTCTGGAAAAGATTCATCTAAAGTTGACCGCTCTGCTGCTTATGCTGCCCGTCATATTGCAAAAAACATGGTAGCCGCTGGTGTTGCTGACGAAATTCTTGTTCAAGTTGCTTATGCTATTGGCGTTGCCC
>Ga0210044_10010001_pt1 | contig 11406 bp, 13 predicted proteins | sample CryGey13umfilter_2_FD_183959 | JGI IMG/M metagenome (GOLD analysis project Ga0210044, IMG submission 183959) | Groundwater microbial communities from aquifer in Utah, USA - Crystal Geyser 4/9/14 3 um filter (SPAdes) (version 2) | ecosystem: Environmental > Aquatic > Deep subsurface >...
TGGGTTGCTAGTATGAAACATGAGCGTTACCTTTCTTTATGTTTGATGACGGATTCGACACCCATATCAAACTCGGTAACGCTCACTTTTACAAGTGCATTGTCAGATCAGATTGAGACTAGTTCAGCTAATGTACTGAAAAAAGAGGGGGCAAGTCTTGACCTCACCGTTATTGTCGAATGGTATCTACTCGTCTCCGATTTTACCAGCCAAAGCCATTTGGATAGCGATCATGGGACTCATCCTCCTGTAAGGAATGGTTTGCAGGATTTAGGTGGCAAGCTAATCTTCGATTACTTTATGAAAGTGATCCTTTCATATAATTCCAACTTTTCACTTTAGCACCACCACAAATATTAAGGCAGATAGAGTGATGCCCAATAAAAAACACACATAGATTAACATCTTGATTCGAACTCGAAAAACTTCGATCACATTAACTACGCGTGCATTTTGTTCGGCAAGTGATTTGATTAATGTGGCTGATGAGTTCTGTTCAGAATTCAGTTCAACTATCTTCGCCTGAAGATGACGAACGCGACTGTCCAAATTTGCGAGTCCTTCAGCATCGAATGAAGCAACCTCTGGTGAACTGTCAGCGGTAGGCTGGCTGTTTGTGTTAGCTTTTGCCGCAGTAAAAAGGCGCTTTGCGCCTTTCACCATGCCCGGTGCAGCTTCTAACACATCTTTCCATGGTACAAACTTCAGCGCGCTAATCCAACTTATCGCCAAAATCATTCCTCCTGTTTTAATATATTAACGTCACTACCAACCATGCCATCAGTTATGGAACTTCCAAAGACGATACTCCGCTGCAGGTAATTTTTCCAATTTTTATTAAAATCACAATATGTGATTGACCCATAAACTAAAAAAACGTTTCATGCAAATTTTTTCTCCTTTGATGATCTGAAGGTAGCATTTCGACGTGAGAACGCATTCTGTCAGGAAGCACTAGCTGCGGCCATCTATATCTTTTGGCGTTATACCAAGCGCCGGAGGCCATTGTTTGCGCGTTAATGATCGTTTTATGATGAGCGCAGCAATGGGGTTTCGGTACGCTATTGCCCAAAAAACAACTCAAAATTTGAAAGTCTTGCTTCGAAATTTAGGTGACAACTGAACGATAGAGGAAGGTATTGATTATTTCTGGCATTGTGGGCAATAAAAACTGGATCGCTGCCCTTGCCGAATCTGCTTGATGGTTGAGTTGCATGCATGGCAAGTCTCGGTTGCGCGGCCATATACCCAGTAGTGCTGCTGGAAATAGCCAGGATTGCCACTGCTGTCCACGAAGTCGCGCAGGCTGCTGCCACCCAGTGCAATGGCTTCCGTCAATGTTTCTTGTATCGTTTTTACCAATCGAGCGCAGCGCGGTCGACTAAGTTTCGCGGCGGGTAGTTGCGGGCGGATACCAGCGCGGAATAGGGCTTCATTGGCGTAGATGTTGCCGACGCCTACTACTAGATGATGATCCATGATGATCAGCTTGATTGCGGCATTGCGTTTGCGTATCGCACGATAAAGATATTCGGCATTAAAGGCGTTCTCTAGTGGCTCCACTCCAAGCTTCAGCAATAGTGGATGCAGTGCGGGGTCGCCTTCATTCCATAGCACCGCGCCAAAACGGCGCGGGTCACGTAGCCGCATAAGCATCCCGTTTGCCAGCTTTAAATCGAAGTGATCGTGCTTTTCTGCTGCTATGTCTGCGGACAAAATACGCAAGCTGCCGGACATGCCGAGGTGGAGGATGAGCGTGCCGCTATCGCATTTGATTAACAAATATTTGGCACGGCGATACAGCGCGTGAATTATCTGGTTATGCAAGATAGTGGCCAATTGCATGGGGATGGCCCAGCGCAGATGAGATGTGCGAATGACTACATCCGCGATGCGTTGCCCGACCAACTGCGGCTCAAGTCCGCGCAGGGTGGTTTCGACTTCGGGTAGCTCAGGCATAATATTTTTCTTTGTTTATTGTCATTTCATAAATACGCATAATTAACTATGAATCAATTGATATTTTAAAATATACGCATACGTAGTTGTTTTGTAGATAATATTTAGATCTATATGCCAAAATGAAAGATTGCATATCAGTCACCAGTTTAGGCTAAAAGCGCGGGCTGTGTAATTTGTCATATTGAATTCGAGACAAAGAAGGTATGGCTCTTGTTGCCTTATTTTTTGTCAGAACTTCCAACAACTGCTTTCACGCCAACTGCCGCAACATCGACGGTCGTACCAACCACCGTGGCGCCGATCTTAACGGTTGTTGCAACCACAGTAACCGCAGCATCAGCGACAGTAACCACCGCACAGCCGTTACAGAGTGTGCAAGTTAGGGCGAGCAGAAGGTGGGCACGCATGGAGGAGGTTGGGCTGAGGTATTGAGCAAATACGGTTGAAAAATGGTTGCATTAAATCATGTAAGGGCATATTTTTACATAACAATTTAGTGCAGTTATACGTTTTCACTGAACATGGTAGTTATTGAATAATTGCAATTCCATTTCTTCATTTATTCCGCCTATTTTAAAGAGGCAGCCTTCTCTCTATTCGCTGGGAAGATAGCCATTTAACCTGCGCCACCACAGCGAAATAACCTGCAAGCCGCTCTATCGCTTTGCTTTATGATTGTTTATCGAACATGCACCGTCAATTGCTTTTGCAGGGTGTCAGGTGAAGAGTTCTGCGAGAGCATTCTATCAGCTACTGAAACGCATTCATGGGGTCGTTTTTCACAAGTCGCGCGCGTACACACAGGTACGGGTGAAATTCCGTAAGTTTGTTAGCAATTAAGTATGCACAACGGTTGCCTGATTTTATTTTGTTAACGTTCATGGTGCGCTACCAAAGTACACGTTGTTGCCAATTCGGTTCAAATCCAAGGCGATCTGCACGTGGTTTTGCATGGTTCGCCAGTAAGACAGCCAGACGGTAGCTCCAATCAGTATCAAGTAACACCACTTTCAACACACTTCAATCGATGCTGTCCGAGTGCAAAATCGGCTTGGGTCGTCAGTTCGATGGCATATCGCTTGGCGGTAATCGGCTTTTAGTGTAGCTACGGTTGCACAGACGCTGATGGTGGGCGGACCCAGTGCCGGAGATAAGTAATGGCGTGGAGCCACGAAGCAAGTATGCTGTCATCGAGTCAAAAGTCCTTTGCAACTGGTTTCTGATGCTCCCGCAGTAGATTTTTTAACACTTACGACATGGCGTCTAAGGACAGCACCCTAAACACCATCCAGAAAACGTGGTGGCAAAGCGTCAATAGATGGATTTCAGCAGAACAAATACCGATGTTGGTGGTGCGCGACCGTCACGGGGAAACGACTGATTATGTTTTGCCAAGCGTGAATGCACAGCAGATCGAATTAATGTTCAATCAATTGATTAATAAGTATGAATGAGGATGTGGCGCACCCGGACAAGACAATCGCCCAATATGTAGAGGGCGTTCACCGCCCAGTTAATGTTACCGCAGGCAAGCCGGTGATAGGGGGTATCTCGACTGGCACAGGTGAGTGCGACATAGCCTTTCCCTAATGAGTTTTTCTAACTGCTTGGAATTTTTCGCGGGCACGGTCACGCTGTGCAGGTGTCAGTTTGCTCCATTTATCCAGTCTGTTATGCAAGCGTTTTCTCTGCACTGCATCAAGCTGTGGGTAGTGTTTCGCTAAATTGATAAGACGTTGCTTCTGCTGTACTTGCAGTGTATTCCATTCCTTAGAGAGCGGAGCTAGTGCCTCTTGTTGCACTGGAGTGAGACTCTCCCATGCCTGTGCCCCAGCTATCGCTGGCAGAAACAAAAGTACAGCGACACTAAATGCGAAAAATGCGAACAGGCGATGGCGGATCAAGTACATGATTTGAATTAGTCAACGTAAAAGTGTATGGGCAGCTCACCAGTCAGAATGGCGATATCAACATCAGCAGTATCGGATTTTGCATTTTGATTCCAATAAACTGTAGCGCTGAACAGAATAGTCGCAACCAGCAAAGTGGTAGCCCACCAGCGCGACTTGTGCCGCGCGTCGAATGCATGCCATATAACATGCCCAGCCCGAGCAGAAACCGACTCTCCACAACATGCATCATAGCGCGCCAAGGCTTGTTCCCGTGCGTGGTGCAGGCGTGTCAGCGTAGGTCGTTCAAGCTGAGCGACAGAGCGGTTAAGCAATTGTTTAATATTTTCATGGCTTAGTTCTTCTTCTTTCATGGCAAGTGAACTCCCTTTTTTCTTAAAATGGCCGCGAGGCTATGGGTAGCGCGCGAACAGTGTGTTTTGACGCTACCTTCCGTGCAACCCATGATCGCTGCTGTTTCTGTAGTATCCATATCTTCCCAGTAACGCAACAGAAAGGCTTCACGTTGACGTGCAGGAAGAATAATTAATGCTTCTTCAATCAGAGCAATAAGCTGAGATTGCTCAAACGATGCGTCAGGAGCAAGACCTTGGCTGTTGTTGTCTTCATCCTGAAGGCTATCCAGTGGCTCATAATCCGCTTCCTCGTGTTGAGGAACCAGCGAGGACATCAGAGAAACCCACTTGGAACGCACTTTCTGTCTTCGGCAATGGTCGCGAATGGTGTTTTGCAAGATACGCTGAAATAACATGGGCAATTCATTTTCGGGCTTGCTGCCATATTTTTCAGCAAGTTTAAGCATGGAGTCTTGAACGATATCCAGCGCTACAGTTTCGTCGCGCATTGCAAATAACGCCTGTTTGTATGCGCGACGTTCGGCTGCAGCGAGAAATTTGGAAAGTTCGTCGTGGCTGGCCAGTTTGAAATGCTCCCCTAATGAGTGGTAACTACTGGGTAACATTGAAAATTCAAAGGTTACCAAAATTCCAAATTCGAGGTGCGAAAAAATTATATGGCGCTATATCTCGTTAGCCTATACGTGCAAGTATATTTACGAGCAACAATGCAATTTGGATAATGCTAGTAATTCAATAGATGTCTACTAAATTAATGAGTGTTGAATACTAACAAATTTAACCATATATCAATAGATAATTTTTAATCCAGCCCTAGCGTAGGGGTTGACCAAAATGCGGCTAACCTTTATCTTGCACGGTTCTTTAATTATTGTTTGCTAAGGTAGTTTGACATGGAACTGACGGGCGCGGAAATAACCATTAGGTGTTTGCAGGAAGAGGGGACTGAATATGTGTTCGGGTACCCTGGCGGTGCGGTCTTGCACATTTATGATGCGTTGTTCACTCAAGATCAGGTTAAGCATATATTAGTTCGTCACGAGCAGGCTGCAGTGCATGCTGCCGACGGGTACGCACGTTCCACTGACAAGGTCGGGGTCGCGTTAGTCACCTCTGGTCCCGGCGTGACTAATGCAGTCACAGGCATTGCTACTGCCTATATGGATTCTATTCCGATGGTAATTATCAGTGGCCAAGTGCCGACTTATGCCATCGGCGAAGATGCTTTTCAGGAGGTGGATACTGTCGGCATAACTCGACCTTGCGTGAAGCATAATTTCCTGGTTAAAGATGTTAAGGAAATCGCCAGCACCATTAAGAAGGCATTTTATCTCGCCAAAAGCGGCCGCCCTGGGCCGGTGCTGGTGGATATTCCAAAAGATATATCCAACCAAAAGACAGAATTCAGCTATCCATCATCGGTGAATATCCGCTCTTACCATCCGGCGCAGCATAGCTGCATGGAGCAGATTAAGAGTGCCGTGCAGTTGCTACTAACAGCCAAAAGGCCGATGATTTATGCGGGCGGCGGCGTGATTCTTGCTGATGCGTCTAAGCAATTGACCGAGCTGGTGCATTTGTTGGGTTTCCCTTGTACTAACACCTTGATGGGTTTGGGGGGCTATCCGGCGACAGACAAACAATTTGTTGGAATGTTAGGCATGCATGGCACGTACGAGGCAAACATGGGGATGCAGTACTGTGATGTCTTGCTGGCCGTGGGAGCACGCTTTGATGATCGGGTGGTTGGCAATGTTAAGCACTTTAATCAGGAAAAACGCAAGATCATCCATATCGACATTGATCCGTCCTCCATTTCCAAGCGGGTGAAGGTGGATTTGCCTATCGTGGGCGATGTGGCACATGTGTTGGGCGATCTGCTGGCTGAATTGCACGCTAGCAAGGAAAAACCCGATCAGCAGGCGATTGCGCCGTGGTGGGCGCAAATTAAGGAATGGCGCTGCAAGAATAGCTTAGTCTACAAAAATTCGGATGAGATAATTAAGCCGCAGTTTGTAATCGAAAAGCTGTATGAAGTTACCCAGGGCGATGCCTTCGTCACCTCCGATGTCGGACAGCATCAGATGTGGGCGGCGCAATACTACAAATTTGATAAGCCGCGTCGCTGGATTAATTCCGGCGGACTGGGCACCATGGGCTTCGGTTTGCCCGCCGCAATGGGCGTGCAACTTGCTCATCCAGGTGCGGATGTGGCTTGCGTTACTGGAGAAGGCAGTATTCAAATGTGTATTCAGGAGCTTTCCACCTGCAAACAGTTTCAATTGCCGCTCAAAATTATCATGCTGAATAATCGTTATCTAGGAATGGTGCGCCAGTGGCAGCAGTTTTTCCATGGCAACCGTTATGCCGAATCCTATATGGATGCACTCCCCGATTTTGTGAAGCTGGCGGAAGCTTATGGTCATATTGGTATGCGCATTGAGAAGCCATCGGATGTGGAGCCAGCGTTGAAAGAAGCATTTGAGCGTAAGCAACAACTGGTATTCATGGATTTCATAACAGATCAGACTGAAAACGTTTTCCCAATGGTTCAGGGTGGTAAGGGCTTGTCTGAAGTGATTCTGGCGGAGGATTTGTAATGCGGCATATTATTTCCTTGTTGATGGAAAATGAGGCGGGCGCTTTATCGCGTGTTTCCGGGTTGTTCTCAGCGCGCGGCTACAACATCGAGTCACTCACTGTGTCGCCCACAGAAGATGCCACCCTGTCGCGCATGACTATAGTAACCAGTGGTTCTGACGAAGTGATCGAGCAGATTTACAAACAGCTCAACAAGCTAATTGAAGTAGTCGCGGTGATGGATCTGAGCGAAGGCGAACATCTGGAGCGCGAGTTAATGTTGGTGAAAGTGCGTGCGGTGGGTGCGGTGCGTGAGGAGATGAAGCGCATGACGGATATTTTTCGTGGGTGCATTATCGATGTATCTGACAAAACTTTTACCATTGAATTAACCGGTACCGGTCACAAATTGGAAAGCTTCTTGCAAGCCATTGACCGTAGTCTGATTCTGGAAACAGTGCGTACAGGCGCGTCGGGTATAGGCCGCGGCGATCGCATTTTAAAATTTTAATTTTTTAACTATATGATTATTTTTAAAGAGGCCAACATGAAAGTTTATTACGACAAAGATGCAGACCTGTCTCTAATCAAGGGCAAAGAAGTGGCCATTATCGGCTACGGCTCACAAGGCCATGCTCATGCCTTGAATCTAAAGGAATCTGGTGTCAATGTAACCGTCGGCCTGCGTAAGAGTGGTGCTTCTTGGAAAAAAGCTGAAGCGGCTGGGCATAAGGTTATGGAAGTCGCGACGGCGGTGAAAGATGCCGATGTGGTCATGATGCTGTTGCCTGATGAAAATATCCCTGACGTTTATAACGTTGAAGTTGCGCCAAATATGAAGACGAGCGCTACGTTGGCGTTTGCCCACGGCTTCAATATTCACTATAACCAAGTCATTCCACGTGCCGATTTGGACGTAATTATGATAGCGCCAAAAGGCCCCGGTCATACAGTTCGCTCCGAATATTTAAAGGGCGGAGGTGTGCCATCTTTGATTGCTGTATATCAGGACAAGTCTGGCAAGGCCAAAAACATCGCACTATCTTATGCCGCAGCTATAGGCGGGACCAAGGGAGGGGTGATCGAGACTGATTTCCGTGAAGAAACGGAAACAGATCTGTTTGGCGAGCAGGCCGTGTTGTGTGGCGGTGCTGTGGAACTGGTGAAGGCCGGTTTTGAAACTCTAGTGGAAGCTGGCTACGCGCCGGAAATGGCTTATTTCGAGTGCTTGCATGAATTGAAGTTAATTGTCGATTTGATGTACGAAGGTGGCATCGCCAATATGAACTATTCCATTTCAAATAATGCGGAATATGGCGAATACGTCACTGGCCCTAAGATTATTACTGATAATACCAAAGAGGCCATGCGTAACTGTTTGAAGGATATTCAGACTGGTAAGTATGCCAAACAGTTCATCTTAGAAGGGCGTACCAACTACCCTGAGATGACTGCGCGTCGCCGTCTTAACGCCAAGCATCCGATAGAATTAGTGGGAGCCCAATTGCGAGCCATGATGCCTTGGATCAGCAAAAATAAGCTGGTTGACCAAAGCAAGAACTAGGGATGATGGGGCTGAGATTGAGAGTTTGAATAGTATAATGCCGGATCACTCTCAATCCCAAGCCACCCTTTTTTTGTTCCTTAATCCCTGCATCTAAAATCCACTCTTCGTTTCTCCCCTCTAATGTCTAATTACCCCCACCCAATCATTGCACGCGAGGGTTGGCCATACTTGGCCATCGCCGTATTCATCGCTAGTTTGGTATCATATTTCGGCGGCGGTATGTGGTCACTCCTGTTTTGGTTGGTGGCGTTGTTTGTGCTGCAATTTTTCCGCGATCCGCCGCGTGAAATTCCACAGGATGCAGATGCAGTGTTATCACCTGCAGATGGCCGTATAGTAGCAGTGGAGCGCACGCAGGATCCCTATGTGCAACGCGATGCCATCAAAATAAGCGTATTCATGAATGTATTTAACGTGCATTCCAATCGTAGTCCCATAGATGGCTTGGTAAAGCGCATCCAATATTTCCCTGGCAAGTTCGTGAATGCTGATCTGGCTAAGGCTTCGCTGGAAAATGAGCGAAATGCCATATGGATTAAAAGGGCTGATGGGCAAGATGTAACCAGTGTGCAAGTGGCCGGGTTAATCGCGCGCCGTATACTCTGTTACGTAAAAGAAGGCAGTGTTCTGGCACGTGGTCAGCGGTATGGCTTCATCCGCTTCGGCTCGCGCGTAGATGTGTACTTGCCACTGACGGCTGCTGTAAAAGTGGCTATTGGTGATAAAGTACATGCAACTACTACTATATTGGCGATTTTGACCAAGAGCTAAAGGCCAATATGATGAGAGTCTTTCAAAATCATGACTGACCCGAATGACAGAAAGCTAATGAATCTGCGCAGGCGCAGTATCTACCTGCTACCCAACTTGTTGACTACAGCGGCGTTGTTTGCTGGTTTTTACGCTATCGTGCAGGCAATGAATAGCAAGTTTGAGTTTTCTGCTGTAGCAATTTTTATTGCTATGGTGCTAGACGGTCTGGATGGTCGCGTGGCGCGACTGACCCGCACCCAAAGCGAATTTGGAGCGGAATATGATAGTCTGTCCGACATGGTTTCGTTCGGTGTGGCGCCCTCTTTGCTTATGTATGAATGGGCGTTTAAGGACTTAGGTAAATTGGGTTGGTTCGCAGCTTTTATATATTGCGCTGGCACGGCATTACGGCTGGCACGTTTCAACGCTAACATTGAAACGGTAGATAAGCGTTTTTTTCAAGGTCTGCCCAGCCCTGCCGCTGCCGCAGTGATCGCAGGCTTTGTTTGGGTGGTGCTAGATAACCATTATAGTGGTCAAGAGGCACGTTGGTATGCTGTCGCCATCACAGTATTTGCCGGCTTGAGTATGGTGAGTAATGTGCGCTTCTACAGCTTCAAAGATTTCAATATGCGCAAGAGTGTGCCGTTTACCGTCATTGTCTTGGTCGCGTTATTTTTTATACTGATTTTCAGCTATCCGCCCGGAGTATTGTTTGTGCTTTTCTTATCCTATGCCCTATCTGGTTATGTGCTGTGGCTGCTCAGTTTTCGAAAGAAAACTTCCAATCCTCACACGTAGTGGATCACAAAAGAGAGTATGTGGCAGAGGGTGTAAGCACGGTGCATTTTGTTGTTCGGAGTGGTACTGAACGCCAGAACTTATATCCATCGTTGATTCAATTTAAGATTCATTCCTCGGTGGAAATACGATAACCCTTCAGGTTCATTTAATGTTGGAAGAGGCTGTTAGTTGGGAATTTTAGGTAAGCTTGGTAGAATGCCGAGACTTTTTGAACTTTAACCAGAGCAGGAGAGTTACATGTCTAATATCGAACAACGCGTTAAGAAAATTGTTGCTGAACAACTCGGTGTAAATGAGACTGAAGTGAAGAATGAGTCCTCGTTTGTTAATGATCTGGGTGCTGATTCATTGGATACCGTTGAGCTGGTGATGGCGCTGGAAGAAGAGTTCGAGTGTGAAATTCCAGACGAGGACGCTGAAAAAATCACTACAGTGCAACAGGCAGTCGATTACGTTAACGATCATCCCAAGTAATTCATTCTTTCGCGTTTCCCTTAAATAACGGAGTTCGGTTTGGCAAAACGCAGAGTCGTCATTACTGGCTTGGGTATTGTTTCGCCTGTTGGTACAGGAATTACCCAAGCTTGGCAAAATATCATTGATGGCAAATCGGGCATTACCCGCATTACCCGTTTTGATGCCAGTCTGTTTACGTCACAGATTGCCGGAGAGGTGAAAGGGTTTGATGTGAATCAATACATCTCGGCTAAGGATGCTCGACGTATGGATTTCTTTATTCATTACGGCCTGGCCGCTGGTATGGAGGCAATTAAAGACGCCGGGATCGAGGTAACTGAACAAAATGCCGAACGCATCGGTGTCAATATTGGATCTGGTATCGGTGGGCTGCCGATGATTGAAGATAGCCATAACGACTACCTGGCGGCAGGTCCACGCAAGATTTCACCGTTCTTTATTCCAGGTACAATTATAAACATGATTTCTGGCAATCTGTCTATCAAGTATGGCTTTAAAGGTCCAAATCTGTCCATGGTGACAGCCTGTTCCACAGCCACTCATTGCATAGGAGAATCTGCCAGGTTGATCGAATATGGTGATGCCGACATTATGATCGCAGGCGGCTCTGAAGGGACAGTTTGTGCGCTTGCATTAGGAGGGTTTGCTTCTGCGCGGGCGCTTTCCACTCGCAATGATGATCCTACTACCGCTAGCCGTCCATGGGACAAAGGGCGCGATGGATTTGTGCTGGGAGAAGGTGCTGGGGTTTTAGTGCTGGAAGAATATGAACATGCCAAATCTCGTGGTGCAAAAATTTATGCCGAAGTGGCAGGTTATGGCATGAGTGCCGATGCATACCATATGACCGCACCGCGCGAGGATGGCGAGGGTGCCGCGCGCTGTATGAGTAATGCCTTGCGCAATGCCGGCCTTAATGTGGATCAGGTGGATTATATCAATGCGCATGGCACTTCCACCCCGCTAGGCGATTTGGCTGAAACCATGGCAATGAAGC
>Ga0210044_10010010_pt1 | contig 11397 bp, 9 predicted proteins | sample CryGey13umfilter_2_FD_183959 | JGI IMG/M metagenome (GOLD analysis project Ga0210044, IMG submission 183959) | Groundwater microbial communities from aquifer in Utah, USA - Crystal Geyser 4/9/14 3 um filter (SPAdes) (version 2) | ecosystem: Environmental > Aquatic > Deep subsurface > Groundwater...
GCCCCGACGTGTCGGGATAGAAAAGAGTGTAAAGGGTTAGTAATTGTCGGGGAGGTCGTTTTGGAAGATGATGGTGTCGTGGGGTTGGAGGATGGTTCAGAGGTTTTGGTGGGCTTGTTGAGTGGTGTGGAAAAAAATAATATGTTTTGATGAGACTCATGTGCTTTGGAGTCCTTGTGCGAGAGATCTGGTTCCTTCGTTGTCTATGAGGAGGTAGAGATCGAAAGTGGTGCTCATTTCTTGGCCGAGTTCATAGTGTATTGTCTTTGTTTCATTTCCGAGTTCGACGAGTCAGGGGGAAAGATATATTTTTCTTCCTTTTGTTTTGGTGTGAGTGAAAATTAGCAAATAGTTCTTTTGAGTCAAGGATTGAGGGAGGTGAGGATCTGGTAGGGGATGGTGTTGGCGAGGTGAGATGCATGGATGATAGTGTTGGTGCTGTCTTTGTGATGACTGAAGAGAGTGATTTGATCGCCGATGTCTGCTTGTGTGTGAGTGGGGAGGAGGAAAGATGAGAGATTCATACAAATACTGCCTCTTTGTTGAAGTAGTGTGTTGTTGGTGGTTGCTGTTCGTTGATTGCTGAGTCTTTTGTCCAATCATTCATAATAGCCAAATGGTATGGTGCAAGTCATGCAGTCGTGAGATGCTCTAAAATTACGACCATAGCTCACGCTATCACCTTTTTTGAGTTGGTGGATCGAGGTGATGGTGGAGTTGATTTCGAGTGCAGGTTGGAGAGCTTCAAGTATTTGGGAATATGGGTCTGATGGATCGAGGTGATTGTAACCGTAGAATCAGATTCCTGTTCTTCGTGTATTGAAGAGAGGATTGTTTATTTTGGTGAGTCAGGCGGTGTTGCCTATGTGGATGAATTGAGGTTGAAAGGGTAAAGGTGAAAGGGCAAAGGCTTCTTTGATGTGGTGGTACATGGTGGTGAAGTTGTCGATTTGAGTATCGTTGAACGATGAGTCTGAGAGATCTGCGTTGGCGAGGTGTGACATCAGTCAGATGATGACAGATGAAGATTTTGATGAGTTTAGTAGATTGAGGGCTGTTTGTAATTCGTTTTGTTGGAAGCCTTCACGATTCATCCCTGTATTGAGAAAGAGGTGAACCTTATAGGGTTTCTGTGTTTGAAGGAGTGCTTTGAATGTAGTCAGTGAACCGATAGCGATATGTGTGCGCTTGGGATTGTAAAGTGTATAATTTTCTCCCCGTGTTTCCCCCATGACGAGGATATCTTTGTCTGTATAATCTCTGATGATCTGATATTCGGGGTAGGAGTCGATGGCGATGAGGGGGCATTGTTTTTTGTTGGTTTGATTGAGGATTTGGCAGACTTGTTTAAGTCCATGTCCATAGGCATTGGATTTGAGGACCGGGATGATGGTGTCGTTGGGTTTGAGGGATTGGAGGTAGGAGAGGTTGTGGAGGAGGTTTCTTGAGTGAATAAAAATATTGTTGAGGGAATGGTAGGGAGAGGGACGGTGTTTGATGAGGTTTTTGAGATAGGAAAACATCTTTCAGATTGGATTAAACTGATGTGTTTGTAGTGTTTGGGATGGGGGATACAAGTGGTGATGGGGAGTGAAATTTATGATTATTGGACTATCTTGTATTTTTTAAATTGATTGATGATTTGTGTGATTTCATTGTCTTGTAATTTATGTTTTTGTTCCAATATATTGTTGAGTTCATCAAGTTGGGTTTTCAAGTATTTTATTTTACGATTGTTGTAGACTTTGTCATCTTCTTTTGGATTATGTGGGAGTTTGTGAGTATGGAGAGCGATGAGGGAGATTGCGTGTTGGAGATCTGCGTGTGTTTCTTGTATTTTGAAAGATCATAGATCACCGATGAGGAGAGAGAAAAGTTGTTGGATAGTTTGGTCTGTTTCGTCTTGTGGGATATTTTGTGTTTGGAGTTGAGATTGTTTGAGAGTATTGAATAATTGTTGAGCTTTGGTGGAAACTATTGGATTGGACAGTATTTTTTTTTGAGGTAGGATATCTAGGTTTGCTGAGAATTGTTGGAGCTTGGAAAGTATAAAGTTATTGTTTTTTATACTTGCTTGATCTCAATCTTTCTTTCGATTCAATGTTTTATCAAATGATTTATGATCATTGTAGTTTCGATCACAAAATTCGGTAATGAGTCGTTGGATTGAGAGTTTGTTGTATGTTGTGACTGACGATAAATTTTCTAAAATTTTGAAGGTGAGTGTTATTATTTGTTGTTCTTGATCGGATGGATCATTTTTGAATTTTGAAGATATTAAGTTTGTGAATGCATCACCAAAAAAAGTTCATTCAATTAATTCGTGTAGCTTTCCATTCAGTCTATTATTGTTACTATATTGTATTGTTCACACTACTTTTTTTAGATTATTTGTAGCTTTTTCTCTCAATGTGTTATATTTATCTATATTATTTGTTGTTGTTAGTTGTGTGGCATTCCTGAATAAGGTTTTTAAAAAATTCATGAAATGATTTGTCGTGATGAATAAAATTGCCTTGCATGTCAATAAGCAAAGAGTTGTGTGTTGGTATTTTGTAGATAAATTGGATGCGATGTCAATCTTGATGTGTTGTTTTGTGGATGGGGAGATTATTCCCCCTTTCTCCCCCCTTTCCCGAACGCTTTTGGGACAGGTGAAAGAAGGGGGAATTTGCGTGGGGGTTTTTGTAACGAGGGGAAAGGGTATTTGAGATAACGCAGGAGAATCCTGGATTCTTCGCTGAAACGCTCTGAATGACGAGATTCTTCACTGAAATGCTCTGAATGACAATGTGTGAAAAGGGGGGCACTATAAGACTGAAAACCAAGAGAGTAGATGTTGATTGTGTGGTCTATATATATATGTATAAGGGTGCATACATGGTGTTTGTGTGATATTTTTATGCTATTTTCTTTTTTTCTATGACTTTCAAAGAACAATCAGTGAAGCCAGATATTTGGGGGATGCAACAGGCCATTTCCTCGTATTGGTCAGATAATCATATTTTTGAAAAATCTATCGAGCAAAGGCCAGTGAGCAATCCTTATAGATTTTATGATGGGCCACCGTTTATCACTTGATTGCCTCATTATGGGCATTTGGCGTCGAGTGTTGCCAAAGATACGATTCCGAGGTTTTGGACGATGAAGGGGAAGCGTGTGGAGCGTGTGTGGGGCTGGGATTGTCATGGGATACCCATTGAACAAAAAGTGCAGGACAAACTATGACTTCACTCCAATTTGGATATTGAAAAGCTCGGTGTTGAAAAATTTATTGACTGATGTTATGATTATACTCGCAGTGTTTCGTGAGAATGGAAGCGATATGTGGATAATTTTGGTCGTTGGGTAGATTTTGATAACAGTTACAAAACGATGGACAATGATTATATGGAGTCAGTGTGGTGGGTTTTTAAAGAATTGTGGAAAAAATGATTAATTTACAAGGGGAAGCGTGTGAGCATGTATTCGACAAAATTGGAGACGCCGATTAGTAACTTTGAAGTTGCGATGGATGATAGTTATGATGACGTGAATGATCCGGCGATTACAGTGGCGTTTAGAATAGTCAACAGTTGACCCCGAAAGAATCGGGACTCATTGAAACAGTCGCAGTCGAGGGTCGACAGTGATAAAGTACTTCATGATTGCAATATTGAGACATACATATTGGCGTGGACGACGACTCCTTGGACGATACCTGCAAATATGGCGTTGGGAGTGAATAAGGATTTAGAGTATGTGAAGGTGAAGAGTGCAGCTATGCAGTTGAGTTATGTTGATGAAAACCCCCCAACCCCCTTTGTGAAAAGGGGAGATTGTGAAAACCCCCTGCCCCCTTTTTGAAAGGGGAAGTTGGCATATTATATTATGGCGAGGGCGAGGGTTGAGGATGTGCTCAAGGGGAGAGAGTATGAGATTGTGGATGAGTTTAAGGGGGAGAAGCTGTTGGGGTTGAGGTATGAGGCGCCGTTTGGGTATTATAGTCAACAGTCAACTCAGTCTACAATCGACAGTCAACAGTCTACAGTTGATTCCCAATGAAATGAGACTCTTTTGAAGGTGAATAAGATGCAGGGTGAAGAGATTGCCACGTCGTGAAGGACTCCTCGCAATGACAAAATCATTACAAAGGGGAAGAGTACTAACCATACAGTTATACATGCGGATTTTGCAACGGAGGAGAGTGGGACGGGGATAGTGCATCAGGCTCCTGAGTTTGGTGAGGATGATTTTAATTTGGCGAAAAAGGAAAGTGTGAGTATGACGGAGGCGATGGATAGTAGTGGGCATTATACGGCAGAGATTGATGACATGGAGGGGGTGTTTTATAGAGACGCAAATGAATTGGTCGTTGAAAAACTTAAGGGCAAAGGACTCTTATTTAAGAAAGAGTCGATTACTCATAGGGTAGCTCATTGTCCGAGGTCAGGAGTGCCTTTGATTTACAAAGCACAGGATAGTTGGTTTATTGATATCCAATCAGTAAAAGGACGTTTGCTTGAGAAGGCAGAAGAGATCAATCGATATCCTGAACATTTCAAGGAAGGTCGTTTTGCGAAGTCGATTGAAACTGCTCCTGATTGGTGTATCTCTCGTACGAGATATTGGGGAACGCCGATGCCTGTTTTCAAGGCTGTACTTTGAAAACAGATGTTAGACTCCAGTTGCAAGACTCTAGATGATGAGAGTGTACAAGATTATAAGATAGTTGGATCGAGAGAGGAGTTGTTCCAATTGCAAAAAAATGGGAGTAGGAATATGACGAAGCTTATTTTGGTGAGGCATGAGAGTCGTGATAAAACAGATATTGATGGAGAACTTGATGCATTGTGATTGGAACAAGCAGAAGCATTAAAAAAATCGTTGAAAAATGAAAAAATTGATGCTATTATGTCTTCAAGTATGAAAAGATGTCCTCAGACTGTTGCACCTTTGGCACAAGATTTATGATTGAAGATACATATTGATGAGGGTTGGTGATCTGTGGAGAGAAAAGAGAAAGTAAGTGCATTTAAAAATAATATGGGTGTGAAGGGATTGGTTGATTGTGATGAAGGATCTTTGCAACACTTTTTTGATTGAGATCGTTCAAAAAACAAAGAAATGATTGATCATTTAGTTAGTCAATATGCTGGACAAACTGTTGTTGCTGTTTCTCATGCAGAAGTCATCGCAAGTTTTTTGTATACTTTGAGAGGGGGAGGTTCGAAAGAATATATCAGTAATCTTATCGACAAGTGAAGTTTTGTTGTGATTTATCTTTGTACTGGTGGAGAGTTTGATCTTCATAGACCATATATTGATGATGTGTGGTTTGAAATTGATGGAGTCAGATATGAGAGAATTTCAGAAGTGTTGGATTGTTGGGTAGAGTCGGGTAGTATGCCTTATGGTCAAATGCATTATCCTTTTGAAAAAAGGAAAGAATTTGAGGCAAGTTTTCCAGCTGATTATGTTGTGGAATATACAGGGCAGATTAGAGCCTGGTTTTATGTGATGCATGTATTGGCTGTCATCTTATTTGATCGTCCTGCCTACAAAAATGTGATTTGTCATGGAGTTGTCTATGGGAATGATGGACGCAAAATGTCTAAGAGCTTGGGAAATTTCCCTGATCCGAAACCGACTTTTGAACAATATTGAGGTGATGCAATTCGTATGTCTATTTTGTCTAGTCCTTTGTTTCATGCGTGAGATACTGCCATCACTGAAGAAAGTATTGCTGAGGCGTTGAGAAATAATATTTTACCCCTGTGGAATGCTTTCTATTTCTTTACGACCTATGCGAATATAGATGGATGGACGCCATGAGCGAATAGAGTATGAAATATCAACCATACACCATGAGATAAAAATATGTTGGATCAGTGGATTATCAGTGAACTACAGCAACTTATTGTTGATGTTGAGAGAGGTTTGGAAGCTTATGATTTGCAGCAGAGCAGTCGTCAGCTAGCAGTTTTTTTGGATAACTTGACCAACCGATATATTCGTAGATCAAGAAGGCGCTTTTGGAAAAGTGAACATGATGGTGACAAAGAACAAGCTTATGAAACACTGTATAGTGTGTTGGTGACATTTTGTCAGGTTGCTGCGCCTTTTATGCCTTTTGTGACGGAATATATTTATAGGTCATTGAAGGTCACGTGTTCATGATCTACTGATGTTGAGAAGAACAATGGGAAGAGTCAATGCAGAGAGGGAGATAATTTTTCTGTACATTTGACCGATTGGCCGAAGGTGGATGAAAGTTTGCTAGATAGTGCTTTGCACAAAGACATGTCATTGGCTCAACAGATTATTCGTATAGGATTGGCTTGGAGAAGTACACAAAAAATAAGAGTGAGACAGCCTTTGGCAAGGATGAGTATTGGAGTGGAAATGAGTGATTATTTCAAACAACTAGTGGCTGATGAGTTGAATGTCAAAAAAGTTGTTTGTGATGCAACTATCAATGATGTGGTCATGAAAATATGTAAACCTGATGGACGTAAGATAGGACCAAAATATGGTAAAGATGTAAAAATGATTATGGAAGAAGCAAAAAAGGGCAATTTCATTGAACATGATGATGGGAGTGTGATGGTCAACCGTTTTAGATTGGAAAGAGGGGAGTTTGAGATGAGTTATGTCGAACGTTGCATGTTGGATGCTGAAGGTTGAGCGCTTGAGGCAGATGATCAGATAGTTGTGGAAGATGGGTTGGTATTGGCTTTTGATCATCGTGTAAGCTGGGAGTTGGAATTGGAAGGTTTGGCTCGTGACGTGGTGAGATATATTCAAGATGCAAGGAAAGAAGCTGATTATCGTTTTGAGGAGAGGATACTACTTATGTTCAAGGTTGAGGGTCAAACAGAGGCTGACATGCAATTTCTGGAAACACTCATTGATAAGCATGGTGAGTATGTGCAGGCAGAAACTTTATCGACATTGGTAGAAAAAATTACTCAAACTGATATTCAAAAAGTAGTTGATTTGGGTGGTGTGAAGGTGGTGTTTGCCTTGAAGAGAGATAATGTGTAAGTATGTAAGGTTGACTATTGATTATTGCTTGTGAGGGTTGGATATATTTATTTTGTTGTATGATGATGGCGAAGATACCTAGTGAAGCGAAGAGAGTATTTGAGTGAGTGATGTTTGATGTGTGGCAATGGGAACAGAAAATGTTTGATGGGAGTGTGAAGACTTTTGAAAGAATTTCAAGAGAGCATACAGTGATGGTATTTGTTGTGTCATGAGACAAGATCGCTTTGGTGTATCAAACTCAGCCCCAAAAAAAAGGTGAGTGGTATTGGGATTTTTTGTGATGAAGATTGGATGATGGCGAGGAAGCTTTGGATGGTGCGAAAAGGGAATTGTTGGAAGAAGGAGGGATGGTGAGTGATGAGTGGACATTGATACGTAGGTATTCTCAGTCATGACATATTGATTGGGATACATATTATTTTGTTGCTCGTGATTGTTGTGTGGTTCAACAGCCAAAGCTCGATAGTGGTGAAAAACTAGAAATCAGATGGGTGAGTTTTGATGAAATGGTTGAGATGATCAAAACCAATAAACTTTGGGATATATCCCTGAAGGCAGAGTTGATGACATTGAAAGTGGATGGGAAGTTGGATGAGTTTCGTGAGTTGTTGTTTTAAAGATTATCCCCCCTGTCTCCCCCCTTGGAAAGAAGGGGGGCAGTGTGAGTTTGGTGGGTGTTTTATTTTTTTTATTGGAGAAGATGTCAATGATGAAAGAATTTAAAGCTTTTGCGATCAAGGGAAATATGATCGATATGGCTATTGGTATTGTGATTGGATGAGCATTTGGAACGATTGTCAAATCATTGGTGGATGATGTGATTATGCCGATTGTGTCTGGTATTTTGAAAGCTCCGGATTTTAGTAACTTGTTTGTGATACTTTCCAATCCAACAAGTGAAACTTTTGCATCAGTAGCTAGTGCTCGTGAGGCCTGAGCATCTGTCTTGGCCTATGGTTCGTTTATCAATGCAGTGATTGCATTTTTGATAGTTGCATGGGCATTGTTTTTTGTGGTGAAGGGTATGAATACGCTCAAAAAAGAAGAAGCTAAATCTGAAGATCCCAAAGGTCCTAGTGAATTGGATGTGTTGATGGAGATGAGAGATTTGCTGAAGAGATAATGGTGAAGTTATGAATAAACAGAATTTTCAGAAGGTTCAGAGGTGTTCAGAGGGGAAACTACGGTTGAATAGAGATAGATGAAGTTTGTTGTGAAGTTGGATGAAGGTGAACTTTCATGTGTCATTGCGAATCCGCATTTTTTGCAGGTGTGGCAATCTTTGTTTGAGAGAAGTTACTTTTTTGAATGGATCGCCACGGTTGAGAAAACGACCTCGCGATGACAAGGCGGAGAAAGTATAGAAGGAAATGAAACACCCTGAGAAGGGGTGTTTTTTTGAAATATGGTGTGATGTGTAGGGGTGGGTATTTACCCACCCGGGCGAGCGGATGCACGCCCCTACGGTTTTGGGTGGGTTGATACGTGTAGTGTTTTTTTGTTGTAATAATTGATAATTTTGTTAGTGTGATGGTGTTTATTTTTTGGTTATTTTTTGATGGGAGAAAATGTGATTGGGCGTGGAAATATTGTGGAGATAGTGCAGTATGAGGTGGATATTGGTGGGTGAAAGATGAAGATGTTTGAAAAGGCGAGGCGTTCCCCTGGGGTGAGGTGTATTGTTGAAAATGCTGAGTGAAAGATATTGTTGAGTAAGGAATGGAGGTATGAATTGGAAGCGTGGGATTTTCGTTTGCCGGGTGGGAAGGTGTTTGATAGTTTGGATGAATATAAGGAATTTTTGGAGAGTGGAAAAGATATTGAGCCATTAGTGTTGGAGGCAGGGAAAAATGAGCTTCGTGAGGAAGTGGGAATCTTGGCACAGTCAGCTTTGTTTTTTTTCAAAAAAGTGTGTGGTGCGACGATGGAGTGGGATTTGTATTATGTGGTGGTGAAGGAGTGGTCTTTTGCCGATGGGCATGATCAGGGGGAGGGTGAGCAGATTGATGGGTTTGAGTGGTATGGGAAGGATGAGGTGAGAGACATGTTGGAACAGGGGAAAGTGGATGAGGGGAGGAGTGTGGCCACTTTATTGTATTATATATCCGGATAGTTGACATTTGTCATAAAAAGTATTGCATTTTTGTACACATTCACTAGAATCGATTGGTTGGCTTGTGTAGGCAAGCGTTTTTATTGTTTGTATTGGAGAGAGATGAATAGGGCTCAAAAACTTCATTGTTCAATTAGGATTGGTTGGCATTGTTTTAACTGCATCTGCTAGAGAAGCACTTGCTCAAGTTTTTGAATGGAATTTTCCAACAAAGGAATCGTCAGGTACTGTTTATAATCCAGGTATACAACAAAATAATCTCACTGTACATTTTAATAGGAATCCTATTGTAGAATATTTCTGAGATAAAGTTGAGCCTTGAAATGATACTCCGCGCAGCAAGCTGACGCGGTATCTCGTACAACTAGTTAAAGAGATGGACTTCCCTTTGTTTCCGAAGCAAGCTTCGGGGAATTAAACCACCTTTTGATTAAACCACCTTTTGATTAATAGTAAGTGAGAGAAGAGATTTCATATACTATATGTGAGGTAATTTTGTGATTGAATCGTGATCGTTATGAATTTTTGAGACATTTGAAAAGTTATTTTTTCAGCATGTTGTTTTGGACGATTATGACCAACTAGAAACATGGGTGATGGAAATCGATTGAAATAAAAGTAATTTAGAAGATATTTTCTCTCCTTGTCAAATCAAATAGTTTGGTTGGAGGGGTGGGATGGTTGCATTTGTTTGTGGCTTGAGTAGAGTGGGGGGTAAGGGATTTATATTCTTAACTTTTGTCTATGCCTACAAAAAAAACAGCTAGTAAAAAAGCTACTCCAAAAGCTTCCCCATCATCCAAAAGTGATGACAATCAAAACATTTTGGAAAGAGTAGAGGAGATCGTAGAAGAGAAAATGCATGATGTGATGCACAACAAACAAACAGAGCATGTGTTACATGATTTTGTTGGTGCGTTCAGATGAGCTCAATTGCAGGATTATATCATGTTTGGTGCATGAATAATCTTTTTGGTTCGAGCATTGATAGAACTTTGGGCCTTTGTCTGGGGTGTGATCTTATTACTTCTTGCACTTTTGCTTTTGAATATGTTTTTTGGGAGGAAATAGAACGGGGAAAGCTAAGAGTTAAAAGTTAATGATAAAAAGATAAAAAGGAGTCTGGATCCCTCCCCCGCGGGAAATGCGGGATGAGAAAACAGAGAAGAAAGGTTTAGGATGACGAGGAACTGAAAAAGTAGAAAGTGTAAAAATTGTGACGTTGGATGAAGGAAAATAAAAAAGGCAGGCTAGTAATGGCTTGTCTTTTTTTGTTTTTCATTTGGTGATAACTATACTTAGAAATGATGTTTTACTTCTTTGATGTATTGATGACAAATAAAGGGAAATGTTTTTTGTCTCTCTTTTGAGTTAAGAAACATTTTCAACATAGTATGATGGCGATTCGTAGAGAAGCGGAAAATAGACTATGAACTAATATGCAGACTTTTTTTGTGAGTAAACATATCAAGCATCCTTTGGTAGTCGCTGCAAGTAAACTTGCTTTGTATTTGAGTATGAGTAATAAATATTTTATTCATAGCGTATGTCAGCGTCTTTCTTTTTTATCTCAAAGACAAAAAGATGGACTTGTGAGGGGTTGTTTGATTGTTACGGATAAACTCTATGCTTCTTATCCACAGCTTGCATTTTCTGCTTTGACCTGATATGATGTGTATTTGAAAAGAGATATGAAGATGCGACAGCGTTTGTTGGATTGAAGTTCATTTGTCGCATGAGTTTTGACATATATATTGATCGTTATAGGCTTGTGATATTATGCTTCTGGAGTATATGTGGTGTCTTGGCTTATGTATGCTGTGAGTAGAACAGAACTTGTATCTCGTTATATCAAGGACATGATGAAAGAGAAGAAGAAATAGCTTTATACCGAACCACTTTAGAAACCTGTCCGATCGATAGGCGGATTTTTCATTTCTTCGTTTCACTCGAACTTGAAGTTTCGAGAAGTATACACTTGTTTATAATAATAAAGTGTCATCCTGACACTTCACGAAGGATCTAAATCGTAAAAATATAGCTATAACAATATACTAAATAAGTCCTATTTTTACAAAACAAAAACGGTGAAAAGTCTTTCTAAAGCTGTCATAACGGTTATTATGTAATTGAGATTTTACATCATAACCTCATGTCATGACAGCACCTACATTAGTATGAAAAGTATTGCATAATGCAACGAGATGCTTCGATATTCATCTGTGAGCATGGCAAGCAAGGGCCGTAAAGAAGCT
>Ga0210044_10010017_pt1 | contig 11392 bp, 11 predicted proteins | sample CryGey13umfilter_2_FD_183959 | JGI IMG/M metagenome (GOLD analysis project Ga0210044, IMG submission 183959) | Groundwater microbial communities from aquifer in Utah, USA - Crystal Geyser 4/9/14 3 um filter (SPAdes) (version 2) | ecosystem: Environmental > Aquatic > Deep subsurface >...
GTCCGGGATATCGGCATATTGCAGCCACTCGCCGTAGCTCGGGCCCATCGAAAACAGCTCTTTGCCATTCACATCCAGCACCCGGATCATCTGGCCATTGGGGGATGATTTGAGATCCTCGAAGCCGGGGAGCGAGGAACGGACCACCAAAACCGCCACCACAAGCGCCAGCGCGGCAAGAAACCCGGTAACAAGACCAATTTTGGCGAGCCGCCACAGCCAGGTTCGCACCGGCCCTTGCTTGTTCTTGCGTTTTTTCGCCCGCGCCATATTGATCCACCCAACTAAATACTGAATTTCAGATTTTCTAGCGTTTCGACGCCTTACTGCAGGCTGAACGCGGACGCACCGTTAAAATCAGTCGGGCTTGGGCTCGAAGGCCATGGCGGCGCTATTCATGCAATAGCGAAGGCCGGTCTCGGTTGGTCCGTCGGGAAAAACATGACCAAGATGGCCGTCGCAGGTGGAACAGCGAATCTCGACCCGGCGCATCCCGAGGCTATTGTCTTCGATCTCGGTGACCGCTTCTGAATCAGCGGGCGCGGAAAAGCTTGGCCAGCCACAACCGCTGTCAAACTTGCTTTCCGATTCAAACAATTTGCTGCCGCAACCGGCGCAGAAAAATTCACCGTCGCGATATTCGGTGTTCAACGCTCCGGTAAACGGTCGCTCGGTACCGGCTTCGCGCAGCACATGATATTGTTCCGGCGACAGCTGTTGCCGCCATTGTTCGTCGCTCAATATTGTTTTTTCCATTGTGCGTAAATGGGCGCTCAGGCGCGACCGGTCAAGAGAGCCGGAGAAGAGATTGGTCTTGGAGCTATGCGCCGTTCAAAGACCCGAGCGGTGCTGGTGGCGGGTTCGGCGGCTACGCACGAGCGCTGGCCGCCTTCCGGGCAATCAGCAGCAATTCTTCCTCCAGCAATACCTGATCCGGCTGGCCACTGCTTTTCATCGCGATCTCGAGTTGCAGGATCCGCTCGATCAGCCGCGCTATATGGGCGGATGACCAGATGCGCAGCTGGCGCTTGAAATGCTTCTGTTCCTTGAAAAAGACGCTGGGATGGCCGGCGACCGAATCAATATTGCCGCCCTTGTCGACTTTGCTGCGCAGCTCAGCGAGCTTCGCAAGATGGCGCAGCATGATCCGGATCAGGCCAATCTCGCTGATCCCCTGGGCACGCGCCGCGGCGATTTCCCGTGCCAGACGGGCCGCATCCCCATTAAGCGCGGCGTGGATCAGCAGATTGATATCCTCCTCGTCATTTTCGGCGCCGAGCAATAGCAATATGTCCGCATCAGGCGCCTGCGGATTATCCGGAGTGGCGTCCAAATATAGCGCGATTTTTTCGACTTCCATCCGCGCCAGAACCAGGTCATTGCTGGTCAGGGCGGCGATTTCCTGCGCCATTTCGCGGCTCAGCTGCAGACCTTCGACCTTTGCCATGCTCAGGATGGCCACCCCCGCCTCTTGCGGCGTCGTTTCGTAGCAGGTGGCGATCAACGCATCTGGCGCGCTGATGATGGCCTTCGCGAGAGCGGTTTTGTCGCCCATGCCGGGTGCGATGACAAACACCGGATCACCGGCAGTCTCGCTCGCCAGCACATTTTCGATTGCCGCTGTCGCCCTGACCGCTTCGCCGGCGTTCAACCGCAACACGAGATAGCGTTTATCGCCGAACAGCGATGCCGAATTGGCTTCGTCATTGAGGCGGGCGGCGCTGTCGCTGATATCGGAAATGGTCAGATCCACGCGCTCTGCGGATTGAGCCAGCGGTTTGACCAGTTCTTCAACCAGCGCCTGACAACGGGTGACATTGGGACCGCAGAGCAGGATCAGTCTGATGCTATCGGCTGCGGCGTGATAGCGCCTGACAATATCTTCCGGCTTCGCCTTCATGGGCTTGGTGACGCGCTGGCCTCGGTTCTGGCGAAGAGAGAAATCCGGGTTACGATCTGGTTGGCGACACGGGTCGCGAGATTCTCAAGCGCGGTGTCTTCGGCAGCCAAAGTTGCATATTCCGACGATACCACGTCAATACCGGCATCCGAGCCCGCGGTGGCATCCAGCACGACGACCGAATCGGATAGCCGGACCAGCTGGTATCGCGCGCGCAATGTTCTGCGTTCGCGTGTGATCCGGTCATCGCTGCGCACGCCGAATCCGGCAATCTTGTCATCGAGTGCTACTGTCAGCCGGTATTTCGTCTCCTGTCCTTCAAAGGCTTCGAGCTGATCCTTGAGCGCGTTGCGCGTCAGCCAGCCGGCTTTGCCGGCGATCGGCTCAATCTCGATGCGGCCAAGTTCCTGAGCGACCACGCCGGTGGTGCCGCCGGCATAAAGCGGCCGCAAATTGCAGCCACCCAGCACCGCAGATAATGCCACCAGCAAGGTGAGCCGGGCAATCATGTTTCTCATATCACGATATTCACAAGTCGGTCGGGCACGACAATCACCTTCTTTACCTCTGCTCCGTCAAGGCTACGCTGCACCTTCTCGGAGGCGAGAGCAAGCGCTTCGAGATCCTCTTTGCTGCTGCCCTTGGCGACGGTAATGGTATCGCGCAATTTGCCGCGCACCTGAATTGCAATGGTGACCTCGTCCTCGACCAGCAGGCTTTCGTCGACCTCTGGCCACGGCGCGTTGGCGATCAATTCGCTTTCGCCCAGCAGGGCCCAGGCTTCTTCGGCGATATGCGGTACCATCGGCGCGACGATCCGGGCGAGAGACTTGATCGCCGTGGCCCGGTCTGCCGAGGGCTCGGATTTCTCGATCAGGTTGACTAGCTCAAAGATCTTGGCGACCGCCTTGTTGAACGACAGCGCTTCGACATCGTCGGCCACGCCGGCAATGGTCTGGTGCAGTTTGCGCTGAAGCGCTTTGTCCTCGACATCCGGTGCGTCGGTTTCATCGGCGATGGACAGGAACAGCCGCCAAAGCCGGTTCATGAAACGCCAGCTGCCTTCAATCCCGGCCTCGGACCAGGGCAGGTCGCGCTCTGGCGGGCTGTCGGACAGCATGAAGAAGCGCACCGCATCGGCGCCATATTGTTCGATGATCGGATCGGGGTCGATGACATTTTTCTTCGACTTCGACATTTTTTCGACCCGGCCGGTTGTGACCGGCGAACCGTCGGCGATCATCGTCCAGTCAGCGCCGTTTTTCTCCACCTCGTCGGGAGAAAGCCAGCTGCCATCACCATGTTTATAGGTCTCGTGCGTTACCATCCCCTGCGTGAACAGACTCTCAAACGGCTCGGTAAAATCCAGCTTACCGATGCTCGCCAGAGCGCGCGTCCAGAAGCGCGCATAGAGCAGATGCAGGATCGCATGTTCGACGCCGCCGATATATTGCGTCACCGGCAGCCATTGCTTGACCACATCCGGATCAAACGGCCGATCATCCGGCTGGCTGGCAAAGCGCAGGAAATACCAGCTGCTGTCGACAAAGGTGTCGAGCGTATCGGTCTCACGCCGCCCCGCCGCGCCGCATTTGGGGCAGTCGACCTGTTTCCAGTTGGCGTGCCGCTCCAGCGGATTGCCCGGCGTTTCAAAGTCGATATCCTCGGGCAGGACAACGGGGAGCTGCTCCTTAGGCACTGGCACCGGACCGCAAGCATCGCAATGGATGATCGGAATCGGTGTGCCCCAATAGCGCTGGCGCGAAACGCCCCAGTCGCGCAGCCGCCAAGTGGTCTGGGCCTTGCCCCAGCCCTCGGATTGTGCGCGATCGATCACCGTCTGCTGCGCGTCCTCGATCGTCATGCCGTCGAGGAAGGCGCTGTTCACGATTTTGCCGCGACCGGTGTAAGCCTCGTCGCCGGTAAAGACAGCATCGGTTGCATTGCCATCCGACACAACCCGCTTGACCGGCAGGTCATATTTGCGAGCGAAGTCGAGATCGCGCTGGTCATGCGCCGGCACGCCGAATACCGCGCCGGTGCCGTAATCCATCAGCACGAAATTGGCGACATAGACCGGCAATTGCCAGTCTGGATCGAGCGGATGGGTGACGGTCAGGCCGGTATCAAAACCCTTTTTCTCCATCGTTTCGAGCTCGGCAGCCGTGGTGCCGCCAGCCTTGCATTCTTCGGCAAAGCCTGCCAGCGCGCTATTCTGGCTGGCCAGTTGCTGAGTCAGCGGATGGTCGGCCGCCAAGGCAATGAAACTTGCTCCGAAAATAGTGTCGGGCCGGGTCGAAAAAACCTCAACCGTCGCGATGTCATTTTGCGGTTCCGCCAGATCGAAATGGAATTGCAGGCCCTGCGACTTGCCGATCCAGTTTTCCTGCATCAGCCGCACTTTGTCCGGCCACCCTTCAAGGTCACCCAACCCCGCCAGCAGATCCTCGGCAAAGTCGGTAATTTTCAGAAACCACTGGCTGAGTTTGCGCTTTTCGACCTGCGCGCCGGACCGCCAGCCCTTGCCATCGATCACCTGCTCATTCGCCAGCACGGTCATGTCGACCGGGTCCCAGTTGACCGCCGATTCCTTGCGATAGACCAGGCCGCCCTCGAACAGGTCGATGAACAGCGCCTGCTCGTGGCCATAATAATCCGGATCGCAGGTCGCCAGTTCGCGGCTCCAGTCGAAGGCAAAGCCCAGCGTCTTCAGCTGGCTGCGCATCGAGGCGATATTGGCTTTGGTCCATTCGCCGGGATGGACCTTCTTTTCCATCGCCGCATTTTCCGCCGGCATGCCGAAAGCGTCCCAGCCCATCGGGTGGAGCACTTCATAACCCTGCATCCGCCGGAAACGGGCGAGTACGTCGCCCATCGTATAGTTGCGGACATGACCCATATGGATGCGGCCCGAAGGATAAGGAAACATTTCGAGGACATAGCTGCGCGGCTTGCTGCTTGCGTCATCCGCCTCGAACACGCGCGATTCGGCCCAGCGCGCTTGCCAGCGTTTGTCCGCCGCCAGTGGATTGAATCGCTGATCGGTCATTGCGGCCCCATTATATGGCAGAAAAAATTAGTTGGTGATCATACCGCGCCGCAGGTCGCGGGCCTTGGTGAGAATGATCTGCTCCAGCTTCTGTGTGGTCGCCGCCTTGACCGGGGCATCCACCCAGGTGCCATTGGTGGAAACTTGGCGCGATGCAGCGACGCGCAACGCATCAGCCCGCAGATCCTGATCGAGGATAGAGACATTGATTTTCATCCGCTCGCCCGGGTTTTGCGGGTTCACATACCAGTCGGTCAGGATCACGCCGCCATTGCTGTCGGTCTGGGTCAGCGGCATGAATGACAGGGCATCAAGCGAGGCCCGCCACAAATAGCTGTTCACGCCGATTGTTGTCACCTGAGACGCAGCTATGTCGGCTTGCGGCCGTTCTTTGCCACCACAGGCAGAAAGCAAAGACAAGGTCAGCAGGCTAGCGGTTGCAGATCGCAAGAAGAAAGAAGGTTTGAGGCGGGACATGAAGCGCTCCTGGTTGCATATTGCGCCGATACGAAATCTCTTTGCAGGATTTGTTCCGGACATGATATCATTTCAGCGCTCTCTATAAATGCTTTGCCGCGAGGGGCAAGCACAAGCGCATGTTTCGCTCATGTGCAGCAGCGAGTGAACGCCGGTTGAATGGCGACAAAATCATGTCGGGTTCATCTTTTTTATGCTAGCAGGTGCCATTATTCCGGGACAAAAGCGTAACCGAACTGCAACAGAAACGCGCTAGTTTCGGAAAATCGGACAAAAACAGTATGTTGACTCGCACAGATTGGCAGATTTTGTTATATCTACGGTCAATTAAAGGGAAGCAGCTTCGTCATGACGAAAAAGGTCAGTAAATTCGGTTGGTTAGCGACAGGACTCGCGATCTCCGGTCTTGCCATGACCCCTGCGCTTGCAAAAGTGCTTTCTGGCGATGACGTGATGGTATCCCTGAAAACGCTGGGGTCGATTGGTTCCTTTACCGTTGCCGGTGCCGATCCTGATCTCGTAGCGAAATATAAACTCAGCGCCTTGCGCGGCAACGCCAGCTTCAAATTCACGCCCTCCGGCGGCACGCGCGATGGAGAACGTTCGGTCACTGTGGTGGTTCGCCAAAAGTCTGATGCGGTGTCCATTCGCGAAAATATCCTCGCCGCAGCATCGGGATCGGGTGTTACGACCGCTGCAAAAATTGCGCCGGTCTCTTACAGTCTCGGCACGGCCAAAGGCCTGAAGAGCTTCGCAATCCCGGTCAGGAAACTGGGCAGCAACCTTCCTGATCTTTCGGAAATCGGTGCCGAAAGACTGATGGGCGATGAAGATTCCGGCAAGAAGAGCCGTTTCAATCCGCGCATGTCGATCGATGCCAGCGCACCGATCAATGCCGCGCCGCGGGCGCTGGACGCCAGCCAGAAAGATTATACGCTGGATGTGGGGGGCAGCTACTCGCTGACTCGCAATCTGGACGTGACCGCCGGTCTCCGGATCAACAACGAGCGCGACCGGATGGCGCCGTTGACCGACAGTCGTCAGGATAGTCAGGCTGTCTATGTCGGAACCCAGTTCCGCTTCTAATTCACTTCAGCAAAACGCATCGATTGCTGCCCAGCCATGGGTCAGCAAATTTTCGCGCCGCCGATATCGCTGCTGATTCATCCCACCCAGATATATGACCGGGCCGTTGCACAAGCCCGCAAGGCGATTGGCCTGCACGGGATTGAGCGGGCGTTGACCGGGGTGGGAGCGGGTTGAAAAAATCGGTGACAGGAAAAAAATGTCGGCACCAGAACGATTGGCCTGTTGGATTTCCGCGGCATCATGAACTGGCGCACTCTGTAGCAATCCGCCCAATACCAATGGTCTCTGTAGACGACCATGGACGCCATCGGCGCGCCAGCGTCTGGCCAATGCCACTGATCCGGCCAGAAAGACTATATGTCCGCGCCGTCGCGCAAGCTTTTTGACCGTTTCAAACCGCGTCCGGCGCACGCGTCCGGGCAGATGAAAGTGGCGAAAGATTATGCCGCTACCACGCGGCAGCCGCATGATCGCGCGCTCGAGAATGGGGTCATTGCGTTCGTCGGTAAACAACCAGATCTTGGGCAACGTGGAATCTGCCGTGTTTGGCAACTGGGTGCAGGGCTGGTCTCGCAACATAAGCACGCCTATAGACGCAAGCTTGGCGAAAGAGAATGACAGAGGAAGATTCAAACTTGGCACACCCGGCACGCAAAGAGATATTGGGCAAGATAGAAAAGGCCGCGAGGATAGCGGACCGCAAGGCCTCCGATGTCTCGCTTATCGCAGTGTCCAAAACCCGCAATAGCGATGAGATTCTGCCGCTGTTAAAGGCTGGCCATCGCGTTTTCGGTGAAAACCGGGTGCAGGAGGCGGCGGAAAAATGGCCCGCCTTGCAGGCCGACTATCCGGAGGTGGAACTGCATATGATCGGCCAGCTGCAATCGAACAAGGCTGCAGAAGCGGTGGCGCTTTTCGATTATATTCATTCGCTCGACCGCCCTTCGCTGATCAAGGCGCTGGCCAGGGAAATGGACCGGCAGAACCGCAGCATTCCCTGTTTTCTGCAAGTCAATATCGGTGAAGAGTCGCAAAAAGGCGGCTGTGATATCGTGGCGGTGCCCCAGCTGCTCGAACAAGCACGAGAATCCGGCATAGCGATCATCGGCCTGATGGCGGTTCCCCCGGAAGGCACGAACCCGGCTCCCTATTTCGCGCTGCTCGCCAAGCTCGCCGGCGATAACGAACTGACGCAAATCAGCATGGGCATGTCGGGAGATTTTGAAACCGCGATCAAGCTGGGTGCCACCCATATCCGGGTTGGCACGGCGCTATTCGGGCCGCGCGTCACCTAGCCAAAGGCCTCAGCTTTCGCTGTCCTTTTCACCATTTTTTTCACTGTCCTTGGCGGCTCTATCGGCCTTGCGTTCTTCCGGTGTATCGGCAGCGACATAGCTGATAACGACATCGCCATCCTCAATCACAGGGCGGGAATCGGTGGCAAAGAATAACAGCCGCCGGTCCGGCTTGAACACGGCGAGCGGTTCTTCGCCTTCGTCCAGATTCTTCCGATAATCTTCGGCGGTGAATTTTTCGGTAATATTGGTTTTGCTGAATCGCCAGCCCGCCAGGTCGCGATCGAGCAACGTACCAAAATCCGCACCGGATTCGAATAATAGCCGACCATGGCCGACCCGGCTTTTGCTGGTTCCTTCATTGGCCAGCCGGCTGATCTGTTCATAGCCCATTTCCGGGCCGAGATCGGCGGTGATCAACTGATTCTGACTGTCATTGTCGGTCGCGGCAATCAGATGCTGATATTCACCCATATCGATATTGTCGTCATGCGCCTCTTCGAGCACGTCACCGTGACGGATTTCGAGCCCTTCGCTACGCGCGCGGCGCAACGCGAATTTGCTGTTGTCGGTGATAAGAACATCAATATCTAGAGATTTGAGCATCTTCCCGAGCGCGATCGACCAGCGATTGGCGCCAGCGATCAAGACGCCCTCGCCCTTGCCTTCCGAAATTCCCAGCCGCTCGGCGACCCATGACGCGGAAAAACCGTGCGCGAAAATGGTCGCGATGACGACGGCAAAGCTGAGCGGCACCAGCGCTTCTGCTCCCGGCATGCCGTAGTCGACAAGTCGGATGGCAAACAGGCCGGTGATCGCGACCGCGACAATACCGCGCGGCGCGATCCAGGCGATAAACAGTCGCTCGCGCCACGGTACAGAACTGAACAGCAGGGCGATCAGCACGGAAACGGGACGCACGACAAACAGCAGCAGGATCAGGAAAATGACAAATTGTGGCCGGAACTGTTGCACCGTTTCCCAGTCCAGCGTCGCCGACAATATGATGAAAACACCGGAAATCAGGAGCACCGCCAGATCTTCCTTGAACCGGTACAGGGCCTGGCTCGAATAGATCTGCCGGTTGCCCATGACGATGCCCATCACCGTCACGGTGATCAGTCCGGTTTCGTGCTTGATCAGATCGGCGATGACGAAGCCCGCGATAACCGTAACGAGCAGGAATGGGGCCTTGAGATATTCCGGTACCAATCCTCTTGGAAACAGCCAGGTGACGGCAAAGCCGAGTCCGGCGCCGATCAGTCCGGCGATGAAGCTGGCGGCCAGGACATCCATGCTGATGACGGCGATATTGGCGTTAGCACCTTCATAGGTGATATAGGCATAGATGCCGACCGCAAGCAGCGCGCCAATCGGATCGTTGACGATCCCTTCCCATTTCAGGATATTGCGGACCCGTGATGGGACGCGCAGCGTGCGCAGCATCGGGCCGATCACGGTCGGCCCGGTAACGATCATGATACCGCCGAGAAGGGCGGAGATTTCCCAGGAGAGGCCGGCACCATAATGGGCTGCTGCCGTGCCCAGCCCCCAGGCAATCGGACCGGCAACAAACACCATGGTCGTAACCGCGCCGCCCGCTTGTCGCAGTTCGCGGAAGTTTAGGCTGAGTCCGCCCTCAAACAGGATAACCGCGACCGCCAACTTGATGATCGGTTCCTGCAGCGCGCCAAAATCACGTGCGGGATCAATGATGCCGAGCACAGGTCCGGCGATAATGCCGACGATGAGCATCAGCGCAATCGCCGGACGACCGGTTCGCCAGGCTATCCATTGGGCGCCGATACCGAGCAAGCCGATCAGCGCGATCTTCACCATTAGCGAATCTACTAATTCCATATTCTATCCTTGGAGGCTTTTCCGGGCTTTTGCAAAAAACTTTACATAGCCTGTGGGTCAGGATGTTCCGAAACGGTAGATCGCTTCTTCAACAACGCTATAAATCGATTCGAGTTCCTCGCAAGTGATGCAATAGGGCGGCATGATATAGATCGTATTGGGAATTATATACGAAACTAGACAAGCCGCCTAGTTGGGCTTCTTTTTCGGCTTTTTCTTCGCCTTCTTGATTTTCTTATCCGCAGCTTTAAACATCGCTTTCGCAATATCCTCCGGCGAAGCTGGAATTTGGTCCATCTTGTTGGTTACAGGACGGCCCTTTGGGGCGGGCGGCTTTTCAGTCATTCTCTTGCCTTACAAATTCACGCTGTATGGCAGCGTCTTAACATAGGATTCTATAAACTCCCAATCCGGTCTGCCGTCCACTGTGGCTGGCAATTTGATCGTTGATTCGTTCATACGGCCCAGATGCCATTTACGCCCATAGTTGAACCGGAATTTTTCTTGCCTAATCAGAGTGCAAATAAACAAAGCGGTGAAGGGAGTCATTTTGAATTTGGGATACAGCACATTTATATCGTCTGACGCCCAATATGGAACGGTTTGATAAAATGCTTCCCCCACCGATCCGTTATAGCTGACGGTGATTGTCCCGCCTGCGTGATTGGGAGACGCGCTTACATACTGCCTACACCCATTGCCCGATTCTATTGCTCCGATAAATGGTGTGTGACCCACTGCCATATCCGCCTTTGTGAGCCTTTGACCCTTCTTGATATCAAAGAGCGATTTCAGACTGAAACTGCGAACTAATCGCGACCTGATGTCAATTTTTTCCGATCCTTCGATCACGGATTTTGACGGTGGCGCGTCGGGGAGTGATAGCCGTTTTGCAATGGCAACGACTTCATTGGGATGGGGTAGAATTTCCTTTGAAAGGCGACTGGGGGTTACTTTCCTGCCATAATTGTATTTGAACGAATTTTGATAAACCAGCCGAGAGTAGACAAGCATTTCGGTGCTATTTAGATCGAGCCTTGGCGTCATCACCATGCAATCATCCGTCACATAGCAACTATACTCGTGATAAAAACTCGCCCCGACGCTCCCTGTTCTGGCAACTGAAATGACATTGGAGCAATTTGGCTCAATGTCTAAAAAAGCAATGACGCCGTTGTTTGTCGCTTGTGATTTGATGACTGGCGTATCTCCAGATACATAGTCTGAAACTTTGGAGAAATTCCCCCCATAAGCAACATCGAAAATCTCACTAAGCGTAACTAGCTCCATCATTCTAGCTCGCGGGACTTAGCGTTAAAAACTTGAATGACACATAATTCTTAATTGCGTCGATAAAGTCGGTATCTGTTAAAGTAGAATAATCTGTCGGCATATATGCCTCGGCACACCACTCGTCAGACGCTGAAATTGCTTGCATCACGCTTATGCCGGTTTTTGTTTCTCTATTGATGTATGCGCTCAACCATTCATCTCGAATTGATGCCCATTCGCCTTGGTTGACGCGTCCGACATTTTTTGTTTTCCGATACCCGTCATCCTTGAAATAGCCGAAAAAGGTTTTGTAGCCGGTCGGATGGGGGCTGTGTGCTTCAAATACCATGACGCACGTGACGACGCCTACGGGGTGGAATAGATCCTCTGGCATTGAAAATACGCCCGTCAGTTTGTGCGCTTTCAACAATCTTTCTCGAACAAGTATTG
>Ga0210044_10010019_pt1 | contig 11390 bp, 11 predicted proteins | sample CryGey13umfilter_2_FD_183959 | JGI IMG/M metagenome (GOLD analysis project Ga0210044, IMG submission 183959) | Groundwater microbial communities from aquifer in Utah, USA - Crystal Geyser 4/9/14 3 um filter (SPAdes) (version 2) | ecosystem: Environmental > Aquatic > Deep subsurface >...
GTTGATAGCTAAATATTTCAGTTTTTGTTGGAAGGGGAATTGGACCAAGTACCTTTGCCCCAGTTCTAATAGCCACATCAACAATTCTTTGAGTGCTTTGATCAATAGTTCCAACATCGTATGATCTTAACTTTACCCTTAATCTGTTGTTTTTAGCATTACCTTCGTCTTTTCTTGCCATAATGTGCTATTAATTTACTATTAACTTAATTGATGCGGGCCCCGATTTCATCGGGGCCCGCATCTTCAAACTCTTAAATCTTACTTTATTATTTTTGTAATAACTCCAGCTCCTACAGTTTTGCTACCTTCTCTGATTGCAAATCGAAGTCCATCTTCTAGTGCAACAGGGGTAATCAACTCAATAGTTAAAGGAACGTTATCGCCTGGCATTACCATTTCTGTTCCCTCTGGCAAAGTTACATCTCCTGTAACATCGGTTGTTCGAATATAGAATTGAGGTCTATATCCAGGAAAGAATGGCGTATGTCTTCCACCTTCGTCTTTTGTCAAAACATAAACTTTTGCTTCAAATTTGGTATGTGGAGTAATGGATCCGGTTGCCGCAAGAACTTGACCTCTTTCGACGTCGGCTCTTTCAACACCTCTTAATAAAATACCAACATTATCTCCAGCTAAACCTTCTTCGAGTTGTTTATTAAACATTTCGACTCCAGTTACAACCGTTTTTGAAGTTGGTTTAATACCAACTATTTCAATTTCTTCGTTAATTTTAACTTTGCCTCTTTCTATCCTTCCAGTTGCGACGGTTCCTCTTCCTTTGATAGAGAATACGTCTTCAACCGGCATCAAGAATGGCTTTTCCAAATCTCTTACTGGAGTTGGAATCCAAGTATCAACGGCATCCATTAACTCTTCAATCTTTTTAACATATTCTGGATCGCCTTCGAGAGCCTTTAATGCAGATCCAACTATCATTGGAGTATCTTCTTCATATTCATATTTTACTAATAATTCTTTGAGCTCTTCTTGAACCAATTCAATAAGACTTGGATCATCAACCATATCAGCTTTATTTAAGAATATAATCAATTTAGGAACTCCAACTTGACGAGCAAGTAATATATGCTCACGAGTTTGTGGCATTGGCCCATCTGCAGCCGAAACAACCAAAATTGCACCGTCCATTTGAGCAGCACCCGTTATCATATTTTTAATGTAGTCAGCGTGTCCAGGCGCATCAATATGAGCGTAGTGACGTTTTTCTGTACTATATTCAACATGAGAAACATTAATTGTAATACCTCGTGCCTTTTCTTCTGGAGCATTATCAATTTTTTCAAATGCCTTAAAATCTGCGAGCCCTTTTAAAGAAAGGACTTTAGTAATTGCTGCGGTTAGTGTTGTCTTACCATGGTCAACGTGTCCAATAGTTCCAACATTAACGTGCGGTTTGCTTCTATCGTATGCCATTGTTTTTTTTGTTTTAGTGAGTTAGGCAAACGTATTTACCTACTCAAAATTTAAATAATTACTTAATAAATCACAGTCACGAGCAATTTTATCAGCATAGTACTAAATATTCAACACTTTACTGCTTTTTGCTCTTTTTGCCCTCAATTTCTAATTACCCAAGTTTTAATTTTTCCGCAATATTCGCTGGAACAATTTCATAATGGCTTGGTTCCATGCTATAAGAAGCCCTCCCTTGAGTCATTCCTCTAAGATTTGTTATGTATCCAAACATTTCAGACAATGGCACAAGTGCCTTAATTACCTGTGCGCCAAGCCTTGGAGTTGTTCCCTCAACAACAGCCCTCTTTGAAGACAAGTCTCCAATTACATCGCCCATAAATTCATCTGGAGTTACAACTTCAACAGACATTATTGGTTCTAGCAAATTCATTCCTGATTTTTTGGCACCTTCTTGCAATGCTGTACTTGCAGCGATATGAAAAGCAAGTTCAGAAGAATCAACGTCATGATAAGAACCATCAAAAAGAGTTACCTCAATGTCAACCAACGGATATCCCCACTGAACACCCTTTGATACAGCCGCAACTAAACCTTTTTCTACGGCCGGAATAAATTCTCTTGGAATAGAACCGCCAACAATACCATTTACAAATTTATAACCCTCTCCACGCTGAAGAGGTTTAAGTCTTAACCAAACATGACCATATTGTCCGCGTCCACCAGACTGTTTTATATATTTCCCCTCTATTTCTACTTCTGATTTTATGGACTCGCGATAAGCAACCTGTGGAGCACCAACCGTAACATCAACTCCATGGTCACGTTTTAATAAATCAACCTTTATTTCGAGTTGAAATTCTCCAACTCCAGAAATAATTGTTTCCCCAGATTCTGGATCTGCCGAAATATGAAAAGTTGGGTCTTCGTCAGAAAGCTTTTTTAAAGCCTGTCCCATTTTTTCTTGATCAGACTTTGTTTTTGGCTCAATAGCCATTGAAATAACTGCCTCTTGAAATGTAATTTGTTCTAAAGCAATTGGATTATCTTCAGGACAAAGCGTATCTCCAGTTCCAGTATTTTTCAATCCTACAGCAGCCGCAATTTCACCAGCGTGTACTGTTTTAACTTCTTCTCTGTCGTTGGCGTGCATAAGAACAATTCTTCCAATTCGTTCTTTTTCATTTTTGGTTGAATTATAAATATATGACCCAGAATCAACCTTTCCAGAATAAACCCTAAAATATACAAGCCTTCCAACGTATGGATCGGTGACAACTTTAAATGCAAGTGCTGCAAATTCTTCGTCTGCATCGGGCTTACAAATAACGGTCTCTCCAGTTTTTTTGTTAATTCCCTCTGCTGGCAAAACGTCTAATGGAGATGGAAGATAATCAGCAACTGCGTCTAAAATTAACTTTACCGCAATTCCTCTAAAATCACCGCCGATAACAGGATAAAAATGTGTTTCGAAATCAATTGCACTTTTCCTAATTGCGCCTTTAAGTTCTTCTTCTGTAATTTCCTCTCCTGCCAAGTATTTTTCCATTAATACTTCGTCAATTTCAACGGCTTTTTCAATAAGTTCCATTCTATAATTTTGAACGTCATCAGACATATTTTCGGGAATCGGACATTCAGTAACCTCTTTGTCAGAATAATCTTTATATGTGTATGCTTTTTGAGCCACTAAATCGACCCATCCGTTTATATCTTTTTCAAAACCAATAGGTAAAATTATTGGAAAAGCATTTTTTGTTAATCTTTCGCGCACCGACTTTAATGTTTTATAAAAATCTCCGCCAGTTTGATTTATTTTGTTAAAGGCAAAAACTCTTGGAACTTTATATTTATCAGCCTGTCTCCAAACGGTTTCTGTTTGGGCTTCTACTCCCATTTTGCCATCAAGAACAACAACTGCACCATCTAAAACTCTTAAAGACCTTTCAACTTCGGCAGTAAAATCAACGTGTCCCGGAGTATCAATAATATTAACTCTAAAATCTCTCCAAAAAGATGTAACCGCAGCGGAAACAATTGTTACTCCGCGCTCTCTCTCCTGAACCATCCAGTCTGTAGTTGTGGGATTATCTCCTCCGTCATGAACAACGCCCAATTTATGCTTAATACCAGTTAAATATAAAATTGCTTCGGTTGTTGTAGTTTTTCCAGCGTCAATATGAGCAATAATGCCTATATTACGAATCTTATCCATTTTGTATTTTTGCGCCTTTTCAGCGACATGAACATCAGCCATACGACGAGTATTTAAACATATATATACAAAGTAAGCAATATTCTATGGTTGTATTATTCGAAGCTACACCTGATCCTTAATTCCCAATATACAAAGTTCGTCCCAACCATTTATGATAATCGGTAAAATCGTCCTCAGAATCGGCTTGTTTAAGCATATGCTTTGTAGCCTGATTCATATCCGCGCCATTTGCATCTACCATACTAAGAACTATCGCCTCTATCATCATAGGTTTTACTGGACTTCCATATTCAAGCTGTCCTTGATGACTCAGTATGAGATGAAATAATTTAGTTTTAAGTTCTTGTGGAAAATCAGGAATTTGAACAATTAGTCTTTCGAGTATTAAAACTCCTTGAGTAATGTGACCATTTAAAGTTCCTTCTTTAGTCATAACTATTGTTGCACCAACAATGTCTAATTCATCTAACTTTCCAACGTCGTGAAACAAAAGACCAGTAAAAAATAAATCTTTGTCCATTTGAGGATAAATTTGCATAAAAGGCTGACTAAGTTGCCACATTTCCCATACGTGCTCTAATAATCCACCAACATATCCGTGATGAACATACATTCCTGCAGGAAAATTAAGATATTGATCGCGCCAACTTTTATCTTCCCAAAATTTATTTATTAAAGATTTAAGATGAGGATTATTGACCGATTCCATCGCCGACTCAAGATCTTGTTGCATTTGAGATCTGTCACGCAGTGTAACCGGCAAAAATTCCTCGGGAGCCATATCCGAAACTTTTTGAATGTCATCTACAATCATTTGAGGTTTTCCTGCGTATTCTTGAACATATCCAGTAATAGCAACAATATCCCCAGTTTTTAGATCTAAGTCAGAATTTACAGAAGCTTCACTCCAAAGCTTTCCCCTCATTTCGCCAGTTTTATCTCCAATTAATAAATTGTAATAAAATTTGCCATTTTTACTAATCTTTTTCTCAAATTGTTTTAAAGAAAACGGTTCAGACTTAATTTTTTGATCAAGTTGTAGGTCGGTTATATTTATTGTCTTTGTCATTACTAAATGATATCACAACAAAAAGGCGTGAGATTAAGTTGAAGCTAAATCATCAAAAATCTTTTTTGCTAGATGATGAGCGAAATTCACAGGAACAGCGTTACCAACCATTTTATATCCATTGGCAATATCAACATACTTAAAAATAAAATCATCAGGAAATGTTTGGATTCTTGCGCATTCACGAACAGATAGCCGACGATATAGATTTTCTTTTCCTGGAACAAAAACTCTTTCATTTTGACTTATAAATTTCATTTTTGGTGCTTGCGGATGAATTGGAGCATGGCGACCGCCAGCTTGGATTGTGAAGGATGGTTCGCCCCACGAGCGCACTCGATTTCTTGACATATAAATTGAAGAAAAACCACCATTCATATACTCATGATTTGGAACTTTTAACATATCACCGTTTGTTTTATTTTTATCTAATGCTGGTTTTGCTAAACGCAAATCATAAATAGCGTCTTTAAGTACGGGTTTATGTTTTTGCGGTTCTGGGAATTCAAATTTCTTTTTTAATCTTTTGTGGTAACCAACAAAAAAATTAATAACCAACGAGCAAAACTCCCTTTAATGGAAGATGCAGTCTATTACTGATATACAACGTTTCCAAAAAAGTATAAATCTTTTTGAAATCATCATGCCCACGATAATTATTTCTAACGGCTAAAACTAAATATTCAACGCCATACATCATGGATGCTTGAAAAATATCTTTTAAGAATTGATAATTATCAACAGCTCTTCCAGCCTCAACCTCTAAAACAATGGTTCCGTCAGAACTTAATGCATCGGCATCAAAATGTTGATCAATCTTATTGTTAAGTCCGAATAAAACAGGGACAGGAATTTTTGACCCCCTGGATTTTCCTTGTTCTACTCGCATTGGTACTTCAAGCAATTGCACTCTTAGGATTGACAAGACTTCGTTACTTGAAAGAGTATGTTCTGGCGAACAAATATCATCATTAACAGCCAAAAAGCAGTCAATAATTTTTTGCACTTGTTCATTTATCCCAACTGACCTTGGAAAAAATTGGTATTTAATCATATTTTTATAAAATTTAATAACTTTGCCTCCAGCAATTTTGCTGGGTTGTTCGGCGATTTTATTTTTATATCTTTTATTAAAAAATTATCGCCAACTAAATTCTCAAGATTTTTTCTATCTTTTTCTGGAAAGGACAAGTATTTTTCTTTCAGCAAAATTGCATTAACGAAGAAATCGGAATCTTGCTCTGTCGGAACGACATAATCGAAAACTTTGGCTGGATTTTCAATTACACAAATATCTTTAAGCAATAATCCAGTTATTCCAAGCGGATCAATAATTGATGGCTCACTTGTTTGCATAGATTCAACATTTTGCAATTCATTGATGCCTTTAGAAATTTTATCTCTTACTCTCTCATAAACTTCTTTACTTGCTGAATAGCAATTGCCATAAACGAGCCATAACGCTTTTAATTTGTCGTCTTTTGAAACACCAACGACATACACCAAATCTTTTTCCCGCCAATCTTCACAATTCCTGCAAGCCGTAGTTATCATCGGACTACCGGAATGCAACTTGTCTTTTGGATATGAACTATTAAGCGCAATTCCCGAGCGCAAACTTTCAATCTTTTTTACCTCTATTGCATCACCTTGCTTGATAATAATATCTGGCGGATTATTTTGATTTCCAATATAAGAAAAATATTTACTATAAATTTCATTTTTCTTTTGAAAACTATCCTCGTTTAGAGAATTGCAGAATAAATCTTTGACATAAAACTCTAAGGCATCACCCATACTATTAGCCCGATTGGACGCACGATAGTGAGAAACCAAATTTGTAATTGGATTTTTAACTAAATTTGAGATTGCGATAAGTAAATTTGTTTCGTTTGTATTTTTTGCCATGATATCAGTTTAACTTATAATTTAACTTTACGAAATATACGCCTCCTTTTTGAAGGACATATAACCCGAATCGCTAACAATTAGATGGTCAAGGATAGGAATTCCAATTGTTTTAGAAACATTTAGTAATCTTTCAGTAATTGCTAAATCATCAACACTTGGATTAGTATCGCCAGATGGATGATTATGAGCAAGAATTAAGTAAGATGCGCGGCGATTAATTGCGGCTTTAAATACCTCGCGCGGATGAACCAAAGTTTGGTTAACTGTTCCTATTGAAATATTGTCTATCGCAATTAATCGCCGCCGAGAATCTAATGCTACAGTAATAAAATGCTCTCTATGTTTGTGAAGTAAAAATGGTTTCACTAAATTATAAACGCATTCTGAAGAAGAATAGGTTTTTGATTTGATAATTGGAGCGCCAGAAAATCTTCGCGCCAATTCGAAAGTTGCAAGCATTTGACACGCTTTAGCAACTCCTATTCCATTGATTGAAAGTAATTCGCCAACGTCAAGTCTATATAAATCTGTGATTTTGCCAAAAGTGCTAATTATTTTTTGAGAAAGTGTAATTGCAGAAATTCCCGGAGCGCCCGCGCCTATAACAATAGCCAAAAGTTCACTCGTCGATAATGATGCTGCCCCATTTAGTAACAATCTTTCGCGCGGGCGCTCCTCTTCGGGCAGACTTTTTATTGTTCCGATATTGCTCGCTCTCCCATTTATATTTTTTTGGATTTTTGGAGAAGTTTCGGTAACTAATAAATCTTTGTCAGCCATAATTAAATACTACAAAACGCAAATAACAAATCCTTAAAAATCCAATTAAAAATTAATAAACAAATTTTAAATAAATGGGGATTTTGTTGAATGGTCGATAAAACTCACTAGTGAAATAGATTACATCAGTATTATGGGGATTCTTTTTATTTTTTCGGAAATCGAATAATCATTGAGTGTAATAAGCCTCGCTTGATACTTATGCTTTTCTGAAAATTGTTGAATGTTCTTAAGGTCTAACTCGATAATATTTGATCGGTATTTAACTTCAATGGCTAGTTTTTCATTTGGAATTAGAAAATCAATTTCTTTCTCTCTTTTTCTATAAAATGTAACGCTCTTTCTTTGTGATAAAAGCGTTTCTAAAACATATGTTTCAACAGCATATCCAATACTCAGTAAAGGATCAATATTATGAGAACTAACATACGCTTTACGAAGTGAGTTACTTTTTTTTAGAGTATTGGTTGTGTTGTACACGATGTAAATCAAACCCATTATATCGAGGATATCAATATATTTTGAAATTGTGATCTCGGAAACACCAGAGAGTTTTTGTGCAATGGACTTAATGCTAAATTCTAAACCGTTGTGTTTACTTATATGATCAAACAAGGCGTTTAATATATTGGGACTAGAGATATCAAAGTAATCAAACACGTCTTGATTTAGTGATTGTCCTTTAACATTCTCATTATACAGTGCACTTTGTTCATCATTGAGCCATATTGTCTCGGGAAGGCGCCTTAATTTTAAAAACGTTTCAAACTCTTGTCTGTATCTTTTGATAAAGCCTAGTATGAGTGCGTCGTCCTGCCTTTCTAATACTTTTTTGTATTCATGGTAATCAACCTCATCCTTTAGGTATAGGTACTCGTCAAAAAAAAGTGGGAACATTCGATATTCAAAAAATCTTCCCGCCAAACTTTCTTGCATCCTTTTTTTATAGCTTAAACTTAAAGATCCCGTGAGAAATATCTTTGCTCTACCTTTGTACGCATCGTATATAAGTTTAATTTTTTCTTCATAGCCTTGCAAATACTGAACTTCGTCGAAAAACAAATAGAATGGATTATTTAAATCACAGTATTCTTGTATGTATGTATTGAATATCTCCTCTAACAAATCACCTGTATCAGAGGGGGAAAATGTGTAGGAAAGTATCTGTTTAGGAAGAACATTCTTATTTTGTATTAGATGATCAAGCACCTGTAAAAGTAGTACAGACTTTCCCACACGTCTTGGGCCAGTAATTAAAGCAATTAAATCCGTGTCTAAGTCAGCCAAAACAGACGCAACAATAGTTCTTTTTTTAGACTGCACATTAGGCATTAATCCTTGCCAGTGTGGATTTTGTGATATTATATCTATCATATAGTACATATACTATATCGTATATAGTACATTGTCAACAAAGTACTATATTGAGTATAGCACTTTGTTTTATCGTCACTCCGCAAACTCAAACGTTGAAAGGATTTGATCGATAGTATCTGCAGTTGCGTTATGAAATGCTATGTGCAGATAATTATTATTATTTTTTACCACATACTCACTATTATTAAAGTACTCATTATAATATTCAACAGCGGGTTGATCACCAATCTCAAGAGGGGGAAATTCAGTAATAATGTTTTGCATTTTGGCAAGTTTTTTTACATAGTCCTCCAAAGATAGTTGGCTTTCTTTCACATAAAGCGTTACTAATTCATTTCCAATATGTCCGCCTTGGGAAAATAACGGAGTAGCCATAACCTCAAAAAAGGTGATTGTTCCATAATTAATATGTTGTTCATCTTGATACTCAAACCAGTCAGTCGGGTACCTAAATGAAAATCCATATTCTTCGTTAGTATACGTTTTCCAATCCTTTGTTGCATCATCTGCAATTCCCTCTGATTCACTTGTTTCATTCATCATCACATTTGCACCCGATCTATCATCAACCATCACTTTCTGTGAATTGTTGAAAAGATATGCAACATACATTAATCCGAGTCCAAGAAGAAGAATAGCCACACTTAACATACCGATTACAATTTTTATTTTAAGTTCTCTATTTGCAGGAGTTTGAGGAGGAAAACTTTGATTATTCACTTTGGATTGAGGTTTTTTTGAAAATTCAGAAATTTTATCTTCCATATATTTTCAGTTTAAAGAGGAGAGAGAGTAAAGTCAATGAAATTTAATTCAACATTTTTTCACACAGATTCTTTAAATTTGGAATGTCGGTCTGAATTGTTTCCCAGACAATATCAAAATTTACAAAATCGTAATCATGTATCAGTTTATTACGCATCGTAATTGCATCTCTCGTTGGAAAATCTGGATGGGAATAAATCCATTTATCATCCAGCCTGTTTGCAGCTTCGCCTATTATTTCAATATTTCGAACTATTGCATCTTTTATAACTTCATTATTTGAAAATTGATCATAACTTAAATCCATCGTATAAGATAAAATCTTATTACACGAATTTAGAATATCTTCAATATAAATGAGGTTATCTTTCTGCATATATGGTAACCAAGTCGTTAATTATGTATTTCTGAATTCTTGGCTTAAGATTGTCTTCAAATATTAAATCAACCTCTTTTTTGAAAAAATCAGATAAAGTATTTTGAACATTTGCATGCGTAAGTAAACCAATTGGCTTTTTGTACTTCACCAATAAGTCAATATCGCTGTCAACATTATTATCTCCTCTTGCAGATGACCCAAACAAAATAAGAGAACTAATTCCTTTTTCTTCGCAAATTTTATTCAATTTTTCCTTGTCGTATTGCAAATTCATGAATAGAGTATATCAAATATGAATTATTGAATTTTTTGAACAGATATATCTAGGTTCTGAACAATATTGTCACACATCTCCGCTTTATCTAGATTATTTGTATTGCACACAATACCGTATCCTCCTTTTCCGACCAAAAATGCATTACTCATATGACATGCTAGTGGTAATGGATCCCATTGATTACATCCAATAGCGCCAACTCCATAATCCGTGACATAGCTAAACGTCGATGTATATTTGTTTAAAATTCTATACATGTCCTTTGAAAAATTCATGTTTTGAATTTCCTTAACAATCGGCTTTGCATCATAGTAAGGTACGCTATTTCCTTCAAACGAAGGCCTTATTGATAAGCTAACGTCGTTAGACAATAGTAATGAAATACCCGAAACCCTATCCCCGTTGTCATTAACTGTGTCCACAGAAACAACATTTTCTTGAGGATAAGTAAAAGTATATTTATTCACTGGTGTATAATCAGAATTAATATCCAACGATGCATAGACATCTATAGTGGCAGATCCTGTTTTGTTCACTTCCGCCCTATCCGCAAATTCAAACGTCGAAAGGATTTGGTTGAAATCTCTTTCTAATCCACCACCAGAAACATTCATTTTCAATTCAATTTTTGGAACACTTTGAGTTTGGACAATATGATAACTAGCATCTACTCCATAAGATACATAAGCACTATTCGCTTGATGACCAGAAATATCCGTACTAGATATTGGTTGTGCCTGCCCCCAGCCTTCTTTTGAAATACACGGGAAAGTGTACACATTACCTACACACACAGGGACAGACTTCAAGTTTGTTATGTTCGTGGTTGATATCGTTAAGTACGTAAATGAATCTTCACCAGCAAAAGCAGAAAAACCTAATTCCAAACCATTAATCGAATCCTTAAGCACAAAATAATGGTTAGGATACTTAAACGAAAATCCATACTCCTCGCTTGTATATGTTTTCCAATCTTTTGTAATATCATCCATTATTCTTTCTGATTCTGCCGATTCATTAACAATATCTGCCTTATCGTTTACTACATCCATTACAACCGTGTCAGAATCTTCTTTTAAACTATTAAGCATGTTCGCTAAATAAATCATTCCGAGCGAAAGTAAAACTATAACAATAGCTAAAAACCAAATAACAGCTTTTGTTTGAGCCTGCCTATTTG
>Ga0210044_10010021_pt1 | contig 11387 bp, 13 predicted proteins | sample CryGey13umfilter_2_FD_183959 | JGI IMG/M metagenome (GOLD analysis project Ga0210044, IMG submission 183959) | Groundwater microbial communities from aquifer in Utah, USA - Crystal Geyser 4/9/14 3 um filter (SPAdes) (version 2) | ecosystem: Environmental > Aquatic > Deep subsurface >...
TCCTTTTGTTGGTATTTATTAAATCTATTTAATGCATATTGTCTTGCCAACCAGGGATATTTCTCCATTTCATTCGGTGTATTATCGTCCAGTGATGAATGAGGTGTTTTATTATAATTCTTCACAATTGAATCTATACTATCAATCCATCGCGTATTATTATTTCGTTTTATCAATTTCGCAATTTTGCTTTTGATTCTAAGACTGAAATTATCAACCATACCAAGCACATTGTGATCACCAACATTTGCTGTTTTATGCATTGTATTTTTATCTGCAACTTCATTAAACTCTCCCCCGTTATCAGTAGTTGTTAATATAGGTGTTCCCGAAATTTGTTTATATAATAAATCAATTGCTTCTGCAGTTTCCTCTTTAGTTTTTCGTTTTATCGCAACTGCTCCCGCTTTCCGAGTCAATACGTCAATACCAATGAGCAACCAAGCATAACCATCATTATTTCCTTTATACTTTTGGAAATCTAATAAATCCGCTTGATAATTAACCGCTTTTCCACTTGCCGTAATTGGTTTTGGATTTTTACTTTTGACTACTCTTTTATGTGTTTGTTGTTCATCTTGTTTCTCTATGAATTCTTTAATTTGTTTTGCAGTTGCATTTATTCCTTCTTGTTTCAATATCTTTTTGAATACAGATGCAGAGGGCAAACCATAATCTAAATAAATTTGTTCCATATTCATTATGCTATATATTAGCATAATAAATAAATTATGTTTTTTTTATTGAATTATATTTATGTTTTTGTGTGATACTGCTCTCGATAAAGCTACATATTTGAGCCTATTATCCATCCTTCCCCAATCATATATTGTGTAGTCTTCTTCAATGGTAATGCCCTGGCTTTTGTGTACCGTAATTGCAAAAGCACAATAAAACGATTTACCAAATTCAATATGATCTAATTCAATTTCGTTATCGACGCCTTCTATTTTGACAAATATTTTTTTTTCTGTAAATTTAACTACACGCCCCTCATCCGAATTAACAAACCCATCCTCTTTACGTGTTCTGCATGCAATGATAGGTAATCCTTTATATATAGTCATATCCTGAGATTGTGGATTTATTTTGTTTTTTGCAATTATGATAGCATCCTTTGGGGCCATCTTTTCCATATACATTTTGTTAATACGTTTTCTCGTGCTGTTGAGATAACATAAATTACGCATGCATTTCTTTTTCCCGACTTTATCTAAGTCTATATTGGATGGGTTAGAATACATCTTGAAAAGTTCCTTATCACTTCTTCTGCATTCTGACAATAGAACCAAATTAAAATCGACCAATTCATTAAAGGCATGGGAATTTGCATAATCATAATCACACCTATCCCCAACTGGTGGCAACTGCCTCCAGTCCCCACTAATAATAAATTTTGTATTTGGATTTCTTTTCTTAAGTTTGTATAAAGTGTTATAAAATACCTCCAACATCATACTTTTTTCGTCTATAATGATGTAATCAAATGCACATTTTTTTGTTGTGAGTATATTACAGAACTTATGCAAAGTCAAAGCATCTTGACTCATTACTCTACCGGCTTTATGAGTGGGTGCAAGACATATATATGACTTTTTGGCTTCATCCAACTGCTTCATAATTGTTTTTAACAAATACGTTTTACCACAACCAGCCATTGCATCTAACTGGAACGATTCATTTAAATCAATTAATTGTTTTGCTAAAGGTTCAAAATTATTATGTCCTGGATCTTGTATTTTGTTTCTATATGAAAAATGAATATCGTATTTATCAATAACTCTATTGACTTTTTCTGTACATTCATTTCTATTATGTAGCACCGACTCTTCCTTATATTTTAATACTTTCTTTTCATCATCCCAATAATGCTTTACAACTTCTTTTCTTAATTTTTCAATATTATATTCGTTATTGAATAACGCAATAGCATTATCCGTATTAAGATATATCATTTTTCCTCCATTTTGTCGTAATATAACTTTTATTTTGTGTAATTCCATGGCTTCTCTATCCAATATAGCATTATATATTGGCATATACCCATCATCCTTTATTCCAGTTGTGGTTGTCTTGACACAATAGAAACCATCTTCTGGAACAACTGTGCATATCCTGGAAGTTCCATCCTTCATTACGTATTCATCTGTTGTCCATTTAATATATGCCGATTGTGGAATTGATTTTGTCAAAAAGATATCACCCGTTGAATAACGCTTTGACCCAAAAGAACCAATAAACGAATTAATCATTATCTTGGCATCTTCTTCTTTAAATGTTTTATAAACGTAATCGATATAATCATTATATGTATCATGCTTTATCTTGATAGATGGATTATATGCATATCTTATATTATGCTTATATATTATCTTATTTTCCAGACAATATTCAACAAGTGCATAATCATACCACCCATTGCCACGAAGCGGAAATAGATTTTCACTTATGACATAATAGAAACCTAATTTAATTTCGTCATTTTCATTGTAATACACTAGATTGTCCAACAGACTGAAAGCGCAAAAGTCATGCTTGGTATAACGTAATATGTTTTTTCTGCATTTTTTCATATCCAATCCAAAGGCATATTTTTCTCCACGTTCCACTTTTTCAATTGCTTTTTGAATATCGGAATAATGATGAAGGAACCCATTTTTCCTTTTACTAAATATGTCCTTTGTTTGTGCATTAAACATTGACATTGTATTATCAACATCAAATAAACGAGTAGCACTTTCTAAATTAGATTTGTTTAAATGGCATTTTTTACATAAACCCTGTATGTTATCAATATCATTTGAGCCATTACGATGGAGCGGTATTTTATGGTCAAATTCCATTTTTTCGCTTTCCCTTTTGCATATATTACATTTTCCGTTTTGAGCTTTAATAACGTTTTCTTTATCCTTTGTATTAAGGTATTTACGGATGTAATCATTTCCTTTACCGAACTTATTGTATTTTTCATAAAGTTCCCTCCCGAGTTCCTGTACTGACTGGTTTCTAAACGGAACGGAAGCGGTTTCACATATATTTGCCGATGTTTTGTAGTCTTTTTTACATCCGTCATTCTTATTACTATATATATAGACATTATTATTATATTGTATCATTTGAATAATATTATTTTTGACTGAATCTATGTTGAAAGCTGTATTATGACGCTTGAACAATCCACAATATACATCATAAAGGTTGTTGGTATCTGTCATAATATTGGTGTTCTTATATTCATCTAATTTGTCATAAAAAGTATCATCTATATTGATACTAACTGTATTCATTTTCATTCTATCTATTTGTTCATTTTGTTTTGCATCTTTCTTTTTGGAGTCATCATGTTTGACAATAGCCGTTTTTGTTAATTTTCTTTCTTTATTTTGTTCTTGTCTGACGATAAATTCTTTAGCCTTCTTATCCGTAATAGGATACAAATGAGAATCAACACTATAATACATAATCGATGGGTAATTGCTTTTGGAAAATACCTTTTTATGTACAGTTTGTCTTCTATGGTCAAATGCATAATGTGATATTTTGAATTTCTCACAAAATAAAGCGATATCCACGATGCATAATCCTTCTTCATCTTCTATATTGTTTTTATACATATATTCTTCAAAATAGTCTCTTATTGTTTGTTCTGTTATCGTTTTTCTATTATCTTTGTTGGTTAAGTGTTTGACAAGAAACTCAATAACGCATTTTCCTTCTTCTTTGGGATTATTTAAATCTACATTACCCATAAAGTTATATTTAATGGGCATAACTCGTTTCATTCTAATAATAGTAGCATCTTTATAATGATCACCCAACATACTATTCTTTATTGCTTTGGCGGAATACATAGAGGGTTTGTATGTTCTTTTCACTTTCTCACCTTCAATGTATTCATCAAGTTCCTCTATTTCATCTACCATTTTATTATATTGTTGTTGAATTAATTCGTTCATTTTCTTTTTGTTCATATGTCTCTTTATCAATACTGGTTTCGATTCTTTTCTGTTGTCTATTCTTAATGTTATCTTTCCTCCCCTGTATCCAATGGCATCATATACCACTGTAATCTCATACGCTTGATAATCCTTCTTTGTTTGTTTTATTTTTTTCTGTTCTTCATTTTGTGCTTTTTGTTTTTGGTATTTTGGCATTTTGAGTTTTGCTTCATATTGCTTTATGTATCGCTTTAAATCGTTTTTCTCATTTTCATAGAATTTTGTCAATCCTTTTTTCTTATAGTCTTTTTTCTTAGATAGTAATTCACTTAAATCGTTTTCGGTTCGTTTGAGAGCTTTGGATATATCGGAGTAGTTCATCATTATATATATATATAATATATAATAATAAAATCTTAAGCCATTTTTAAAAAAAACTATACTTTATTAAAAAATTTCTTCTTCATCAGAATCATCGTTATCGTCATAGCCTTCACATGCATCAAAAAAACACCTCTCGCGCTGTCTATCTGCATCTTCGAATTTAAGATATTGTAATAACGTTTCTTCTCCATCGTCATCATATATATGATTAACATAATAAGCCATATCGCATTTTAATAAGTAAATACATTTATCACGTTTCAGTTTGTAATCATCATGTCGATAGTCTTCAATCATATTGATAACGTCATTGCATAAGTCAGTGTTTTGGAGAAGTAAATTTATTACAGTCATATATAATTGTAATATATAATTATTTCTTTAAGCCATTTTTAAAAAAACTATACTTTATAAAAAAAATCAAATCATTATTTTTACACGATGGCACATGCACAACAATCATCAGCCTTATCCGGTGCATCTGGTCTAAGAAGAGGTTTATATGCTTGTTTTTTCAATAACATTTCCTTCTTTGTTGGCTTTTTATATTTCGTCTTGTATGCAGTTTTATGCGATTCATAATATCCTTTATTTCGGGTCTTTGCACAATTGGGACATATCGATCTGCACTTAACACGCTTAGTAATAGGGAATAGTGAATCGCATATAGTGCATTTCTTATATACTTCTTTTTCATCATCAAATACATAAATTCGCTCACCCATAATATTGAATATTTTTTCAACTCTAACCATTATATAATAATACTATATAATAATATTTATTTAAACCATTTATAAATTTATCGTTTTGTCTTTTTTGGTATTGTACATTTCATTTTTTGATATATCAATTTGTTATTTGCTTTCAGCGTTTTCTTAAGATTATTCTTATATATGATAACTTGTTCCTTTTCTTTTTTAATTCTTTTTTTATACTCAATTTTTCGCTTGTATTCACTGAATATAAATTTTTTCATTGAAAAGAAATCGGTATAAAATAGAGGAAAAGAATAACAATAAGTCAATTTGGTAAACATTTGTTTATAGAATTTAAATAGCTCAACAACCTCATTATATTTGGTTATATTTTCATTAAAGTCGTAAGAATCAATGATGCCAATTACATCGGGGCACAAATCGGTATATTTCATTAAAAAGTGAATTGTTGTCATTTTATATATACTATAGTGTAGATAAAATTCTAAGCCATTTTTATAAATTCATTAAGTTCGCCAGATGTTTGCCAGCAGATACTTTATTCTTTTGTTCAAAGATACCCTTTTTAAACATCCATTTAATGTAATTGGGGTTCTTTTGCAATACTTCAAGCCACGTTTTGCCTTCAAGTGGTATGAAATTGATTATTGTTCTTTTACGTAAATAATCAATACTGGATATCTTTCCTTTGTATTCTGTATTGATTTTCTTGATGCATTCACAACCGACAATATATTCAACATTGGTTGGAAGATGCATAATAAAATACATTTTTTCGATTGGTTTCCCACATAAGCATTTGCCTTTTCCTTCTCTCATCTTGTGCATTAAATCAAATTCGTCAATAGCATCGCTGTATGTATCGGAACCGTCAATTCTCATAATTTCATCTTTGAACTTTTTATAATAACTCATATATATCTATAGTATATAATAATTAAGCCATTTTTGCGCGCTGGAATCGTTCCAGAGCACGTAGATTAAAACGATGTACAAAATCTTCGACACGTATCCAAGTATATAAAACTGGGAAATTTAATTGTATAAATAAAGGGCATAATTCACTATTTATACTTTTTATCTCAACCATTAATGCTTCTTTTAAATCAACTTGTTTTAAATATTGTCCTATTTCCTTTTCGCTTTTATCGTCCATTATACATTATAATTATATTTTAATAAATCGAAATATTTAACATCTTCTTTTATTTCGACATCCATTTCTGCATTGCTTCTTTTCAATTCAGGTATTTTCAATTTAGGTAATTTGCATATTTTGTATTGTATATCAAATACGATAAACGATTCATAATACTCACCATATTCTGTTGTTATTTCCTTTTTAAAATCGTCCAAATAATCTTGACATGCCTCACGTGCTTCATCCATTGTTAAAAAACAACCTACTATTTCAGTTATAAAGTCATATTTGCATTTATCGTAAGCACTAACTACACCTATAATTGTTTCGTCCATTATAAATTATGCTTAGATATTATTTTATTTAATTGTTTTCTCAACCGTATTAAATTCCTTTTTCTTTTTTTGTATAATTCTATATCTTCACCATCTACATACATTTCAAATCGTTTGTTCGTTTTCGCTTCTTTTTCAATCAAATATGATTCGTATTCAGCTTTATCTACAATTATTTTTCCTTCTGGTAATTTTACTTCCAACTCAATTGATCCGCCATTAGTACCAATAATTTTTAAAAAAATACTTTCCATAATATATTATATTTAGAAAAGTTTATTTACATATTTCCACTTTTTAACTTTTAATTTATTAATTGATTCAATATGTCTTTGAAGCGTACTACATTTACAATGTTCATTATATAATCTATTATTTTTTCCAATTTTTGGTTTTTTACCACATCCATTACTCCTGCACCATAATCTACGATCCATAGTAAGACATCTATTTGGTCTTTTGCATTCACAACAATTTGTATATGGCATAATTACATAATTAATTACGTCATCTGGTATATTTGTATATTCTCTTAATAATAGATCCATTATATATTATATGGATATATTATTTCCATTCAGTAGCGAATTCGAATTTAATTTGTTTATGAATTGGGTAATAAGTTTCTATATTAAATATGCTTTGAAATAATGTATATGACCACCAATCTGACCAGGTTGATATACCATAATTAGCCTCTTTTATTTCGTCAAATCGTCTAGTCATATCCCATAAGACAATATCATAAATACTTTTTATTTTTTCGTCCATTATTATATATTTACAATACATAATAATAATAATTAAAATAGTGCAATGATTGCATTTTGTATTTTGTTTTTTAATCCCGCTGTGATGATCTGCATAAGCAATTTACCAAGCCTTTTAACAGCCTTTTTTTTTTCCCGGCAATGGCAGGCACATCAATTAATTGGAGTAAATGGTGTAAAAATTCCATTTTATCACGACAATTGGTTCTAATACGTTTTGCATTGTATTTGACGCCTGGAATGGTGGTGGCATTTCCGAATCTATCTCCAGATTGACGGACAATTACAACATTGTCTTTATTTTCATCCAGGTATTTGCTATTTTCAGAATAATAGTCTTTACCTGTTTTAGTTCTAATGTCGCATACGATAGCGGTATCGCTTTTAAATTCTATGACTTTACGGTTTGACGTATTGTCATTAACGGTTAATACGTGGGTATAATGCTTGTATAATTCGCCTACTTCTTCATTGGATAAATCGCGAGTAGTAAGCAGTAATAATGGTTTCTCACTCATATCTATATAGTGAGAAAATAATTATTTATTCCATTTCTTCAACATAGAAATTCAATACTAAATGATCAATTAAGGTTACGGGTTGATCTGTACTCGAATCATATAAAGTAATACCAAAATTAGTTGATGGGTTCGAATCGAAATAAAATACTCTATTTAATCCTTGGTAGCTCCCTTTACCTCCAGTCATAGTAGGAAGAAATATTTTTTGAGAAGCCCCATAATGTTTTAGTGTTTGGCAAGTGAAATATAATAATCTATCTGTCGCTGAAGTATCGGCGTAATCAACATCATTCAATATTACTTTATATACTTTTCCGATTGGAATACCGGTAAAATAGGAGTTAAAAGTTGGGTCTGATATTTCAATCTGTAAATTCATTTATATCTTATAATAAGATAATTATTCTTCATCATCATCGGAATCTTGCATAATTAATCGATTAAATTTTTTATAGAATATTGGTATGCTTCCATTCATATACGATACGGTTAAAAATGAATATGGTTCTTTCGTTGCAATTTTGTACACGTTTTCAGGTATAGAATACGTATCTAATACGCTTTTTAATTCGTTCTTTTCATTAATACGATATGTGATAAAGTAATTTAGATTTGTTCTCAATGTCATCGATATATATCCCTTTAATTTTTGTGTTGTTATGATAATAGATGTTCTGTATCCATTTCGCATTCTGACAATAAAGTGGTCAAGCATGGTTCGTAATGGTTCTGATTTAAAAGACGTAATACAATCATCTAATATAATTAAATTTAATGGTCTTGGTCTTCCTTCTTCCGGTTCATATTCATCATTAAAGTCCTCAATATCGTTTAATACTTTACCAAAATTATCAGGGGTCATATGATCAAAAAACTTACCATCCTTTTCCAGTTCTTTAATTAGTTTTTTCATTTTGCTATCATTTCTGCCAGTTGTGCTAAATAGATATATATTGTCAAAATACTTATTGTAATGATTCCCCATAATATTTAAAAATAAAGTGGATTTGCCTGATCCAATGGAACCATTAATAAGAGTTGCAGTTGGAACATTCTTTTTAATTAAGGGTTTATCAGATAATACCTTTTGGTTATCTAATTTCACACAACATAAATCAGTTAATTTTGACTTTTTCTCGCCTATTATTCGACTCATTTTTATCTATACTAATAATATAGAAAAAAAATGTCTCTTGATAATATCAATTCGTTTCAATTTGATCAGACATTAGACGGCTTATATAGAGGTAATTTCACCAGTATTTATATTGATGGCACAGAAGTCAAAATAGATGAATTATTTAATTATGTAACTCAAACGGCAGATGCAATACAAAATGGAACCGTAAATAAATTTTGGTATGATGCATATACAGCGTCGTCTCCTTTAATTAAAACTGCACTGGATTTCTCAATTCAAAATGCAGATACAAGCACAACTGGGGCCATAACAAATACAGATTGGAATACATTTAATAATAAACAAAATACAATTAGTTGTTCATTACCATTATCCATTTCGTCTGACAATATAACTATGACACAAGCAGGAGTAGCAAGTAATGGTTGGCTTTCTTCAACAGATTTTAACACATTCAATACGGCAAGTGGGCATTGGAATATTAACGGTTCCTATTTAGAAAACGATGCTACAACAAATGTTAATTTTATTAACAATACATATACAAACGCTTCATTATTATTTGATGTAGCGCGTAATATATATGCTAATACGCTTTATGTTCAGGGGTATCAAGTAATTACGGCTTTTCGCGTATTACAAAATATAATTGATGCATATTTCAGTGGGGCAGTATCAACTACTGGCTATTTCACAAGTCTTAATGGGTATCAAATCAACGGAACATATGTTATTAATTCGGCGAGGGATTTAATCAATATTAATACATTAAACGCTTCATCCACGGTCTATACTGCAGGATATTTAAGCTCAAATACAGGACTGTTAATCGGGGGGGTTGTTACTATTGATGTTAGCAGAAATGCAACCTTCTCGACAGTTAATACTTCAAATTATTATGCGATTAGCGGAACAGCCGTAATAGATTCAGGCCGTAATTTGGTCAATATCGCAAGCATTACGGCAAGTTCTTCTATCAATACATATGTAGGATATTATATAAATGGAACTCAGATTGTGGACTCTGGTAGAAATATTATTGGTATAAATAATTTAACAACTTCAGGAACAAACCTTTTTAATGGTTTAACCTATTTTTACAATACGTTATATATGAATGGTAATATGCTTGCCAATACATCAAAAGAACTATTTCCATCAGCCATTACGCACGATAATAATATTGTAATTACCTGTGCTAGTTCAACCCCACAAATACGTATTGGATATTGGGCAAGTCAAAATAGTAGTGGTGTGAATACTGTTTCGGTGGGGAATTATGCAAATTATAATGTAACAACTGGAAACTATAATACAGCATTAGGCGGTCATACTGCTTATTCCAATTCATATGGATCAAATAACACATGTATCGGGTCATATGCAGGGTATTATATTACAAATACATCTGAAAATACATTTTGTGGATCAGAGGCGGGTTATCTCAATTCTGGCAGTTCTAATTGTGGTTTTGGTATGTCAGCTTTGGGATATGGAGGGGCTGGCTCTACTGGTGACGATAATTGTGCTTTTGGCCAATCAGCTTGTCGGCTTAATTATACTGGAAATGCCAATGTAGGTGTAGGCCGGGAATCGCTCTACAGTAATACAAACGGAAATTACAATGTTGCAGTGGGCTATAAATCATTATGGAACTTATCAACCTCAAGCCGAAATGTGGCAGTGGGCTATATAGCTGGATATGCAGTGACAACTGGGTTTGATAATACATTTTTGGGCGGATATGCTGGTTATCTTACAACAACTGGCTATTACAACGTGTATATCGGTAATTCGGCTGCCGTAAATAGCACAACTGGATATGAAAACGTTATTATAGGTAATCAAGCAGGGCAACAACAGCAAACAGGAATATATAATGTATATGTCGGGGCAGATGCAGGAATGAATTATAATGGTGGAAGTAATGGAAATGTAGCTTTGGGATATCGTGCCGGGCGTTCATCTTCTGTTACGCCTTGTTATAATAACACATTTTTAGGATGTTATGCGAATGGAAATACAACACCAACAAGTTATGCTACGGGTGTAGGTATGTCGTCCGCTTGCACAGCAGATTATACTACAGCAGTGGGAAGTAGTGCCTTAGCTTCATCGTCTTTTTGTACATCGATTGGATATGGGGCCAGTTCATCAATCGACGGAATGAATTATAGTGTATATTTTAACGTGAACGTACCTTCTATAACAGCATCTGGATATGGATATAATTACTTGTGCATGAACAGCACGGGAAGGGTTGGCCCTCTGATATCATCCCGCAGATACAAGACAGATATTGAAAGGACAACATTTAATGCATTAGAAATGATTACGAAATTGGAACCAGTTTGGTATTGTGATAAGGATGACAAATCAAAACGAAAACATTATGGATTAATTGCAGAAGACGTAAACGAGGTCTGTGGTGATTGGAT
>Ga0210044_10010022_pt1 | contig 11387 bp, 8 predicted proteins | sample CryGey13umfilter_2_FD_183959 | JGI IMG/M metagenome (GOLD analysis project Ga0210044, IMG submission 183959) | Groundwater microbial communities from aquifer in Utah, USA - Crystal Geyser 4/9/14 3 um filter (SPAdes) (version 2) | ecosystem: Environmental > Aquatic > Deep subsurface > Groundwater...
TATACGGACCTTCTGCAGATGAAGATATAATGCATTAAATAATTTATGAGGATAAAAATGAAACAGCAAATTCAATTATTTTTTTTGATTATCATTTTATCTTTTTCTATAATTCTAATTTCTTGTAGTGAAGAAAATAATAAAAATGAATATCTAAATTTTAAAACACCTGGTAATTATCAAGCAGGTGGAGTTCAAATGATTACTTTGAAAGAAGGATATAAAGTATGGACGAAACGATTCGGAAACAGTCCTATAAAAGTACTACTTCTTCACGGAGGTCCGGCTTTTACCCACGAATATATGGAATGTTTTGAAAGCTTTTTCCCAAAAGCCAATATTGAATTTTATGAGTATGATCAACTTGGTTCGTATTATTCTGATCAACCCAATAATGATAGTCTCTGGGTACTAGATAGATTTGTTGAAGAAGTAGAACAAGTACGAAAAGTTCTAGGACTTAATAAAGATAATTTCTTTTTACTTGGTAATTCTTGGGGTGGATTATTAGCAATGGAATATGCAATTAAATATCAGGAAAACTTAAAAGGATTAATAATCTCAAATATGACATCTAGTTTTGATAAGTATGTAGAGTATAACAATAAATTAAGAAATCAATTACGCCCAACTCTATTAGACTCTTTAAAAAATTTTGAAAATAAAAAAGATTTTCAAAATCCCATTTACTTAGATTTAGTTTTTAATGAATATTATAACCAACATATTCTCAGAATGAAATATTGGCCTGAACCTGTGCTGAGAAGTTTTAAACATGCTAATCAATATGTATATGAATTTATGCAGGGCCCAAGTGAATTTGTCCCCGGTGGTAATCTAAAAGGATGGACAATTACAAGCAGATTAAAAAATATATACATCCCTACTCTATCGATTGGAGCTAAATATGATACTATGAATCCTGATGATATGAAAGAGATTAGTGAGTTAGTACAAAACGGAAAATTTTTATTTTGCCCCAACGGAAGCCATTTATCAATGTGGGATGACCAAGAAAATTATATGAGTGGTGTTATTAAATTTATTAAAGATATTAATAAAAGAAATTGAAATTTATTTCAATTCTTCAAAATATCCGAGTAAAGTACTTCTATTTGCACGGGAGATTTCCCTTCCTTGAATTGGAAACCCCTCAATGCTCCTAGCTAATTTTCTTAATTAATGTACATTCATAGATTCCAATTCAGTTAAATCTAAATTTGAAGTCCCCTTTTCCTTAGAAGATTCTTTTACTTTTTCTTCTTTTGTTTCACCAACTTTAATATTGTGCGGTTCCCCACAAATTGTAATTTACATTTCACCATAAATGAACTCCTATCAATTATTACTTTTTTATTGATATAGATATTTTGTTTTAATTTATCCCAAAAAATTCATTGGAAATGAATTTTTTGCCGAAGGCCGCTCATAAAATGTTTTTATAAAACATTTTATATAGCGGGGTTAACCCCGACAATTTGTAAGAAAAACATATTACTCAAATAACGAATTCCGAGATTTTTATATAACTAACTCATCTTACACAAAATCTGTTTTTGACTTGACATGCCCTTTAGGGCGTGGATTAAAAAGATCTCAAAATTCTGGACTTTAGTCAAAAAAAAACAAAACAATTTGGGCTAAAGCCCGGTTTTCGTAGTGTTTTCTTGCCACGACTCAAAAGTCGTGGCAATTCACAAATCATATTGCGTAATGTGAGTAACTAAGTATATGATCTTTATTTACTTACAAATTGTCAGCCCGGAGGGCAGATTTTCCAATGGAAAATCTGGGTTTATAATTAAAAATTGTGGATGTTAAAAATAAATGCAAATTTTTAAATTTTATAAGACAGCAGCTTTTGGGAAAACAGTAACTTAATTATAGGGAAATGAACAATTACAAAAATATCTTCAACTTTTGTTAATTTTAAATACAATAGAATTAACACTAATATCATAACCAAATTTAAAATATAATCATATTATTTAACCTTGGCTAAGATTTATGTAATTTACTTTACATATAAGTTATACCATTTTATATACATTTATCAAATTAGAAATTGAATTATGTTTAAAGAATCAAAATAAAAAGGTAAAATAAAATGAAAATAGGATTTATCGGGCTGGGAAAAATGGGGTTTAATATGGTTCAGAGATTATTAAATAACGGACACGAAGTTGTTGTGTGGAATATAGACCCTGGTCCAATCAAAGAAGTAGAGAAGAAAGGCGCGATAGCTGCATCTTCTGTTGAAGATATTGTGAACAAACTGCCTGAAAGAAAAATTGTATGGTTGATGGTGCCATCTGGTAAACCTGTGGATGAAAATCTTAATTCACTGCTAAAGTTGTTAAAAAAAGATGATATAATAATAGACGGGGGAAATTCTTACTGGAAAGATTCACAGGCGCGCGGGAAAAAAGCTGGTGAACTTGGAATTCATTTTATAGATTGCGGCACAAGCGGTGGTGTTTGGGGTTTACAGAATGGATATTGCCTTATGTATGGTGGAAATAAATCGGCAACAGATTATGTGGAACCGATCTTTAAAACCCTGGCTCCGGAAGACGGCTATGTTTACAGCGGCGAATCCGGTGCAGGGCATTTTGTAAAAATGGTGCATAACGGAATTGAGTATGGAATGATGCAGTCTTATGCAGAAGGATTTGAAATTATGGAAAAATCACCTTTTAAGATTAACCTTACAAAAGTTGCTGATGCATGGCAGTACGGAAGTGTAGTACGTTCGTGGTTGCTTGAACTTGCAGTTAATGCTTTTAAAGACGATCCAAATCTTGAAAAATTAGAAGACTTTGTACAGGATAGCGGAGAAGGCAGATGGACTGTACAAACGGCAATGGAACTGGATGTGCCTGCTCACATTATTACAGCTTCACTTTATGCCAGGTTTCAATCCAGGCAAAATGAATCTTTTGCAATGAAAGTAATTGCAGCACTTAGAAATCAATTTGGCGGACATGCCGTTAAATCTAAAGAATAGGTAAAGTATGAACAAACCGGAAAATCAAATACTCGTAATATTCGGAGCTTCAGGAGATCTTACCAAATGTAAACTTATTCCATCATTGTTTGCCCTTGAAATGCAAAATTTGTTGCCTGAAAAGTTTGCAATCTTCGGCCTTGGCAGAACAGAAATAACCTGCGAAGAATTCAGAGATTCTATGAAGGAAGGTATTTCTAATAATTCTGATGTCAAAGACAATAAAAAGCCCAACGATTTTCTAAACAAACTTTACTACCGATTCATTGACGCAACTGATGCTGAATCTTATAAAAATTTTAAAATGAAACTTGATGAAATCAGAAACGAACTTGGCATTAAGGGAAATACAGTTTTTTATTTATCAACTCCGCCCAGCCTTTACGGTGTTATTCCGGAGAATCTTGCTAAATGTGGTTTGAATACTGAAGAAGACGGCTGGAAAAGAGTAATAATTGAAAAACCATTTGGCTATGACCTTAAAACAGCCGAAGAGTTAAATAACTCGCTTCAAAAAAACTGGCGTGAAGATCAGATATATAGAATTGACCATTACCTCGGCAAAGAAACAGTTCAGAATGTGCTGGTAACCAGATTTGCAAATGGAATTTTTGAACCTTTATGGAATAGAAATTATGTTCACCATATTGAAATTACATCAGCTGAAAGTATTGGAGTAGAGAAGCGAGGCGGTTATTACGAAGGTTCCGGTGCATTACGGGATATGATTCAAAACCATTTATTGCAGGTAGTAGGATTGATTGCTATGGAGCCGCCCGCCTCTATGGATTCCGATGCAATAAGGAATGAAACAGTTAAAGTACTGCAATCACTCCGCCCGATTAAAGACGAAGAAATAATTAGCATTGCTATTCGCGGGCAATACTTATCTTCAAGTATAAGAGGAGAAAAAGTGAAAGGATACAGGGAGGAAGACGGAGTTAATCCGGAATCAAAAACAGAAACTTATGCCGCTTTAAAATTCTATGTCGATAACTGGCGATGGGGTGGGGTTCCATTTTATATCAGAACCGGTAAACGATTGCCAACCAGGGTTACTGAAGCTGTAATTCATTTTAAACCTACTCCGCATCATCTGTTCTCACAAAAGGCAGAATGTGATACCTGCAACCAATTGGTTATCAGGATACAACCGGATGAAGGCGTATTGTTGAAATTCGGTATGAAAACTCCCGGCGCAGGATTCGATGTGCAAAATGTAAATATGGATTTCCATTATTCCGATTTATCCCATCAGAGTATACCCACTGCTTACGAAAGATTACTACTCGACAGTATGATTGGAGACTCAACTCTTTATGCGAGGGGCGATGCCGTTATGGCTGCCTGGAAATTTTTAAACCCTGTATTAAATGCATGGAAGAATGATCCGCAAATACCGGTTTTTGGATATCCTTCCGGTACCTGGGGACCGGAACATGCAGATGACCTAATTGAGGAACCGGGAATGTCCTGGCGCTATCCTTGTAAAAATTTAGCCGATGACGGAGTTTACTGCGAATTATAATGAAACATCAAACTGTTAAAATATTTTCATCAGTAGAGCATCTTTCAAATTGCTTCGCTTGTTTATTAAAGGAGAAAAATTTCTGTTTACCTGAGGGTGATAATTTTAATATTGCCGTTTCAGGTGGTTCAACTCCTGCGAAAATTTTTAAATTCATTAAAGATAACTTTGCCGATAAAATCAATTGGAATAAAATTAATATTTTTTTTGGAGACGAAAGATGCGTACCACCGGAAGATGATGACAGTAACTTTAAGATGGTAAATGAAAACCTGCTTAAGTATGTTTCAATACCTAAAGAAAATATATTCAGGATTTTTGGGGAAGAAGATCCGGGTAAAGAAGTTGAACGATATAGTGAAATAATCAAGAAAAACATTCCCTTAAAAAATAACACACCGCAATTTGATTTAATAATGTTAGGGCTGGGAGAAGACGGACATACTGCTTCTATTTTTCCCGATCAAATAAGTTTATTTCATTCCACTAATAATTGTGAAGTAGCAGTTCACCCAACCACGGGACAAAAAAGAATTACTCTTACCGGGAAAATTATTAATAATGCAAAAGTTGTTGTTTTTATTGCTACCGGAGAGAATAAAACGAGGATAGTTTACGAAATAATTGGTGGAAATAGCCCGGATAAAATTTACCCCGCTTCACTTGTTGAACCAAGTGATTTGATATGGATGCTGGATACTCCTGCGGTGCAATTGTTAGATAGTGAAATTAAAAAATTATGGTATGTGAAATGATATTGGCTGGTGATATTGGTGGTACAAAAACTTTACTTGCTTTGTTTGAAACAAACGGTAACAGGCTTGTCGAATTAAAATCAAAAAAATACGCAAGCAGCGAATTCAAGAATCTTGATATCATTATAAGTGACTTTTTAGACGGGCAGCAGGTTCCTCCGGAAAGCGCAGCATTCGGTATTCCCGGGCCTGTAGTGGGAGGAATAGTAAAGTCAACTAATCTGCCGTGGATACTTGATGAAAAAATATTAAGTAAAAAGATAGGCATACACAAAGTAAAACTTGTTAATGATCTTGCGGCTACTGCTTTTAATGTTCCTTACCTGGGAGAAAAAGAACTAATTACAATAAAAAATGGTTCAAAGCAGAAGGAATCGGAAAGAATAGTGGTATTGGCTCCCGGAACAGGTTTGGGGCAGGCATTTTTAGTTTGCGAAGGTGACAAAAAAATTGTTATCCCTTCTGAAGGTGGTCATTCTGATTTTGCACCTTCAAACGAACTTGAAACTGAACTATTTCTTTATCTATATAAAAAATTTAGTCACGTTAGTTACGAAAGAATAATCTCCGGAAGCGGGCTGCTCAATGTTTTTGATTTCCTGGTTGAAAAAAAATTTCATAAGCCTGAACCGGAAACTATTACCAGACTTAAAACTGAAGACAAAGCTTCTGTAATTTCTGAATTGGCCCTGAGTAAAAAAGATAAAGTTTGTGAAAAAACCCTAAATATTTTTACTTCTATACTTGGTTCACACGCAGGAAACCTTGTGATAACTTTGATGGCTACAGGGGGAGTTTATCTTGGAGGCGGAATACCTCATAAAATATTGCCTAAGCTTCAGGATGGAACATTCACACAAAGATTTGTTAACAAGGGAAGATTAACAGATATAGTTGAAGCTACACCTGTTTATGTAATAAATAATAATTATGCGGCCCTCAACGGGGCAGCAAGAATTGCACTTGAGTTAATATAAAAGGAAATAAATGTCTAACAATATAGAACAACTTTGTATAAATACAATTCGTACTTTGTCAATGGATGCGGTACAAGCCGCAAATTCAGGCCACCCGGGAACACCTATGGCCCTGGCACCGGTCGTCTATTCTATTTATAATAATTTTATGAAATTCAATCCGCAAAATCCGGAATGGCTTAACCGTGATAAATTTATTTTGTCTGCCGGCCATGCTTCAATGCTGCTTTACAGCGCACTTCATATAAACGGTTATGATGTATCTCTTGACGATATTAAAACATTCAGGCAGTTACACAGCAAATGCGCAGGGCATCCGGAATACGGGCATACGCCCGGAGTGGAAACCACCACGGGACCGCTTGGCCAGGGTGTTGCAACCAGCGTTGGATTTGCCATTGCTCAAAAGTGGCTGGCCGATCATTTTAATAAACCCGGATATAATTTAATTGATTATAAAATATATGCGCTTGCCGGCGACGGCTGCATGATGGAAGGAATTTCAGGCGAGGCAGCCTCGCTTGCAGGACACCTTGGACTTGGTAATCTTGTCTGGCTATACGATAATAACCACATTACTATTGAAGGGAACACGCGTCTTGCATTTACTGAAGATGTTGCTACAAGATTTATTGCTTACGGTTGGAATGTTCAACGGGTTGGCGATGCTAATGATTTAGAAATGCTGAACCGGGCATTACAAATTGCAAATAAAGAAAAAGAACGGCCATCTTTTATTATTGTTGATAGCCACATTGCATATGGCGCACCAACAAAACAAGATACCCATGGAGCGCATGGTTCTCCACTTGGCGAAGACGAAATAAAAGCTACAAAGAAATTTTATGGGTGGGACCCGGAAAAGAAATTTTTCGTCCCGGATGAAGTGAAGGAATACTCAAAACAGATTATTGAAAGAGGTAAAAAACAGAATCAGGAATGGGGTTACTTATTTGAAAAGTATGAAAAAGAATACCCTGAACTTGCAGCACAATTAAAAATGATACAGCAAAGGGAAATGCCCGAAGAATGGGATTGCTGTATTCCTAAGTTTGAAGCAGGGACAAAAATATCAGGCAGAGCAGCAAGCGGAAAAGTATTGAATGCAATAGCAGATCATATTCCATTTATGATTGGCGGTTCTGCCGATCTTTCACCGTCAACTTTAACCGATATCAAAAATGGGGGCAGCTTTCAAATTAATAATTACAGCGGAAGAAATATTCATTTTGGTATTCGCGAACATGCCATGGGTGCAGTTGCAAACGGCATTTCATTAAGCGGGCTAAAAACATTCGCATCAACATTTTTGGTCTTTTCAGATTATGTACGTTCATCAATAAGGTTATCGGCTTTAATGAATCAACCGGTTTGTTACATATTTACTCACGATAGTATTGGTGTTGGAGAAGACGGGCCTACTCATCAACCGATTGAACATATTGCATCACTTAGGGCTATTCCGAATTTAGAAGTTATACGTCCGGCCGACGCAAATGAAGTAGCGGTTTTATGGAAGTATATAATGGAATCCAGGAATAATCCCGTCGCGTTAATTTTGAGCAGGCAGGATTTGCCGGTAATTGACAGGAAAAAATTTTCCCCCGCAGAAGGCGCTTTAAAAGGCGGTTATGTATTATCGGACGCCGGGGAAACACCGGATGTAATATTAATTGCAACAGGCTCAGAAGTGCAAATTGCAATAGATGCGTATGAAGAATTGAGGAAGGCCGGAATAAATGCAAGGGTTGTAAGCATGCCAAACTGGAATTTATATGAAAGACAAACCCCTGAATACTGGGAATCAGTTTTACCATCGAAGGTAAAAACCCGGATTGCTATAGAGGCCGGTTCAACTTTCGGCTGGAGAAGGTTTGTTGGGTTGCACGGGGAAGGTGAAGTGCTTGGTATGCGAACATTCGGAGCATCTGGAAAATTAAGCAGCCTTTTAGAGGAATTTGGATTAACGGTAAATTCCGTTGTAAAAACAGCTAAAATATTAATTGAAAAAAATAAAAAATAATACTACAGGAAATCAAATGTTAAAATTAAATCAACTGGCATCACTTGGCCAATCAATTTGGTATGATTATATCCGCCGTCAATTTGTAACCCGCGGCGAACTGCAAACCTTAATTGAAAAGGGATTAAGAGGCCTTACTTCAAATCCTTCAATATTTGAAAAAGCAATTGCTGGCAGCAGTGATTATGATGATGATATAAAGGAATTGATAAAACAGGATTTGTCAACTGAAGAAATTTATGAAAAGCTTGCTCTTAAAGATATAGAAATTGCTGCCGACCTGATGCTGTCTGTTTATCAAAAAACCAAGGGGATGGATGGATATGTCAGCATAGAAGTAAGCCCAAAATTAGCTCACAATACCGAAGGCACAATTGAAGAAGCAAAATGTATTAATAAATTGTTAAACAGAAAAAATGTAATGATAAAAGTTCCGGCTTCTGAAAAAGGATTGCCGGCAATTACCGAACTGATTGCTTCAGGAATAAATGTAAACGTAACATTAATTTTTAATCTGGATAACTACAAGCAGGTTGCTGAAGCTTATATCAGGGGGCTCGAATTATTACTGGAACGAGGTGGTGATGTTACCAATGTATCTTCTGTTGCATCTTTCTTTATTAGCAGAATTGATATTGCAGTGGATAAAGAATTAGAGAAAATAAATGCCGGCCATCTTAAAGGAAAAATTGCAATTGCAAATGCAAAAAATTCCTACCAGGAATTTCAAAAAATATTTCACAGCCCGAGATGGAGATTCCTTGAAAAAAGAGGAGCAAAGGTACAAAGGTTGCTTTGGGCAAGCACCGGTGTGAAAAATCCACATTATCCGGACACTATTTATGTTGACGGCTTAATCGGAAAGAATACGGTCAACACCGTTCCACCGGTTACTTTTAATGATTTTATGGATCACGGAAGTTTAGTAGTTACTCTTGATGAAGATATTGAGCAGGCAAATGAACAAGTAGTGGAATTAAAAAAGTTAGGTATTGACCTTGATATGATCACAACGCAGCTACAGGCAGATGGTTTAACTTCATTCTCTAAGTCATTCGAAAATCTTATGCTGTCTATAGAAGAAAAAACAGAAAGAATAAAACTTGAAGAAAAATTATTTCATGTATCATTAAACGGATATCAAAAAGAAGTTGATGAAGCATCTATGCAGCTAAAAATGCAAAGAATAGTGGAAAGAATCTGGGAAAAAGATAACACAGTGTGGAGTGAAAAACCGGATGAAATAACCAACAGGCTCGGCTGGCTTAAGAGCCCTGATGTATCTCTTGAATATGCTGATGAAATAATTGAATTCGTAGAGTCAGTAAGAAAAGAAGGGTATACAAATGCTCTTTTACTCGGAATGGGCGGTTCAAGTCTTGCACCCGAAGTATTCAGTCTGACTTTTGGAGTAAAGGCGGGTTATTTAAATCTGTCTGTTCTTGACAGTACAAATCCTGAAGCAGTACTGGAATTATCAGAAAAGCTTGACCCCGCAAAAACTCTTTATATTGTTTCAACAAAGTCAGGCGGTACGGTCGAGACTTTTTCATTTATGAAATTCTTTTATAATCAAACGCTTGCAAAACTTGGAAAAGAAAAAACAGGCAGTCATTTTATTGCCATTACCGATCCGGGCAGCGGGCTTGAAACGGCGGCAAAGCGATTAAATTTCAGAAAAATATTTTTGAACGATCCGAACATTGGCGGAAGATATGCCGCTCTTTCATTATTCGGAATTGTTCCTGCTGCATTACTTGGAGTTGATATTAAAAAAATTCTGCACAGTGCAGCTATTATGGTTTGCAACAGCGAAGGAGCAAATTGTCCGATTCATGGAGATAACACCTCCGCAAAACTTGGTGTGGTTATGGGTCAGCTTGCTAATTCAGGCAGAGATAAAATTACTTTCATCACATCAAAGCAGCTATCATACTTTGGCAATTGGGCAGAACAGCTTATTGCAGAGAGTACCGGAAAGATCGGGAAGGGAATACTTCCGGTTGTCGGCGAAGAAGTGCTTTCCCCGGCATATTATTCCAACGACAGGCTTTTCATTTACCTGCGATTGGAAAACGATAATACTAATAATGCTTCTGTACAGGAATTAATTAAGGCAGGGCATCCTGTGGTAGAATTAGTTTTGAAAAATCTACATGATATAGGCGGGGAATATTTCCGCTGGGAAATGGCTACATCGATTGCAGGGTGGAGAACAGGAATAACTCCTTTTGATCAGCCTAATGTTGAAGCTGCAAAAATTCTTGCAAGAGAAATACTGGCCGATTATTCAAAGAATGGTAAACTGCCTCAGCCTATAATGAAATTTGAAGCCGATGGAATAAAAGTTTATTCCGATAAAGATGGTACTGACTTCAAAAGTCTTGTAATTGAATACTTCGGAAATAATTCTGAAGAATTTAGAAAAAAAGGCAATGAATATGTTGCTATACAGGCTTATGTAAAACCTGATGATAAAACTTCTAAACTATTGCAGTCACTCAGGACTTTTATTCAAAAGAAATATAAAACTGCTGTTACAGTCGGGTACGGGCCCAGATTTTTACATTCAACCGGGCAGCTGCATAAAGGTGATTCGGGAAAAGGGCTTTTTATACAATTTATTTCAGAACCGGAAAAAGACACCGGTATACCTGATAACGCAGGCGAAGTCAAATCAAGTATGTCTTTTGGTATTTTGATTAAAGCTCAGGCTTTTGGCGACAGGAAGGCTTTGCTAAATGCAGATAGAAATGTAGTGTCATTTTTATTTGATAAGGCAAATCTTCAAAAAGCTGTTAGCATTATTTCTAATTAATTTGAAATAAAACATTATTTGGAAGTCAACTATGTTAAAAATGGCACTGCAGGCTTGTTTTTTACAGCTGTTAAATAAATTAAAACTAATAAAGCATATCCGGATAGCTTTATTTGTCGGAACTATCTTAAATCTTATAAATCAGTTTAACAAGATTATAGGGTTTAGATTTGATGAAATACATTATGTGAAATTATTTATTACATATTTGGTACCGTTTCTTGTATCAGTATATTCTGCTGCAACGGTAAATACCACAATAGGAAAATCATGATCAAA
>Ga0210044_10010027_pt1 | contig 11378 bp, 10 predicted proteins | sample CryGey13umfilter_2_FD_183959 | JGI IMG/M metagenome (GOLD analysis project Ga0210044, IMG submission 183959) | Groundwater microbial communities from aquifer in Utah, USA - Crystal Geyser 4/9/14 3 um filter (SPAdes) (version 2) | ecosystem: Environmental > Aquatic > Deep subsurface >...
AGGTGTACACGTGGTTGAATAATTTGTTAAATCAAATAATGATCCATCTGAAGTACGGAATTTCATTTGAAGTCGTGTTTGTTCTTTTTCTCCTCCTTCATCTTTCGCATAAAAAGACGCTACATACGAAAGGCCTTGTTGTAAGACAATAGATGATTGAATAGGGCTTGATAATTTTGTGATTCTAAAACTATTTTGTCCATCAAAACTATAATCTCCAGAATCATCAAAAATACTCGTATCTGAACCCTGAATAAACCAAAAATCTGGTAGACCATCACCATCTTCATCATCTTCAAAGCTTGGATTTCTAACAAGATTAAGTGAAAGATCCTGGTCAACTGCATATAGAGCCGTGCATCCGGCCGCGGTTTCATCACAGCTCTTAACATTATGTGTAAAGTATATTCTATCAAGATAGGCATCTTGCGATTCGTCTTCTTTAACCACAAGATATTCTTCATCTGTTGCAAGCCACTCATAGCTATCATCTGTCTCATCTGAAGTATTTTTATTATCTAGTGTTTTTTGTGTTTTATACCAAAGACATCCAGCATTGGATTGAGAACACCCTTCAAAATTAACCGTATTTAAAAGCCATGATGATTGAGTTCCAGAAGTCGTATCTTTAAAAGTAAGACAAGAAGCATAAGCTTCTGGACATTCATCACCATCAAAGCGCCAGATATTTTTCTCGCGGGTACAGTAGCCAAAACCACCAGTACAATTTCCATTACCGTCCTCTGAAATACAACTTGGGGTATCTACACAAACTCCCCCACGCCCGGACGCAAGTTGACTAGTTAAAATTTCTCCATTGGCATAAGCCTGACACTGTGTTTCTGGATAAGTTAAAACCCAATTTGGATCAATTAAATGACACCAAGGGTGAGATGCGTCTAATTTTCCATCAGTATTACATTCGTGAAATCCTTCAACCGCTTCACGTAAAGTGATTGGATTACTTTGATTATTATAAGCAGAGGATGCTGCCAGCTCCCATCCAATTGGAATGATACGAGCCTTACGAAGTTTCACAAGATTCCCATAACAATATCCATACGTGTAACAAAATGGATCTTGGTTGCGTGTAAGATCATCTGGAGGATATAAAGCCCAATCGCCGTGCAAAAGACCTTCTGAAAGAGCTTCGCTTACAGTAAAGGCGGAACCTGCTTCTCCACGGGAGATGGCATTGGCAAAATTTGCATCAAGAACACAATTATTAAGCTGACGAATTGCCACATTACTTGGACAAACCGTAAATTCAGCCATAGCACTATAATTCGTAACCGAAATAGGTGTAGCACTAACAAAACTAGCATAACGTTTTTCTGCTTCCTCACGACTCATGGTGCTTACGAGCTGACTATTAAAAATATCTGAATTATCAATTGGATTTGGTTCAAAAAGACCAGTATAAACTCTAGTAAACATCTCGGACAAGAGTGTATTAAAAAAAACAGAAAGGGTACGCTTTAAAAGAGCGAACCCAAGTTCTGGATAATCAACTGCCACCTTAAAATTTGCCTCACGTTTAGCTTCTTTAGCTGCTTTTAATTCTTCATTAAATTGAGTTTGTAGTACAGAAGATGGGGTTTTTACATTTCCTGTTACCACATCAACCACATCTTTAAACCCATCTTTTTGAAGCATTTCTTGAAACTGTCGTTGTTTTTTCTCAAGTGCTTTCCAATGAACATCAACATTTAATTTTACTCCAGCAGAAAGGGCATTTTGTCCAGGCCGAAGACCTTGCGAAACTTGCTTTAGAACAAAATCATTTGGGTTAATTTCTTGCCAAGAACGTTCAAGAAAATTGTTCCAATTTTCGGTAATATCTCTCCAATCACAACTTGGTTTTGGTGGTTGAAAAACTCCTTTAATTCCAAGCTGAAAACCAAGCCGTAGAGCTGGGGATGATGGTGAACAAAGATTAAAATGTAAATCTGCTGTGGCTAAATTTTCAGATAATGCCCCAATTGCTTCCCCAGCCACATCTAAACCAAAACTTTGCCAAGATGTTTCAGTATCTTGAGTTTCGTATAAAGCAGACTGTCCTGTTCCTCCGGATGATAAATAAACCGCAGCCTTATAAGCGGCTGTATCAAGTACAAATTGAAAAACATCTAAAACTGTTGAAAGATAAACGACCTTCATTTGGGGAGATAAAATTTCTCGACCAACAGTTCCAAAAAATTCACGTAGTTGGGCAAACGATTCACATATAAATGATCCAAGCGCGCCGCTTGAGCTACTGCAAGCAGCAGCAGCAGCAGCAGCCCCCACCTCAGCAGCTGCTTGGGTGGGAGAAGAAGCATTTGGTTCTTCTGCATAGACAAACAAGGGTCTAGCAAAAAAAGATAAAAAAACAAAAACAAATAAACCTAAAGCTATGCTAAGTTTATAAAGAAAAAAACCACTTCCATGCTGCTTAACCATATGAACAAAATTAGGAACCTTCTGATTCCTTTGATTCAATCAAAAGACTATCAAGTGTACCTTGTTGCTGCGCCTCAACAACTGCTTGAGCAAATAATGTTTGCAAGGTTGTATCATCAATTTGATCTAATGTTTCCTGTGGAATACCTTGTTTTAATAAAAGAGCTCTAATCTCTTCTGGATCAAGTGAGGCAAGAAATTCATTAACTTCTTCAATCGAAGAAAAACCAACCATATCATCATCGGTCGTATCAGCTAAAATATCTTCTGAAAACCCAGAGACATTTTCTGAAAATAAATCCATTCCTTCATCAGTAAATGGCAAAAGATCATCTTCTAAAGAAGTAACTTGTGATAAGTCCGATGTGCTTGCACCTGTACACTCTTTGTCCACTGGACAGTTTGGATCATTTCCTGAATCAATTTCCGTTTTATCATCATACCCATCAGAATCAGAATCAGAAAGATATGGGCTTGTTTTATAAATCGAAAGTTCTTCATAATCATTTAAACCATCTTTATCAGTATCTTGCTGCATTTGCTGTTCACGTTGTTTTTGTGCTTCTTCAGAAGACAAAAGAAATGTTTCTTGAGAGGAATTTGCAATTGACAAACGCTGTAAATCAAATGGACGACTAACATGAGCTCCAAAAGTACGCAGTCCAAAAACTAGTGTTCCAATAGCAATAACAAAAAAAAGACCTAAAGCAAATTTTTGTTCCCGATTAAATGAAGAAGATTCTTGCATAGAAAGGATCCCCTATTATAGCAAAGAAGTAAGACTGATCCAATCAGAAACGCACAGATTTTCTGCACGAATAGAAGGAGACCATCCTTGTTTTATAAAAAGTTCTTTTATATCATCGGCTCTTGCAATGGAAGAAGAAGCTAAATTTTTTTGAAGTTGTCTTCGTTTGGAAGAAAATCCAATTTTTGCTAAATGAATAACATCCTCAGGATTTGTAACCAATGGATCAATCTGTAAAGCAATAACAGACGAATCAACTTGTGGTTGTGGATAAAAAGCAGAAGCTGGAACATTTATGATTCGCTTACAACGAGCATAAAGCTGACCAACAACTGATAAAAGACTCATTGCTGGTGGCTGTGCTAATAAACGATCAGCAACTTCTTTTTGAACCATAAGAACCATGCAGGTTGGTGGGTGTTGATTTCTTAAAAAATGAAATAAAATTTTTGAGGTAATATGATATGGAACATTTGCTATAACTTTATATGGCTCATCTGGAGGTTCTATTTGTAAAATATCTCCCTCAATAATCTTAATACCTCTTGGAAAATCTTTTTGTAACTGATTGACTAAATCATGATCAATTTCAACAGCCAATATCTGTGCTTTCTTTTTAACGAGAGCTTGTGTAAGTATTCCTCTACCTGGACCAATTTCAAGAATAAATTCATTAGGTTGAATCTGGGCAGCTTCAATAATTTTCGAAATAACATTCTTATCTTGAAGAAAATGTTGGCTCCATGTTTTGCGTGGATGTATATGACTCACAAACAATAATCAAAAAAATTAAAATTACTAAACAAATCTTGATTGATTTTTCTCAATAAATATATTTCCTTGTCGTAAAACTTTAATTTTTTCATTTTCCTGTGTAATTATAGTGGAAGGCTTTCGTCGCACAAGTACTCCCCCATCCAAAAAAAAATCAGGTAAAATTTTAAATGGTCTAAATTGTCTCAAAGTAGATTGAATACTATATGTATTTGACTGACCTTGTCTATTCGCAGAAGTAGACACAATTGGTCTTCCAAGCCCAGAGCTTAGAGCTCGCGCAATTGGATGAGATGAAACACGCATGGCAATGGTTCTATTTTTTTGAACAACTTCTTTGGCAAGCAGATGATTTTTTAAAACCGTTTTATTTATAGGTGAAACAATTGTAAGGGGCCCTGGCCAATATATACGCGCTATTTTTCTAAGAGATAAACTTAAATCCATATATTTTTCAGCCATCCGAAAACTTGAGGCAATAAGTGGAAAAGTTTGTAATGTATCTCGATTTTTTAAAAGAAAAATACGTTTTACAGCTTTTGAATTTGAGGCATCAGCCGCAAGACCATAACATGTTTCTGTAGGAAAAAGTACTATTCCACCTGATTTAAGCACACAAATAGCTTGTTTTATTTGTTTACTAGAAATCATAAACTCATATTTTTTCTTTGAAACCCTGCAATGTAAGAGACAAACCTTGATCTAATGAAACTAATGGTTTCCACCCAAGTTCTTTTAGTGCTTTACGTGGGCAAAGGGCTGATCGGGATAACTCACCTTTAACAAACGGACTATATTGAACCGTTAGTTTAAGTTGAGAAATATCAGTAAGTCTTTTTAAAAGTTCTTTTAAAGATACTTCTTTTCCGGTTCCAATATGAAAAATTCCTTGAGAAGGAGAAGAAAGGGCTGCTATATTTGCCTGTACAACATCACGAACATAAATAAAATCTCTTGTTTGCATCCCATCTCCAAAAACTGTCAGAGGTTTATTTTCAAGTAACCGACGCACAAAAATACTCACCACTCCTGCTTCACCTTTATGACTTTGACGTGGTCCGTACACATTTGCGTAACGTAAAATAACTAATTTGGTTGATGATTCTGAAAGAATTGTTTGAAGATATTGTTCACAAGCAGCCTTGGCAATACCATAGGGTGAGATTGGATTAATGGGCACAGATTCTTTATAAGGCAAAAACTTGGTATTTGAAAACATGGCTCCACCCGTGGAAGAAAAAATAATTTTTTTTACCCCTAGCTCTTTGGCTTTTAAAGCAAGTTTAATTGAGCCAAAAATATTAATTTTGGCATCACAGACAGGATCTTCAAGCGATAGACGAACATTTGTTTGAGCTGCTAAATGAAAAATTGCTTCTGGGTGTACTTTTTCAAGCCAACTAAAAAATTTTGGATTAAGAATAGAAACACGAAAAAAATGAGCTTTTGGATGAACAAATGCTTTTGTTCCAAATGAAAGATCATCTGCAACATATACATCGTATTTTTTTTCAATAAGGGCATCAACAAGATGTGACCCAATAAACCCAGCCCCACCAGTAACAACTATTTTTTTCATATCTGATTTATGAATTTATTTCTTGATTTTCTTTTGCTAGACGTTCAGATTGATTTAGTTCAAGTCGTAAATAAGCTTCCATAAACCGCTCAAGATCACCGTCTAATACAGAGGATGTGTCTGAACTTTCATAATCTGTTCGGTGATCTTTTACCATTTGATAGGGTTGAAGCACATAGCTACGAATTTGGTTTCCCCAAGCCGCACTTTTAAATTCTCCGCGTAATTTTTGTTTCTCTTGCTCATCGTGTGTCTGTTGTAATTGATGCAAGCGAGAAACTAAAATCTTCATAGCAGTTTCACGATTTTGTTGTTGACTACGTTCATTTTGACAAACAACAGTAATCCCTGTTGGCTCATGGACGATCCGAACGGCCGAAGAAGTTTTATTTACACTTTGACCACCAGCTCCCCCACTTCTAAAAGTGTCGATTCGTAAATCATGAGGATTAATTTGGATTTCATCGGTTTGTTCTAGTTCTGGCAACACCTCAATCAAAGCAAAAGAAGTATGCCTAGCTTTATCTGCGTCAAAAGGAGAAATCCGCACTAGACGATGAACACCTGCTTCACTACGCAGATAACCATAGGCATAATATCCTTGCACACGCAAAGTTACTGATTTTATTCCCACCTCTTGTCCTTCTGATTGCCAAAGGATGGTCGTTTGCCAACCTTGTTTTTCACAAAAACGTAAAATCATTCGCAAAAGCATTTGAGCCCAATCTTGAGCTTCTGTTCCGCCAGATCCTGCATGAATCGAAATAATAGCATTCCTTTGATCATGGGTTCCTGAAAAAAGCATAGCAAATTCCATTTTCGAAAATCTCTCTAATAAATCAAACATTTTCTGCTTAATTTCATTTGCCAGAGCATCTTCTTCATTGGTTACATAAGCTAATTCTTCCAGTTCTTTTACTTCTTTTTTAAGAAGCTCCCATTGGTTTACTTCTTGTTTAAAATCAGCAACTTGCTTAGAAACTTTTTTTGCTTGTTCTTGATCTTGCCAAAAATCTTTATCACTCATCTGTGCCTCAAGCGCTTTTATTTCGACCTTCATTGTATCAAGGTCAAAGATTCCCCCAAGCAACTAAAATACGTGCCTGGAGGTCTTGAATGGTATTAATAATCTCTTTCATAAAAAATAAATAAGGCTTGAGCAACAATATTCTTTTATATTTATAGCGGGGATATAATTGATGATTTCTCCTTCCAAAAGCTTGGTAAACCAGAAGTCCCCTCTCCTGTTGAAGTAATATAATAATAAATATCATTTGACCACCCCCAATACTCAACCACTGGATAATTTACATAACGAAAATAATCCCAATTAATTAACTGATTTTCGTTTAAGATAGTACACTTTCCATTTTCATCACAATAACTTCCCATTGTTGGATCCATTGCAAACCAATGTCCATCCATATAAATTTCCGGCCAAGCATGGCCTCCAATTTCCCACGGACGGCTTCCAGATTGAACCATTCCCATAGCTACACGCACATTTTGTTCTGGAACAAGACCAGAAGCAATTAAAAGAGAAACAGTAGTAAGTGCCTGATCTTCACAATCTCCAACTCTATATCCACACATAGCACTACTTTGTAATGTTGGTGATGTATTTAAGTAATAATTTGGCTTCTGAAATTTATCTGCACAACCAAAAAGAGCAGTATCTGATTGCCAAGGTTGAATTTGCATGAAGGTGTAAAGTTCATCAATTGATTTATACGTCTTTGACTCACTAATAACACTTTGATCATCTGGGATAATAAAATCCATTGCATAACGAATATATGTAGATGAATCCATGCCAGAGGAACAAATAGGATCTGGTGCTATTGTACAAGCTGCATTTGTGTTTTGATATTGATCTTCTTTATTACCTTCTTCTTGTCCTTGCTGCTGTTGTTTAAGTGCTTCACAACGAGTAGCTATCCTATCAGCAAATCTTGGATATTTATTTTTTACATATACAACTACCTCCTCACATGATCCTGGTAAATCTTCCCCAACCATGGAGCGCCAATTTGTTTTTTCAAGCTGTGTTTGTAAATCGGCTTGAAGAAATCTGATCATTTCTCGAAGTGACGCAAGATCACTAGCTGCGAATGACATTTTTATACAAGCATCAGTTTGAAGCTTTGAAGAAGCATCTACCACAAGAATTGTATATGAGCCAATTGTACGTTCGCGGTAGATTTCTTTAACTTGTTTTTTATAAGAATCAGAATCGCACGATGAATTTATCAAAAGCACCCAATGATTTGGATCAATATTATTATCTTCAATATTAGATATATCTAATGTCTCTTCGTCTAAAAAATTTTCGTTTGTCTGTGTTAAAGATAATTCATCTGTACCATCTGTTGTATTTGTCTGACTTGATGGGGTTATTTTTGACTCAGATGAAAAATCACTTGGTATACAACCTGCACCTGTTATAAGGATAAATCCAATAAACAACAAGCTTAATGATAAAAATCGTTTCCAAGTAAACCACTGCATATACTTATAATTTAAGTCGTTTTGCATAAATACCCAAAATAGGCAATTCCCATTCTTCACCACGCAAACTATAGATAATTCCTAAGATGCTTATAATAAGTAATACGATTGATCCAAAGAACCAAATAATTTGTCCAAGTAGTGGCACAACATTTACCGTCCACAAAACTATCCAAGCAACAAAAACCAATGCTCCTTGTCTTGCATGAAATAGAGCAAATTGACTTTGTCGTCTAAAGAAAAGAGGAATAAGAAATAGTACGCCAAGATAGCTTAGAGCAGCAAAAATTTTTTCTTCCCAAGAAAGATTTGGCTTAGATGATGAAAACGACTCGTTGATTGATGATGAATCCATAAAGTAGAGTTTTTTTAATTATTAGCTAGCTATTGCAAGGTAGAAGATAAAGCCTTCTTCCCCTACTATACCAAAACCCGGTTCTCTGTTCGAGCACCGGGTTTTATTATTACCAATTCTTAATTACAACTTCTTAATTCTTTGCCCCTATATCTTTTCTATTCTTCCTTTTCTTAATACATCCCCATACCGCCCATTCCACCCATTCCTGGATGACCACCTGGCATTGGAGGCTCTTCTTTTTTTGGAATCTCGGTAATAGCAGCTTCTGTTGTAAGAATCATGGCCGCAATTGATGCTGCATTTTGTAAAGCAGATCTGGTAACTTTTGCTGGGTCAACAATACCTGCTGCAATCATATCTTCAAATTGATCTTTTTCTGCATTATATCCAAAATTCATTTCTGTTGATTTTTTCACTTCTTCCAAAATAACAGAACTATCTTTACCAGCATTAATCACAATTTGACGAAATGGCGCTTCAATTGCCCGACGCAAAATATCAAGTCCAACACGTTCGTCTCCTTCAAGCTTTACTTCATCAAGTGCTTTCATAGCTCGCACAAGAGCAACTCCACCACCTGGAACAATTCCTTCTTCACGAGCGGCTTTGGTAGCAGAAACTGCATCTTCAATACGATGTTTCTTTTCTTTCATTTCGGTTTCAGTTGCTGCGCCAACTTTAATTACTCCCACTCCGCCAGCGAGTTTAGCAATGCGTTCTTCAATTTTTTCACGATCAAATTCTGAATCTGTTTGCTCAACTTGTTTTTTAAGAGCAGCAACACGCCCGCTGATTTCTTCTTTTGTTCCATGACCCTCAACAATAGTTGTGTGATCTTTATCAGAAACAATTTTACGTGCACGACCAAGATCGGTTATTTCTGTATTTTCAAGTTTAAGCCCTAAATCTTCGGTAATCACTTTTCCACCAGTTAAAACCGCAATGTCTTCGAGCATGGCTTTACGTCGATCACCAAAACCAGGAGCTTTAATTGCAAGAGCATTAAATGTACCGCGAAGTTTATTAACAACAAGTGTTGCCAAAGCTTCTCCATCTACATCCTCAGCAATAATAACAATTTCTTTTCGTCCAGATTGAGCTACTTTCTCAAGAACTGGAAGCAAATCTTGAACCGAACTAATCTTTTTATCCGTTAAAAGCAAATAAACATCTTCATACTCAGCCACCATCCGCTCAGGATTGGTAATCATATAAGGAGAGGCATACCCTTTATCAAATTGCATTCCCTCAACAACATCCACTGTAACTCCAAAGGTTTGCGATTCTTCTACAGTAATAACTCCATTTTCTCCAACTTTTTGCATTGCCTCAGCAATCTTTTTTCCAATCTCACGATCATTAGCAGAAATAGATGCCACATTTTCAATTTCATCACCTTTTACTGGTTTAGCAATATTATCTTTAATCTCTGCTAAAAGTGCTTCTACTCCTTTTTCAATACCGCGTCTAATAGCTTGAGGGCTTGTTCCAGCTGTAACATTTCGAAGCCCTTCCAAAACCATTGATTGAGCCAAAACTGTTGCTGTAGTTGTTCCATCTCCAGCTACATCATTTGTTTTTGAAGCCACTTCTTTTATAAGTTCAGCTCCAAGGTTTTCAAATTTATCTTCAAGATCAACCTCTTTGGCAACCGTCACTCCATCTTTAGTAACCACTGGAGAACCAAAACCACGATCTAAAATCACATTGCGACCCTTTGGACCAAGGGTAACTTTTACAGCATTCGCTAAAATATTCACTCCTCTTTGAAGCGCTTGGCGCGCTTGCTCATCAAAAATAATTTGTTTTGCCATAGTTTCATTGAGTAAAAATTTGTTATCAAAAAAAATAAAAGTTATTCATCAAGCACAGCAACAATATCATCCATGCGGATGACCAAATACTCTTCCCCATCTACCTTAATTTCATCAGGAGAATATTTTTTAAAAACTACAATATTTCCAATTTGCACATCTACCTGAGAGCGTTGTCCATTTTCTAATAATTTTCCAGGGCCAATAGCCACTACCTTTCCGCGCTCTGGACGTTCTTTATTAACTGTATCAGGAAGAATGATTCCTGAAGCGGAAACCTGCTCTTGTGAAAGAGCTTGCACAAGCACATGATCGGCAAGAGGACGAAGTTTCATAAATGCTTTATAAAAATAATGAATTAAATTAAATTAGCAGTCATTCACTTTGAGTGCTAAGCGGCTTTATCGTAAGAAAAAAGTGAACAAGTGTCAAGGGCTATTCTTTTTAAGAACCTTTTTTAAAAGCAACAACCCCGCATCTGACGAAGCGAGATTGTGTGCTTTCGTCTGATACGGGGACGATTACTGAACAGCGGACCTCTCGATTGCCCTCGTAAAGGATCCCAGAATCCGGTGAGGATCATCGTTCTTATCGAACATTGCCTTCAGAAGGGACCGACATATCTCCGGCCTTCTCAGTGCTGGTGGTATTGCATCAAAAGCTCCACCCACCAAACGTACAACGGCCACAGCCTGGCGAAGCATAGAAGCCTTTTCGATCTCCTTCTCCACTCCCCCAACTGCACTGCCGAGTACGTACTGGATGCCCTTGAGTTCTTCGACCAGAACCCTTAGCTCTTCCCTCTCAGCCTTGGCCTTCTCGAGCTCGTCCCGCAGAGCATCGTTAACCCGCTCGAGATCCCGAGAAATGGTCCCCAAGGTACAGAGTCTCTGCTGGATTTGGGCTTTCTCTATCTCCATCTCCTTGATCCTGACCTTAAGGCCTGAGTTGGATGTCTCGAGCTCAATCTTCTCGAACGAATGTTTCTGACAAGCCTCCCCGAGAACCACCTTCTCACGGTCAAGATCGTAACCGTTCACTTTTGGGGGCCTGGATTCCAAGTTTTGGGAGGTGAAAGATCGAGAATTTTTGGCCAAGGAAGGTTTGGACTAATGGTCATTTGAAGAGAACAAAAACCATTAAGATGTTTGAAAG
>Ga0210044_10010035_pt1 | contig 11371 bp, 10 predicted proteins | sample CryGey13umfilter_2_FD_183959 | JGI IMG/M metagenome (GOLD analysis project Ga0210044, IMG submission 183959) | Groundwater microbial communities from aquifer in Utah, USA - Crystal Geyser 4/9/14 3 um filter (SPAdes) (version 2) | ecosystem: Environmental > Aquatic > Deep subsurface >...
ATTGAAATGATTGATAAGAAAAGATTGAAAAAGGTTGGGACGCTCTCAATCTTATCAATCTTCTTCAATCTACATCAATCTTAAAAATATAATAAATTGAGTATCAGTAAACTATAAAATATAAACAAATGAAATTTATCTTAATTCTTGCCATTTGTTTTTCTTTTGTTGGCTGTATTAACGACTGGGACAAAAAATTAGACGAGAAAACTATTGACACAGAAGTTTTAGGAAAAACAAATTTGTTTAGTACTAAAACAGTTCGGTTAAAAATTACTGAATATAAAAATTTACTTACTATTTCATTAGATTATAAATTACCTAAGAACATTAACTTACCAGTTGATAGTTTTTATGGCGACACTTTAATCGAAACAAGATTTTTTTTAAAACTATATTCAAAAGGCAAACCACTAACCATAAACAATAATGTTATAGGATATAAAGGATTTTTTTATTCGCCTCTTGATACCAATATTGTAATTATTCCATTTGAAAAACAAAATATTATCCCTGTTTATCACAGCGAAATAAGTATTCCAATGTATATTTTTCATAATTTAAAAGTTGGTAAACAGACCATTGAAGGTGAGCTTTTTGCTCGTAAATTTTATGGTTCACATTACGATAAAGAAACCAAAGAAACAACCGATTTAGAAATTGAAACAGATGCATTAAAAGGCAAAATAAAATTTAAAATTGATATTCCCGAAATTTATTTAACTACAATTTATGGCAACGGATTAGATTTACGTAATGATGCTCAATTTTCACCATTAGGTATGGACTTCTCGTTTCGTGAAGGTTATCCCGATATTTATTGGGAAATTTATTCTCCTGCTACAAGCGAAAGCGATTTTTCTTTTCCTTACTGGCGTTCAGTCGAAGCAAGAAATGCAACAAGTTACGACCTTAAAGATACTGTTTATCTTTATCATTTCTCAAATGATGCTCAATTTAAAATTGGCGTTTACGACCGCGACGACTTGTCGAGAGATGATTTTTTAGGCGACTGGTATGGCTCGGTTAAAGCAATTGTATCTGATAAATATAAAATTTTACAATTCGACAAATTAAAGTGGTTTCAAATTAAAGCCGAACAATTAGGATGCATAAACAAGAAATAGACTATAAGCAATTTGTTATTATTGTTGCAGGCGGGTTAGGCGTTAGAATGGGAACCTCAACACCAAAACAATTTCTTTGCATTAATAATAAACCTATTTTAATGCACACCATTCAAAAATTCTACAATTACAATTCTTTAATTAACATTGTTTTAGTTTTACCTAACGAACATTTTTCAACTTGGGAAAACTTATGCCTTAAACACAATTTCAACATTGAACACACTATTATTTCTGGTGGCGAAACACGTTACCAATCTGTAAAAAATGGATTAGATGCAATAAAATTTAATTGTTTAATAGCAGTACACGATGCTGTTCGCCCGCTTGTAAGCACAAGTTTAATTGAAAAATGCTTTACCGTTGCAAAAAATAAAGGAAACGCAATTCCATGTATTGGAGTTAACGAAACTGTTATGGAAATCTCACCAAATGGAAGTAAACAACTAAACCGAAATAATATAAAACTTATTCAAACCCCACAGGTTTTCGATTCTGAAATGTTACAAACCGCCTATAAATTATCATATAAAATTAACTTTACCGACGATGCATCGGTAGTAGAAAATGCTGGTTTTAAATTAAACTTTGTTGAAGGCGAAGAACAAAATATAAAAATTACAACAGAATTAGATTTAAAATTAGGGAAGTTTTATTTGAGTTAAAAGTGAAATATTAAAAACACAAATAAAAAAACCTTCAGTTATGAAGGTTTTTTTGTATATTAAAATATTTATTTAATACTTGTTGGTAAAGTTTTATCTGATTCATAATGTTGAGGCTTGCGAAGTTTTGAAAACCTCAAGCCATTGTTTGTGTCCTCACAAACAATGACGGAATGACCTCATAGCACAGCGTACTGGGGCATAACGAAAAAATCGGACATTATGGACAGACAAAATTAATTCTCAATTTCTCTTTTACCTGTACCAAGATAAACATCTTTAATAACAGTTGTTCCTGAAACTACATTAAAAGTAGTTCCACCGGGAGTTACAGCAACACCATCGCCGGCTCCGGTAATATAATTTTTCCCTGTATAACCTGTTCCACCATTGGTTAATTGAATATTAATTTGTCCATTGCTTGGATTGTTTAAACTTGATACTGCTGTTGCACCTGTACCAAGTCCTGTAACTGATGCAGTAATTGTTACAGATGGCTTGGTAATGTATCCCTTACCACTATTAGTTACTGTTATACCTGTAATATTTCCGTTTACATTACTTGTAACAACTGCTTTAGCAGTTGTATTGAAAGTATTAATATTTAATGATGCGAATACGGTACCTGGATTTCCGCTGTAACCAACACCACCATTGGTTACAGATATTCCTGTAACGGCACCATTTGAATTAAGTGTAGCGATAGCAGTTGCACCAGTTCCATCACCAGTAATAACTACGTCGGGAACAGCAGTATATCCGAAGCCTTGAGTATTTACGGTAATATCTGTTACAGCTCCTACTGCAGCTGTAGGAGGATTTAAAGTTGCTAAAGAAGTATAAGCCCCAATAGCTCCTGTTGGGGAACCAACTGTAACATAAGCAGGAAGAACTGAAGGAATATTGCTCGGTGTAAAATTTGAGCCATACATTGTTCTTATAGATTGAACACCGTCAACATTTTGTCCGTTTAAAACAGATAATAATAAACTTTGATTTGTAGTATAATCCGAAACTGCTAATTTAATAGGTAAACCGGTTGCAGTAGCAGGAACTTGTAAACTGTAATTACCGCTTGCATCAGCAACTCCGTTTGAGCTAAAATCGCTGTAAACGATATTAATTATTCTTCCGGCTTGGTCCTGATTAATGGTTCCGCCAGTTGGAGTTGTGAAATCTGTAAACAATGGACTTGTAACATCAATAGCACAAATTACAACAGCAGATGTTGGAAATTCGCGGGTATTGTTTGTTAAATTTGACTCGTAAGTAACTTTACCATTAACAGTTGCCATTGTTGCTCCCGATGTAGGAAACATTGGAATTAAGGTAGCAGCTAATCTTGTAGTTTGTGATAAGTCCTGACCTGGTCCTGTAATATTATTTGCAGGAGTTAAATCTGCAATAAAATCAACTGCTGAATGACCTGCAAGCTGAACATTTACAGTTACATTTCCTATTCTCATGTTATCAAAAACGGCAATACCATCAGCACCTGTTGTAACCGTTAATACTCCGCCATTTTGAATTGCAGAAACTGTAGCACCAGTAGCATTTGTACTCCCAATTGACTTTGCTGCATTTCCAACGGAAACTACGTTAACGCTATAATGTATAACACCACCAACTTTTAAAAGTGAATCTTGCAGGCGGGCATAATTTGCATCTATAGCAGCTTGCAAATTTATAGCATCTTCCTCAGTAAATTTATCTTTTTTACACGAAGTAAAATAGCTTGCAGTAAATACAAACACAGCCAAAACAAAAACAAATTTTAAATTTTTCATAAGTTAATTTTAAATTAAATAATTTTATTTTTTTTACAAATATATGCAGATATTTTAATATTCCAAAAATTATTAATATTTTTGTTTAATTTTCAAAACCATAAATCATGAAAAAACTAACATTTATTATTGTAATTTCTTTTTTATTATATACCTCTGTTTCAATAGGGCAGGATAATCCTTTACATTATGGCGTAAAACTTGGCTTAGTTAATAGTACGATGGCTAAAAACTTCCAAAATTTAGGTTATAGTCGTATTGGCATTACAGGTGGCGCATTTGCAAGCTACGATTTAAAAAAATCTTTATCAGTAGAAGCTGATGTTTTATATACCCAACAAGGAATAACCAATACTCTTCCTCTAACTACAAAAAATTACCCAACATCTACAAATATTTGTTTTCATACAATAGAAGTTCCGCTTTTATTAAGTTTTAATTCACATGATATTGATGGAATTACACCAAGAATATTTTTAGGACATTCTTTTGGATATATTTTAAGTGCTATTGCATCTAATAGAGAACAATTTGATGTTGCACCTGTAAAATACTTTTATACCAAAGAAGACGTTTCAAGTAAATTCAACAATCTTGATTTTGGTATTGTAATGGGCATAGGGATTAGCTTTAAAGTAGGTTCTCATAATTTAATATTGGATGCCCGATACAAATTCGGTTATACAAATATTAATACTTCTGCATTCGATAAATATTCAAATAATGCTTTAACCGTAACGGCTGGGTTAGAATTATAGTTTATTTACATATTTTGTATTAGTGGCAAGTTGTGTGAAAAACAAATTGCAAACTTGACAATAACTATGAATTTGACAACGAAATAACAAAATATAAAATGTACTGATTGGCAAGATATAAGGTTTTTAATAAAAAAGAATAAATATTTTAATAGCATTAATTACTTGAATTTAGGTTTTTGCAAATCAATGCTAATAAATATTTTTAAACGGTTAATGGAGGATAAGATATGGGTATATACTAGTTATAGCTAATGCTAAAAAAACTTCTGACAAGAATGTTTATGAAAAAATATTATATTTGAAGTTGAAATTGTTTGAAACAAGGAATAAGATGAAAAGAACAGTGTACTTCAATTATATAGAAGAAAAACTTGGAGTGTTAGCCTACAGGATTAATCTGAAAGGCAGATTAAATATTTTGGACTTACATAATCATTCTGAAAACTTTTATGCCTATTTTCTTAACAAATTATATGATTGGGATTTAAAAAATCTTAACCCATTTAAACAAAATATTGAAGCCATTGACTTAATTGACCATAAAAACAAATATATTATTCAGGTTTCAGCAACAAATACAAAACAAAAAGTAGAATCAGCTTTAAAGAAAGCAATTATTAAAACCTATTCGACATATACATTTAAATTAGTTCTAATTTCTAAAGACGCAAAAGATCTAATGAAAGACACTTTTAATAATCCTTATGGCATTTCATTTGATTCTAATGCCGATATAGTTGATAATAAATCTATTATGGATTTTATTCTTTCTTTGGGTATTATCAAACAAAAAGAAATCTACGAACTAATTCAAAAGGAACTTGGAGGTGAAGTTGATATCGTAAAACTTGATTCTAATTTAGCAGTAATTATAAATATCCTATCAAAAGAAGATTTAAACCTTGATGCCAATATAACTGTAAACAAATTTGAAATAGACAGAAAAATCGCCCATAATGATTTAGATTCAACAAAATCAATAATAAATGAATATGCCAAGTATCACACTCGCTTGGATAAAAAATATTCAGAATTTGATTCTTTGGGTTTAAATAAAAGTCTCTCTGTTCTTCAATCAATAAGCTCAAGCTATATTGAATCTTGTGTTAAATTCAAAAATAAAGATTCTGACTTCATTTTTTTACAAGTAATTGAAAATATTAGAGACAAGGTTCTTGTAAGTGCTAATCATATCGAAATGCCTATAGATGAATTGGAATTATGTATAAAAATAATTGTTGTAGATGCTTTTATAAGATGCAAGATTTTTGAAAATCCTCAAAATTACAACTATGCTTCTACCTGATAATATACATCCTGAAAATACGATTTATTATAACGGATCTTTTGTTTTGCAATCCCTCCAGAATAAAAATGTTCAAAATTTATTAGAGTTATACCAAAACGTAAGACTTAAAAGAGATATATCGTTTTCATTATTAATTCTTTGCTTAGATTGGTTATATTTAATTGATGTTGCAGAAATTAATAATAAAGGAAAAGTTGAATTATGTTTATAAAATCGTTAACCATATCGTCAGAAAATCGGATTATTCGTGAAATTTCTTTTCGCAAAGGGATGAATCTAATAATTGATGAAACACCAATTAAAGATGATTCAGATAAAATTCAGACTGGAAATAATGTTGGAAAAACTACTGTATTACAGTTGATTGATTTTTGTTTAGGTGCTGATTCTAAAGGTATTTACGTTGACCCTGATTCTAAAAAACACGAATATACGTTGGTTAAAGATTTTTTAAGAAATAATAAAGTATTGATTACCATAATTTTGAAAGATGATTTGGATATTGAGAATTCTAATGAAATAGTTATTGAAAGGAACTTTTTATCCCGAAAGGAGATTATAAGAAGAATTAATGAGGATAACTATACAGAAGATGAATTTGAAATAAAACTATCAAATTTAATATTTCCAAACCATAATATTGAGAAACCAACCTTTAGACAAATTATTTCTCATAATATTCGTTATAAAGACGAAAGTATCAATAAGACTCTTAAAACCTTAGACAAATATACAAGTGATGTAGAATATGAAACTTTACATCTTTTTATGCTCGGTGTTGATTTTAATAAAGGAAACGAAAAGCAGAACATACTTGTTAAATTAAGGCAAGAGGATACATTTAAAAAAAGATTAGAGAAATCCCAAACAAAAACTGCATATGAGACCGCCTTATCATTAATAGATAATGATATTGAAAAACTTAATCTTAAAAAGGCTGATTTTAATTTAAATAAAAATTTTGAAGCAGATTTAGACAAATTAAATAATATAAAATATTTAATCAATAAAAAAAGTTCTGAATTAAGCAGCATAAAAATTAAAAAGGATTTAATTATTGAAGCGGAACAGGATTTAAAATCTAATGTTTCAAATATTGATATTCAACAATTACAAGCAATATACCAACAGGCAACACAGCGAATTAGTGATATACAAAAAAGCTTTGATGATTTGGTGAGATACCATAATCAAATGATAAATGAAAAAGTCAATTTTATAAAGAAAGAGTTGCCAGAAATTGAAAGAAGCATTAAAATAAAATCTTCACAACTCATCGCATTGTTAGAGGACGAAAAGTCACAGTCGTTATTAATTTCGAAAAGCGAATCTTTTGAAGAACTTGAGAAGTTAATTGGTGAATTGAATGAAAAATACCGTAAAAAAGGCGAATATGAGAGTACTATTCAGCAATTGAATGAAGTTGAATCAGCAATAAAGGAATTGAATAAAGAACTTGAAACAATTGATGAAGATTTATTTTCAGATGAATTTGAACAAAAAGTTAAAGAGCAATTAAATAAATTCAATAAATATTTTTCCAGTATTTCTAATACTTTATATGGAGAAAAATATGCGTTAAAGTATGATATTGTATTCAATAAAAAGGGGCAAAAATTATATAAATTTAGTGCATTTAATTTAAATTTTAGTTCTGGTAAAAAGCAAGGTGAAATTTCTTGTTTTGATATTGCTTATACTTTATTTGCTGATGCAGAAAATATTTCAACATTACACTTTTTGCTCAACGATAAAAAGGAATTAATGCATGATAACCAGCTCGTAAAAATTGCAGAGCTTGTTAATAAAAGTAATATACAATTTGTAGCTTCTATTTTAAGAGATAAATTACCTGTAGAATTAAATAAAGAAGATTACTTTATTGTTAAGCTATCTCAGAAGAATAAATTATTTAAAATAGAGTCAGTGTAATTCCTAATTCAAAAAATACAAATAAAGAAGCACAGGCTAACAGACAGTGTATTTTATTGCCAAGATAGTAGGTTAATTAAAGGTTGTAGCACTTATAAAACTTTGTACTAACTTGACAATGATGTGTTTCGAAAACGGTAAAAAAACATATCGCCACTCGTTAAAAATTTACTTAATTCCATTCCACCCTTGTGCTGTAATTGGAATTTGTTTTCCATCATCTGAAATTAAATTCATTCCATCAGACTCGTCTATTATATTTCCAATAACCGAAATTTCTTTAAGATTTTTTATTTTTTCATAATCTTTTAAAGAAACTGTAAACAAAAGCTCATAATCTTCGCCACCATTTAGAGCTGCTATTTCTGGGGCAATATTAAATTCATTAGCCATATTACATGTTGTTATATCAATAGGTATTTTTTCTGAATAAATTTTACAACCTACATTAGAGTTTTTACAAATGTGCATTAATTCAGAACTTAAACCGTCCGAAATGTCAATCATGGATGTTGGTTTAACATTTATTTCTGTTAATTTTTTTATTATATCAATCCGAGGTTCTGGTTTTAATTGCCGTTCAAGAATATACTCATGCCCCGAGAAATCAGGCTGAATTTTAGAGTTTTCGGTAAACATATATTTTTCACGTTCGAGCAATTGCAATCCCATATATGCAGCACCTAAATCACCCGAAACGCAAATTAAATCATTAACTTTAGCACCACTTCTGTAAACTATATCTGTCTCATTTGCTTCGCCAATTGCAGTTACAGAAATTAATAATCCTGTTAGCGAACTCGATGTGTCGCCACCAATTAAATCAATTCCATATTTTTCGCAGGCAAGTCTAATTCCTTCGTATAATTCTTCAATTGCCTCAACAGTGAACTTTTTAGAAATAGCAATAGAAACAGTAATTTGGCGAGGAACACCATTCATTGCACAAATATCCGATAAATTTACTACAACTGCCTTATATCCAAGATGTTTTAATGGAGTGTAAATTAAATTGAAATGAATTCCCTCTACCAATAAATCAGTTGTTACAAGTATTTTCTTATTGTTATAATCAAGTACAGCAGCATCGTCACCAATACCTTTTATTGTTGTTCCATTTTTTATTTTAATTGATTTTGTAAGATGTTCAATAAGTCCAAATTCACCAAGTTCTGAAATTTGTGTTTCGTCGTTTTCTGATTTCATGTGTTTATATTTTAGTTACTGTTTCATTATTAATTACTTATATTTTTCAGATTGATGTAGATTGAAGAAGATTGATAGGATTGATGAAGACGTTCTTCAATCTTTCTTCTCAATCTTGTTTTCTCAATCTTTTCAATCTTGTTTTCTCAATCTTCTCAATCTTGTCTTCTCAATCTTTTCAATCTTTTTTCAATAAAAGGTATTTCATCTCTGCCACTTCCCAATCCTCAATTGTATCAATGTCCTGCACTTCCATTTCGGATAAAATAATTGCACCTGCATTTTTCGAAAACAATGTTTTTTGTTTATAAAACTTTTTAGTGCTCATCCAGTAAAATTGCCCACTATCGTGATAAGCAGGCATCAAATCCTGCGAACGTTTTTCGTAATATTCGGGGTTTATCATGCTCAATTTATCGTTTTCAATTTTTAATGCTCTTTGTATGGGATACGAAAATTTAAGAACTGGAAATACCGAATCAAATCCTTTTTTAAGCATTAACTCATACCCTTCTTTTAATCTTTTAGCTGTAATAAAAGGTGCCGTAGCAAATAGCACACAAAAATTATCGAATTCTATTCCTGCTTTTTTATAGTTATCAAGCACTTCAATAACAACATCTGCAATAATTGCAAAATCGTTTGCAGTTTTTTCGCTTCGCATAAAAGGAACTGAAGCACTGTACTTTTTCGAAATTTCTGCAACTTTAGTATCATCGGTTGAAACCATAATCTCATCAAAAAGTTTTGATTTAATAGCCGCTCCGATAGAATAAGAAATAATGGGTTTATCCAAAAACAACTTAATATTCTTTTGAGGTATGCGTTTACTTCCGCCACGAGCAGGAATAATTGCTATATTTCGCATAATGTTATTTTATTTTATTGATTATTAAAAATAATGTTTGCAAATTTAATTAATATCTCATGTTACGCAAAATGTTGGCAGGAGGCAGTTGGCAGGAGGCAGTTGGCAGGAGCAATGAAACAATAAAAAAATAGAAATAAATAGAAATAAGTAGAAATATATTGAAATAACTTAATAATAAATAACTTAATAACATAGAACAATAAACAATGAACAACGAACAATGAAACAATATAACAATTTAACAATATAACAATTGAATGACAATTGAATGACCATTGAATGACTATGTATGACTATTGAATGACAATGAATGACTATGTATGACTATTGAATGACAATGAATGACTATTGAATGACTATTGAATGACCATGAATGATAATTTAACAATTTAACAAAATTAATTATTTTTGCGTAAGGTGAGTTAATATTTAGAGTTTGAACGTAATGTCGTAATCCTATAATCCAAAACTTATAGGAATATGGTATAAAGGTATAAGGATTTAACCGCCATACGCTATTCCCCTATACCTTTTACCCTTTAAGTTAAGAAAAAAAATAATGAATAATTCACCCCGTTGAATAGTACATCCTAAATTGGTAATATTACTCAAAACGATTATTCAACGGGGTAAACATCGAACACCGAATAAAGTATAAAGTATAAAGTATAAAGTATTCGGAATACATCATTTTCTGTTCGATATACGATATTTTTTAAAAATAGCGTTAACTTAATGACATTGCTATTTAGGGGATGAGTAAGCAAAAATTAATTCGAAAAAAGCGAATATGTTTCAGGTACATTAAAAAGGTTAGTGTCAACTTTTTGTTCGGTAATTTTAAATATAATAATTGTAGATTTAATATCGCGTAATAAAGTTCTTTCGACTTGTTGTATTGGAATGTACCCTTCAACTTCGGGGATATTTAGAAAGAATTGATAACAGTTTTCGGTTTTATTCCATAGTTTTAAAAAACGATGATAAAAATCGTATTTTTTACCAGTAACCCAAAAAGTTATTTCGGTATTTTTTAAATCATTTTTAACTCTCCATTGGGTACATTTATAACCAATTATGTTTTTTACATTATTAGTTTTAATAATTTTAAAATTCGATTTGTTATTATTTATATATTGCTGTTTAGGCAAATTATAATATAATTTTTTATTATGATTTAATGCTGTAATAACTTCATTTTGCAAATCAAAAATAAGGGTTTCGTCAACCTTGCCTTTCAGAATATTTTTATCGAGTTTTACTTTATTTTTATAAACATACAGGCGATACGAAATTGTGTCGTATAAGTTTTTTTGTATTAAATCAATTATTCCTTCAAAATTGCCTGAAGTATTATAGATACTAGAAAACATTGATTCGTTTTTATCGAAATTATTGTTGAACAAAACAGGTTTAACTTTTTCGGGATTCTCGCCAAGTACTTTACGTAAAAATATAAATGCAGTAATAATAATAATTGCAGAAATAGAAATTAATATAAGTTTACGTATTTTCATAATTGAAACATCTGAACGGGACAAAGGTAAGTCTAAATGTTTCACTTATAAAGGGTAAAATCACCTAATTTGATAAAATGATATAACTTGTTGATGAATGTTTAATTAGTGCTTGTCCATAAAGTCAGTGGCTGAACTCTAATGTTTGAGTTTGAGGCATGCGAAGTTTTGAAAACAAAGGAGTTTACTATAGTAA
>Ga0210044_10010036_pt1 | contig 11369 bp, 12 predicted proteins | sample CryGey13umfilter_2_FD_183959 | JGI IMG/M metagenome (GOLD analysis project Ga0210044, IMG submission 183959) | Groundwater microbial communities from aquifer in Utah, USA - Crystal Geyser 4/9/14 3 um filter (SPAdes) (version 2) | ecosystem: Environmental > Aquatic > Deep subsurface >...
CGGCGCATCCGGTGTCGAAACCACATGAAGCTTCTGCGTCACGCGCCCTCCCCGTCCGGTGAGAACTCCCAAATCTCCGGAAGGTTACGGAAGCGCTCCGCAAAGTCAAGCCCGAATCCGACCACGAAGCGATCCTCGATCTCAAGGCCGACGAAATCGAGCGGGACCTCGACACTCCGGCGCGACGGTTTGGAGAGCAAAGCCACCACCTGGACGGAACGTGCCCGCCGCGCGTGGAAAAGCGTGATGACTTCTCGCAGGGTCAGGCCGGTGTCGACGATGTCCTCGACGAGGTACACATCCTTGCCGCTGACGTCGACCGTGATGTCTTTGACCAGCGTCACCGTCCCCGACGACTCGGTCGTCGCGCCGTACGATGACACCTGGATGAAGTCGACCACCACCGAACGGTTGAGATTTTGGGTCAGGGCCGTGAAAAAATACACTGCACCCTTGAGAATACAGACGAACACCGGGTCACGCCCTTCCAGGTCGGCGTTGATCTCGCTGGCCATGGTCGAAATGACTTGCTTGATTCGGTCCTGGGACAACAACTTCTCGGTCAGCATCCAAGCCTCCCTTGCGTCGGCGGCTTGCCAGCGGGTGTAGACTCAACTCAGGACGACTCCATGCCCGCGACTGATCTCCACGAGTTGAATCAGCGTTATGTCCGCGCTGCCGACCGCTGCCGTTCGCAGTGGACTTTCTACCAGTTCTTGCAGGGTGTGTTCAAGCACCTCCGGGCGACGGCCTGTCCTGTCGAGATCGACTTCCCGGCCGTATTCGAGGAGTTGCGCGGCGCCGCCGAGCGCATTGGCCATCCCGACAACGCCGGGACGGTGGCCGAGATCTCTCGCATCTCGGCTCGGCTTGACAGTCAGGCCCGCCAGCTTCATGAGGTCGACGCAGAAATCGCCCCGTCGCTGCTGCGCCGATTTTTCGACCGGCTGCGCAACCAGGATGAGAAGGTCATTCTCGCCATCATCAAGTTCTACCTCGACCAGACCGCCCTCGACGAGGACAGCCTCGACAAGATCGACATCCTGCTGACCAGGCTCATCGAAATCCCGCGCGAAGACGGCGACAGTTTGACCAAGGAACCCCACGAGATCGCGCGAATTATCCAGCCACTGCTGCGGGCGCGCCCGCTGGTTGAGACTCCGGCCAACGAGATCGACATCCAGCTTCACACCCTCGCCGACATCAAGATCGAGGTCTTGGCCTGCCGGCGTTTCACCGAAATGGTTTCCGGAGGATCGCTCGACCGCTTCCGGACTCTCAAACGTCGTCTCGGAGAGAAACTGCTCCATGCCGATCTCCTCCCGGCAGTGATCGAAACCACGATCGCGATCAAGAACCGCTTTCGCGAATTGTGGCGAGAGGAGGAAGTCAACATCCTCGACGACACCAATCGGGTGCGGGAGATCCAGCGCCAGTTCGAGGCCAACCCGGAAGTGTCGACGCCCGAACTTCGCGAGGCACTCGACCTCTTCGATACGGCTCACCGCCGTTTTGAGCACGGCCGCCAAGAAGAGACGTTGCGCCGCGACGATGCCCTCGAGTTGCGCCTCTCGCTCAATCGAATACTCGAGTCCTTCGACGCCGTCGAGACGATGCGTCCACCCGCCGAACCTTTGCCCAAGGACGCGGCAGCAACGCTCCTCGATGACGACGCCGGCGCCCCTTCGCGGCAGCAGGTCACGTTGCCGGTCGGTGCCGATCCCCTACTCCAGGAGTACGTTTCAAAGATCGTCTTTGCCCTCGAACTGGTTGGCCGTGACCGCTCTCCAGCCGAGACCGTACGAGCCCGCGAGCTGGCCACCCTACGTCTCGAGCCCTGGGAGGTGGAGGCGTGTCTCAAGGTGGTGGACGGCGCCGCGGTGCCGGGCTCCCTGGAGGGCGAAAAGGCCCGACACCTGCTGTTGGCCGCCGCCCTGCGCATCCGCATGGACGAGGAGGCACGCGAGATCGATCGGCTCCAGCGCCTCGGATCAGATCACTTGCCGGACTTGCTCGAACAAGCATCCCAGTCGCTGCAGCGCGCCGCCGACATCGAACGCCGCTTTTCCTGGTTCGTTGACGATGCCCTTTATCGGGGCGACACAGACAACCTCGAGGCCCTGTCCCGATCGCGGTTCCGCCTGATGCGAGCCTACTCCGGCCTTTGGCTGATCCACAATGAGCGCGGTGGCATCTCTCCCTTCTGAACCCGTCGAGCTACGCCTCAAGGTTGCTGACCAGAGCTTCCCGCTCGCAGCCGCGCGGATGACGATTGGGCGCAGCCGTTCGTGCGACATCCGAATCAAAGTGGACAGCGTGTCGCGCCTTCACGCCGCGCTTTATTGGCAGGACACCTCCCTGATCCTCGAGGACATGGGATCATCCAATGGCACCTGGCTCAATGGCGAGCGTGTCGTCGGGCCGCGCATCGTCGCCGTCGGCGATCTGCTTCGCTTTGGCACATTGGGCGCGTTCATCGAGGACCCGCGCGCGCCGAAACCGGATGGTTCCGGCCGACTCGCCAGGGCGGCCGTTGACTACACCACGGGCCTGGTCCCGGGATCGCCTGCCGGATTTGGCTGGAGGATGCTCGGCCTGCTCCTCGATGCGGTCCTGTTCGGCCTCGGATCGCTGGTGCCGTTTGCGCCCCTCGTGGCGGTGAACTTCGCCGAGCGGCGCCTTCTTCAGCCCAGTACGCTGCCGCCATCGCCAGAGACGATGGGCATCCTGCTCGGCGGATGTTCCGCCTTGTGGCTCCTGTACGCCTGGTACTACGTGATCCACGGGTGGGCTCGGCGAGGCGGCACGCCAGGCCTGCGCCTCGCTGGGCTCCGGCTCATCGACTGGCGGCAGCGGACGCCGATCGGCTACCCCCGCGCCCTGCTCCGGCTGGCGGCGGTGACTGTGACCTGCGCCACCCTCGGGGCCGGCTTTCTGGTCCCGCTGTTTCGTCGCGACCGCAAGACGCTGCATGACCTTCTCGCCGGAACGCTGGTGATTCGCCGTCCCCCGACGCTTGGCCTGCCGGAGCAAGGTCGATAGAATCGCTGCGTGAACGAAATCCTCCATGCCTTCAGCCAGACCGGGCTGGTCGCCAGGGCCGTTCTGACCTTGCTCGGCGCCTTTTCACTCGCATCCTGGACCCTGGTCTTCATCAAAGTCCGCCAGATCCGCCAGGCGGACGGTGCGAATGCCGCGTTTCTCGCCGAGTTCCGCCGCGCGACCAGACTCGCCGAGGCCCAGGCGGCGGCCCAGCACGCCCGCACCTCGCCGATCGCCGGGATGTTCCGGGCTGGCTACCTCGAACTGGAAGCCCAGGCCCGGGTGTTGCAGCGCTCCGGTCAAGCGGCCGGTCAGATCAAGAGCTTGGCGGCCGTCGAACGAGCCCTGCAGCGAGCGATCGGCGTCGAAGGCGCCAAGCTTCAGCACTACCTGCCGTTTCTCGCTACCACGGCTTCGGCGACCCCGTTCATCGGCCTGTTCGGAACCGTTTGGGGAATCATGAACACCTTCCGCGCGATCGCGGCCGCGGGGTCGACCTCGATCCTCACCGTCGCTCCAGGTCTCGCCGAGTCGCTCATCAACACCGCGGCCGGTCTCGCTGCCGCGATCCCAGCGGTCATTGCCTACAACGCCTTCCTTGGCTCTCTGCGCCGACTGCGCGGCGGGATGGAGGACTTCCTGCTGGAATTCCTCAACCTCACCGAACGTACCTTCATGTAGGAAGGGGAGATGTCGTTCAAGACCTCGCAGGACTTCGATAACTTGGCGGAAATTAACGTCACACCGCTGGTCGACGTGATGCTGGTGCTGCTCATCATCTTCATCGTCACTGCACCGATGATGGTACAGGGCCTCCAGGTCGACCTTCCTCGCCAGCAGGCGAACCCGCTGCCGCACAAGGGCCTGGACCCAATCATGCTGACTCTGACCAGGGACCGCCTGGTTCTGATCGGCGACCGGCCGGTTCATCCCCGCATGCTCGCCGACCAACTCGCTCCCCTGCTTCGGGGCGGCCCACGCCCGGTCTATCTCAAGGGCGACCGGCAACTTCCCTATGGCTTCGTCATTGAAATTCTGGCGACGCTCAACCGGATCGGCGTCGAGGAAGTCAGCATGGTGACCGTCCCGCCGGAGGGGCCATGAACGATCCGGTCAGCGAGGAGCTGGAGCGCAACGCGGCCCAGAGCTTGCCTTGGCGACCCGCGCTCGCGCTCGCGATCGGGTTCCACGTCGGGATTGCGATCGCGCTCTTCCTCGGTCCGGCCCGGCGGCCACGGCCGCTCATGCTGCCCAGTGTCCAGGTCCGGATCGGCGGCCCACCGGCGGCTCTGCCTGGGGGCGCTGCCACGGCGCCGCCGAGGACCACGGCCGCCAGTTCACGCCCGGGACCACCCGGCCCGCTGGCTCGGCCCGCGGCCGCAAAGCCCGCGCAAAAGCATGCGGCACGAACGGAGTCGAGCCAGTCCGAAAAGTTCCCGAACGTGCGGTCGGCCGCCGAGCGTCTCACGGCACTGGCGCCCGCGACCGACGCGGCGGCGAATCGCAGTCGGCCGGGTTCGACGACGGGCGGGGCGAAGAGCGAGATGAAGGAAGCGTCGCCAGGCGGTAACATCGCGGTGGGACCCGGCGAGAACGGCGCGGATGCTGCCGATTTTCCGTACGGCTACTATCTCAGCCGGGTCTTGGCCACGATCGAGGCGAACTGGTTTAAACCGCCGGGCGGAACCGGAATGCGCTGTCGTGTGACCTGCCGGATCGACCGCACTGGCCACCTCCTCGAGGCCGGCCTGGACGAGCCCAGCGCCCAACCCGCCTTCGACCGCGCCGCCCTGCGCGCGGTCTACGCCGCCGCCCCATTTCCGCCGCTCCCACAAGGCTATGCGTCCCCGACCCTGACCCTGCATTTGGAGTTTGGACCATGACAGATCTTGGTCGCACCTCTCTCGGCCTCGTCGCATGTCTTCTCGCCGGACTTGTTGCCGCTGGCGACGAGGTCTACCTCAAAGTAACCGCACCCGGCCTGCAGCGTCTCGTCATCGCGGTTCCGCAGATGCCAATTGCGGCCGGCGTCGACTCGACCGCGGCAGCATCGTTCACCACCGCGCTGCGCGACGACCTGAACATGACCGCGGTGCTGGGCTTGCTGCCTGATGACAATGCCCGCCTCGTCGAGATCGACACCCGCAACCCGGTCCTCACTCGGCAGCGCTGGCGCGCGGTCGGCGCCCAGTTCATTCTCGCAGGTTCCCTGATCGCCGCGGGCAACCAGCTCACGGTCGACGTCAAGCTTATCGACCTCACTTCGGGCGAAGTCGCGCTGGCGCGGCGGCTCCAGGCCGCGAACCCCCTCGCCGCAACCATGGCTCACACCTTGGCCAACGAACTCGTTCGCGTGTTCACGGGCAGACCGGGGCCCTTCCTCTCCCGGATTGCGTTCATCTCGGATCGCACCGGGAACAAGGAAGTCTGGATCATGCGCTGGGACGGCGGCGAGCCCCAACAGTTGACCTCGCACCGTTCGATCGCCTCGGCGCCGGCGTGGTCCACCGACGGCGCCTGGCTGGCCTTCACCAGCTTCCTTCACACTGCGCCCGAATTGCTCGTACTCAAGCCGAGCCAGGGCTACCTCAAGACGCTTTCGACACTGCCCGGCGTCAACTCATCGTCAAACTTTTCGCCGGATGGCCGCTGGGTCGCATTTGCCGCCGCGGCGGGCGGCGCCACGGAAATTTGGGTCGTTCCGGTCGCGTCCGGGGCCCCGGAGCGGCGAACCAACCTCAATGCGATCTCGACTCAGCCTGCGTGGTCACCCAATGGGCGCCAGATCGTTTTCACCTCCACCGCCGCCGGCAGCCCCCAGCTCTACGTGATGGACGCGGAAGGCACCAACTTGCGCCGTCTTACGCTCGACGACGAGTTCGCCGACGAAGCCACCTGGGCACCGGATGGTGTCCGCCTCGCTTATACCACCAAGGTTGACGGCCGGTTCCAAATCGCCATCCTCGACCTTCGCGACGGGCGGCGGTCGATCGTCGGCGGACCGGGCAGCAACGAATCACCCTGCTTTTCGCCCGATGGCACGATGCTGGCGTTCTCGTCCAACCGGACCGGCCGCCGCCAGATTTTCATCACCGACCCGCTCGGTCAACCACGGCAGATCACCCGGGACGGGGCCAACCAGCAGCCGAGCTGGGTCGCTCAGATGCAATGACTTGGGTTGTTCACAACTCCGCCGTAGTGTACTCTCACTGCGCCGAAGGGAGGCGTGCCGCAAATGACTCGAACCAGTGCATCGTTGGTCCTTGTGTGCGTCGCGGCGACTGCGACATGGGGATGCGCGCACCGTAACCGCGTCGTCGCCCCCGAGGTTCCACAACCGGCCGCGGAAAGCCTGCCGATCCCCGCTGAGCCACTGCCCGCGGGAGGGGCGCCAGCCACCAGGGTGGAAGCAGAGCCCGGCGTCGTCGCTGCGACCCGCAGTGAGTCTGGCGTGACCGGCAGCGACCTGCCCGCCGACGTCGAGGCCATCAACCGCGCCGGAATCCTCAAGGACGCATTCTTCGATTCGAGCTTGTCCGAGCTGCGTACCGACGCGCGAGACGCCCTCGCCGCCGACGCGCAGTGGCTCCAGGCTCACCCCACCGTGCGGGTCACGATCGAGGGGCACTGTGACGAACGCAACACGGCGGAGTACAATCTCGCGCTCGGCTGGCGCCGCGCCAATGCCGTCAGAGATTATCTGGTCTCGCTCGGAGTCGCGGCCGGCCGGGTCGTAACGATCTCCTACGGCGAGGAGCGACCATTCGCCGACGGCCACGACGAGTCGTCATGGGTTCAGAACCGGCGCGCGCATGTCGTGGTTACCGCGCGATGAGGAGAGTGTGATGCGCACGATTGCTATCCTGACGCTGTCCCTCGCTACCGGCGCATGCGTTTCGAGCGGTGACGTCGATCTCCTGCATCGCGAGATCAGCGACGTGTCCCGCCAGGTCGAGGAACTCGGCCGCCAGTCCTCAGGCAAGGAAGATCTTCAACAGGTCAGCCGCGAGATGGCGGCGCAGTCCTCGCAAGCCCTCAGGTCCAACGCCGATATTCAGGCGGAATTGCGCACGGTGCGGGAGCGAATCTCGACCCTGCAGGCCTCGCTCGAAGCCACCAACCAGCGCCTTCAGGCGCTGTCGACCGAACTCGCGGCGACTCGCGACCGTCTTTCGACGGCCGTGACCTCGGCGCCGGCTCTGGCTGCACCGCTGGCCGGGCCGCCCGCGGCCGGAACTTCCGTTGATTCGGCCAAGCCACCGGCGCCGCCAGTCCATGGCAACGAACCGGCCCAGCTCTACAATGCCGCCTACGAGGACTACCTGCGCTCGAACTTCGATCTCGCCATCCAGGGATTCGCCGAGTACGCCCGGCGCTATCCCGACACCGACCTAGCCGACAATGCGCTCTATTGGGTGGGCGAGTGCCACTATTCGAAGCGTGAATTCAAGGAGGCGATCGAAGCGTTCACCCGCCTTCTCAACACCTACAAGACATCCGACAAGGCCGCGGCGGCGCTCCTGAAGAAGGGGCTAGCGTTTCTGGAGCTTCAGGACCGCGCGCAGGCCACGATCAACCTGCAGTACGTCGTTTTCGAGTATCCCGACAGCAAGGAAGCCGAGCTGGCCCGAACCAGGCTCCAGGCCCTTGGTGTCAAGGTCAAGTGAGGAGAAGTCATGGCGAAGAGAATCAAGTCAGGAATCAAGCGTCGTCGGCAGAACGAAGTGCGTCGTGAGCGCAACCGGGCAGTTCGTACCCGGGTGCGCAATGCGATGAAAGAACTCCGTGCCGCCATTTCCGGCGGCGATGCCCCGCAGATCAAGGAGCTTCTTCCCCGCACCGTGTCGGTGATCGACGTCGGCGTGCGCAAGGGTGTGTTCCCGAAAAACTCCGCGGCACGCTACAAGTCGCATCTGCAGTCGCAGGCCAACACCATCGTCAACGCCACCAAGGCGTAGCCATGGACGGCGCGACGCCGTACACCCAGGGTGGATTGCCTGCCGACCGGCTGTTCAGGCAGGGCAAGGTCCGCGACGTCTACGACGCCGGCGACGGTCTTTTTCTGATCGTTGCCTCCGATCGTATTTCCGCGTTCGACGTGATCCTGTCACCAGGAATTGCCGGCAAGGGCGTCGTGCTCACGCAAATATCGAACTTCTGGTTCGACACTCTGGCTGAGGTGTGTCCACATCACCTCAAGGCCACCGAGAGTGCCGCCTTCCCGGAGCCGTTCACCTCGCACCCGGCTCTTCGGGGCCGGGCCAATCTCGTGCGCGCCGTGCGCATCATCCCGATCGAGTGTGTCGTCCGGGGTTTTCTCGCCGGCTCCGGGTGGAAGGAGTACCGCAACTCGGGCACCGTGTGTGGCATTCGGTTGCACCCCGGCCTCGACCTTGCCGAGCGCCTGCCGGAACCGATCTTCACCCCGTCGACCAAGGCGGAAGTCGGTCATGACGAGAACATCTCCTTTGACCGGGTTGTCGCCATTGCGGGCGGGGAGATCGCCGAGCGGCTCCGTCACGTTTCGCTCGAACTCTACCGCCGCGCTGCGGCGTTCGCCGAAAAGCGCGGAATCATCATTGCCGATACCAAGTTCGAATTTGGCCTCGATGGCAGTGGTGCTCTCATCTGGGCCGATGAAGCTCTGACCCCGGATTCGTCGCGGTTCTGGCCAGTCACCGAATATCGGCCGGGGGCAAACCCGCCGTCGTTCGACAAGCAGTTTGTACGCGACTGGCTGGAAGCGTCGGGGTGGAACAAACAGCCACCGGCGCCTGCGCTGCCCGATGACATCGTCGCCAGGACCAGGGACCTATTCTTCGAGGCCTACCGTCGGCTGACAGGCCGCGACCTGGTTCTGGAGTAGCGTCCCCGCCGTCGGCGAGTGAGCGAACGGCGCCGCGCCAACCTACGGGCGGGTCGTGGCAGGCCTCCGGTCGAAAGCCCCTGGTTGCACGCTTTCGGTCGCAAACCCCTGGTTGCACGCACCTGATTGCACGCTTTCGGTCGCAAACCCCTGGTTGCACGCACCTGAACGCACACATCTGGTTTGCCCGCTGCCGGCCGCAGGTTGACAAGCTGCTATACTTCGCGGACTTTGTGCGGCGGGAGGTCGCGGAAAGCATGCCAGGCAAGGCAACCACCAGCAAATTCATCAGGAACGTGGCCGTGATCGGCCATTCTTCGACCGGCAAGACGTCGCTGATCTCCGCATTCCTGTTCGACACCAAGGAGATCAACCGGCTCGGCAAGGTCGACAAGGGTTCGTCAACCACCGACTTCGATGAGGAGGCGGTGGAACGCAAGATCACCATTGGCACGGCGGCCGCCCACGCCATGCACCGGGGCTGCAAGCTGAATGTCCTCGACACGCCCGGGTATTCGATCTTCACCACCGAGGCGGTCCAGGGCATTCGCGTGGCCGAAGCTGCGCTGGTCGTGGTGTCCGCGGTCGCCGGCCCGGAAGTTCAGACGGAAAAGCTGTGGAAGGTGTGCGCCGCCGATGCCAAGCCGATCCTCATCGCCGTCAACTTGATGGACCGTGAACGCGCCTCCGCGTCACGTGCCACCGGGTTGATCCAAAAGAAGTTCGGCCGCGAGGCGGTGCCGATCCAGCTCCCGATCGGGGAGGAACACGGCTTTGTTGGTGTCGTCGACCTCGTTCACATGACGGCGTTCACGTTTGCGGGCGACGAGAGCGGCTCGATGCAGGAAATCGCCGTCCCCGCCGAGTCGAAGGACGACGCCGAAGCCGCCCGCGCCGCGCTCATCGAGATGGTCGCCGAGCAAGATGAGGCGCTGCTTGAGAAGTTTTTCACCGATGGCACGTTGGCCAACAATGAACTCGCCGAAGGACTCGCGAAGGCCGTGGCGACACGGCGAATCTTTCCGATCATGTACTGTTCGGGGGGCCGCAACCAGGGCGTGCAGCCGATTCTCGACGCGCTCGTCGACCTGGTGCCAAACCCGCTCCGGGTCACGATCAAGGCTCGCAACGTCGGCGGCGATGAGGTTGAACTCACGCCGAAGGAGAGCGACACTCCGATCGCGTATGTCTTCAAGACCTTCTCGGACCCGTTTGCCGGCCGCATCACGCTGCTGCGCGTCCTGTCGGGGGAGTTCGCCGCGGATGGCACCTTTTATAACCGGCAGCGCGATGCCGCGGAGCGGTTCGGTCCGGTCAACTGGATGCAGGGCAAGGAGCTCATGGCAGTCGAGAAGCTCGTCGCTGGCGACATCGGCGCCGTCGCGAAGTTGAAGGAGACCCGCACCGGCGATACTTTGACCGCCAAGGATGGCGTCATCATCGTTCCGGCGGTCGCCATTCCCGAGGCAGCCATCTCGTTTGCCGTCACGCCCAAGGCCAAAGGCGACGAGGACAGGGTCGCTCAGGGCCTGCAAAAGCTTGTCGACGAGGATCCGACCCTGCACATCGGCCGTGATCCGCAGACCAAGGAGCAACTCGTTGCCGGCGCCGGCCAACTGCACGTAGAGATCGCGGTTTCGCGCCTGCACCGCCGCAACAAGGTGGATGTCACTCTCCAGCCTCCCAAGGTCCCCTACCGCGAGACGATTACCAGATCGGTCGAAATCACCGCCCGGCACAAGAAGCAGTCGGGCGGACACGGCCAGTTTGCCGAAGCGAAGGTCCGCATGGACCCCAAACCGCGCGGCACCGGCTATGAGTTCATCGACAAGATTTTTGGCGGTTCGATCCCGAACAATTATCGGCCATCCATCGACAAGGGCATCCAGGACGCGGCTTCGCGCGGCGCATTGGCCGGCAATCCGGTCGTCGACTTTTCCATCACCCTGCTCGACGGCAAGTTCCACCCCGTCGACTCCTCCGACATGGCGTTCCAAATCTGTGGCCGCAAGGCATTTCGCGACGCCGTCAAACAGGCAGGCGCGACCATTCTTGAACCGGTCATGCAAGTCGAAATCACCGGCCCTGACGACACGTTGGGTGACGTCATGGGTGATTTGAACTCCCGCCGCGGTCGCGTCCAGGGCATGGACGCCGCCGACGGTCAAACCGTGGTCAAGGCCCAGGTACCGCTGTCCGAAATGCTCACCTACTCCCAGACCCTGCGCTCGATCACCGGCGGACGCGGTGACTTCCACATGGAGTACTCGCACTACGACGAGGTCCCGAGGATCGTCCAGGAGAAGATCATCGCCGCCGCCGGTGTCTCGGCCGAAGAGGAAGAGGACGAGTAGCTTCTTCCCCCGGCTACCGCCCTTAGCCCGCCTGTTCGGCCGGGTCCGGCAGGTCCTGATCGTACGCTGGAACGCCCGCCTGTGGCAGGCCATGAATCTCCTTCGAC
>Ga0210044_10010037_pt1 | contig 11367 bp, 10 predicted proteins | sample CryGey13umfilter_2_FD_183959 | JGI IMG/M metagenome (GOLD analysis project Ga0210044, IMG submission 183959) | Groundwater microbial communities from aquifer in Utah, USA - Crystal Geyser 4/9/14 3 um filter (SPAdes) (version 2) | ecosystem: Environmental > Aquatic > Deep subsurface >...
TCTTTAGAATAATTTTCTCAAAGTTCAGTCCGCATGGACAGAAAGAATTAAACATAATAATAGAAATGCTTATAAATTGTCAATGGCGGTCCCAACGGGATTCGAACCCGTGTTTTAGCCTTGAGAGGGCCACGTCCTAGGCCTCTAGACGATGGGACCATAACTACGGGGATTAGTGACTGGGGATTAGGGTTTGGTTCTAACCCCTAACAACTAACCCCTAACAACTAACCCCTAACAACTGTTTTTATTGGCTGGGGAGAGAGGATTCGAACCCCTATAAACAGCTCCAGAGGCTGCCGTCCTGCCGTTGGACGACTCCCCAAGACAAGTAAAAAGTTAAAAGTTAGAAATTAAAAGTTAAACTCTTAACTCTAAATCTGAATATATAAAATAATTGATATTGCCTGAACAAGTCAACATTACTCGTCAAATTAATATCTGCAGAAAGCGAAAGCTAATCCTGTCTGTAGTTTTGACCTGGTGAAAGGTTGCAAAAGATCCCTCATATATGGAAAATGTATATACTATGAAAAATTCAGTGTTTATCGCAATAGTCTTTTTTGTAATGTCTGTTTCTGTTTTGGCCCAGCCAAAGACTGATGTAAATATGAGGGCAAGCAAACAGGATGGAGTTCTTCGCCTTGTGTTTGAGGCTGAAGAGGCGTTCATAAAAAATACGAATGCCGCTGTATCTGGGACTCAGCTCATGATTGAGTTTCCCTCGGCTTTCAATATTATTTCCATGAAAGGCGCAGCGCTTGATACTTCCATGAAGGAAGGCATCTTTGCGGTTAATTTTAAGGAGACTTTTAACATAAAGGTTATGAGGCTTTCTTCTCCTGCGAGGTTTGTGATAGACATAGCGCCAAAGGCAGCGGCAGATATAAAACCGTGGTCAGATGGTATGTCGGCGCAGAAAATCTATGTCATTGACCCGGGGCATGGAGGATATGATTTTGGGGCCTCGGTCGGTAATTTTAAGGAAAAGGATATTGTTCTTTCTATTGCAAAGGGAATAGAAAATTTACTTGCAAAGAAAGGCAAAAAGGTTTTTCTTACGAGGAAGAGCGACCAGTTCATGTCTATCAGAGACCGGGCATTGTTTGCCAACCAGAAGATGGCTGAAATATTTGTAAGCATCCATGTTTCATCAGCGGAAGGATTCACTTTATATGTTCCAATTATCGGCGATGCAGGCTATGAGCCTACAGCGGCTTTATATGCTTTAAGTTTGAGACAGCAGAAATATTTGCATAAAAGCAGGGTCCTTGCCGAGGGCATATCCAGGGCAATAAAAGAGGAATTTAATCTTAATGCTGCGCTGAGAGAAATGCCTCTTCCGATACTTAATTCCGCAGCCGCGCCTGCGGTTTTAATAGAGATTCCGTCATTTAAGGTTATGAATTATGACCAGAATACCCGCGCAAGGCTTGCGGAGGCAATCGTAAAAGGATTTTCTTATTATGGCCAATAAAAAATATTTGTGGATACCGGCATTCCTCCTGCTTTTTGCGGCCGGCATGGCAGGCGGCTATTTTTATTTCTCAAAAGAATTTCCTTCGCAAACACCGCCTACAAAAGAGGCTGAAGAAAAAATCGGCAGTACGATAGAAGATATGTTCACTCTCAGAATCTACTATCCTGCAGGCGGAAGATTGCAGATGGAGGAGAGGAAGGCGCAGAGGAAGACGCCGCAGATGACTGCTGCGGAGGCGGTGATAAGCGAATTTCTTAAAGGCCCTGCTAACTCAAGCGTTTCGGAAATTCCCAAAGATGCAAAGCTTATAGGCTTATACAGGGGTGATGACGGTATTCTTTATGTGGACCTGTCGGATGAATTCAGGAGAAACTTCGGCGGCGATGCGGCAGCAGAGTTTCTGCTGCTGAGAGGGTTATATGAGAGCCTTATATCTAATGTGTATGATATAAGCGATGTGAAAATATTGATTGAGGGGAGAGAGACGGAAAGCCTCGGAGGGCATATATATCTTTCTTATCCGTTAAAGGATACGGTTTCTTCAAATGTGTCTGATTCGCCGGGACGGACAGGAGACAAGGAGAATAATTTCAGCGCCCGATGAATGAGATAAATAACAACAGTCCTATAGGAGTCTTTGATTCCGGAGTGGGCGGGCTTACGGCCCTCAAGGAGCTATTCAGGTTATTGCCGGATGAAAACACAATATATCTCGGAGATACGGCAAGAGTGCCTTACGGCATAAGGTCGCCTGAAACCGTGACAAGGTATTCTTTTGAGAATGTGCGGTTTCTCGCGTCAAAGGGCATAAAACTTCTTGTTGTTGCGTGCAATACCGCATCCTCTGTCAGTCTTGAAGCAATAAGGAAAAGCGTGTCTGTTCCGGTTATAGGCGTTATAGAGCCGGGCGCGAGCGAGGCGGTAAAGAGCACGAGGAATAAAAAAATAGGCGTAATAGGAACAGAGGCGACCATCAGAAGCAGCGCATATAAGAAGGCAATAGAAGCGATTGACGGCAGTGCGCAGGTATTCGGATTTTCATGCCCTCTCTTTGTCCCGCTGGTTGAGGAGGGGTGGATAGAAGGAGAAATCGCAATGATGATTGCGGAAAAATACTTAAGAAAGGTGAAAGAGAAGGGGGTGGATACTCTTGTTTTAGGATGCACGCATTATCCCCTGCTCAAAAAGGTTATTGCAGAGGTTATGGGCTCTGATATAAGGCTTATTGATTCTGCTGTTGAGGCAACTAAGAGAACAGCCGGGACATTGAAAAAAGACGGCATAGAGAGAAGAGTGAAGGAAAGACCGTCAAGGGAATTCTATGTTACAGACTCTCCTGAGAGGTTTATAATGGTAGGCGAGAGGTTTCTTCAGCAGAAGATAGAACGGATAGAAAAAATAGAGTTATAAATTTGGAGGATAGATGAGGATTGACAACAGAGCAAACACAGAACTGAGAAAATTGAAAATCACAAGAGGATTTGTAGGGACAGCGGAGGGTTCTGTGCTTATTGAGATGGGAAACACAAGGGTTATCTGCACGGCGTCAATAGAAGAAAAAGTCCCGCAGTTTCTGAAGGACCATAAAAAAGGATGGGTGACGGCAGAGTATTCAATGCTCCCGAAGTCGTCTCATACCAGGATAGTGCGCGAGTCAAGCTCGGGAAGGGTCGGCGGAAGAACGCACGAGATTCAGAGGCTTATAGGAAGGGCGTTAAGGTCGGTTGTTGACCTCGCCATGCTCGGTGAAAGGACAGTATGGATAGACTGCGATGTAATACAGGCGGACGGCAGCACAAGGACTGTGAGTATAACAGGAGCGTTTATCTGTCTTGCAGATGCGCTCAGGTATGCTCTTAAAACGGGGATGCTGGAAAGGATGCCGTTAAAAGATTACCTTGCTGCTGTCAGCGTGGGCATTGTGAATGGCGAGCCTGTTCTGGACCTTAGTTATGCGGAAGATTCTACGGCAGAGGTTGATATGAATGTCGTTATGACCGGCAGCGGGAATTTTGTTGAGGTGCAGGGCACGGCAGAGGGGATTCCATTTTCAAGAAAGACTCATGACAGGCTTATAGACCTGGCGGGAGACGGGATTAAGAAGCTGGTGGAAATTCAGAAAAGTATTGTGAAAATTGACGGCGTGCTGAGTTTTTAGATAATGTGGTAAAATATCAGGTATATATTCAAGGAGGAAGGTTTGAACAAGTATAGGAATCTGTTTGTCTGGATGCTGATGGCAGTGATGACAATACTCCTCTTTAATCTCCTGAATGCGCCGAAGAAGGTTGAAGAGGAGATGATATTCTCCGAATTCATAGCAAGGCTTGACGCCGGGAGCGTTGAAGAGGTTGTTATAACGGAAAACTATGTAACAGGACGTTTGAGAGACGGGAAAAAGTTTAAAACATATCTGGCTGTATACCCAGACCTTGTGAAGGATTTGAAGGCAAAAGGAGTGAAGATTACCGCAAAGCCTCCTGAACAGAATCCGTGGTATGTGAATTTCTTTTTCTCATGGGGGCCTATAATCTTTCTTGTTTTTATATGGATATTCTTTATGCGGCAGATGCAGACAGGAGGCAATAAGGCATTGTCTTTCGGAAAAAGCAAGGCAAAACTCATGTCTGATAAGGCTGTAAAGACAAACTTTTCCGATGTGGCGGGGATAGAAGAGGCGAAAGAAGAAGTGCAGGAGGTAATAGATTTTCTCAAGGCGCCCCAGACATTTTCAAAGCTCGGAGGCAAGATGCCCAAGGGTGTGCTTCTTGTGGGCGCCCCGGGCACAGGGAAGACCCTGCTTGCAAAGGCGATTGCGGGAGAAGCGGGAGTTCCGTTTTTTTCAATATCAGGCTCTGACTTTGTTGAGATGTTTGTCGGAGTCGGGGCGTCGCGTGTGAGGGATTTATTTGAGCAGGCAAAGAAAAGCGCGCCGTGCATAATCTTTATTGATGAGATAGACGCCGTCGGCCGGCATAGGGGCTCAGGTATCGGAGGCGGGCACGACGAAAGAGAACAGACATTAAATCAACTGCTGGTTGAGATGGATGGTTTTGAAGGGAATGAGGGCGTGATAATCCTGGCGGCAACCAACAGGCCGGATGTGCTGGACCCGGCGCTTCTAAGACCGGGCAGATTTGACAGGCAGGTTATTGTGTCTGTGCCTGACCTTAAGGGAAGGCATGAGATATTAAAGGTGCATACCAAGAATATACCGTTGGACGAAAATGTTAATCTTGAGATTATTGCGAGAGGGGCTCCCGGATTTTCAGGCGCTGACCTGGCGAATCTTGTAAATGAGGCGGCGCTTCTTGCCGCGAGAAAATCAAAGGCCAAGGTTGATATGTCTGACTTTGAATTTGCAAAGGATAAAGTCCTCATGGGTGTTGAGCGAAAGAGCATGATAATAAGCGATGTAGAGAAGAAGAATACGGCCTATCATGAGGCAGGGCACGCCCTGGTTGCAAAGCTTACCCCGGGAACAGACCCCATACATAAGGTAAGCATCATTCCCCGCGGAATGGCGCTCGGCGTAACGCAGCAGCTTCCTCTTGACGATAGATATACATATTCAAAGGATTATCTCTTAAAGACGCTTACAGTTTTTCTTGGCGGAAGGGCTGCTGAAGAAATTGCCTTAAAGCATATGACCACAGGCGCAGGCAATGACCTTGAACGCGCCACTGAGCTTGCAAGGCGGATGGTTACAGAATGGGGTATGAGCGAAAAGCTCGGCCCGCTGACCTTCGGCAAGAAAGACGAGCAGATATTCCTCGGAAGAGAGATAGCAAAGCATAAAGACTACAGCGAAAAGACCGCTGTGGACATTGACGAAGAGGTAAAGCGCTTAGTCATGGAGGCGTATGAAAGCGCAAAGGCTATTGTTTCTGAGAATTTTGATTTCCTTGACGCCCTTGCAAAGGCGCTTCTTGAAAAAGAGACATTGGACGCCGTAGAGATAGAGGCGCTTGTAAAAGAATTTGAATCAAAAAAGGTTTTGCAGACTTGAAGCTGACATGGCAGAGTTTCTCTCTGGATTTCTCTAAAAAAACCTGTCTCATGGGTATTCTTAATGTTACGCCTGATTCGTTTTCGGACGGAGGGCGGCATTTTGACAAAGCCTCTGCAATCAGAAGGGCTTATGAGATGGTTGAAGAAGGCGCTGATATCATTGACGTCGGCGGAGAATCAACAAGACCCGGCTCTGAGCCTGTTCCCCTTCAGGAAGAGATAGATAGAACTATTCCTGTCATTGAAGAGATTTCTAAAAAAATAAAAGTACCCGTATCAATTGACACCTACAAGGCAGAGGTCGCAAGGAGGGCCTTGGATGCAGGCGCGTCCATTGTTAATGACATAAGCGGGCTGCGCTTTGACCCTGAGATGCCGAAGGTTGTTTCTCAATATAAAGTCCCTGTTGTTATCATGCACATCAAAGGGACGCCCAAGGATATGCAGGCAAATCCAATATACGAAGCTCTTATCCCGGAGATTACGGATTACTTCAGAGAAAGCATAAGGCTTGCCGTTGAATCAGGAATAACTGAAGATAAAATCATAATAGACCCCGGAATCGGTTTTGGAAAGACCTTTGACCATAACCTTGAGATAATAAAAAACCTCCGTGAATTTACACTTCTTGAAAAACCATTGCTTGTGGGAGTATCAAGAAAGGCATTCATAGGAAAGATTCTTGGCGATGCCCCTGTGTCAGAGAGGCTTGAAGGCTCTGAGGCTGCGGCTGCAATCTCGATTTTAAACGGCGCAAACATTATCAGGGTTCATGATGTGAAGGAGATGAAAAAGGTTGCGCTTGTTGCAGATGCAATAAAAAGAATGAGCGTGAACTGAACAAATCAGTTTAAATACCTGTATCCAGCCGTTGGATTGCTGCTGTTATTGCTTTTAAATTAAGAAATCTATTATAATTTCAATTGTCTTTTCCTATAAAATTCAAAGGAGTTTGAATGGCAACTAAACACAAGATTCCGGGTTCTTCATGGAGGGCGTATATTGAAAGCGCCTTTTTTGCCAATTCTGTAAGAAAGGCGTCAATGGCTGAACTTTACAGGCTTGCAGTAAAACAGCCGGAGATTATAGTAACTTCTCATCCAATGTACAAACCCGGACAGTTCGGACTTCCAAAGGATGCGAAGGTTCTTGTTTCTAATGACGGCGGAATCGTGGGCCGCACGGCGAGGGCGAGACGTCTGGTCAGAGAGATGGGCAAGGAGAGGGATAGATATCTGCAGATACTCGGCGAGGCCATTTATCATTTTAACCGCAGGCCGGGATTATGGCTTGAAGGAATTGTCGGACTGCATCCTGATTTTATGGTTAAGGCGCATCTGGTAGGCGCTGAGACTGATGCAAAGAATATGCTTGACTGGGGAATCAATTTTGCTCCGTGGATGAAGCCGTGGATAGATGCATACAAAAAATCACGGCCGCTTGATGAACCGGATATACTTGTATTTACTGACCCTGAGTGGTCTCATCCTGAGTTTCCAAACGGACTTGTTATTATTGATGAGGCGCAAAACTGCATTGCAATTCTCGGACTCAGGTATTTTGGCGAGAGGAAGAAGGGGACGCTGACGCTTGCCTGGACCATGGGAGTGCGCCAGAACATGGTTGCATGTCATGGAGGAATAAAGAAAATCGGCAGCAGGCCTCCCGTAGCTGTATTCGGCCTTTCAGGTTCCGGAAAATCTTCCATCACAAACAGCCCCGACCATGCAGGCGCTTTAAAAAAGACTGAAAGAGTGACTGTAATTCATGACGATGCATTTCTTATAGACCTGGAACATAATGTTACCGTGGCTCTTGAGCCGAGCCTCTTTGATAAGACAGACTCTGTAAGGTTTAATGACCCTGACATAAAGTATTTTTATTCAGCGCAGAATGTTGGCGCTACACTGCTCCCCGGCGGCAAGAGGAAAATAGTCTGTGAAGATATCAGGAATGACAATGGGCGGTGCATTAAATCAAGGGATATGTTCAACCATGCAAATTCCTGTGAGAGGCCGGGAATGGTTATATGGCTTCAAAAGGATACAAGCCTGCCGCCTATATGCAAGATAGATTCAGTGGGGCTTGCAGTTGCAATGGGCGCTTCCTTAAGCACGCTGCGCGCAAAAGGGGTTGAAAATGTGCCAAAGGAAGAACTTGCAAAGCTTGTGATAGAGCCGTTTGCAAACCCCTTCAGGGTGCATCCGCTTATGGTTGACTGTCATCAGTTCAAAAAGCTTTTCAAACTCGGAACCGGATGTTATATCATGAACACGCATGCGTTCGGCCTTCCTGATAATCTTATAGATATTCCAAAGGAACTATCGCTTGCAATAGTCACTGAACTTGTAAGAGGGAATATTGAGTGGAGAGGCTGGAAGGCATTTGAAGGGATGCTTCTTCCAAGAAACGGCAATGAGCTTTTCGGAAATGACTACGAAAAGAAATACAAGCCGGCAAGGGATCCTGAATATCTCAGCTTTCTCCGCGACAGGATGCAGGACAGGATTACATTCCTCTCAAACAAAAGGGATATTGAACACGACATGGAAAGCGCCTTTATAGACCCGCTGGTTGTTGCCAGGACAGTGATTGACAGGATAGTGCATCCGATTTGATATGATTAATCTCAGCGCAAAGGACAGGGAATTTTGGATTTTACAGATATAATCCGGCAGATAGTCCTCCTGGCTTTTCCTGTTCTCATAGCGGTTACATTCCATGAGCTGGCCCACGGTTATGTTGCAGACAGGCTCGGCGACCCGACTGCAAGGCTTGCAGGAAGGCTTACGATTAATCCGCTAAAACATCTGGACCCCATCGGCACTCTGGTATTTGTTGTTACGAGGATGATTGGCTGGGCCAAGCCGGTTCCTGTGAATCCGTATAATCTGAGAAACCCTAAAAGGGATATGATATGGGTGTCTCTCGCAGGGCCTGCGGCGAATTTGGTTATTGCTTTTATTGCGGCTGTTGTTTTCAGGTTTCTGCTGAATCTGCCTGTTTCTCCTTTTAGCGATCTTGGGCAAAAAATTCTTGCCCCTCTTATCCTGATAACTCAGATTACAGTTACGATTAATATCGGCCTTGGGGTTTTTAATCTGATTCCTGTGCCTCCGCTTGATGGAAGCAAGATATTGATGGGACTGCTGCCTTACAGGCAGGCGGCAGCTTACAGCAGGATTGAGCCTTACGGTTTTTTTATCCTGCTTGGGCTTATATTCCTGAGAATTACAGACTACGTCATAGTCCCGATAATAATTCTCATAAGATACCTTCTTTTGGGACAATGAAAGGTTAGTTATCCGATGATATAGCTTAAGGCCCTTTCCAAGGCTTTAAGCCCCTTTATCTCTTTCTGCATCAATGGGAACTGAAGCACGGGAAGGTTAAACTTTTTATGGATTTCCGTCAGATACCGCATCTGCATTTCCCGCCTGTTTTTAAAAAAGTCGTTTGTGCATACTTCCTCGGTCAGTATCATATTCGCAACGACCATCTGTGTATTTATGCCGGAGGCTTTCATGTCCAGCATTGCGCGGTATGACTCCAGGATTGGCGTGGATTCCGGATAAAGCACAATGCAGAAGGTTGTGCGGTTTTTGTCTTTGAGTATATCTATGATTTTTCTGAACCTGTTTTCTGCAGTTTCTTTTGCTGTTTTCGCCTCATCGGCAGAAACCATCATCTCTGCCTGTTTAGCGTAATCAAACGGCAGGTCAAGGAGCCTCAGGGTATGTCCTGTCGGAGCGGTGTCAAATACTACTGTATCGTATTCTTTGCTTTCTATGAACTGAGCGAATTTGTCAAACGCAGCCATTTCTTCAGTGCATGGGGAATTGAGTTCCTCTTCCATGGCCTTGAGCATATCCTCAGAATATTTCCCCCGCGCATCGCTTAAAACCCTCTCTTTATATTCCCTGAATGCCTCTTCCTGATCCACCATTACAGCATAGAGGTTGTCCGTAACCTTTACGGGTTTGCTTCCGACCCTTGCATCAAGCACTTCTCCGATATGCGCTGCAGGGTCAGTTGTTACAAGCAGCGTTTTAAAACCTTTTTGCGCGGTATAAACAGCGAAAATGCAGGATATGGTTGTCTTGCCCACACCGCCCTTGCCGGTGAAGAATACAGCCTTTGTCCCATTTCTCTCAGGCATCAAGAGGCGGCCTATGTTTGTAGGTGAAGCGGCTTGTCCCGAGCTGCTCGGGGTTAATGTGTGGAGAGATGAATCTCTAACGGGGTTAAGGGATTTGCCCCGATAATATCGGGGTGAATGGGTTTTCCGTTTGCTGAACAACTCCTCTGCCACATTCCTCAGTGAAGCAACCCCCTTTACCTCATTGTCTCTTAGAAGCATATAGCGCTTCGGCTTTTTTATTGCGCTTTCCGTTTCTCTTATTACCTTTTGCTGCGCCTCATATTTCTTTTTGAAGAATCCAATTTCGCAGGCCTCTTCCGGCAGAATGCCGTTTATGATGAGCTCGCCTGATGTTATGCCTATGGATTCAAGCTCTTTTGAAGCCCTCAAGGTCTCGTAGAGAGATAACTTTTCCGGACGCATTACAAAGATGAATTTTGTTTTTTTCGCATTTTTGAGGAGCGCTGTGGCCCTGTTGTATTTATACTTGGAATCCTGAATGGACTGAACAGGCCCAAGGCATGTCTGTCCGCTGCCTTTTGCAGCTTCTTCAATATGCTTTGACCAGTCAACTGAAAGTTCAAGCAGCCTTATCGTATGTCCTGTCGGAGCTGTATCAAAAACAATCACGTCATATTCATCAGCTTCCATGAAATCAATAAACCGGTCAAAGGACGCCATCTCAGTTGTGCAGGGACCGCTTAACTGCTCGTCAATGGAGGCGATTACATCTTTAGGCATAATCTGCCGGTAGGGCGATATTATTTTCTCTTTGTATTCCCGTGTTGCCTCATCCGGGTCTATCTCCATGGCATGAAGATTTTCTACGCCTTTTATTTGCGTAATCTTATGCCATATCTCCTGTTCAAATACATCAGAAAGGTTTGACGCTGGGTCTGTAGAGACGATTAATGTCTTTTTGCCCTCCAACGCATGGTGGATAGCTGCGGCGCACGCCATTGTGGTCTTGCCGACTCCGCCCTTGCCTGAAAAGAATATGTGTTTCGTCATCTTATTTCACCTGTAGGGATAATGGTTTACTTTTTAGAGGCTCAATGCCAAGCGCATTGCAAATATCTTCATATGACGGGTATTCGCCTGTTTTAAACACTTCGCCGTTTACAATAGTAACCGGCAGGCTCTTCTTGCCGTTCTTGTGAAGCAGTTCAGCAACCCTTTTGTTTTCCATAAAGGCCTTTGGCTGCTGGGCAAGGTTATATCTCTCGACCTCAACCCCTTGTTTTATCAAAGCCAGCGCTGCATCGTTCATCTTCACCAAAACAGGGTCAATGCTTGGCCCGCATAATCCTGATGAACAGCACATCGCCGGGTCATAGATTTCAACTTTCATTTTACTGCCTCCCTTTAAAAAGTTTCATTTCCGTATTCTTTGCAAACCACACAAGCGCTAGCATGACCGGCACTTCAATCAATGGCCCTATGACCGTTGCCAGGGCCACCGTTGGATTAAATGCCGTAATAGCTATTGCAATGGCTATCTCAAAGTCCCTTCCCGTGGAATTGAATCCCACCGCCACGGCGTCCTTGTAATTGAGCCCGAGCTTCCATCCCGTAAGATAGACGACAACAAACATTATCCAGAAGAAGAGCGTCATGGGGATGGCCATCTGCACAATGAGGAACGGTTTTTCAAGTATCAAATCGCCTTTCAAGGCAAACATTACTACAAGTGTAAAAAGCAGCCCTACGATGGACAGGGTATCAAGATAAAATT
>Ga0210044_10010038_pt1 | contig 11367 bp, 10 predicted proteins | sample CryGey13umfilter_2_FD_183959 | JGI IMG/M metagenome (GOLD analysis project Ga0210044, IMG submission 183959) | Groundwater microbial communities from aquifer in Utah, USA - Crystal Geyser 4/9/14 3 um filter (SPAdes) (version 2) | ecosystem: Environmental > Aquatic > Deep subsurface >...
TACCACAGAGTCACGGAGGATACGAAGTTTTATTTTTTTTCTTTTTTTCTGATAACCATGTGAATCTGTGGTTTTATTTTTTATTTCATTGGTTTTTATTTTTTTACCACAGAGTCACGGAGGACACAGAGTTTTATTTTTTTCTTTTTTTCTGATAACCATGTGAATCTGTGGTTTTATTTTTTATTTTATTGGTTTTTATTTTTTTACCACAGAGTCACGGAGGACACAGAGTTTTATTTTTTTCTTTTTTTCTGATAACCATGTGAATCTGTGGTTTTATTTTTGAAAAAGTTGTTTGTATTGTTCAGTTAATGATTGGTTATTGGTGATTTGTTGAGAAAAGTTAAAAGCATTTTTAGCCATTTCATTGAAGGTTATTTCGTCCATTAAAGCTATTTTGTCTATGGACTTAGTAAAGTTTTCTGGAGTTGATAAATCAATATCAAAACCAACATTTTCCGTTGCTAAATTTTGCCAAGGGGTTTTATCGGAAATTATCGGTACACAAGCATTTGACATGGCTTCAATAATAATATGTCCAAAATTTTCGCCTGTTGACGGCAACAACAACGCATGGTATTGTTGTAGGGTACTGTCAATTTTAGGATGTGGTAATGCATCTTTGTAATTTATAGTTATGTTAGTTGGCATTTTGCTAATGGCTTTTAAACATTCGTTCCAATACTCTTGATTGTAAATAGGACCAAAAATATCAAACACCACATTTTGCTTACAGTGTTTTAATACATTAATAGCATACAAGGTGTTTTTTTCTGGGGCAATTCGAGCAATAGAAACCAACAAAATACTATTTTCAATTTTCTTTTTTTTGATGAATGTTCTTGATTTTTGTTCAGGAAGATTGTTTGCTACAATACTATTTGCTTGCTTTCCAAATGTATTCTCGATATCTTTTTTTTCTTCATCGGTGGTAGCATGAAAAATAATATTACTGAACAATCCTACCCACTTGATAAATTGAGTAAAAACTTTCTTTTTAGTCTTTTTCACTCCCAACGAACCCTTTGAAAGCATACCTCTGACAGCCAAAATGGTTTTAATATTTTTCTTTTTGGCATAATAAATTGGAATCAACGAAAAATAGGGAGAGTAAAAGCTGTTGCAATATACTATGTCGGGTTGAACCTCATCTATTAAAGTATGTATAGTGCTTCGTTTGGTGTTTTCTTTAGAGAGATAAAAAACCTGAGCGTTATCTATACTATGCCATTGGTTGGTATTGACATTGGAGTAGGGGGTAGTTTCTAAATAATCAGTATTTCGGGTAACGATATAAAACTGAAAATCATTTTTTAACGCATCCACCATATTGCTTACCGAACGAATAGGGCCACCTGCTTTGTAGCCTGGTTTGTACCAATCTATGAATATGAGGATGTTGGGTTTCATTTTTTTTTTAATTAACCACAGAGGTACAGAGTACACGGAGTGGATTTTTACTATTTATTCGATAAAAAACTTCTCAAATCAACAATATTAATACCTTCATGTGTGTTTCCACTATATTTATCCATAGTAATTACTGTTTTTGAGAAATTATCATCTATTTTTTTCAAATTTCCAAACTCTCTGTCCATTGTTTTTTCATTATTTATCGAAAGGGCAACTTGATAATACGCTTTTTCCCCATTTTTTTCGCAAACAAAATCAATTTCAGAAGCTCCTAAATTACCTACTTTAACGGAATATCCTTTAAAAATTAAATGGTTATAAACAATGTTTTCCATTATTTTACCTCTATCCTCAATTTTATACCCAATAAGCCCATGACGAATGCCTAAGTTTTCAAAGTAGTATTTTTCACCAATTTCAAAAACACGTTTTCCAATTAAATCATAGCGTTTTACTTGATGTAGTATAAAGGCATTGGTTAAATAGTGTGTATAAATTTGAACTTGGTTGGAAGCCATATTGATGTGTTGCGACTTTAAGAAATCACTTATTTTTTTTGCTGAAAAAATACTGCCCGTATGTTCGGCTAAAAACAAAACTAAGCGTTCTAAAAAAGGTACATTTCTTACTGAATAGCGGTTGAGAATGTCGCGATAAACAATGGTATTGTAGATGTTTTTTAAATACTCAAAAATGATGGTATCTTCTAATGGTAAATGTTTTAAATAAGGCAAACCGCCATATTTTAAGTAGTTATCAAGAGCTTCATTTGAGTCGGGAAGTTGATGGAAATCTAAAAATTCGATGTAGCTCAAACTGTAAACTGTTATTTCAATATACCTTCCACTTAAATATCCTGCTATGTCTCCCGACAAAAGATTGGCATTACTCCCTGTACAATAAATATCTAAATCTTTATCCAGAAGCAACGATCGAATTGCATCTTCAAAATTGATGATGTCTTGAATTTCGTCAATGAAAACAGCTGTTTTTTTAGATTTACTTTTTTTAACGTAATCATGTAAATCTTGAGCATTTTTGATGAACGAAAAATCTAAATCCTCTTTATTGATGTATAAAATGGTAGTTTTTTTATCATTTTTTTTGATAAAATCAATGATTTGAAAAAGTAGGTAACTTTTACCAACTCTTCTTTGACCAGTAAATACTTTAATGATATTTTTCCCAATAAAAGGTTTTACTTTTTCTAGGTAATGAGGTCTTGTATGTAAATCGGATGGTATTTCCAAAACTAAAATAATTTAGGTATGCATAAAACTATTTACAAATATATAAAATATTTTATATATAACTAAAACTTTAACCAAAAAATACAAAAGTTTTAGTTACGTTTTAAACTTTTTGTAGAAATTGCTTAATGCTGAGCATAAATTAGTATGTTTTTTCGTTACCTAAAAAATAATTCACATGACTTATAGGCCAATTTCCTTCTACATGTCTTCGGTTAAAAACAGTATTGTTAAAAGAGAAGTATTGGGTATAATTATCACCTCCAAAAACGTATTCATGATGGTTAAGACAATAGTTTAAAGCATCTTCATCTATATCCGAATTTTTGCCATAGGTCCATGCAAAATACTCGCAAGGAGTTTGTAATTGCTTCTCTATACGATTTTTAGCGTTACTAATTTGTTGTTCTAACTGTTCATCAGTTAACCCAACCAAGCGAACATGATCTAAGGTATGGTTGCCAATAACAAAACCTTGTTGGTGCAATTCTTTTATCATTTCCCATGTCATAGGTTGTTTGTTTACATGAACAATGTTCTCTGTAAAATTTTTACGATAGTATTCATCACCATCAATAAATCCAGGATTGATAAAAAAAGCAGCATTGGTGTTGAAATCAGAAAGTACGGGAGCTATTTTGGTATAACATTCTTCAAAACCATCATCAAAAGTAAAAGCAATCAGTTTTTGATTTTGGTGTGTCTTTTCTTTAATGGCAACAACAGCATCCTCAATAGAAATAAAATCTGCTTGTTTATTTAACTTACCTAATAACTCGTGAAAAACCTCCTTTGGTAAATCATATTTTCCAATATAATGGCTGTTTAATATATGTATGCCATTAGCAACTGATTTAAATTGTCCAGTGGTAGATAGAATGATATTTCGGATAAGGTTTTTCATGGTTTACCAAGAGTCTAAATCTGCACGATATAGTATCCATTTCTCTTTGTCTATGGAATTTATTTTACCACTCAAATCTTTTACAACAATATGAATGACCTTATTAATTTTTTTGAATTTTGTTTTGTTAATTACATTTGAAATTATTTGATGGTGTGGGTTAAATGCTAAAGAACTAAAAGTAATGGATGGAATCTTTTTAATTTTTTTTAGTAGAAACTTAAATGCATTAATTAAAAATTCTTCTTCGTAGCAGTTTGATGCTACTTCACCAATAATTAATTCACGAATTATTTTTTTTCTAATATTGATTTTAACACCAAATTGAACTACATTTCCCCCTTCAATATAAGAGATATAGTGTTTTTTAGATTTGTAATAGGAAGCTCTCCAATTATTAAATTCAGGAGAATCATCTTGATGAATGTAATTAGCAATAGAGGTTAATTCATTCCTTTTTTTTTCATTAAAAATAACATTAATTTTATTGGTTATTGGAAATAAAAATGAAAAAGGTTGATTTAATTTAATAAACCATTGTAAATCTAAGAGGTGTTTCCAACCATTTTTTTTAAACCCATAAAATGCAGCTGGGAGTGGAGTAGCAATTAGGAAATCAACTTTATTGTTGTTTTGAAGTTCTACATTTACAAAGTCAAGTAATTTTTTAAAAATTCCATTTCCTCTATATGAGGGCATTACAATTGCATTTACACCTTTTAGTGCATAAAAGGTTTTATTGTTGAATAAGTAAGGCCATTTGAATAATGCAAAAAAACCAACTACCAATTCATTGTTATCTTCATCAACTACAACAGTTTTTAAGGCTTCTTTTTGGTAATCATTTTCATAGAATTTACTGAAAAACGAACGGTATGTAGTTAACTCATAGTTATATTCGTTGCAGATTAGCTGCATCACCTGAGTTTTGTATTTTTCTTCATATTTTTTAGCGACTAAATTCATGAAGTTATAATTTCAGTATATAATAGTTGATATTGTTCAGCAATTATTTCAGGAGTGTAAAGTTGTGCATTTTTCCATCCATTTTCAATAAGTTGGGTACGATATTCATTTTCGTTCATCAGTTTTATAAAACCATTTTTAATAGCCTCAATGTTATGAGGATTAACAAGATGTGCCGCATTCCCTGCAACTTCTGGCATAGAGGAAAGATTAGAAGTAATTACTGTTCTGCCAATAGCATTAGATTCAATTATTGGCAAACCAAATCCTTCGTGTAAGGATATAAAAGCAACAATATCACAATTAGTGTATTCTTTCTGCATTTCTTCTCTTGATAAATTTACTTTATTCACAAAATTAATTTTATACTTGGTTAAGATATTTTTTAACTCAGTTGATACTTTACCAATAATGGTAAGTTCAACATCCAACTCATGTATAGCTTCTATTAATCGAGGAATATTTTTATTAGGTTTAGTTCCAATTTGCAATACTTTTATAGGGTTAGAGAAATCATTTTTAATTACTGGCTTAAATTCAGCAGGGTAGCAATTTGGAATGACTTTTATTTTTTGTTCATCGATATTAAAAAATCGAATTAAATTGTTTTTAGTATGTTGAGAAACGGTAGTTAATTTAGCAACAAACAAGGATGGCATTTTAAAAAACAGCCATCCAAACAACCATTTTTTTAATCCTTTTAAATCAAATTCATAATGGTTGGTATCGTGTATGGTAAGAATGGTTTTTCTCTTAGGTAGAAAGGGCGTGTAGTAACCTAATCCGCCTGTAAGATGAATGATATCACAATCAATTTTTTTAATGACTTTGATGTTTGCAAAGGTAGAAATCTCCTCATTTTGGTAATAATTAATTATAGTAAATTCTTTACTCAACACGCTATTAATAGATCTAAATAGCTCTTCAAAACTATGCCTGTTTTTATTTTTTGCTCTATGTATGTAAAGGATTTTCATTAAGGATTATTAAGTAGATTTAATTCAATTTTATTTAATGCAAGTATAAATGAAAAACAAAGCCAATAAAAGAATCCGTCTATGTAATTAAAAGTTGTGCTATTTAAAAATAAAATAGGAGGTATAATAAGGAGTAAAAAAACTAATTTTAGGATGGATATATTTATAAATTTTGATTTCAATAACGAAAACAATGAAAATTGAAATAAGCTCCAACGTAATAATATTAGAATTATACCACCAATTATTCCTAACTCCAATACTATTCTTTCACCTTCTTCTTCAAATTTTATATCAGGTCTTTTTTTATTGAGATAAAAACCAGTTCCTTGATAAGTGGTACCAATTCCAAAGCCCATAAATCCAGCTTCTTCAGAAAACTTAAAAATGGTTAACTTGTCTATTATCCTGTCTTCAGTACTGTATCCTTCTACACCTTGTTTTGCAACATGTTCAGTAAATTCTACTCTTGAAATAAATGAATTGATTGCAGTATTAAAAGTTGTGCTTAAGTTAAACACAACTAATAAAGTGATTATACCTACAACGGATGAAACGACAATTGTTTTTCTTAACGATGAAATATTAAAAAAAATATACATGGAAATCACAATAAATGACACAAACATTAAACCCAAAGGAAGCCTTGAGCCTGTCATAAATTGACTTAGAATTCCGAAAAGAACTAGGATGATATAAAGTAGCCCCGATTTATTTTTTTGGTATAAATAAAAAAGGTAGCCAAAAAAAAGGGTGGTAGTAAATGTTAAGTAAACATTATATACTTTAACAAAACTAAAAATGGAATTGGAACGCGTAAATTCAGCTACTTTAGTAAATTTTTGCTCCTCATTAGGCAAGTAATTTAAGATGTGATCAACTGGTAAATAATATTGCATTATCCCAATGATGTAAATTGGAATAGAGATATAAGCTATAAAACGAATGGTTTTTTCAAAAAAAGTTAATGAAGTAAAATAATGGGGGATAATAAAAGTAAGCGGTATAAAAAACAAATAGTTTATTAAACCGGTTATATTAATTAACCAACCTGGTTTGTATATAGGATTTAATAAACTTAGTAAACACCATATAATGAGTATGATAATAAATAGTTGATATACTCTATTTAAAGCAGGGAATCGAAAATTGGTTTTAAAAAAATGAGAGACATAAGTCAGCGTAAATAAAACATATTTTACAGCAAATAAAGGTGTACTCAATCCTGGTAAGAGCCATTTACGGAAAACACCATCAATAATTATCCAAATTAAGGATAAAATAAGTAACAATTTTGTGAGTTTCCCAAGGTTAATCATCTACTAAGATCCTTAATTTGTTTGTATTAGTTTTGGCTTTTTTATAGATTTATATACTGCCTCAAAAAAGGAAGTTGTAAACCAAAATATGGCTTTTGGCAATAAATAAAAATGAGTAAACAGTTTTTTATGCAAAATAAAACGCCTTACTGTTAGCCATGCATATTCCGGCCAAATAAACCAAGGTAAATTTCTAAACATAAAATACCATGCACCAAACATGTGGTGTTTTCCATGAATAACTCCTTTAGTATCTATCCAAGACCTAGTGCCTCCTGTTGGATTACCAATGTGAATTAGTTCAGCTTCAGGGTCATAAATTAATTTCCCATATTTTTTTGTTAATCGTAAACAAAAATCAGATTCTTCTCTATATGCTCCTTTAATGTAGTTTTCATCCATACCTCCAACAGCAATAGCCCATTCTTTATTAACCGATAAATTTCCTGCTCCACCATCAGAAATACGTAAAGCTTTGTTGTAATTTCTTGAGGTGTAAATCCAGCCTAAATAAGCATGGTTTGCTTTTTTAGGTAAATTAAAACTCCATTTTTCATCTAAATTAAGAATGGCACCAGATACTCCAGAAATAGTGTTGTTTTGATAGTGTCTTAAATGGTTGTGTAAAAAATTGATATTCTTAATGATTACATCATCATCCAAAAATAAAACAATAGATGCTTTTGCCATTAATAATCCAACATTTCTTGCTTTAGAGGCAGATTTAAAAGTTTCAAATTGTTGAATTACTTTTTGGTTATATATTTTTTGCTGAAAAGCTTTATCTGTTTGGTCAATAATTATTATTTCAAAATTTTGCAAGGTTTGTTTACTTAAATCATTAATGGTATTAATTAAATCATGATAACGATTAATGGTAGGAATAACTATGCTTAATTCTAACTGCATGTATTAAACTTTTATAAGTGTTCAAAAATAGTCATCTTAATTTAAAAGTATGCTTTATTTTTAGTGCTGGTTTAAAACCAATAAGTTTTGATAATAGTTGAAGTGTTTTACCACCGATTGCCCAAGGTTTTCCTATGTTTAGTGCATTAAAAGCCTCCCAAGCTTTTTGAACAACTACTGGATATTCTCCAAAATGAAGGTAGATAAATTTTAAATACAAATTACCAATGGCTTTTTTTGCGTTTACATTATCAAAATAAGGGGTTAAATGCTGTTCGCACAATTGGTAAGAGTATAATTGTGAGGCTACTTTTTCTTCTATTCTTTTTGTTTGCGTAATTCCATCAGGATTAATTCTGTAATAAGCAATTGCTTGCTCACTATATAAAATACAAGAAGAATTTAAAATTACCCTACAAAAAAACTCACCATCTTGGTTTATTAAAAGTTTTTCATCCCATTTCCCTGCTTTTTCTATAACATTTCTAGGTGTAAGCCAAATAGAAATCAACCCCATTTCTATAGTTAACCATGCATCAACTAACCATTGGTAAGGGATAGGGTAGTTTTTATTTATTCCTTGCTCTTTAATATGTACTCCTGTAGTTGTATCAATAAACTTACCCCAACCACAAGAAGCTATTGCGTTAGGCGTGTTTTTTATTAAATTTAACTGACTTTCAATTTTATTTGTTGATAGTAAATCATCAGCATCTAAATATTGTATATAATCTCCTTTACTAATTTCAAAACCATAATTACGTGCAGCGCAAGCTCCCTTAGTTTTATTTTGTTTTAGTTTTATTTTTTCTGACTTGAGTTGTGATACTAGTTGAAAAGATTGATCCGAAGAAAAATCATCTATTACAATAATTTCTATGTTTTGATAGCTTTGATTTAACAAACAATCAATAGTTGCCTTAATATATTTTTCAGCGTTATATAAAGGAATAATTACAGAAACTAATGGCTCTTGTATGTTTATTGTTGAATTTTCCAATTCTTGTAATTTAATTTTTCTTCGGGTATTAATAACAAGTCGTTTAGTCCAGCAGTTACGTTTTCAATTTTAGTAAAACTTCCTTTATTATTTTTATTTTCCTGAAATACCTTATACCCTAGAGGTTCAAGAATTTCCCAAATGTCTAGAAAAGAGAATTCAAATTTTCTTAAAAAATAAGAATTAAACTCACCATAAATAATTGGTCGGTGTTTTTGTATAAAATTAACGGCTCCTTTTATAAAAAATATTTCAGCACCTTCAATATCAATTTTTATAATAGCACATTGGTTAATGTTGTTGTTGCTAGCATAATCATCTAAGGTGGTAATGCTTATCGTTTCTCTAGTAACATTGGTGTTTTCCATGTTTTGGTGAGCTAAAACAGCGTTACTGCTGTTTCCAACTTCAGTTTTTATTATTTCAGTACTGCCAATACTGTCGCCTAATGCAATTTTATGAGTTTTTATGTTGGATATTTTATTTTGAACTATTGCTTTTTGTAAACTGTTGTAATTATCATTAACAGGTTCAAAAGCATGTACGGTTACATTTTTTGCTGCTAGTGTTTTTGCAATAGGAATAGCGTAATATCCAATGTTAGCTCCTATATCAAAGAAAACATCATTTTCTTTTAAGTTGCTTATTAGAAGTTGTATAATATCCTCATCTCTTTTACCTATCCAAAAAGGTACTTTGTGTGTGTTTGATCTTACGTCAATATACAGTTGAGCATTGTTTTTTAACCTTATAAAAAACTCAGGCTCTTTCCATTGCTTACTGCCCATAAGCACCTTTTGGAGTAAAATACCCATACGATATTTTCCTTTAAAATGGGGAAGTGTTCTAAAACAAGAAGCAATATTTTTAATTAGTTTTTCCATTTTTTTTCATTTCGTCATTGCGAGGTAAGAAGCAATCTGCCCTTCGATTAGACAGATTGCTTCGGTTGCCTTGCCACTATCCCTGCCTAAACCTCGCAAAGACGCTATTTTTTTATTTTTAATTAGTTTTCTGTATCAGTTTATTTAGTGTATCTATATGTTTATTCATAGTAAAATAATCTTGAATTCTTTGTTTGGCTGCTTGTCCCATTTTATTCGCTTTTTCTTTATCATTAAGAAGAACTATCATTTTTGTTGCCATTGTATCTATATCGTGTTCATCTACTAAAAAACCTGTTTCGTTGTTTATTACTACGTCAGGAATACCAGCATGGTTGGTAGAGATGACAGGAATGCCAGCAGCTGCTGCTTCTAAAACTGACACAGGAGTTCCTTCCATATCTCCACTTTCGGCAGTTATAGAGTGTTGAACAAAAGCCCTACTATTCATTAAGTACGCCCTGTATTGTTCAGGAGTAATTACCCCAACAAATTCAATGTTATTTTCTAACTGATACAACTTAGCCAGGTTTTTACAAGTGTTCAATAAGTATCCATCTCCTGCCATAATTAGCTTTGCATTAGCGTTTTGTGCAACCACTTGTTTAAAAGCCAAAATAGTGTAGTAGGGAGCTTTCTTATCGGTAAACCTGCCTATGGCTATAAATTGTTCTTTTTCTAAAGTAGGCGTTAGGTTTAAAAAATCATCATTCGGACCATAAGTATTGAGTATCAATTTTTCTTTTGGACAACCTATTTTTAAAAGTTGCTCATACATTGCTTTAGATACAGCAATTACATACTTAGCATAAGTAAAAAGCTCTTTGTAATTATTATGCAATTTTAAAACATCATATACCGTGGCATCATAACCATGAAAATGAACGATTAATGGTAAATTAAGCTCTTGGCAAATGGATAAAACCCTCGCAGCTGTAGTGCCATATTCTGCTAAAACAACTTCAATTTTATTTTTCTTTAGTGATTTTTTTAACGCTTGTTTTATATCCCATTCAGCATCATTTTTCTGATAACCAATTAGTTTGTTTATTGCTTTTTTGTAAGTAGGGTTTAAGTTTCCTTCGCCTTCTAAATAAAAAGGGATGGAGTTGCCATAATAATAAAATATGATTGCGTCAATTAGTTCTTTATGAGCTTGTATAAAAGTTTCCGAATAAGCATTTTGAGCTGGCGATAAAATGGCGAGACGCTTTTTATTCATTTAGTTAATCTTTTTAATCTATTGATAACACGCTCAAAGATAGATTTTTTATTTGAATTAGGGTTATTAATGGCGTTGAGGTGAAACGCAATTATTTCTTCTGCTTTTTTATGGTATTTAAAATTGTGGTAAGCATCTAAGTGTTTTATTAACGCTATTCTGTTGTTATGATAGTCTTCGTGGTTATGTGCTTTTGTTTGGGTTATTCCGCCATCATGTTTTTGGTAAACACTCATAATTTCGGGAATACACTTTATGTTACCACTTTTGGCAACTATTGAAAACAAAGCCATATCACCAGATACAACTTTATAGAGCCAATCTGGTTTTACAAAAGCAGTTGTTTTAAAAACAAAAGAGGAGGTGTGCCAAGGCGATAAAATTGCTATGGTATCTTCTGCTGTAAAATCGAGTTGATTTTCGTGTTTACCAAATATACGACCTAGCTTGTCGGGATTATTTATAAAGTTCTGTTGGGTATAATGAAAACAAGCTGCATATTCAGGGGTAGCCTCCAAAA